>ERZ1370068.10595-contig-928_pt1 | contig 66499 bp, 121 predicted proteins | sample MGYA00561227_ERZ1370068 | MGnify/ENA primary metagenome ERZ1370068 (study PRJEB38410, sample SAMEA6850437) | metagenome | study: Metagenomic assessment of the ecological functions of the soil: analysis of the soil microbiota associated with the... | reverse complement strand
ACGCGCCCGTGAGGCTCAGGGGTTAGGGGCGGAGTTCCTTCAGAACTCCGCCCCTTCTGTTTGACCCAAGCGTCTTGAGTCTTCACCAGTCTTTCGGCTCAGGCCTTGGCTGCTTCTTCTGCGCACTTGACGCGCTTCAGGAGGTCCAGTAGAGTTGCTGCATCATACCGGCATTTATCCGTCACAAGCTGGGGTATCATCGGCGTGACCTCTCATCAGCAGCCAGCGGTTCCATTTGCCGCACAAGCCATACCCTTCGATGAGTTTCTGGCTTCAGGAAAACTCCCGGATGGGCTACCTCGCCAGCGAGTATCTGGCTCAGCAATTTGTCGAACGTCTCGTGCACTATGTCCTCAGTGTCCCAACCGGCAGCTACACCATGGCTCAATTGGGCCAGCTCCTGGAACAGATCGACTCTCGCACACAGGTCCTCTTCTTCAAACGTCTCAAAGAAACAAGTCCCGATAGCCTCAAAGATTTCGCCCCGCTCTATTATGGCTTCATGAACGAGGTTTCATGATCTCCTATTTACCTAGCCCAACAACGTGTTGCTTCTAGATAGCAAGTGAACTTGTTTCGTTCATAGAGCCCATCCTATGTCCGGCGTTTCCTCTTCCAAGGTTGTGTTCACGTTGCGTTCGAAAGGTTTCCTCCTCCACAGATTTTCTAGGATTCACGACCAGGCTGGCGTCCGATCATGGAGGTAGGGAATTGCAGCAACATGAATCGGTCTCGGCGCCGGCTTCCATCCGCCGTGGATCCGCACGCTGCCCCTCAACGCATGGAGCTGGTGCGGGCTCTGCAGGATTAGCAGCCGAGAATGGTGCTACTGCATGATGGTGTCCTGGGCCATGCCTCGCTTGTCGTCCCACACAGAGTCTAGGTGCGGTTCGTACCGATGCACAGGGCGAAGGCAGTCCGGCTTGGTAAGCTGTCCTGCGTTTTCGACGAGCACGTTAGAATATATAGTTCACCATACACGCTGCAACGCGAGAGGGCTTTGCGTCGGCCGAATCCTGCCGACGCGTTCTCCGTCGCTGTGCCCCAGGACTGCCTCCTCAGGTTGATCTGGAAGGAACTGAATCGTCCATCGTCCGCATCTCTTCTGCAAGATCCAGAAGCTACTTAGGGCTTTACTCGTTCTTGGGCGAATCAGACATCGTAGATCTCATCTCTCGCATCATCAACTGGCATTGCCGTCCCGATAAGGCATCCGAGACGTTGATCCTGCACCGCTCCTTTACGGTTGCAACGTGGCCATGCGGACTACCGACATGTCCGCTCGGTGATCTCGATCAGTTCCCGCTATCGCCTCCCAAACAGCTCTTCCGCTCGTATCCGTCTCACCTCCCGTAGGAGGCCCCCTCTGTCTCGGTGCCTCTCTTTGAGACCACTCTCAACTGGACAGGTCATGCGCGACACAAGGCGAACATATGATATGTGATCATACAGATTCCAGACTACTTCTTGACAGGATTTGAAAAGGAGCGCAGGCTATTTTTATTTCTTACGGAGGGAACCATCACTACCCACTATTTATCTATTTCCAGGAGGTATCTAATGCAGAAGTTGATCATCATCGGGTTTGCGGCGTTGTGCCTGATTGGAACCAGCTCACTGGCCCTGGCCGACGAGGGCCATGATGGGTGAGATGGGTAATATAGAAGGGCGAGATGAAGGCTGAAAAAGATGCGATGAAGAGCGACGGGAAGGCAAAGAAGCAAGAGGGTGCAGAGAGTCAGACGAAGGTGCATAAGGGGGAAGATGAAGACGAAGAGCCATGAAACGAAGGCCAAAATGAAGGCGCAAAATCACACGGCAAAAGCCAAAGTTGGAGAAGCTAAGGGGTGCTGCTCAGTCGATGAAACACGACGTGAAAACAACAGTTCCGGCAGCTCCTACTCCTAATCGTCGCACCGTAATTGAGCGCAATCCTGTCAGTAGATCGCCCGGCCCTCATGAGGTCTTTCCCTCCTGGGGGCCGTTCCATGTTGGGAACCTCTCAGTCGAGGCCTCAGGCGTAGAAGAAACTCTTCCTGGCTTGATTCACCATGATGACGTCACGCCCAATTAGTCACCATGAAGATGGAAATCGCTCCCCTCTCCCTACCGCGTGATTGACGATGCCACTCGTCTTGTTCCCACGTGGGCCATTTGCTAGGATACAACAGTTTGAGTGCCTATAGGACTTCCGTGAAAATCGCAACATTCAACGTCAATTCTCTCCGCAAACGCTTGCCGATCGTGCTCGACTGGCTGGCCCATCAAAAACCCGATGTACTCTGTCTTCAAGAAACCAAAGTCCAGGACAGTGAGTTCCCTGTACTGGCATTGGCGGAGATCAGGATACGACATCACCTACCGGGGATGAAGTCGTATAACGGTGTCGCGATCTTGAGCCGGGAGAAGCCGGAGGCGGTCGCGTATGGGTTTGACGATGGAGGCGAATCGGAGGACGCGCGGCTCTTGCGTGTGGTGATCAAAGGGATTCCCATCGTCAATACCTATGTGCCGCAGGGTTTCGAGATCGACTCACCTAAGTATCAATACAAGCTTGCTTGGTACGATCGACTGCGCAAGTATTTCGAAAAGCATGTGTCACCGAACAAGCCAGCCATCTGGTGCGGTGATATGAATGTGGCCCCTCGGCCGATGGACGTGCACAGCCCCGAGAAACATCTCCAAGCACGTCTGTTATCACGAGGATGCGCGGCGGGCGTATGAGAACACGTTGGCGTGGGGATTTCAGGACGTCTTTGTGAAACTATATCCGAACCGACAACAATATACATTTTTGGGATTACCGGGCGCCTGGTTCGCTGGAGGCGAATAAAGGCTGGCGCATCGACCATATTCTGGCGACGGCCTCGCTGGTGGAGCACTGTGTCAGGGTAGAGGTGGACGTCGAGCCGCGGCGAGCGAAGGACCCCTCAGATCACCACATTCTTATGGGCGGAGTTTTCGGTCTAACCACGAACGCAACGTCCACGCCTACCCACTTCAGTTGGTTCGGTAAGTCGCCCGCACCGAGCGAAGTGGCTCACGATCTCGAACGAACCATTAAGCCGCATTCAAGACCCGCTGCTTTGCGCGCAACGGGGTCACGCGATTCTGCGCAATCAACGGATCGAGGACCAGCCCGCAATTGATACAACGGAGCACCGCGGCTTCCTGCGAAAACTCCGGTCGCCATTCTTTCACCATCAGTCCCTTGCATTTTGACAGGTCATCGTGCTCACCTCCTGCGTTCATGTGTTTCAGCGCCGACAAGTCGCCTTTGCACAAGAGGAATACTAGCATTGCAAGATTAATAAGGTGTTAACTGGCAGTTAAAACTCTCTAATGTCTATACATGACGACGTACATGATGTTGCGGTGGTCGGTGCGGGCGCCGCTGGGCTGGCAGCCTCGATTTTTGCGGCAGAGACGGTCGGGATGGGCGATCGTCGGCGGAGGATCGTGCTGCTCGATGGTGCGAAACGATCGGCGCCAAGATCCTCATCTCCGGGGTGGCCGTTGTAATGTTACGCACGAGGTCGTCACCCCCACGGACTACTTTGGCAATCGACGGATCATAAAGAACGTGCTGGCGGCGTTCTCCTTGATCAGACTGTGAAGTGGTTTTGCTTCGTTAGGGGTTGAGCTCAAATGCGAAGATACTGGGAAGCTCTTTCCGCTGACCGATAAAGCCAGGACCGTCCTACATGCGCTTGTTGAACGGTGTCGTGAACTTGGGGTTGAGGTTCAGTTGAACCATCGCGTGGATGATATCGAACGTGCTCCGGGTTATGGCCATGGATTCGTGATTCACCATTCGCAAGGAATCTTACACACGAGAAAAGTCATATTAGCGACCGGAGGCCGATCGATTCCCAAATCTGGGAGTGACGGATTCGGGTATAGTCTCGCCCGTCGGCTCGGCCATCACGTGACGGCCACTGTCCCGGCGCTCGAAAGCCGCTGGTGCTCGATGATACGATGTTTCACAAGACACTTTCCGGTCTCTCCCATGATGTGAAACTCACTACAATTATAAAACGTCGCCACGTCGATAGCCGGACTGGGGGTTTACTCTGGACACACTTCGGGGTCAGTGGGCCGGTGGTTATGGACGCGAGCTGCTTCTGGTGCCTTGCACAGGAGCAAGAAGAAACCGTGGCCGTGTATGGGAACTTTCTTCCTGATCAGACGTCGGAACAGGCACAGCAATGGTTCATGGACCAAGCGGCCGGCACTCCTCGACGCTCCCCTCGCGAAGACGCTCGGACAGCTAGTTCCGGAACGGTTCGCTGAGGCACTCTGTCTTCATATCGCATGCGATCCACAGACGGCCATCGCGCAGCTGCCTCGGAAAGATCGAAATCGACTGATCGAAGCGCTCACGACGTTCCGGTTTCCGGTGAAAGAGCATCGGGGGTGGAACTATGCCGAAGTCACAGCCGGAGGTGTCCCATTAGAAGAGATCAATTACAGGACAATGGAATCTAAGTTGGTGCCGGGGCTCTATCTGGTTGGTGAGATCTCGATTGCGATGGCCGCATCGGCGGCTTCAACTTTCAATGGGCTTGGGCCACGGGGTGGATCGCGGGACGTGCGAGTGCCATGGACTCCACGGTAGCCTGAGGGAGCACAGCCCAGAGGGTGAGGCCGAGCCATGCACCTGTGCCCACTGAGTCTACTTTAGCTGCAGAACACGCACTGTCATTTCCAAGTCCTGCGCGAGATGGTAATCAGCTTGACTGTCGGGGGAACGCCTTTATAGTACAGTTATGGAGCGCGTATGGTGTCAGGGATGATGTGATGGCGCAGACAATTCGACCCTCACCGCCCTACTAGCTGCCATGATGCATGCGGGCTGGATAGTGGTAGCCAGGGGTACACTTATTTAAATGAGCCGTCAGCTTACCTGTCCGCAATGTCACAAGGACGACGTCCTTCGCGCCTGCCCCTCAGTCTCTACGTGAACATGTGGCCGCGCTCGTCTTTGTCTCGCCGTTCCATTGTCCATCCTGCAACCATCGCTTTCTCGCACCGCGCCTGTGGGTACAGCCACACACACCATCCGATCGATCGACGCGAACATCTCCGGATTCCCGTTCGGCTCTATCTCTCGTTCTCCGGGGGCAAGGTTCGTGGCGAAGGAACAGTGCTAGATCTCTCGATGGGCGGCTGTATCATCAAAAGCGAGACCCAGGTCCATACGGACGACATCTTCTATCTGCAATTGTCGCTTGGACGAGACTGAGCTCCCTGTTGAAGTGGCCGGGATGGTTCGTTCTGTGAGCCCCTCGTGGTATTGCCTTCAAGTTCCTTCGAAGCAGCGCAAGAGAACAAGCGCCTGCTTGCTTTCGTTCAAGCACAGATACCGGATCAGCCTGACAAATCCTCTGGTAAAGTCGGTATCCCTGCCTGAACGGTCCGGCGGATCCTTGCCCATTCACTAACCATCGTCCGCAGCAATGGCGTTTTCGACGGCTAGCAGGCTGCGGAAAACTATGTTGGCCAGCCTGAAATCCAATGATCCACTTGGTCTGGGATAATCAGAGAATTTTCCCATTGGATGCTCAAAAGAGCGACTTTTTCAGCATCCTGTTAAGTTGGAGTTTCCCAGGCAGAATGAAGCGGGTGATTGTTGATCAGTTCCTGGTGTGCGGCGAGATCATAGGGTTCAATGATGAGATCGTGCTTATCGAGCGGCTCCGGGCAGGCAGGGGAACAGAGATACGTGCGATAGGATTCAGCCTTCTCTTTTGTGGCGAATCGGCACAACCCATATTCCGGCATCCCGGATGAGGGATACCAAAACGCCAGCTCAATCGCACTTCCCTGGTAGATGCCAAGGGTGCGGTGTGTGATCTGAAATCCGCCAGGTAAATGTGATGAGGGTTCAAGCGACATCAGACGGCCTCGACTCCGAATAGTGGTTCCAATGATAGCATGATTGATCCCCTACGCTATAGACCGGCGCGGTCGAGAAGGGGTAGCTTAGGGGTCGTCACCCGACGAGTGACCGGACACGTTGATTCAGGGGCCATAATCGTCGGCTTGATAGACTGCCCGGCGTTGTTCCGTTAGAATCCCGATTCATGTCCGACCCTACGGTAGTATCCCCAGCTCCAACGAATGCGCAGGATGAGACTCGCTCGGTGGTCAAAGCGGCCGGCTTGATCGGCGTGGCCACCTTCTCCAGCCGGATTCTCGGCTTCGTCCGCGACATGGTGTTGGCGAGGATGTTTGGCGCGACGCCTGCGGCAGATGCCTTCTTCGTGGCCTATCGTGTCCCCAACTTGCTTCGTGAGTTATTTGCGGAAGGGTCGATGTCTTCCGCCTTCATTCCGGTCTTCACGGAATATCAGACGCTCAAGTCGAAACGAGACAGCCTGGGAACTGGCGAGCGCCGTCTTCACCACGCTGCTCACAATCGTGACCGGTATCACGATCCTGGGTATTATCCTCGCGTCCGGGATCGTCTGGCTGCTGGCGCCAGGATTTCATGACGATCCAGCGAAGCTGGGCATGACGACGTTGCTCACGCAGATCATGTTCCCATATCTGATCTTTATCAGCCTGGCCGCACTGGCGATGGGCATCCTGAACTCCATGCGCGCCTTCGCGGCGCCGGCGTTCTCGCCGGTGTTCTTCAATATTTTTATCATCGGCTGCGCGCTCTTTTTGTCGCCAACCATGCCGGAGCCGATCCTCGGCGTCGCCATCGGTGTTGTGGCAGGAGGCGCGTCGCAGTTCGCCATGCAGTTGCCAGGCTTGCGTCTGCGCGGCATGTTGTTCGGATTTCGGTTCGCGCCAGGCCATCCCGGCGTGCGGCGGATCGGCGCGCTGATGGTGCCGTCGCTCCTCGGTCTCTCTGTGACGCAGATCAACATTACCGTGAGCACGATCCTCGCCTCCTTCTTTGCGGGCGGGCCGACCTATCTCTTCTATGGCATGCGGCTGATTCAGTTTCCGCTCGGGATTTTGGTGTGGCGCTTGGCCACGGCCATTTTACCGACACTCTCGGCACAGGCTGCGCGCGGCGCGCTGGATGAATTGCGGACGACGTTGGGATTCGGCCTTCGCATGATCCTCTTTATCATCCTACCGGCGATGTTTGGCCTGATCCTCTTGCGTCAGCCGATCGTCCATCTATTCTTCGAGCACGGGACCTTTACCGCACACGACACGGCTGAGACCGCGGCGGCGGTGCTCGTGCTATTCCGTCGGCCTCTGGGCCTTTGGCGGCGTCCGCATCATCGTGTCCGCTTTCTATTCGCTGCAAGACACGCGCACACCGGCCATCTCTGCGGCGATCGCCGTCGCGGCCAACCTCGTCTTCTCGCTCCTTGCTGATGTCGTCTCTGGGCGCGGCCGGATTGGCCTTGGCCACCGCCTTGGCGGCGATGGTGAATGGAGGCATCTTGGTCGTGGTGCTGCACACGGCGGTTGGGCGGCGTGGAGTGGGGACTCTGTCGGACGATCGTCGCTGCGTGTGTTGCTCGCATCCGTCCCCTTGGTCGTGGTCTGTGCGTGGGTGGCTTCAGCGCAGGTCTGGACGCATCCCGGTGAATGGATGGAGAAATCGGCCATGCTCTTCGTGGCCATCGGATTGAGCGTGAGCGGTTATCTGGGCGTTCATGCCTTGCTGCACTCAGAAGAGCTCGGTCTGGTCTGGGGAATGGTCAGACGGAAACTAAAGCGAGGAGCGGCCTAAGATAATGGGCAAAAGACAACTCTTCACCCGAAACGACCTCACTGAGGACGCTGCGCGACTTCATGGCCTGCGTTTTCCGCACGCCATGGGGCTGGATGGGTGTGTCTGAAACGACGAAAGGGATCGACGCTGTGGTGTTGCCGAAGGCGTCGCGCCAGGCCGTGCTGGCAGAGTTGGGATTGTTCTCAACCGAGCTGCCGGACGAGCAGGATTTCTTCACGATTGCGAGAGGCGCAGGCGCAATTGACCGGCTATCTGGCCGGAACGCGCAGGTCCTTCGATCTGTCGCTGGACCTCTCACGAGGGACAAGTTTTCAGCAGAAGGTCTGGCAGAGCCCTTCGAGGCATCTCCTACGGCCAGCTTCGATCCTATCAATGGGTGGCTGTCCGTGTAGGAGGAAGCCAGTATGCCCGAGCCGTTGGCAATGCCGTGGGGGCGAATCCGATGCCGATCGTGATTCCGTGCCATCGAATTGTGGCGCAGGATGCGTCGCTGGGCGGATTCTCAGGCGGCTTGCCTACGAAACGAAAACTGCTCACTCTCGAAGGAACCCTGGCGGAGCTTCGACCGGGACGAGTCGCTAACCCATGAAGGCCGTGATTCAGCGGGTGATCAGAGCGTCAGTTCACGTTGAGGGCAAGACCGTGGGGCAGATCGAGTCAGGCCTCCTGGTGTTGTTGGGCGTGGCTAAGGGCGATGAGGAAGCCGACGGACGTTATCTCGTCGAGAAGATTCGCACGTTCCGGATCTTTTCCGATGAACAGGGAAAGATGAATCGATCGCTGGAAGATATCGGGGGATCGGTCTTGGTGGTTTCCCAATTTACCTTACTGGGCAGAACGGCGAATGGCCGTCGCCCGAGCTTTGACGAGGCTGGCGCCTCCGGAAGAAGCCAAACGATTATACGAGCAGGTTGTGGCAGTCTTACGAAACAACGGTATTTCCGTGGAAACCGGGGTCTTCGCCGCGCACATGCAGCTCGAATTACTGAATGATGGGCCGGTGACCTTTGTGCTCGACAGCCGCAGGCGCGAGCTAGTTCCGATCTGTACTCAAGTCTATCTCGTGAAGACCGATAGAAGGAGATTATGGTGCCGACATCGGCATATCGACCAATCGTCTGCTATAATGAGTTTAGGCGTTTTCGGAATGTGTGAGAGGTGGATATGAGGACGCAAGTTCCACCACGGCATCCGCTCCGTCAGTTGTTCGGCGCCCTGACCGAGAAAAGTTTCACGGAACATCTCGGATGGCCTGACCATCAACGTCACCAGATACGTCTCCAACCTGCTCGTCGACTTTACCCACACCGATCAACTGTACAAAATCAGAAATCAGCAAGACCAACCGGTCGATACGGTGGTGGATCTCTTGTTTGAGTCGGAAGTGTTGCTCCAGGCTCAGTCGATGGACCGTGAACGGGACGTGCATCAGCACATCGGCGATTTCACACTGTTCATGGCGGGACTGTTTCCGGAATATCTGCGCCGGCTCAAGACGGCCGGATTGATCTATCACAAGGACTTCCTCGTGGACTATATGAAGACGGGAAAGCGCTCCTACGGGATTGTCGCGCGAATGGCTGACGGCCCGTCGAAGGAGGAACCTCCTCTGTTCCGGAAAACTCTCTGACAACTTCGAGCTCTGCGTCACCGGGCTGGGGTTCGTGCGGTCCGATCTAGATCGCATGAAAGATCCGACGTACCGGCAGGCTCGGAATCTTCTCTCTCGAATTGACCAGTTCACCGTCCTCTCATTCTTGCTCACGGAGGCGCCGGTTCCCGGCGTATTGACGTCGTCGCAGACCAGCTGTCTGGCCGATGCGATCGCGGCCGGTTACGGCATCCTTGCGCAAGGGCCGCCCCGCCCTCGCCGCGGTTGAATCTACGATCGCTCTGCTGGAACAATCGGGACTGTTCAACGCAGGACGAGGCGCGAATCGCCAGCTGGACGGGGTGCAGCGTATGGACGCCGCAATCATGGAAGGGGCCCGCCTCAACGCCGGAGCCGTCGCCTCGATCGAAGGGATCGTGCATCCGATTACGGCAGCCCGCCTGGTCATGGAAGAGACGGGCCATGTGCTGTTAGTCGGTCCATTCGCCGGTAGATTTGCGCAGTACGGCATTTCAAACTACCGACCGCGCGATCGTCTCCGCCGGAGTGCCTCGCCGCTCTCATGCCTCAATGGTCGCAGCAGTCGATTCATCGCGACGAGCAGAAACTGAAATCTAAGCGACACAGAGGACCGGCACGGGACCGTCGGCGCTGTCGCCTTGATCGGTCCGGGACAGTGGCGGCAGGGGCCTCGACCGGAGGTATCGATTCGATGTTGCCAGGGCGGGTTGGCGACAGCCCGCTCATAGGCTGTGGAGTGTATGCGGACAATCAGAGTGGTGCTGTGTCGATGACAGGAACGGGCGAAGGCATCATCCGCCTTGTAATCGCCAAGAGTATCTGCGATCGTCTAGCTATGGGGAAGAGCCCTGTGGTCGCCGCTCGACAGGTGTTGCGGATGCTGGTGTCTCGGATCCGTGGGTCGGCTGGGGCTTTAGTCCTCTCGCCGGACGGGCGATTTGCCATCAGGCATGTGACTTCCCACATGGCTGCGGGGTGGTGGAACGGGACCGGCCAGCCGACCGTTCAAGGACAATTTCCATGAAGGACACGCTCTTTCACCTGGCTTTTCCCACACAGCGACGTGGCGGCGACGAAACGTTTCTATGTCGATGGACTTGGTTGTACGCTGGGTCGGGAGTCGAGCCACGCCGTCACGTTCGGACTCGCAGGGCATCAACTCGTGGCCCATCTGATGATGGAACCCCTGCCTCAGCAACAAGGCATTTATCCCCACCATTTCGGTCTGGCATTCTTGTCGAAAGAACTCGTGGCAGCAGTTCTTGGAGCGAGGCCCAGGCGAAACAGATTGTCCTTCTATCAACAGCCCCGCGTCCGGTTCCCCGGCACCAGCATCGAGCACCACACGTTCTTTCTCGAAGATCCCTCCCGCAATCTCCTCGAGTTCAAACACTATCACGCATGAGTCGGCGATCTTCGGCGAGCGGGACTATCGTGAGGTTGGCGACTCGTTATAGTCTCCCGCCTGCTCCTGGTCTGGCGGTTTTGCCGAGTGGTTGGTCTGGTTCTGATTCTGGCTCCAGTCTGACGGAGATCCCCGAGTCGAGCCGGTTGAGGATACGGTCGTGGCGCCGAGCTGAGGGCGGTCGTTTTTCGTATTGGATCGTATCGCCGTGGCGAAGGTAAGATGGCAGCCAGCCAGGCGGCCTCGTTGGCTGTCAAGTCGCGCGAGGACTTCTTGAAGTGATGACGGGACGCTGCTTCAGCGCCATAGACTCCCTGCCCCCACTCGGCAACATTGAGGTACAGCTCGAGAATACGCTCCTTCGTGAGATGATGTTCGAGGGAGCGTGTAATCAGAGCTTCCCGCGCCTTTCGAAGCAGGGATCGTTCGGATGACAGGTAGAGATTTTTGGCCAGCTGCTGAGTAATGGTGCTCCCTCCACGCTTGAGTTCGCCCGCTTCGAGGTTATACAGAGCCGCATCCTTGATCCCTTCCCAGTCGAATCCTTCGTGGGTGAAGAACGACGCATCTTCCGCCGCCACGACTGCCTGGCGGAGGTAGGGGAGATACGTGAGAGCGGTACCCACATCCAATGGCGTCCGATGGTGTGGACCTTGTGCCTCAGCCTGAGTCTGTCGCGTTTCCATCAGGGCCGTCACGGTTGGATTGGTCGCGCGTAGCACATCGAGACGTCGGGCATCTCGAGTAACCAGAGGAAGAGATACGGCCCCGATCGGGAGGCAGAGGCCGATGATCAGGAAGGCTTTCACGCGGGACCGGGATCGTGCGGTTGACTTCCGCATAGTCAGATGGCTGTGAAAGTACACAGAGGCGAGCAAATGCCTGATAAGTGCATTACACTCGGCTGCTTGCCAGGTGAATAGCTGGATAGAGCATGAGAATCCTTACGTGCAGAGTTTATCAGAAGTTGTGCGGGGCCAGAGCAGTTTCTGAAAAGTGACCTTCCGGAAGTCGCCTTCATCGGGCGGTCGAACGTCGGAAAGTCCTCTCTCATCAATTCCCTCTTGCAGCGCAAGGGACTGGCCAAGGTGAGCCGCACGCCGGGAAAGACTCGCCTGGTCAACCTCTTTCGGATTACCAGCGACGATCCGGGATTGGCGCGTTTCGTGGTGGTGGATTTGCCCGGGTATGGCTACGCGAAGGTCTCGAAGGCGCTGCGGGCTCAGTGGGCGCCATTGATCGAGCAGTATCTCGGCGGCAGTGAGCAGCTGCGCGCGGTGGTGGTGTTGGTGGAAAGCCGAGTGCTGAGCGAACAGGACAGGCAGACGATCGCATGGCTTCTGTCCGTCGGGCGACCTCCCATCGTGGTGGCGACGAAAGTGGACAAGCTAAAAATGAGCGAGCGCGTCGGTGCGCTTCGTCGGCTGCAGGAAGGGCTGGGATTGGTCGAAGGCGATGTAGTTATTCCTTACTCGTCGGTAACGGGCGAGGGACGGGAGCGGTTGTGGGCGGTCCTGAAAGAGCGGACTCTGAACTTGATCTCGATGTAGGCCTTGTTCTTGAGGTTCTCCAGCCAGGCTTGGAAGACATCTTCGCATTTTCTGCTGAAAGACGAGTCCCTGGATTTCAGCGCGGACTTGCTCATACGGGCGGAACTGCTTCGGTTTCTTGTCCTCCAAGCGCACGATGTGAAAGCCTTCCGAGGTCTCGATCACGTCCGAGATGCCGCCGGGCACCAGGGTGGCGATGGAGCGCTCGATCCCCGGCAAGAGCTCTCCTTGCCGGACCAAGCCCAGATGTCCTCCGTGTGAGGCGCTCGGGCCGTCGGAAAAGCGCAGTGCCAAATCTTCGAAAGACTCCCCTGCTTGAGCCGCGCCATCACCTCACGAACTTTCTCCCTCGCGTCGGCCGTATTGTCCGGTGAGCGAGGCCGAATGAGAATCTGGCTGAGCGTGTATTCCTCCGAGAGTGCAAACCGATCGCGGTGCTCCTGGAAGTACTGTTTCATGTCGGATTCTGCAACCATGACCCCACTCCGCACTTCGCGGTCGACGACCCTGAGCAGTATCAACTGTTCTCGGGCGCTTTTCATGTCTGCCGGGTTCGTTTCGTCGAGCGCCCCGCCCTGTTGCTTCATCTGCCGAATTGCTTGTTGGGCTTCCTGATCAGTGACCGTGATGCCTCGCACCTTGGCTTCCTGGAGTTGCAGCTTGCGCTCGATCATCGAGGTCAGCGCCATGTACTCCGCCGTCTTGAGCCGACGCGCGAGGGCGTCGCCGCGATACTCTTTCTGAATCCGCTCACGCTCCGGAGCGAATTCCCGTTTCATCTCGGAAAGCATAATGAGGTCCGAGTTGACGATCGCGACGATCCCATCTTCCACCTGCGCGGCTGAAAGAAGCGACGCCTGTGCGATCAGCCCAAGCGTGAAGAAGACCGTGCGTCTAAGCCAGTCTGGTGCCATTGTAAAAAACGGGCGGATTGTGATCATGGATATGGGGCTCGACACGCGCCGATGAGATCGACCGGCCGGCGAGGTTGCGTGGGATTGTACACGAATTGCAAGGGCTTGAGGAGCCTAGCCGGGATTATTCATGAATGCCGTTGCGAGGCGTTCGAGACCGAAACCCGCCAGGGCTTCTCGCAAGTAAGGCCGACGGAGGCGTACTGGCAGTCCGTCGAGGAGGCCGAATGAGAAAAGCCCCGCCGGGCGGAGAGGATCGGACGAGCCAATCATGAATAGTCCCGGCTAGTGAATGCAATCTCGATCCGCGACGATTCAGTGGGTACCGACGTCGTCGGAGACATAGCGGGAGGCGTCGGCGAGTCGGATGACCGCCTTCGCACGGATGTCGGCGATCACGCCGTCAAACCGTTTTCTGCGCTTCTCGTTGAGCAGTTCCTGCCGGAGGCGCTCTCGAACTGCCACATCGGCCTGAATGATTTCCTTGTCGAGCGGTGTAATCATGACGAGGTAATAACCGGCCTCTGTCTTGATCGGCGCACTGACGAATCCCTGGCTTGAGCGTGTGAATGACTGCGTCGACTTCGGGGACGACCAAATCTTTACGATAGGGACCGAGATCACCACCATTCGCTTTCGTTTTACTGTCGATGGAGTAGCGCTGCGCAAATGGGGCGAAATGTCCTCCCTGGTTGATCTGCTTTTCGAGATCCTTTGCGGCCGAAATATTGGGCAGCAGCATCAGCGACACTCGTACCTTCAAGGGCGTCAGGAGTTCGTTGGGAATGCTGCTCGTAGAAGGCGTCCAATTCCTCGTTCGAGAGTTCGACCTTGGCTTTGATCCGATCCTTGAGGAGTTCGTCGAGAATCAGTTGTTCCCGGTAGCGTTGCGCTCGATCGCGGATGGTATCGTTCTGGTCGAGTCCCAGCTTGCGCGCTTCCTGCATGAGCAGCTCTCGGGTGATGAGTTCGTCGAGAAAGAGGCGTTTTCCCCCTTCTTTCTTATATCGCGCCCTGGTGGCCTCGGCCAGTTCTCCCCAACGGGTATCGAATTCTGTCTGCGTAATCTGTCGGCCGTTGACGAAGGCCAGCACGCCTTCATCGGGTGGTGGCGTACAGCCGGTGAGTAACCAGAACGTGCCACCGATGGCGCCAAGGAGCAGGAGACAAGTCGGCCAGCGACAACGGTCGCGGACCCGTTCGATGATCGAGTCATAGGCGCGTGACACCTTGTTGGCGAGATGACGGTGGGGGCATCGTGGTGTTGGTATCACAGCCTCCGAGGGTTTGCAAGGTTGCCGTAAGTTCTCGAAAGATGGAAGGCCAGTCATGATGCGGCATCTGGAGCTCGAACGAGAGAGGAGACAGGAAGCAAATGCGCTTCTTGTACCGGTCCATCATTTTGTGGATCGCCTGGCGTGAGACCTGGCTCTTGGCGTCGAGCGTGACGACGACGGAGTGGGCCTTGAGTTCGATCGCGCTCAGGCGCAAGGTCTTGGCCTGGAGTCGCACCTGCATGACTTCGAACAGTCGCTCGACGGAGTCCGGGGCCAGCCCATACCGATCCTGTATTTCGCCATGAAGCAGGGCAAGATCCCCGACTTGCGTGCAGGACGAGAGTCGTTTGTAACACGAGAGGCGCTGGTGGGGATCGCCGATATAGTCATCCGGAATAAAGGCGGAGACGTTGAGCCGGAGGACTGGGGTCCGGCTCTTCTTCCACCACCTGGCCCTTGAGACGTTGGACGGCCTGTTCCACCATTTGCATGTACAGATCGAGTCCGATGGCCGCAATATGCCCCGACTGTTGTTTCCCGAGGAGGTTGCCGGCGCCACGGATTTCCATATCCGCCGCGGCGATGCGGAAACCGGCGCCCAGTTCGGTAAATTGCTGAATCGCCGTGAGGCGTTTCTGGGCGTCTTCACTCAACTGTCCCTCATCGGGGACCAGGAAATAGGCGTAGGCTTGGTCGCCGCTTCGTCCCGACTCGCCCGCGCAATTGGTACAACTGCGCAAGGCCGAACATGTCGGCGCGATTCACGAAGATCGTGTTGGCGTGGGGCACGTCGATGCCCGATTGGATAATGGCGGAGGCGATCAACACATCCGCTTCTCGACGGAAGAATTTCAGCATCACGGCTTCGAGCGGTTTGGCGTTCATCTGCCCATGGGCCATCACGATGCGCGCGTCTGGCACCAATTGTTGGAGCCAGGCTCCTGTCTTCTCCATCGTTTCGACCCGATTATGGACGAAATAGACCTGCCCGCTCCGCCCCAGTTCGCGCAACATCGCTTCTCGGATGAGTGTGTCGCTCGATCGGACGACCTGCGTGCGAATGGACAAGCGGCCGGCCGGAGGTGTTTCGATGATCGAGAGATCGCGCACGCTCGCCATGGCCATCTGTAAGGTGCGGGGGATGGGGGTGGCCGTGAGCGTCAAGACGTCGACCTGGGTGCGGAGTTGCTTCAATCGTTCCTTGTGTTTGACGCCGAACCACTGTTCTTCGTCGATAATGACGAGCCCCAGATCGCGGAACACCACATCCTTCTGGATCAGCCGGTGCGTTCCGATCACCACGTCGATGGCGCCGGCTGCGATGTCTTTGAGGATAGCTTTGGCCTCCTTCGGCGATTGGAATCGGGAAAGCAAGGCCACGCGAGCCGGAAACGGCGCGAACCGTTCTGAGAAGTTGTCGTAATGTTGGTGGGCCAACAGGGTTGTGGGGACGAGCACCGCTACCTGACGATTGGCTTCCACCGCCTTGAAGGTCGCCCGCATGGCCACTTCCGTTTTCCCGTACCCCACGTCGCCGCAGACCAATCGGTCCATCGGTTTGCTGGACTCCATGTCGTGGGTAATGTCTTCGATCGCTTTAAGTTGATCGTCCGTTTCTTCATACTCGAATGCGGCCTCGAACTCGTGATACATCGTGCTGTCGAACCCATAGGCGTGGCGTGTCACGAGTTCGCGGTTGGCATAGAGGTCGACCAGCTCGTGGGCCATCTCCTCGATGTCTTGCTTCACGCGCGCGGTCGTTTTGGCCCAATTGGCGCCGCCCAACCGTTCCAGACGCGGGGTATGGCCCTCCGCCCCGCTATACCGCTGCACATGGTTGAGCTTCTCCAGCGGGACGTACAGCGTTGTCGCCGCCGGCGAACTCCAGAATCAAATAGTCGCTGTCAAAGCCCTGCACCGAGAGGCGTTTGAGGCCTTGATATTTGGCGATGCCATGTTGGACATGGACGACATAGTCGCCCACGTTGAGATCTTCCAACGAGGAGAGGAATGTCGCGGCTTTACTCTTGGCTTGCGGTTTGTGGCGCGCACCTTTGGCAAACAGTTCTTCTTCCGTCAGAACGGCCAGGCGCAAGTCCGGGGCGAGGAACCCCGCGGACAGATCACCGTGCAAGAGGTAAAACGGTGGTTTGGTTTTGCTCGAAAGCGGTCCAGGTCCCAGCGGTCCATTCCGTCGCCGGCACATCGTGTTCGCGCAAAAGCGCCAACAAGCGATCCACTTGGCCACGACTTCGTGCGACGAGCACCACGCGGCATTCCTCTCGGAGACGATCCATAATAGCCAGGGTTTGGCTGAAGGGCATCCCACGAGCCCCGAGCCCAGCGCTGGCCGGTGCCTGAGCGGGAAAGGCCTGTGCTGGATTCCAGGATGCATCACTTGCGATGAGAGGCTCGAGCGCGAGCGTGGGCCAGCCGTTCGTGCGATCGATGAGTTCCGACCAGGAGAGAAACAACCGTTCCGGTGACGGGTAAGGTTCGAGTGTTTCTCGATCGGCATGGCGGAGATAGCCGTCGTCGATCTTGTTCCAGAGGTCTGCGCAGCTCTCTGTCAATGCAGCCGGCTGATCCAGGACCAAGACAGGCTGTTCAGTAAAATAGTTGAAGAGGGTTTCCATGTCGGAATAGAGATCCGGCGCGCGCCACTCGGCGTCCTCCGGAATGGGAGCGAAGGCGTCCGGCGAAGTTTCCGCACGCAGGTATTCGCGCGCGGGAAGGACAACGGCTCGATCTAATTTTGCGGTGGATTTCTGCGTAGCGGGATCGAAGAGGCGGAGCGAATCGATCGTTTCGCCCAGAAATTCGACCCGGAGTGGCTCGGCATACGCTGTCGAAAAAATATCCACAATGCCGCCTCGAATACTGAACTCGCCTGGGATTTCCACCACCGAGACTCGGCGGTACCCGAGACGTAAGAGCCCTCCCGTGAGGGCCTCTCGCTCGATCGTGCCGCGTAGCCTGAAATGCAGGATGGTGTGGGTGAAGGTCGTGACGGGCAGCAGTCGCTGCATCAGGGCCGCGATGGAGGTGACCAGACAGGTCTGTGGTGCGGTTCGGATGTGATGCAAGGCGTTCATCCGACGGGCGATCAGACCGACATGAGGCGCGCTGCCCTCGTAGGGCAACGTTTCCCATCTCGGGAACAGGGTGAGGGGAGCCGTCGGAAGGCCGATGAGATCATGAAAAAGTGCAAGTCATCAAAGAGGCGTTCAGCCGTCTCATCCGACCTGGTCACGATCAGCCACGACCGATTTCCCAGTTTCCCCAACTGGGGATGCAGGAGCGTAGTGAGGGCAAGTCCGGCAGTGGAGCCATGCAGGCCGGTGACTGAAGGACGACCTGTTCCGCTTCCTAGCGCCGCGGCAACAGGAACGAACCATTGGGAGGCTGTATAGGTGTGGGTAGTATCGGACACTGCGACTACTTATGTTGTGGTTGAGCGAATGCGTTCGATTAGCGACGTAGTGGAGACGCCGGGAACCAAGGGAATGGTACGGACGACTCCGCCGCGCGCTTCAACGATCTCGCGGCCGACGATGCGTTCTACCGCCCAATCTCCGCCTTTGACAAGGACATCCGGTTGCAAGGCAGCGATCACGCTTTGGGGGTCCGGTTCGTTGAACAGGATCACATAATCGACACAGGCGAGCGCGGCGACGACTTCCAGCCCGCTGACCCTCCGAGACGATCGGCCGATCCGGCGCCTTGTTCAGACTCCTGACGGACGCATCGCTGTTGACGGCGACGACAAGCAGGTCACCCAGGTCTTTCGCAGCCTGGAGGTAGCGCGTATGGCCCACGTGCATGAGATCGAAACAGCCGTTGGTAAAGACGATCCGTTTCTTCTGTGCGCGGGCTTGTTGCAAGAGCGGAGTGAGTTGCTCCTTGGTCATGACCTTCGAGGGCATGGTCCCATCATACCGGCTGCGAGCCTGGATGGAAAGAGACAGTACATCACTCGTTGTCGTCGTGGCTCACGCCGCCTAACCCGATCACCGACGACCCGTGCTTGGCAATCAGCGCGTCCATCGTCTCGATCGCTTTCGTCCGGCGTTGGTCGAACAGCCCGGCCGGTGCGGGCGTCAAGGAGGAGAGCGCGAGCCCGGCCAATCGGTACTCAGTGACGGGCTGAATCAGTTCCTGAAGCGCTTGTCGAACGGTCGGCCACATGTCGGGATCGTAGTTCAATGGGTGCGGAAAGCGACGCTGCTTGGTCGTGATGGCGAAACGGGCGTTCTTCAGCTTCACCGTGCAGGATCCGGCGGCCAATCCTTCCTGCCGGAGATCCCGCGCCAAGTCGCGGAGGAATCCGCGCAGGGTCCGCTCAAGAAATGGACGATCATGTGTATCCTGGTCGAACGTGGTCTCGTGACTGAGGCTTTTAGATTCCCGATCGGCCACCACCGGTTCGTGGTCGATCCCCCGCGCCAGCTCTCGAACCCAGTGGAGTCGCGTGCCGAAGACATGACGCAAGGGTTGATCCCAGCGTGGGTCCAACAGCTCGCCGATCGTCTTGAGTCCGAGCGGCGCCAGGCGCGCCGCGGTCTTGGGACCGATCCCCGGCAGTGCGCGCAGAGGCCGCCGCGCTAGGAATGATTCTTCTGTGCCTGGTGGGACCGTCACCAGTCCATCCGGCTTATGACTATCCGCGGCAATTTTGGCGACGGTCTTGCCGGTCGCGACGGCGATGGTGCAGTGCAATCCCGTGGCCTCGCACAGTGCATCCTTCACGAGTTGTCCAAGTGAGCGGGGATCGGGATAGCGGGTCTGGAGCTGTGTCGTGTCGGCATAAAACTCGTCGATGCTGCTCCATTCGGTGAGGGGGAATAATTGATCGGTGACCGCCTGCATCTGTTCATGCAGGCGGCGATAGAGCGGTCTGTCCGGGGAACGAGAATGAGATGCGGGCAGAGACGTTTGGCTTCGCCTGTCGGCATGGCGGAATGGACGCCGAATGCACGAGCCGCGTAACTCGCTGCCGCGATGATTCCTCGCGGGGATGATCCACCGACGCCCACAGGTTTGCCTGCAAGACTTGGGTCTGCCAGGACGGCCGCTGAGGCGAACATGGCGTCGACGTCCCCGAAGAGGATCTGGCGCGACCAACGCATCGCTTGCTCCCGCAAGCAAGACTCTCAAGAAGATAAAGGACAATTGACGTTGCCGCAAGGGGCGTCGGACGAGGCAGGCTATTGTCGTGTGTGAAGCACGTTCGCGAATCAGTCGTGAACCCGGCTGATCGATCCCACGAGTTCCTGTAATGATCCCCGGCAGATGCCACAATGGTGCCGACGCGGTTGAATCGTCCGTCGCTGGCGTCGGTACACTCGGCCGCATTGCCGACAACGCCAGGCAAATTGCGTGAGGGCGAGGACTTCCTTCTGTAACGAATGGTAGATGGTGATAGCCAGGGCGCCGTCCCGATTCATCTCCAGTCATCTTGCGGAGAAAATCCAGTCCATGATTCGGTCGCCGCTTCAGGATGTCGTATTGCCATTGATGAATCATTTCGTGCGCCAGCGTGCTCACGATCTCCTGTTCCGCCATACGCGCTCCGTTGGACGACCTGTTGGAGCAGGGGAAGGGACAGGCGGATTTCACGTGTAGTCGGCGGGCGATGACCATCCCGAGCCAGTCGGGGCCGCGGTCCTCGGCGACTCACGAACAGGCCGACTGAGGAAGTCAGCCGCCGACTCCAGACCAGATCAATTGGGGGCAGCAGGCCTGCGAAGTAGCGTCCGTTCAGTTCGCTCCACATCCGGGTCAGTTGCTGCGAGGTCGTTGGAGGGGTCTGGCGTGGAGCCATGCGAAGGGGGTCACCCTAATTCTTCGTGCACCGCTGCGGCCAGCAACGGCACCATGATTTCGTGGTGGCCGATCAGGAGTAGCCTTTCCCGCCCTTCTGGGTCGGCCGACGCACCACGTTGGTAAGCGGCCGGTAGTGAGCGAGGAAATCCATGTCCACGGTCGTGATGTTGGTCAGATCATGACCAAGATTGCGCCCGAGGGACACCACTTTGAGGAAGACTTCCGGCAAAATGACGGCAGAGCCGAGATTGAGATACACGCCCCTTCCATCCCTGACACGACGGTCGCGAGCCGCCGAAAGTCCAGCAGCGAGGTCGCGCCAATGGCAGCGCCGTCCGCCGCCGGATGCATGTGGATGATGTCGGTGCCGATGGCGACATGCACGGTCACCGGAATACCGAGCCGTGCTCCAGTTGCCAGAATGCTCGTGTCTCGATGGGGAAACTGCCCCTGGCGTCGGTTGATATAGTGACCGACGGATTCGCCGAGCCCCTCGCGATCGTGGGCTCCGCGGACGATTGCCTCGTTCAGCATACGACCGGTTTCTTCCGCCATCCCGAAGCGCCCCTCGTCAATCTCCGCGTCGACTTCCTCTGACGTGTGTCCCATGAGCGCTAATTCGAAATCGTGAATGATCCCGGCGCCGTTCATGGCCACGGCCGACACGACCCCTTGCTGCATGAGGTCCACGAGAATCGGACTCAATCCGACTTTGATCACATGGGCGCCAAGTCCCACGATGATCGGACGGCCTTTGCGATGGGCCTTCGCGATGGCTGTGGCGACCGCGCGCAACGTTTTCACGGCCAGGATATCCGGCAGCGAGCGATAAAATTGGCTGAAGCTGCCCCCACGGCGCCAGGGGCGAGCAGAGTCGGAGACGCGGACCTTGCTGTACCGTTTCTTGAGCGGATAGGTCGTGAGATCCGTCACGTTGATCGGCGGGACCAGTTTCGGGGTCGTGATAGGGGCCGCTGCCGGTCAGGAGGCTTTGCCAAGGAGCTGTTCCTCGATGAGTTCACACAGCACGTGGCCGAGCGTGATGTGGCTTTCTTGAATGCGGGCTGTGACCGTTGAGGGCACGACGAATGGAAATTCCACAAGACCAGCCAGTTTCCCGCCGGTTCCTCCGGTCCAGCCAATGGTGGTGAGCCCGCAAGCCCGTGCAGCCTCCACACCCTTCAACACGTTGGGTGAATTGCCGCTGGTGCTGATGGCAATGGCGACATCGCCTTTCTGGCCATGGGCACGAATCTGGCGGGCAAAGAGTTCTTCGAAGCCGTAGTCGTTGGCGATACAGGTAATGGCGGCGATGTCGGTCGCCAGGGCGATGGCCGGGAGGGGGCACGCTCTCGTTTATACCGGCCGACGAACTCGGCGGCCAGGTGAGCCGCATCCGTGGCACTGCCTCCGTTACCGAAGAGCAGGACTTTGTGCCCATCGCGAAAGGCCGTGGCGATCAGTTTTGCGACCTGCACGATGCGATCGGCGTGCTCGTGCGCGAACTGTTGCTTGACGGTCGCGCTTTCGCCAAACGCGCTGAGGACATGTTCTTTCATAGGAAGCGATTTTAGGCAACCTGCGGTCACCTGTCAAACGTGATTTGCAGGCCGGTTAGCCCGCAATATTCACGAGAGTTCGTGACGAAACCGCCGAGACGCCACGCGAGACGGGCGCGCGGAGCCGCGAAGGAGGGAAGCATACTTGAAACAGTATGTTGATCGACTGAGCGGCGAGCCCGTCCGCGTCCAAGTGCGCCGTCACCGCGCTTGCGAGGTCGAGCGCCCTATGAATGATCTTTGGCGCGAAGAAAGAATACCGCAATGAGTTCTGATTTTCGTATCGACGGTTGTAGGAGAAGTCTTCGTGAATAATGCGGGCTAGGATTTCGTCGTGGTGATGGGACCTATCTGCCGCATGGCGTTCATCGCCACGGCGATCATGGAACCAACATCGGAGACCGATGCCGGCAGGATGAGCGTATTGGTCGTTTTCGCCAACTCTCCAAACTTCGTGATGTACTGTTCCGCCACGCGAAGCTGAACGGCTTCCTGGCCTCCCGGCACTCGAATGGTTTCTGCGACCTTGCGCAGCCCTTCGGCGGTGGCTTGGGCGATGGCGAGGATGGCTGCAGCCGCTCCATCTGCCTCGTTGATCTGCTGCTGCTTCTTCGCCTCGGAGGCTTTGATGACTTGCTGTTTTTCACCCTCGGCCTGGTTGATCGCCGCGTCGCGCTCGCCTTCGGACGTGCAGAATCACCGCGCGCTTTTTCCGCTCCGCGCGCATCTGCTTTTCCATCGCATCCAGCACGCCCTTGGGGGAGTGATGTTCTTGATCTCGTACCGGAGGACTTTGACGCCCCAAGGATCCGAGGCCTTGTCGAGTTCGTTCACCACCTGGATATTGATATTGGTCCGTTCCTCGAACGTCCGATCCAGTTCGATCTTGCCGATCTCGCTCCGCAACGTGGTCTGGCGCAAGCTGGATCAGAGCGAAATTATAGTCGCTGATGCCATACGACGCGCGCTGTGGGTTCAAGACCTTGAGGTATAAGATGCCGTCCACTGACACCTGCACGTTATCGCGCGTGATACAGACCTGCTCGGGAATATCGATGGCCGTTTCCTTGAGCGAATGTTTGTAACGAATGCGGTCGATGAAGGGGAGGAGAATGTGAAATCCCGCATCCAGCGTGGCGGCATATTTGCCAAGTCGCTCGACCACATAGGCACTTTGCTGCGGGACCACCACGGCGGTCTTGGCGATGATAATCAGCACCAGCACAGCCAACAACAGCACGACAAATAGTCCGCCGCTCATCGTTACCTCCTCCATCGTCGTTCGCCCTCCGGGCGCTCCTCACTCATTCGGCTGCAATCCATAAGGCGAGCCCCTCGACCCGTTCGACCTTGCACCGTTGATTCTTTTTCACGAGGGCCTGCCCGGCATTATGAACGGTCCATGTGGTGCCATGCAGTTCCGCCTTGCCGGTGCCGCCTGGCGCCAGGTCTTCAAGCAGGATTGCGCTTTCGCCCACCATCGAGTCTACAGTCGGCATGTCCTTGTTCTTGGTTTTGATCCAGGCCAACAACGGCCCGCGAAAGACCAGGAGTGAGAGGATCGAGAGCCCTGAAAACAAGAGCCACTGGAGCCATTCTCGCTTGAGCGAACCCTAGGCCGGTCAGACTCCCGATGATCAGAGCCGCCAGTCCGAAGAAGAGAATATAGAATCCCCCGGCGTCACCATTTCGATACCGAGCAGCACAATACCGAGGAGCATCCAATACCACCAGATCATCGAGGGGCCTCTTCTTCGGTTCGAAAGACCTGCGAGGAGCGGGAGATCGTCATGAAAGTCTAAGCGCCTTTCCTAGACCGTCAAGCAGAACACATGTTGCTTGACCATGAATTGATCGCTCAGCGGGCCGATGCTATAGTCCGCGCGAAATGGCGCAAGACCAACCAGTCAAAGCCTTAGTCATCGCGCTCACCAACCATGCGGCGGCGGCGGCCTATTCGATCAATCGTCTGCAGCCGGATTCGCTCTGCTTCGTGTTGCCTGAAGGGGCGAAAGCGCTCGTAGAATCCGAGGTCCAGCCGAAGATCGAGCACATGCCTAGGCGGTGGGATTGGGTGGTCATAGCAGAGACCTGTGAATTTGTCGGCTGTTATCAGATGCTTGCCCGAACACTTCCGGAGATGTTGCGCACGTGGGATGTGCAGCCAGGCGAACTCGTCGTCGATGTGACAGGGGCCACGGCAGCCATGCTGGGTGCACTGACAGTAGTCACTATGCCGATGAGTTCGCGGATCGTGTCACTCGTGCCGGCACGAGAAGGACAGGAGGGGGACAGAATCGATATTGCCGGGCAGCCGTTCATTTGGACGCAGGGGAATCTCTGGGATGAGGAGGCGTCCGTCTCGCGTCGCGAGGGCTGTGAACTATTCAACCGAAGATTGTTTGCGGCAGCGGCGAAGCTGTTCCGCGAGGTCGAAGCACGGGTGAGCGGCGGGCAGAAACCGCTCTACCGTGCCTTTGCAGACCTGGCCGATGGCTACGGTCTGTGGGAGCGATTTCACTATCGTCAAGCCTCGGGAGAAGCTGAAGACTGCCTGAAGGCGTTCGAGATGGCGTCTTTGTGGGGTGGACCACCAGGACTCACGTCGCTGTTACCACCCATCAAAGCGAACGCGGGATTCTTGAAAAGCTCGTCCTCGATCCTGCTCCCGTGAAAGACATGCAGGGCCTCGACCTGCTGGCCCATGCCGGTCGGCGACTGCATGGCCTGCACGATCCGGAAGCAGCGATGGTCTCGCTCGTGCGTGCGCTCGAAGCCTTCGCCCAGCGACAGTTGTTCAAGCAATACTCGATCAAAACCTGGGATGTGCAGCTGGAGCAATTGCCGCAGGCGCTACGAGAAACCTGTCGAGCTTGTTGGCTGGAAGATCTCGACGGCAAGTACAAATTACCGCGTGCAGGCGCAGTTTCGAGCGTTGGCAGGGTTGGGCGACCAGATGGGTCAAGCCTTTTTGCGCGAGTGGCCGACAATGAAACCCCTACTCGACGCCGCCAACCATGCCATCCTCGGCCACGGCTTTGAGCAGGTGAAAGCCGAGCGGGTGCAACAGCTGTACGATGTTGTTCTCAAGCTATCAGGCGTCAGCGAAATGTCATTACCAAAGTTTCCGGTGCTGAATGTCTAGCGAGAAAGACGCGACAGGGAATCTTCAGGCGAGTCGCGCCCGTCCCGCTGCCTCGCGAGTAGAAAATATGGATATTCGCATCTACTACGAAGACACCGATTGCGGCGGGATGGTGTACTACGGAAATTATCTCAAGTATTTCGAGCGGGCGCGGACACAGTATCTGGAAGAACGCGGGTTGTCGGTGGCCGGGCTCATGAAAGAAGGCACGATGTTTGTCGTGGTGCACGCAGAAGTAGATTACCGATCTCCAGCCCGCTATGGCGACCATCTGATTGTCGAAACGGTCATCTCTGATGTGACGGCAGCGTCCTTCACGTTTTCGCACGTGATACGAGAGCGGGAAAGCCGGCGTGTGGTCGTTGAAGGGTCGGCCAGGTTGGCAGCAACGGATGGAAATGGGAAAGTGAAGCGACTCGACAAGGCGATGGTAGCCGTATTAAAATAGTCACCTTTAATAAGGAGTCATGAAATGGAAATGGCAGGGTTCTGGAGCTGGGTCATTATGGCTGTCTGGACGATCGGCATATTCGTACTCGGCTGGTGGTTTTTCATGCCAAACCCGATGGCTAAAGACAGGAAGGACAGGAATAAGAAGTCGTAACCCAACTGCAAGTATTCTCTTCCCTCCTGGTCTTCTCCATTGCCAGCATCAGAATAACGTACCTGGGTTGACCGTTCTCCAAGGTGCGGAGGGTGCCCATCGGCAATGCCCTGGCCTATTCCATTCAACTCTCTGGTTGAGCCTGTTCACTGCGTATGCGTTGGTTGAGCGCCACCCCAAGTTCTTGGCATTTATTCACAAGGCCTTCGTAGATCTTGAGGTTGGCGTTATATTCTGCCATCGGATACTTGTTGAAATTGCCCTCCCTCTGCTCGTAAAACCTCCGGCAGATCTCCCGTAGCGCTTGAATAGTCTCTAACAGCGCCGCTGTATACTGGTGGGAACCCTCCAACGACCCTGACTCCGCCTGTAATCTTGCCGAAATAGCAGCCAGTTTGGAGGCCAAACGATCGAGGTCTCTAAAGTGAGATCCAAAGTCAGTGGTCTTGAAGAGCCCCGGAATTGGGAGTGCCTTGCGCCACGAAAACTTAAAGATCGCATCATGAATTGCAACGTACTCGCCAAGGATGGTATTCGCTCGGATCAGTTCATCGGGAAGGTCCGGCATGTGTCACCAACGAGCATGCGTCGACCGACCCAAGCTCAGCAACCCGGCCCATGAAGAGCGTGGATGGCATCCATAGCGCATTGGTCGCATTCGCTGCAGCACATGGTTACGAGGCATCTTGTCTGTCTTGTTTCCAAGCTCTCCAAGCAAAGAAAACCCCACCGGCGCACTGATGATGCAAACCAATGCCAGAAGAGACGATTCTGGCGAACAGCCAACCGCCAAGAGCGGTATAGAGTACTGATCCAAAAAAGAAGACATACCAAGGAATCTTGCCTTTTTTTTCAAAGGTGTCTCGGATTGCGATGTCATTCGAGTGCTCCGAAGCGTCTCGTGAGGCCTAACTATGTATTATCTGGTTCCGTATAACAAGCCACCGTCCTAGGAACCATGAAACGTAAGACGTGCAAGGTTAAAGGTAAGATTGCCGAATGATCTTTCTCCGAATCGTTTAACGATTCACGTCTCACGAATCGCCGGAAGGGTTAGCCATCAACTTTGCCGCCTGATTCACGCACACGTTGCACAATATACGCCTGCGTTTCCGGCGACAAGCACTCGATCGGTAACGTGGTGAACTGTGACTTGGAATACAACAACAGCCATACGCTCTGGAATTGCCACAACTCTTTGACAGTGGACCACTGAAGCGTCGTCGTGCCGATGTCCGAACTCATGGTGAACGAGGACTCATCGGCGCGGAACGTGGATCGAGGCGTGTCCATCTGGCGGAATTTGCGCAGCGAGTTGCGGTAGTGAACAACATAGACAGCCGCGGCGAACCCGATACCCACCGCCAGCACGGTTGCAAGCGCACCGATGACCCAAGAAGCCTGGCCTAGTACGACGAGTACGACGAGACCGATCCCGGCGACGAGAAGTGCAACAAAAAAGCCGACACCTACGGAGCGCCGCCAAAATGCGAATACTGCCTGGCGCAGCAGCGCCGTACTATAGATGAGTGTGGCCTCGTGGGGCATGGCGGCTACCGATTCACGCGCAGCGCCCGGGCCCGCGAGAGGCTCGGATTGCCGCCGCACAATGGCTTGGTTCGCTGCAATGCATGTTCGGCGGCGTTGTCATGTCCCTCAATCTACCAATCTAAAGGGATTGAATGCTACTGCGAACGATTCGACCAGTTCGATGCGGAGCAGCAGAGCAACTCGCGTGTATGGATGCGCAAATCACCCCTCGCAGCTTGTGGCAACGATCAGCAGTCGATTGTTTATCACGAGGCCGCCCGGACGCGATTTCTTAACAGGGCTCGGGCAGAAGATTCTGCCGCAGCGATAGTATGGTGCAAAGTCCTGCGATGATCCCATCTGTGTGCCTGAATTGTCCAGATGTTATAGACGTCAGTCAACAGGTGTGTGGCAAAGAAGTGCCAGAAGGTGTGACGGTTCGCTTCAATGCGCTATTAACGCGACTGGCGCCACAAGGAAGTGGGCTGCAGCTCCAGAGATGGGATGGAACGGTTGCGGGAAGATACTAGTCCAGCCCAGAAATCGGAGGCGTTTGAGAGAGGACCGAAAGTAATTCGGCTTTCGCGTCGGCAATCCAAAGCCACTGAAGAGCGTCATCCACTTTCCGGAAAATCTGCAGCTCATCGGGCGATTCATCCGACAAAATTTGGTACATGCGTGCCATGCCGAAGACTACGTCGTTAGTGACAACCACGGCGCGCCGAGCACCTGCCCCGAAGGGGTTCAGTCTGACCATCTCTCTGATACAGGAGGCAGTGATCTGACGTCCGCTACATCACGCAGGTCGGCGAGTTGGCGAAAGTCTCGCGCGAAGCGTGGGTCGGCGGTCAGAGCACGTACGTGCGCCAGAAGCTCGCGATCTGTCACTAGGTCCCATCCGCGGGATAGGACTAAGGACCGTGCCAGGTCGATTGTGTAGCCGCAAGGCATAGTGTGAGCCTACGGTAATTCACAGGACGCCGCAAGAGGGGACGAGCGCGAAGAGGCGAAGCTTCTTAAAGGCCAACTGAAGAAATACTTGTCGCCAGCCGTCTAACGAGGTTGCAGAAAAACACCTTGAGGGGCCGAGCAAATCATTTTCGTTGGTCGCGTGCCCCTTCCCACGTTAGAGATCGTTGAATACAGCGCGTTCTGGTGGGTCATGTTTTATTCATCACGGCCTCCGACCGGCGAGTGAAAGTGTTTGCCGACGTACGGCTTGTTCAGGTCGCTACACGTCAAATAGAATTTCAGCCTCTGCGCTCCGCCCGGGCAACCTCCTTGTTCGAACTAAGTTTCAGTTTCTTCCCACGCGTCTTGCTTCGGTGGCCGCGGCGATCTTCGCGGGCAAAGCTCTTCTGCTTCGAAGCTGAGCCGAAGACTTGTGTCCACTTCCCACTTTTAAAAATGATCTGATAACCACCGGAGAGGATCTGAAATGGTTTCTTGACCTTGTTGAGGTGATCGAACTGCGCTGACCCGGTTTTGCGAAAGACTTCGAAGTAGGCGGGGTACACAAAATCGCTCATCGCAATGCCCTTGACGTCGAAGTTGAGTGCCTCGACCGGATCTGCGCTCTCGTACGCATACATGGTTTTCGCGTCGGGGCCTGTGGTCATCATGTTGATGGCTGGGTCGACCAGCATCTCGACGAGTTCGTGCGACGCCGACACGCTCACCAGCTCACCATCCGCCAGGGTTGTCTTGACAAAGACTTTGGACAGCGGCAATCCACCGGGCGTGAGATCGTGATACGCGAGGGCGCCGGGCTGATCGGCATTGTCGAGGAACACGATTGCCCAGGCGTCTTTCACGAAATGTGTTGTTTTGACTAGCTTCGCAGGCGTGCCCCAAACAGGTGCTACGTATTGATTCACGTATGCCTGCATGGCCGCAATCAAGGCATCGAAGTCGACGCCGAGGGCAACCGTCGCCTTGTTAAAGCATGCGATGGTGGGAACTTGTCCCTGGTTGAATGCACCGAATGTGGGGTTTGCAGTCTTCATATGTTTTCCCTCCTTGTAGTAGACCGCGCCGCCTTATCCAAGACGCGGCGGGCAAGCATGATACGGTAACCGAACCAATGTCAAATCAGCAGAGAATCTGTCCTTTCTTACTCGACCATCTCTCGGAATCCGCGTCGAACTATGCATGATCTGGTTCCGTAGAATGTATCAATTGTCTTCGGATGCCGGATAAGACCTGTACGATATTCTGCAAGGATTGGAACGCAAGCCCAAGTGGTTTCTTCCCGTGGTCGGGACGATTAGGACCGGGGCTTTGCATAGCCTTCCTGAGTCAGCATGTCCGTCACATTGCGACCGTCGACGAAGACATCGGCCACGAGGCGGTCGTAGACGTCTCGTCCATGCGAGACGATACGGACCTGTCCACTGTGAAGCAACTCTTCTAGCCGCAGTCTGGCCGCTTGTCCGTTCGGCTCGTCCAGTTCCGGCGTGTCGATGCCTCGGAGTCTGACGCGTTCGGTCCCATATCGAAATGTGTCACCATCGACCACGTGGACTTGCCGGCTATCGACCGTGCGCTCGATGCCACCGAGTGGTGCGAAGGCTTGCCGACGGAGTAGCGATCGGACACTTCGGCGACTGGATCGGCGCATCCCTTTGGGCTTTTTGTGAGGATGGAGTCCCTTCTCACGGTGAAGTCGGTGGGGATTGAGGGTGTTTCCGGCTCGTGGTTCAGGTTTCCGGCAGAGGTCACAAGACGGGCGAAGTTCGGACTCGGTTGTCCCAAGAGCCAAAGGCCTTGTAGACAATGATGAGGGTGGGGCGGTCGATTGTTGTGCCGGGACCTGATGGGGAGCAGGTCAGGATGACGCCGACGGCTGATGAGTGCTACCGAACGTGATTCGCCCTTGTGCCATGATATCTCGCGGGAACGCACACTCTCGTGCCAGAGCGGTCCGATTGACAATGCAAAAAGCCGCGTGCTGTTATAACGCGTATCGAATTCCTCGCGCGAGACTCGCGCGACTTGCGCGAAAAGCTGGACGGGTGAGATGGAGGGAGGTTCAGGCTCGAAGTTTCTGAAACTTCGTGTCGCGCCTGTCGCGCACGGCTTGCTCGTCTCGCACACAATTCATGGAGGCTTTTATGGATATGATGGGACGTGTGGGGTTGATCGAGATTCCGATCTTGATCGCACCCGATCAAAAGGTCTGGATGGATCGCATGATCAAGGAAGGCAAGATCGCCATTCCCCCAGGCGGGACGCTGGAAAAAGGCCTCGCTCTATTCGATGTTTGTCCGAATGCTCCTGCATAACGCCATGGAAGAGCAGAAGCGGCAGGAGGTGCTGGACGCGGAAGACGAGGACGACGAGTAGGAAGCTGTTGAAAACGACCGCCAGCGGCGTTCTCGCATCGCTCAAGGCTTCAACGTACTCAGAGTACGCCTCAGCCTCGTTCGCTGCGGCCTTGCTGGCCGGCCGTTTTGAACAGCTTCCCATAAGGGCTACGCTTCGGGCTCTCACTCGTTGTGGCCTGGCAATTAACTCGAATTGAACATCCTGCAGCTTCCCACATATTCAACTCGGGACGCCTCAGCCTTGCGCTCCGCTGGCGGCCTTCGCTGGACAGCGACTTTGAACATCCTGGTGAGAAAATGGCTGTATCGAAAGGGGTCTGAAGAGTATCTCGCGTGATACAGCGGAAAGAGCCTACGCGATCAGTTCCTCAAAGTGCTTTGAATGCTGAATGTGCGGCTTTGATCGTGTAGTCGATATCGCGGGATGAATGAGCGGTTGAGAGGAAGGCGGCTTCGAATTGAGAGGGGGCCAAGTATACCCCTTGTTCCAGCATCGCGTGAAAGAATTGCCCGTATCGCTTCGTATCCGACAGCTTTGCAGTATTCCAATCCACTACCGGGCCTGACGTAAAGAAGGCCCCAAGTATCGAGCCGACTCTGGTTTGCGCGAGCGGCATGCCCGCTTTTTTGCGGCGTCTCCAATTCCGTTGGCCAGGGCTGCTGATTTCTCTTCCAGCTTCTTGTAGATCCCGCGGACGTTGAGCTGCTTGAGCGTCTCGATGCCAGCGGATACGGCTAACGGATTTCCCGACAACGTCCCCGCCTGATAGACCGGCCCCAACGGCGCGATCAGATCCATGATCTCTTTCCGCCCTCCGTAGGCGCCGACCGGCAATCCACCGCCGATGATTTTCCCCAAAACCGTCAGATCCGGGGTAATGCCGTAGAGCGTCTGGGCTCCGCCATAGGCCACACGAAAGCCGGAGATCACCTCGTCGAAAATCAGAAGGATGTCGTTCTCTTTGAGTGAGCCGGCGGAGTACTGCAAGGAAGTCATGCGCAGGCGGCACGACGCCCATGTTCGCTGCGATCGGTTCCAGGATAATGCAGGCGAGCGTGTTCCGATGCTCTTTGATGATCTGTTGAACTGCTTGGATGTTATTGTAGGGGACTGTCAAGGTGTGCTTCGCAAAATCAGCCGGGACTCCAAGCGAATCCGGAATTCCCAACGTGGCTAACCCTGAACCGGCCTTTGCCAGCAAATAATCACTGTGGCCGTGATAGCATCCTTCAAATTTCAGAATACTGTCTCGCTTTGTAAAGCCTCGCGCGACACGAATTGCGCTCATGACCGCCTCGGTGCCGGAGCTGACGAGTCGAACCTTTTCCATCGATGGGAAGGCGTCGCGGATCATGCGAGCGAGCGTGACTTCCAGCTCGGTCGGCGCGCCGTAACTGGTTCCGTTTGCAGCGGCCTTTTGATCGCACGGATGACCGCTGGGGCCGCATGGCCTAAAATCATCGGGCCCCATGAGAGGACATAGTCGAGGTAGCTGTTTCCATCGACGTCGTAGAGGCGGGCGCCTTTGGCGCGTTTGATAAACCGGGGTTGGCCTCCGACAGAGCGAAAGGCGCGCACCGGACTATTCACGCCCCTGGGAATCAACTGCTGCGCGTCTGCAAATAGCTTGGCAGAACGAGTGGTTTTCATAATGGGGGCGCACAGTACCATGCGGATCGAGCCTCGGTCAAGAAAGAGGCCATTTCATACGGTACGATAAGAGCGACTGTGGCGCAAATGTGTCTGAAGAGATACGCCTCACAGCATTTTTTGATACAGACTGTGTTGTTGTGAGGCAGGGACTTCTCATAACCTCTGCAAATATGCCGATTCGTCCCACCAATCGAGTGCGGCTCGACTCTTGCCTAATTAACCAGGTACTATTCGACGGTCTAGACAGCTGATTAAGAGATCAACGATGAAGATCATCTGTTCGTGGTGCCGACAAGCAGGGAAACCCGAGCTGGTGGGTGAGAAAGCGCCTCTCGACGATGCGCGAGAAACGCATGGGATTTGTGTCGTGCATCGCCACGATATCGAAGCCCGCTGGCAGGCATCGATTCACACCGCCGTCACGCTCTGGAGCTCGCGACCGGATTGTATTCGTTCACTCTTCCGCTGGACAGGCTTGCTGAACATGACCAGAGAAGATGCGCCCGTAGGACAGGCGCATCCTGCTAAGTCCGTTTTGAGGAAGTCCGACGCGGTATCCCCGATTCCCGAGTCGGTTCTGCATTGATTTCGTTCATCCCCCAGTGAGCCCGCTTGGCTTTCTCTCGCTCCGATACAGCGAACAGGACGTGAAAGGGGGTTGCTCGTCGCGCACCCATTCCCGCCTGTCCGGTTCCCCAGGCCTCTCCCGCATCACGCAAGATCTCAAGAAAGGTTTCATACTCTGCTTCGTCATCGGGTAACACACCTCCCGCATCGGTGATGAGCAGCACATAGCCCTTGGCCGACAGCCATTCCAGATCGATCAGACATTCCTCCAAGGCGTCCCAGTTGTGGCCGAAGTAGTCGGGAAAATCCAAGGCCCGAGCGACATTCCGGTCAAGCAGGCTGTCGGTGGTCCTGACACTTGGCGGCCCTGGATGATTCTCAACGCGAACTCAGTCGGTGGACGCACCAGCGATTCAGCGCGCTGCCCGCCTGTGACCACAAGTAATGAGGTCCAGGGGGCTTCGTCGATTGGAGATTGGCCGTCAATGTGAGTACGTGTTTGGGGGTCATGGTATCTCATTCAACGGCATGAACGTTCGGTAATGGTTACCGGTATAGTAGGCTCTGCCGGTGTCTTGTTCAATGACGATCCGTTCCCGCGTCCCGCGAACGGCCGCGAACTTTGGGATTCACATCGTACTCGCGATAGTGGCCTGGGGAAGGCGCCGTTCGCGATTTTGAAATACCCTGCCGCCGATATATCCTGGAAGGGCTTTGCCCTCATGTTGCTGAATTGCCTCAAGCAGGTCTTTGGCTTTTTGTGGAGGATCCTTCGCGGCTTGATGCAATTGTCGATCAAGATGCGACAGGGCGTCAGGAAGAGCTTGCTCTGCAGGCTGAACGGGATCGGACAAAGACAGACGGCAGGGTCGTTTCAGGCGACGAGCCAGCATTCGGAGAACTTGTGGGGCCGCCGACTAGGAGTCCACCAAGGACGACGAGTATTCCACCAAACCTTCCAAGTTCGATCCATAGTTTCGCGTTCGTATCACGAGGCGAGGCACGCACGGTACGAACCCTAGCACGCACGATCTTGGAGGATCAACGGGCGTAAGAGGAGCGGCCGCTCTAGCAGGATGCTGAAACAGTCTGCCAGCCTGTCTTGTTCATTTGGTCTGTTCGGTCTGTCTGGTTTGTTTGGCTGCATGAGACTAACCAGATAGACCAGACCGACCAGATAACCAGAAAGACCGGGCTTGTGCCACACGTGGGGACCTTCGAAGTTCTGCTGTGTCAACATGGTTTTTCCGCAGCCTGCGAGGCTGGAAGCTGTTGCTATCGTTCATCTCGCCAGCGTAGCATCCAACGTATTCATCCTGTTGATGATGTTCTTCCTGATCAGGCATCTCCCGGCCACCGTGCGGGCCGGTACAGATGCCCACTTAGACAGGGACGAGCCAACGAGGTACAGGTTGGAATCCGCAGTGGACCGGACTTGAGTTTGTGACAGTCGAAGGGCTCTTGGCCTATGGAGAGATGCTGGCGCGTCGCCCTGCCGGTGAGGGAATTGCGCTCCCACCCATCCCGATGTTCCTCAGTCGATCGACCACAGCGAAGCCGTGACGCCATGGAGCAGATCAGGGCGTTTGTGTACGGTGCGCAAGGGGGCTTGCCTGGGGCGGATGAGTATCGGGCTGCCCGTCGCGCTGTGATCGACGAAGAGCTGCCGGGGCGATGAACTGGTGTTCTTTGCCGCCTGGAATGCGCTCCTCGCAGCAGGCGAGTTGGCTCCACTCTTCCGCGTGCCAATCAGGTCAGCGCAGAAGCCGACGCATCGCCGGCCGGTGGCGATCGTGCCGCGCGCGCAACTGACGCCGCAGTTGGTCGAGGATCGTATCGTGCTGGACTTGGGCGAGGATCGGTTTTGGCTCTTGCCGCGCGATTTAACCGGTCGCACGCTTCTGTTCACGATGCGTCACGGTATCTCACGCGTGGAGAGCGGCACCTATCGAGTCGGGCGCCGCCTCGCGAACGTGCTGGATCCTGAGCGAGGCGTCCCCAAAGCCGACGCAGTCGGTGCAGCCCTGGCTCGGATGCTGGGCGTGGTCGGGCAACAATTGGACTTCCTGCACATTCACAACTACCTCGATCCGCGCACCTTCGTCCATCTGGTGAGCCAGAGCCCCAATACGCGGCAACTGTATGAGCGGGTGATCGCGGCGCTGATGCAGGCGCAGGCGCACCATGCTGAGGCACTTCCCACCCGCCTGCGATCCCGCCTTAGACTCCCAGGATTTCGGATGGGTCACAGGTCTGGAGAAGAAGGTGGAAGCCGAGGAGGCCGCAAAGGCATTCGGCGTGGACGTGCAGACGGCCAAGCGCCTGATCAAACATCCCCTCTACAGCTACCCGGGTGGGCATTCCTTCTTCGATGTCTATGTGGATATCGTCGATGGCTTCCGCCGGTTGGGTCAGTCCCACCAGGGGAAGGCCGTGTGCTGTATAGCCACAGCTCCACGCTGCGGGCGCTCATGATTTATCTCGATCCTCGTCCCTTTCGCGAAGCCTTCACCGAGTTTGGCGAATATAAGGAGGGACAGGATAACGTCGTCTCTGCTGACCTACGAACAGGGACTCATATCCGGCTATTCCACCGCTGTGGGTCTGTCAGCGCGGGAACGGGCGGCGCGGGAGACCTGGGTGAAGGTCGAGCGCGAACGCAGAGACCGGGTCACGCTCAAGCCTCGACAGATCAAGCGGATCGTGGCATTGGTCTCGGGTGGCGATTTCGCCGGTGCCGGCGCCGCGTTGAAAGAACTGCGCGTGACAGGACAGCGGTTTGGCCTGGAAGTCCACTTCGTCCGTCACGGGTTCTTAGGACTGGCCAACAACTGGATCGAAGCCGTGACCGAGCACGATACCCGAGGTATGGGCAGCCATGCGAGCAGTCCGATTGGGAGCAGCCGCTTCGAAGATTTCAAGGACGAGCAGGTGCAGCAGGCCACCATGCGGCATCTTCGGCCCTATATGGAAGATGGAGCCTTGGTGGTGATTGGTGGGGACGGGAGTCTTCGAGGCGCGCGGGCGCTCTACGAAGGATTTGGGGTCCAGGCCAGTAGGGATTCCTGGCACGATCGACAATAATCTCGCGGGAACGACCTCCCTGGGTTTTCATTCGGCCGTGTCTCTGGCGAATCAATCCATCGAGTCGCCGAAAGCCACCAGTTCCGCCATGGGCAGCGTCTTTTTCGTCGAGATTATGGGGCGGGGTCCGGCCATCTCGCCCTCGCCTGTGCGTATCAGGCCAGAGCTGAAGGCCTCTTGGTCAACGAGCATCCCGATCCCGACGCGTATATCGACGACTTCATCCTGGGCACGCTCACCCGCACCTTGGGCGTCCCGAACAAAAGCCATCTGTTTGTGGTGGCGGAACAGACGCCCCATCGCCATCACCCGGATGGCGGCGTGCGCGGTCTTGTCGAGTATGTCGCCAGCACACTTAGCACGTGGCCACAGTTTCAGGCACGCCCCGGTGAATATCGCCTCGCCCCTGCAACCAAAGCCACGATCCTCGGGCACACATTACGGGGGCACCCCCGACTCCCGAGGACAAGACCATCGGGACAAGATCTGGCCTATGAAGCGATTCGCCGTCTCTGTCAAGGAGCCGGAGCGGGTGGTCGGGTGCATGTTGGCCTATCGCGGGCCAGGCACCATCGAGGCGATCCCACTCCACGCTGTGGCACCGAAGCAGTTCGACTGGGAGATCTTCGCCCGAATGCACGGAAGCGAGCTTCCGTAGCGGGGTGAATGGAGCGTGGCGATTCACCGTGAAGGCCGTGCCCTGATTCCATCTCCACTCATCGTCACAGGGCGACTCGATCATGGATTGAACGAGGCGGCCTGCGCCTGAAATGGCGGTTGCGTTGTGGGCTTGGTGGTCGTTTGCTAGAATGGCATCCCCGGACATCATCGCGAGCAGAACGGGAAAAGCGGGAGCGCGACGCGAAATGCGGGATACGTTGGAATCTCATTTTCCGTCCGATCTTGTCTCGTCTCCGCGCGGCGCGCATCCCGATTGACCAATGATCCAGTGACAGCATTGTTTATGCGTAAAGCCAAAATCGTGTGCACCATTGGCCCCGCCAGCGATTCGCCCGCCTTGCTGGATCAGTTAATTGAAAGCGGCATGGACGCGGCGCGACTCAACTTTTCTCATGGGACCCACGAATCGCATGCGCGTGCGGTCAAGGCCATTCGCGAAGCAGCGGATCGTCGGCGCGTGGCGATCGCGATCATCCAGGACCTGCAAGGACCGAGGATCCGCGTTGGAGAAGTCGATCAGAGCGGGCTCGATTTGGTTGCCGGCCAGACTGTGAGACTTGTGACGATTCTGCTCCGGTCCGGCGGTCAACTCGGCGCACAGTCTATCGCTCCGTCGGGCATGCGTGAGATCCCGGTGACCTACCCATACCTCGTGCGGGATGTCCAGCCAGGCGCCCGCATCCTGATTGGCGACGGGCTCATCGAGCTGATTGCTGATCGGATTATCGGCGGCGCCGTCGAATGCGGAGTTGTGACCGGGGGACGACTGACTTCGCACAAGGGCATGAACCTGCCGGATACTCGCATCAGCGCCCCCACCCTGACAGACAAAGATCGGGACGATCTCCGGTTCGGCATCGCGCAGGGGGTGGACTATGTGGCCCTCTCATTTGTCAGAGGTCCCGATGACGTGGTGACCGCAAGGAAGTTAGTGGCCGACTGGGGCGGCGACGTGCCGATTATTGCGAAGATCGAAAGGCCGGAAGCGGTTGAGTGCTTGGACGCGATTCTTGATCAGGCGGACGGAGTGATGGTGGCGCGGGGCGATCTGGGAGTAGAGATGGGGCCGGAGGCGGTCCCGCTCCTACAGAAGCGCATTATCGCCGAAGCCAACCGCCGCCGCCGCCTCGTGATCACCGCTACTCAGATGTTGGAGTCCATGACGCACCACACGCGTCCGACAAGGGCCGAAGCGTCGGATGTGGCGAATGCCTGTGCTCGATGGAACTGATGCCGTCATGCTGTCCGCAGAAACGGCGATCGGACAGCACCCGGTTGAAACAGTCCGCGTCATGGACCGAATCGTTCGAGCCGTAGAAGAAGTGGACTCGATCGTGGCGTCCGCGCTCGTCCGATGCGCCACAGGGGGACGGTTCATTTCCGGAGGCCATTTGCCATTCGGCCGCTTCGGCAGCCTCAGCCATCGAGGCGAGCGTCATCGTGGCATTCAGCGAGCGGGGTACGACTGCGCGCTTGCTGTCGAAGCAGCGGCCTGACGCGTCAATTATTTCATTGACTCCATTTGAATCCGTACGGAAGCGGATGGCGCTGTATTGGGGTGTGATCCCTCATACGATGCGGCAGATCGCTCAAACCGATGAACGGATCGATGAAGCGGAACGCCGCTTAAAGACCGAGGGACTGGCGACAACGGGACAGCGGATCGTGATTCTGTCTGGGACCAGGATCGGTCAGCCCGGAGAGACCAATTTGATGAAGTTACACAAAGTCGGATGAACTGAACATGCTGAGCTTGTCCTGTGCCCGCACAGCACTAGCGGACTGAGAGTTCCATTGGCGGACACGAGCAAGGGGGCTCACTCAGTTCCCTCAGGGAGGAGTAAGGATTTGGAAGAAACGGGCACACGATGATACCCAACGTTGTGGGGCGGCTCGTGTTTATATTGTGTCAGTTGCTTGCCCTGGTGTTGTCAGCCGGAGACGGGCTTGCGCAGACCGCATCCGTCAAACATTCTCCGGCAGATGTGGTGAAACGATATGTGACGCTCGATTATAAGGGAGCGCGGCTCGATGCGATGTCGACCGAAACGGTTGCGTCCTATACAGGTTGGAATGAAGAGCCGGCGTGGGGGCATGTCGTCGTGACACGGGGCTTTGTCGTGGCGGAGCATTATCGCCAATGGGAGGTGATCGATAGGCTGGAAATTGTGATTCCGGTTACCTTTCAGGTGATAGGCTCGGTGTATCTGGAAACCGCCGGTTTCGTTCAGGATGTCGAGACAGAAGAGGTTCGGTTTCGCGTGAAGGCCGTCAACAATCGATGGAAGATTGTCGAGCCGATGCTTCCCCTCACGTGGGTCAGAAGCGGATGGTGAATTTCGTGCGCGAAGCCTTGTTGAAAGAAACCGATCCGGCGAAGCGAGACCGTCTCGGGGTATTACAAGAAGAGTTGCGAAAGGCAAAATAATGATGGGCAAGATATCGGTCGAGCTGTTGATCTTCGATTTGGACGGGACGCTCATCGAGTCCAAATGGGATATTGCCGCGTCGGTGAACCTAACGTTGGCCGAGTTGGGGCTCCCGCAGCGGCCCATCGAGGAAATCTTTGGGTTCGTGGGGGATGGGGTGAAGCAACTGTTGCGCTTGTCGATCGGCGAGGGCAGCCGGGTCACGTTCGACGAGGCGTTGCGGGTGTTCAGGAGCCAGTACTTGGCTCATTGCCTCGATCGTACCGACGTTCTATCCCGGTGTCGAACAGGCGCTGATCCATTTCGAGCGAAAGCGCAAGGCAGTGGCAACCAACAAATCGATTGAGTATACGAATGTCATTCTCAAAGGATTGGGGGCGCATCATTTCCAATGTATCGTCGGCGGAGACAACGGGTTCGGATTGAAGCCGGAGCCCGGCATGCTGCTGCATGTCATGGAGCAATTGAATGTGTCGAAGGAACAGATCTGTGCTTGTCGGGGACAGCACCAACGACATCAACGGCGGGCATAACGCCGGGATTCGTGTGTGTGCGGTCGGGTACGGTATGGGGAATCGAGCCAAGATGGAGGCCTGTCGTCCGGACTGGTTTGTCGAACGACCGGAACAACTCATGGAGCTATTCATATGACAAACAGCTCAAGGTTGAGGTTGAGTAGAGAGAGCCTTGTCATCCGAACCGCCTCCGCGTCTTCGCCGCAGGTCTGTTTATCATCCCCTGAGCCTCAGCCTGAACCTGAACCTCTCGCATGCGGCCTCCTCTGGGCTGGCGGATCGTGTAGTGGAACACAAATTGGCGAACGGGTTGACTGTACTCATGGTCGAACGGCATCAGACGCCCGTGGTCTCTCTCAACATGACCTTCGGGGTCGGGGGAGTCAACGAACAGGCGGGACAAACAGGCTTGGCGCATCTCTACGAACATATGGCGTTCAAGGGCACGAGGACGGTTGGGACGAAGAATTACGAGAAAGAACGCCCCATTCTCGAAGAATGGTTTCGAGTGGGGACCGAGCTGGAACAGCGGCAACGAGAACTCGCACGGAAGAGTCAGGAAAGACCCCCAGCTCCGAGGATCGAGCAGCTATCGAGGCGCTGCAGAAACGATTTACAGAACTACAAGATCAAGCGGGACAGTTCGTAGCAGGCAATGAGATGGCCTTACTCTACCAACGCCACGGAGGGGTCGGGCTCAATGCCGCGACCGGGAAGGATCTGACTCGCTATATGATCAGCCTCCCGGCAAATCGTTTGCCGCTGTGGGCTGTGCTCGAAGCCGATCGCATGGCGCATCCGGTCCTCCGTGAGTTTTACAAAGAACGCGGAGTCGTCATGGAGGAACGGCGGTTGCGAAATGACGACAGCCCCAGCGGGCTGTTGTTCGAAACCTTCACCTCGGCTGCCTTCCGCGCACATCCGTACGGCATTCCGACGATCGGCTGGGAGTCGGACATCCTGTCGCTCACTCCGGCCGACACCGAAGCCTTCTTCAAAACCTACTACGGCCCCGGCAATGCCACGATTGCGATCGTGGGCGATATCAATCCGAAGGACGTGATGACGCTGATCGAGCAGACATTCGGCACGATACCGGCCTCGCCTCCGCAGCCTCCGATCGTCACTGTTGAGCCGCCTCAACGAGGGGAACGCCGTGTGGAGGTCGAGTTCGATGCCGAACCGTCGCTGGTCATCGGGTTTCACAAGCCGCCACTGGGTCATCCCGACGATTATGTCTTCGACGTCATCGACGCGCTGTTGAGCGACGGGCTCACTCCTCTCGGCTCTATACGAATCTCGTCCGTGAGAAACGGATCGCCGCCTCGGTCAGCTCCGATTCGAACTATCCGGGGGTCCGCGCTCCGAACCTATTCGTGGTGAATGCCACGCCGCTTGCGCCCCATACGACGGCAGAAGTCGAAGCGGCGATCTATGCCGAGATCGAACGGCTCAAGACGGAGCCGGTCTCCGCCAAGGAGCTTGAGAAAGTACTGAATAATATCGATGCCGATTTGGTCAGGGCGCTTCGATCTAACGGAGGTCTCGCGTCTCAGTTAGCGCTGTATCAGACGGTGGCGGGAGACTGGCGCTACGCGCTCAAGTCCCGGGACAAGATTGCGGCTGTAACGCCGGTGGATATTCAACGCGTGGCCGCTGCCTATTTCACAAAGTCGAACCGAACGGTAGCGGTATTGGTGAAGAAGGCCGGAGAGAAAATGTCGCGACGGTGCCGCAGCGCGAGGTGGCACGATGAGACACGTGAAACGTGAAACGCGAAACGTGACGCGATGGAGTCTCGTGCTGTGCTCGACGTTTGTGGCAGCCGTCATCCCAGTACTGACCGCCTGTGCCGGAGATCTTGCGCTGGGCGATCCCAGACAGATGACGTTTAAGCCCGTGGAGTTCACCCCGCCCGAACCGGATCGTGTGGTATTCGAGAACGGGATGGTCGTCTATCTCCTGGAGGACCACGAGTTGCCCTTGGTCAGTATGACTGCGACCATGCGAACTGGCGGCTGGCTCGATCCGGCAGAAAAGATCGGCCTGGCTTCGTTGACCGGTTCTATCATGCGGACCGGCGGCGGGGGCGGATTGTCGGCCGAGCAAGTGTGACCAGGAGCTTGAACAGTTCGCGGGGATCTCGGCATCTCGATCGGACGGCAATCCGGTTCGGCGTCGCTCGATGTGCTCAGCAAGGACTGTGAAGCGGGGGTTCAGATTTTCGCAGGACTTATTCGAACACCCGCCTTTGAGCCGGCGCGGGTTGAACTGGCCAAACTGCAGGCTATCGAAGGGATTCGCCGCAGGCAGGACAACCCCGGTTCGATCGTCGGACGCGAGTTCGTCAAGCTGCTGTATCGGAACGGATCATCCGTCGGCGCGCGAAAGCAGCATCAGGTCCGTCACCCGCATCACCAGAGACGATCTGGTGGCTTTTTACCGAAAGACCATTCATCCAAACGGCATCATGTTGGGGGTGACGGGTGATTTTGACAAGTCTGCGATGCTGGCCCTGCTGCGCGAAGTATTCGGAGATTGGAAGAGAGGCGAGGTGCCGGCGCTGACAATTGCCGACGTGCCCCAGAGCCAGACGGCGCAGCCTGTTGTACGGTTCGTGAACAAGGATACCGCGCAGACACATCTTCGCATCGGGCATCTGTCGATCAAAGAGCAGGATCCTGACTATGTGGCATTGGCGATCGCGAATGACATTCTGGGGGCAGTTCCTTTCGCAGCCGCCTGTTCAACGACGTGCGGACCAAGCGGGGTTTGGCCTACTCGGTCGGCAGCCGCTTGAATTCCGGTGTGCACGATCAAGGCGTCTGGCTCATGCGCGCCGAGACGAAGGTGCCATCGACGCAAGAGGTCATCGCGCGATTTATCGCGAATATGGAACGGATGCGGATCGAGGTGGTGACGGACGGCGAGCTGGCAGAAGCCAAAGAGGCCTATGTGAACTCATTTGTGTTTTCCTTCGCCAGTCCGTCGGCGATCGTGGGGCGGTTGATGGAGCTGGAATATGATGGACTTCCCAAGGATTTTCTCCAGCAATTGCGTGCCCGCGTGATCGCATTGACGAAAGAGGAAATCTTGGCGGCGGCAAAGAAACATTTCAACCCCGAGCGATTGACCATTCTCGCTGTCGGGGCCGGCGAGGCCCTGCCGAAGTTGCTGTCAGGATTCGGGAAGTGAAGGAAATAAAGTTAGCTCCTGAAGGCTGAGAGAGAGTGGGACCGGATGGCTCGGCCATTCCCGTGCTCCCGGAGCGCGCACGATCAGAATGCTGCTCGCTCGACAGCCGCAATAAGGAATGGCCGAGCCACCCGTCCTAGGGAATGAAAACCTCCGGAGCTTTGGTGGGGAGGGGAGGAGAGGGGCGTGGCAGATGGTCTATCTAATGGAGGTTTGTGCTCGTGTAGCCCGCCCCCTAAGACCAGTGCTCGCTGGATGCTATACAGTGAGCTTCGATCAGATCATCCGCCAAGAGAAGTTATGATAAAAGTTAGGAAGCGGTCCAGACACTTCGGAAAAACCATACTTATGCCGTTCAGTTTCTCATCTGTGAGCAGGAAGCACGTTCTTCTTTGCCTATCTTGATTTGACTGGAACTAAGTGTTTCTACGAAAACAGTGAATTGCCCTCGAACAAATAGTAAGATTTCGCAGGTTGTTGGTGCAGTATACATGCGGAAATTGATAATACCCTTCGAGGAAAAACAAATCTGTTTGTCCAACATGTATACAGACTCCCTCGTGATCGCCCGAGAAGAACTTGATCGAAGGTTGTGCAAAGGAAATTTGTTGAGCTGATGCTGGAGGTCCAGTATCAGGTTCTTCTTGATAACTCGATTTATTAAAGTCAAGGCGAAGGCTTCTGAAGTATATTTGATGCCAACTCTAAGCCGAGTCCTGGTAAAGAAGAGGTCCTTATTACGGGATGATTTGCAGCGAGATGCAGCGATCAATAGTCAATATTTTCTCCAACTTCAGTTTGGTTGGCGGTTCGGCGATCGTTGAGATGAATAAGCTCTCGAAGGTTTACCTACATCTGGATGCTGAAGTGACTGCGAAGCTGGCAAGTCTATGAATGGAGGGCGCCATGGTGACCTATGTGATGCTGCTCAACTGGACGGATCAGGGAATTAAGAATGTGAAGGATTCGCCGAAGCGGCTGGATGGGGTGAAGAAGCTCGCGAAGGACTTGGGTGGCGAGGTAAAATCCTTCTACATGACGCTGGGGGCGTACGATCTTGTTCTCATCGTTGATATGCCGAACAACGACAAAGCTGGCGAGTTTCGGCCTCAAGTTGCGATCGGCTTCGGCAATGTACGGTCCACGACTCTCAGAGCCTACTCCGAGGATGACTATCGCCGCATCATTAGCGGCCTAGCTAAGATGGATGGCGGCACAATCACACTGTAGTAGGTTAGGGGCAAAAAGGCTAGAGATGAAGACCACCTCCTCGCCACCTGCCCCGTGTCCCTAGCCCGAAGGGTTTCTATGCCCCTAGAAGACGATTTCTGTGACATTATCAAGAAGGCCCGCATGGGACAGGCATGGTCCGTGGCGGATGTGGCGCGGATGACCGGATTGCCCGGTGGCGACGTCACAACGCTGGAGCGCGGCGTTCGCCCACCTGATCGCATTGAGGTTCGGGCGCTGGCAAAGGCGTTAGGACTTCGTTCTGGTCCGTTGGAGCAGATCGCGATCGAGAAGTGGGAACCGGTCGCGCAACCGCCGATGGCCTGGGTGGAGACGATACAGGGGTCGATCAATGGCTATGGTGTGCAGGGCTATGTGGTTCATGACAGCGGGGAGGCGGTGCTCATCGACACGGCTTACAATGCGCCGGCGATGATCGAGTTCTTGTCCACGCACCGCCTGCGCCTGATGGGGATTTGTCTGACGCACGGCCATGCCGATCATGCCGACGGGATTGACCAGATTCTGAAGTTTCGTGAGGCGCCGGTGTACCTTGGAGCGGAGGATGTCGATCTCCTCCGCTGGCGGCCCCCAGGCGCACAAGCTGAAGGCGCCGAAAAATGGTCAGACGATTGCGGTCGGGCGTTTGCGCGTACACTGCCTGGCGACGTCGGGCCATACCCCTGGCGGGATTTGTTATCGAATGGATGCCGAGCCACAACGCGTCTGTTTCGTCGGCGATACATTGTTTGCGGGATCCATTGGCCGCTCGAATCCCAGTGCGCTGTATCAGACCCATCTGGGATCGGTCTGGACCCAAGTACTCTGAGTTGTCGCCTGAGTATCGATTGTTGCCGGGTCACGGTCCGGCCACGACGGTTCACGAAGAACTCGGCCATAACCCCTCTCGCGTCGGATCATTGAAGCAGGCCCCATGAATCTCGATCAACGGAACGATGATCAGCAGATCCGCAGCGGAGAGCTGCCGGTTGTGGCAGGACCGTCTGAGGACCTCAGTGTTCTCTCCGCGGATGACGAATTCGAGGAGACACGCTTCTCGAAATGGATCCTGCCCATCAGCCTCTTTGTGGCGACGATCTTTACCACATTGTGGGCCGGAGCCTATCAGGCCTACAACGGACCGATCCATGGACCGGTTAATTTTCTGCTCGAACACCCCGAGACGCTCTGGCGCGGATTCCCTCTCGCCGCCACGCTGCTGATCATTCTGGTGACCCATGAGTGTGGGCACTATGTGCTCTCCCGCATCCACGGAGTACCGGCGTCGCTGCCGTTGTTCATCCCGGGCCCTCCGTATTTCATCGGCACATTCGGGGCGATCATCCGCCTGCGCGGGCCGATCGTGAATCGGCGCGCGCTGTTCGACATCGGCGTGTCTGGTCCGCTTGCCGGCTTCATCGTCGCGGTGGTGGCACTGGTCATCGGTCTGAAGCTGTCAACGGTCGTTGATCGGACGGCGACCCATGGATTGCAGTTGGGCGAACCGTTGCTCTTGCAGTTCATCTCCTGGCTGGTCGTCGGGTCCCTCCCTCCTCAGGCCGACATCGTCTTGCACCCCATCGGGTTCGCCGCCTGGTTCGGTCTGTTTGTGACGTCACTGAATCTTCCTTCCCATCGGCCAACTCGACGGCGGGCATGTGGCGTACGCCCTGTGGGGCTCACGCCAACGCACGATGGCGTTTGTCATGGTGCCGCTGTTGATCGTGCTGGGGTTCGTGGGCTGGCCCGGCTGGTGGCTCTGGGCATTCATGGCCGGACTATGGGGTTTCGGACATCCGCCGGTGCGCGATCTTCACGTACCGTTGGGCCGAGAACGGATCGTTGTCGGATGGATTGCATTTGCCGTGTTTGTGCTGACCTTTGCGCCCGTTCCTTTCTCTTTCCACTAGCGGGATGCTGAAAGAGGCTGCCAACTTCGTTCTCACCTCGAATTCATCCTCAACGTAGCCCAGAGGCTACGCCTCCGGTGCTTTCATCGGCTGCGGCCTCGCTGACAGCCTTTTGAGCATCCCGCAAATGAACTCCATTCAGCGGTCTGGATCAATCCAGAGATTTTCTTGTCCATCCACGCACTCGGCTCTACAGTGTGTCTATGGAGTCCACCGCGACCTCGACCCTGTCGTGTCCTCAGTGTCAGGCTGACCAGCCGGACGGAGCGACAGAGTGCATGAAGTGCGGGATCATCTTTGCAAAGTATCGGCCGCTTGCCTCGATACAGCGGCAGCAGGAATCACAGAATAGCTCGCGCTGGGTGTCCCTTGTCAAAGAGTGGTTCATTGACTCAGATGCATCGACAGACTCGTTGACGTTCGCTGGCCGGGTTGCAGTGTTTCTGTTGCTTCTCTGGTGGGGCCGAGCATTAATTTTCACTCCGCTTGAAACCAACTACACAGGGGAATCGTTTCTCCATCTGATCAATCTGCCATTCCACGAAGCGGGCCATCTTCTATTTATCCCGTTGGGGCGCTTCATGATGATTCTGGGCGGGAGTCTCGGCCAGATCCTGATGCCGCTCGTCTGCCTGGCTACCTTTCTCATCAAGACGCGCGATCTCTTCGGCGCGTCGGTGGCCCTCTGGTGGACGGCGGAAAGCTTCATGGATATCGCCCCCTATATCAACGATGCGCGGGCGCTGGATCTCATGCTGCTTGGCGGGGTGACCGGGAAGGAAACGGACGGGCATGACTGGAACAACATCCTGACCATGTTGGGCTGGCTGGAGTATGACCATCGCCTGGCTCACCTCGCCTACAACCTCGGGATTCTCCTGATGCTGGCCTCGTTCGCTTGGGGCGGGCTGCTTCTTCTGAAACACTACCGCCGGCTCTCGCCGTAACCGCACGCGCACGCCACTGTAGAAATCTCTTACGATAAGCTTTCACCGGATCAGGAGGTTCCCACATGCGAAGCCTGCAAGCAGCTCGTGGTTGTCTCATCGTGGCGACATTGAGGTGTTGAGCAGTCAGGGTAGCGGTCGATTCCACGAGACGAGGCATTGCTATTAGTGAGGGATTCATGCTGGCGACGCACTCACGTGGACGTTGCGAGGTCTTCGGCGCGAGCATCAGCGCATGGGTTCCGCTACGGCCATGCCCGAGCGTTTGGACGGTCTGGTAGAGCTGGTGCACCAACGTGAGACCGGGCAGTATGAGCCCCATACGTTTCGACTCCTCCAGCGCGAGGCCCATATCTTTGACGAAGTGCTCGACGAAGAATCCTGGTTCGAAGTTTCGTTGAAGAATACGTGGAGCGAGATGGTCCAAGGTCCAACAGGCTGCGGCTCCGCCACGGATGGAGTCCAGCATCCGGTTCAGATCGAGTCCTGCCTTGTAGCCATAGAGCAAACTTTCGCAGACACCGACCATCGTGCCGGCGATCACGATCTGGTTACAGAGTTTCGCCTGTTGCCCAGTGCCGGGCCCTCCCTGATGCACGATCTTGTTGCCCAGCAGTTCGAAGACCGGCATCACGGCCTGTACTGCTTTGCGGTCGCCTCCCACCATGATCGAGAGGGTGGCGTTGCGCGCGCCCACATCGCCACCGGATACCGGGGCGTCAATCGCAGAAAGACCCTTGGCCGTCGCACGTTCGGCGATCTCGCGGCTGAGTGCGGGGTCCGTCGTCGTCATATCGACGAGCACCGTGCCAGGTGGTGCGCCGGCCAGGATTCCAGTCTCGCCGAAATAGACGGTACGCACTGTCCTGGGGAAAGCCCACCATCGTGAAGATCATGTCCGATTCAGCGGCCACCGCGCGCGGGTTCTCGGCCCACGTTGCGCCGAGGTCGAGCAGCAGCTTTGCTTTGTCTTTCGTGCGGCTGTGCACGGTTACGCGATAGCCGGCTGTGAGCATATGGCCACACATCGACGATCCCATCACACCGGTGCCGATCCAGCCGATTCTTGTTGCCGTTGGTATGGCAAGTTGGAACGGTCATCGTTCGTCGTGCTCGTTTATTCGGCAAGCGGGGTGATTCGATCCGCCACCGCCTGAATGACGCCTTCTCGCTCTCCCACCACCTTCACCCCTTGAAAACTCAAATAGTAGCCCCCGTGACTCGGCGACTGGATCGTGGCAGTAAGTTCAACCCGTTGCCCGTCTTCGATATCCGGGATCTTTGACGGTCGGGACCCCGCAGAGTCCGAAAACGGCGACGTTGATCGAGGATGTCTCGTCTTCCAGGTAGAACAAATAGGCGCCGTAGCACATCGTGCCGGCCGGGAGCTTGTAGGGATCGAGCGGCGTCACATTGCGAACAGTGCCCCGCAACGTGACCTGTTTGAGATGAAACGACTTCGGCTCGTCGACGATCTCGCGAATGGTGATGGGCTCCGAGGCTGAGGCACAGGAAGAGCCGACCACAGACCACCCAAGCCAGAGGACGGCGAGGAGAGTCACCAACGTTCGTGCACGAGATGCGCTGCCTGTGTGTCACGGTTCTATTTTACAGAAGGTCGTCGCAGAAGTCCCTTCCGCCTCCTCGACGAACTCGTTATAATCCGCCGACCTTTCCTGGAGAATCACCCATGATCGATCGCGCGCGCCTTGAACGCTACGTCACAGACAGCCGCCGGCGGTTTGAAGATCTGCTGGGCCAGATGGTGGAGATTCCTTCGATCAGCATGGACCCGGCCAAGGCCCCCGACATCCGGCGCATGGCGGACTTCGCACGGCAGGTCCTCACCGATCTGGGGCTGAGGCCCAGATTGTGGAGACCGGCGGCTATCCGATCGTGTCCGGCGGCTGGATGACTGGAGCCCATCATCCGACGGTCACCATCTATAACCATATGGATGTGCAACCGGCGCAGGAGCCGGAATGGAAGCAGGCACCCTTTGCGTTCAAGAACGAGAACGGGATGTATCACGGCCGTGGCGCGACGGATGACAAGGGTCCGGCACTCTCGGCCCTGTTCGGCGCGCGGTACGCGATCGAGCAGGAGTGCCCATCAACATTCGGTTTCTCTGGGAGCTGGAAGAGGAAATCGGCAGTCCGCATTTTGCCGCAGGACTGAAGAATCGTGAAGCCATTCCACGTCCCGACTCCGTGGTCGTGTCGGATACCATCTGGCTCGCAAAGGAAAGCCTGCCATGCCCTATGGTCTGCGCGGTCTGCTGGGCGCGCGTCTCACGCTTCGCACTGGAACGAAAGACGCCCATTCTGGTGTGACCGGAGGTGCCGCGCGTAATCCGCTCGCGGAACTGATGGAAGTGGCGCACGCCTGCGTCCATGCCAAGACCGGCAAGGTGAAGATTCCCGGATTCTATCAGGATGTGGTCGAACCAACCAAAGCGGAGATCAAGAGTTTCCTTGCGTCAGGTTTCCAGGTCAAGAGCTTCAAGCAGGCCTATGGATTTCAGACCCTACGCACGCAACGATCCCGCCGAGATCATGCGCCGGATTTGGGCTGCGCCGACGTTTGAGGTGCATGGCCTGACCGGCGGCTATCACGGGCCTGGGGTGAAGACGGTCGTGCCGGGCCATGGCGAACTCAAAGTGAGTATGCGATTGGTGCCGAATCAAACTCCAGAAAAGGCCTTTGCGTTGCTCAAGCGCCACGTGGCCAAGATCGAATCCGAACGTGAAAGTCGAACGGGAAGGGATGCTTCAGCCGTTCAAAGGACTGTTTGAGGGACCCTACGTCGAGGCGGTGAAGCGGGCGGCGAAGGCTGGGTTTGGGAAAGAACCGGCGTTCATCCGCGAAGGCGGATCAATCGGTGCCGTGGTCACCATGCAGAAAGCCTGGAAGGTGCCGATCCTGTTTATGGGACTGAGTCTGCCTGAGCACGGCTACCATGCGCCGAACGAATACTTCGACTGGGGCCAAGCCTCAGGCGGGATGAAAGCCTTCGCGCATTATTTTGCGGAGCTGGCGAAGATGGGTAAAGGGAGTGGCAGACTGTCATTCTTGCTCGCAGAGAGATGGATGGGGAACGACATCCACGCTGGTCCGTGCTCCCGGAACAGAGGAGGGGTGGAGCCTGATTGATCTTCTGTGCTCGCGCAACGCGCGGCCTCAGGACTGCCCTCGTTGGACGCGCGCAGTGGAAGATCAATCAGCCCCCGCCCCTGAAAGATGCCGCTCAAGCAAGCATCCAGGAGGGAACATCTAGCAGAACGTTGCTTCCTCGATTCGCGCAGCGAAGGACGGTCTGTAGCTGAACTCTGGGCAGACCAGAACAGAAAAAGGCTCATAAGATAGACAGTAATGCATCGCCAATCGTTGTCGAAAGGGAAAGACATGGCCATCCACGACTCTACAGTTTCTATGTTGAAGGAATCGCTACGTGAATACGTCTATGTTGCCGCGCTTTGCACCAACTTCAGAAAGGATATTGAGTGGGGTAAAGATCAAATCCATGGGTGTCTCGGGTTTCCTGGGTAACACTCATGCTTTTGTGTTGTCGATACAATTGGGTCATACCATCGGGGCAAAATACATTTACGGTACAAGTTGATGGCATTGAACAAAAAATCAGCAACAACTCTTTCCATCATTTTTTCATTCTAAACAGCGACTATTATGGCCAGGGATTGAGCGAAGAAATAATAAAGGCTTTACGAGAATTGCCGAAGTCTACTCGTGCACAATGCAACGTTGGCAAAAGACCATATACTTTTATGGGTGAGCCAGAAGACCCCCATTTCGTATTGAAAATGGAAACCACACATTAATGTAGCAGCGTTTCTGAGTCACGGAGTCAGCTGTCAAAAGTTTCTAGGCCAGGCCGAACATATTGTTCCTGGGAGCACCAAGAGAAAGTCTCAGGGCTTAAACGGTAGGCTACGACGCTAGGTTTAGCTCATAGTAGAGTTTTTCTTGGTCAGACCGACGTCAGTTTCGGCATGAAGTTCTAATTGGGTCGAAGTGCATTAGCTCAAAGACTTGTCGCGCTGTCATGAAGGGTCAATTCCCATCGCCCATGTCGATCTGGAAGCGTCAATGCTTTGGCGAGGTGATCGAGAAAGTCGCGGCGGGGGATGGTTTCGGCGCCTGAAGGCCGTGAACATGTGGATGAAGATTGCTGGCAGTCCATGAGGCGGAATCCCCACGTTTGGAGTTGGTGCACCGAGCGAGACCAAGGCGACTTTCGAGGCGTCGGATGCACGGGTGAACATCGACTCTGCGAAAAAGGCGCCTCCGAGCGCCACTCCGTAGAAACCCACCGACCAACTGTCCTTCTTGCCAGGTTTCAACGGAATGGGCATAGCCGAGTTCGTGTAAGCGCGTATAGGCTGCGAGCATCTCCGCAGTGATCCACGTGCCGCCGTCTGGATATTGCGGCCTTGGCCCCGCGCAGCCGAGCATCACCTCGCGAAAGCCTGGTGTCGAGCGTTACGCTGAATATGTCGGGACGAAGACTCCTCTTGAGGCTGCGCGAGATATGGAGTTTCTCGGGAAAGAGCACGGTCCAGGGATCGGGCGACCACCACAATATGGGCTGATCGCCGCTGTACCAGGGAAAGATTCCGTGTCGATAGGCTTCGAGTAATCGCTCAGGTTGCAGGTCGCCCCCGACGGCGAGGCAAGCCTTCAGGCGAGGCCTGCTCAACAGGTGGAAAGCGCAGATCCTGCCCGTTCGCACTCAAGACCAACATACCGGCCAAGGTACGCGAAGCGACGAAAAAGGCTACGATCTTGCGAACCGGACCGTCACCCTTTCTTTTCCTCCGTCTGAGCCAGCAAAGGCTGGAAGATGGGATCTGCGTCCAGCACCGCCCTCAACGATTCTGCCCCGATGAAGAACTGCCAGATGTCCGGAGTTTGCCCGGGAATTTCCGCAAACCATCGTTTGGCCTCCGTCAGTCGCTCCAAGATCGCCTGATTGTCTCGGTCCGGGGTGAACAGCAAGCTGTAGGCTTTGGTGTACTCAGCCATGAATTTATCGAGCGGCAGGTCGGCGAGCGTGAAGCGCTTCGTCGGCATCCTGATAGGCAGCCCGAATGTCTGAGTCGTCAAGGATGCGGTTCCAAGCCACTTTGTTGATGCGGGACCAGGCCAGTTGCATCAGGGCTTCTGCTCTGCCGGCTCTTCGCTCAGGCGGGATGGCTTTGACCAGGGATCGGTGGGTCTCGATCGCGGCTTCTTGATCGTTGTTCCAGCGTAAGGCCACGCCTAACCGAAAGTGGTTATCGAGTTGTTCCGGCCGTACGACGGCCAAGGTTCGCATGGCTGAGAGCATGCGGTATAGGTAGTCGGCGGTCGTCGGTTTGTCGAACCCACCCATCTCCATCCCCAGCGACAGCTCCATGCGCGTCGATTGAGCGTAGATGTTCCAAAAATGCTCGTTCACCACCAAGGCAAGCGCCGGATCCCTCACCGTGAGTTTGTGGAACGAGAAGGCCTCGCGCAGGACGACGACATAGAGGTGTCGGCTCAGCACCATGAGGGCCTCGGCCTGATTAGGATCGATGATGAGCACACGATTCAACATGGCCACACGGTCACGCAGTTCCGGGAAGGTGGCCGCGCGAGCTGCCCCGGCGGTCAAGAGACCCGGGACATCCGTCGGTCCCCACCACACCAGCGAGTCGGGGAGGGCACGACTGGTTTCCGTGACAAACGGAATTTTCTCCTGGATGCCACTGCCGGAGACAGCACCGCTGGTGACGGGAAGGTTCACGACTGCCGTGTCGCCCGCGAAGCCGTGTTTCTTCAGCCCAGAGAGGACAACCCACTGGGTGGTGATTTCCTTCAGCGCGCGCCTGGCCCGCTTAATCGTACTGGTCCATTTGACCGAACCAGCCGCATAGGTTATCGGAGCTGTGAGGGGATCCTGGTAACTGACGGACAATTTCACCAAGGTGGTCGGCACCGCCACGATCGGGCCATTCGGTCGAAGATGGAACGAGGCCGAAGGGAGCGACGCACTTCCGACAATGTGGGTATGGAATCCGGTTCCCGGCGGCGTAAGACCCAGCGAGTCGGTCACGAAGGCCGAGGCGGGGTAGCGGTTCAGGTCTTCACTGAAAAAGACCAGTTCGCCATTGCTAGGCCACAAGACCTCCATGCCCACATCGCTTCTGCTGAGGGTGGAGGCATGGGCCTCTCGCAGGCGCTGCCAGCAGGAGTCGTAGACGAGGATCGGAGTCAGCCGGATAGCTCTTGATGCCATATGGGGCTGCAGCCACGAGGGGATATTGACAGGCGAAGTCCAGCTGGCCGACGCCAACCTTGTTTCCCGCTCCCATCGCTTCGGCGTAACGCCGAGCCGTCGCTTCAGCTGAGGTAACGGCCTGCTTCGACTTCTTCGCAGCAGCGGCTGATGCCGGTGAGGCTTCGAACAGGGTCATCGCAGTGACAATCGACAGGGTTCCGGCGAGGAACAAGATTGTGAACCAGCCACGTTGGAGGATCTGCAGGCGTATCATGGCGTACGCTCCCCGAGGAGTCTGTCCGACATTACCGTTCGTGGCGAGGCGAAGGAGGTGCGCCTAGATGCGGGGCCGCAGGCCCGGAAAAACCAGAGGTGTATTCGCTGGAATACATTGAGGATTTTCTGTCCGAACACGACGCAGAAGGTCGCGGATCGTTCGCCGCAGTAGAAAGGTCAATGTCGGACAGGCTCCTGGTATGAAGGACGAAAAGAAGGCGGTACTGTATCATGCTGCTTTGAGGACCTGAAAGGGGCAGGGGAAGCCGATTCACCGGCTGGCAGGCTGTTGAAAAAGTCGCTCTTGAAACCCGTGAAACGTGAGACCTGGCTGGTTGATCTGGTTTGTTTGGTTCGTCTCGTGTATTTGGTTGAATCAGACTAACCGGAGAAACCAGATGAACCAGACAAACCACAAACGAAGAGGACAACCTGTCTTCTTCTTCTTATTCGACCACGACCACGGCCTGCATGTCATGGCCCGGCATGTCGCACAGGTAGAGAAGGTTCCGGTACGTGCAGGCGTGAACTGAATCTCAAGGAGGCCTTCAGGCGGGATGATCACCCGCTTGAGGTCCGTCTGGACCGAACTCCGGGGCCCCGTTGCCGCCTACGTTGAGGTCGACGCCGAAGAAGAGCTCCTTGGCCACCACGGTATGGAGTTCCGTATCATGGTTGAAGAACTGTAGCACTGTCTTATGATCATGATGTAAGAGGACGTGATTTGGAATAAACATCCGCCCGCGGATCTCTACGGTGACCGATTCCACGTCGATCTCGGTTGGAAGCGCGTTAGGAGCCTGTCCGGCATCGCTGGACAGGCTCACTTGTGAAGTCGCGAGCACCAGAGCCAGGCACATGAGCCCGAGCGTCCCTTTCACCGTGCGTTGGCCGCATCGAGGATCGCGGGCGCATGCTCATCCGTTCGACCGACGTCAACTGTGGGGCTGGACGATGTCGGCAGAGCGTGACGGTGTGCTGGAGGAGAGCGATGAAGACTTCGCAATTCGGACAGGCTCCCAGATGTCGGCGTATCTCCAGGCAAATGTCTGCTGGGAGTTCGTCGTCGATATAGGCAGACAACTGCCGGAGAAGATCCAGGCAATGACCTTGGCCATGCGTATGGCGGCGAGACGATGGCCCGGCCTGTTTCTTTGGCGTCGCCGTCTTTTTCTTGGTCATGAGCGCAACCCCCAGACTTGTGGTCATCGTGGTGGGTGATGCCGCGGGCGCTGAGTTCTCGCCGCACAAACAAGCGTGCCCGGTGCAGTCGCGATTTTACGGCGCGCTCATTCAGACCCATGATGGTTCCCACTTCCTTGGCACTTAACCCTTCCATATCGCTGAGCACCAGGGCCATACGATATTTACGGGGTAGTTTTTCGATCGCCTGGTCGAGGGCCTGCCGAAGCTCCTTGCTCTGTAGTGCCTCTTCGGGACTGAGCCCGTCCATCGGGATCTGGAGGCGAAACTCTCCTTCCGATGTGGGCACAAATTCATCGAGCGACAGCTCGTGTTCCGGTTCCCCTTTGCGCTTGCGCCGCATCCGTATGCAGGCTCGTGAGGCAATGGTGTACAGCCAGGTGGAGACCTGAGCCTCGCCTCGAAAATCTTTGAGTCCTCGGTAGGCATTAAGAAAAGTTTCTTGAACGAGATCCTTTGCCGACTCCGTTTCGCCGCACAGACGGTATGCGTACCGATAAATCAGATCAACATGGTCTCGATACAGCCTATCAAATTCGTCAGGCTCTTGCATGGCTGGGCGTTGGGGAGGCGTTTTGGGGAGCAGGAGCGCGCATGGCTGGCGCGAAGTCTAGGGCTTGGCTGAGGCCTGTCAAGCAAACCACTGGGAGTGTGTGGCTGTCTGTCGTTCTGCCACAGCTGCTGTGCTCAAATGGGTGTCGGTTAGGGGCTGGTAATGCACCGCGTCCGGGGAGTTGGTGTCTCAGTGGATGGGAACGTGACGGCCACATGTTCATGGTCGATGTGCAACGTCAAAGGTTGTCCCACCTTCACACGAGGGATCCCGATCTTCGAATTGAGCATGACCAGGCCGACTGGGGTGCGGACAAAGACGAAGTTGGATTTGAGCTTGGACACGGTTCCCGAGAGGAGGAGCTGCACGTCGGCCCCGGCTGGCGGGATTTGGTTGACCTGTAGGTCGAATTGCAGGTCGTGCACCCCGCTAATGGTATTTGTTTCATCGACTTCGACGGTCAGCAGATCTCCTTCGCGATAGTCGGTGAGGCGTTCTTCCTGTGTGCCGACATGGACAGTCTGGTCACCGTTAGGCCCCCACCAGCGTAACGTTCTCGGCACATCGGTCCCAGACGTCATTGGCCCGCTGAGGTAGCGATGGACCAACGATTCGTCAACTCTCTTTCGGATCTCGACGACCGAATGGCGCTCGTGCACCCAAAAACGTACTTCCTGCGAGGCTTTGAGATCCTTCAGCGTTGTTTTGGAAGTGAGGGTCAGCAGTCCGATTGGGGTCTTGAGAAAGACGATCCCGGCCTTGGTCCGCCACACCGATCCCCGTAGCATTATGAAGGGATCAATCGGGACTGAGTCAACGACGGCAGGGGTTGGGGCAGGGGTGTCAGCGGTTGGGGGCGACAGTATTTCGGCTGGCGCCTGTGGTTCCTCGGCACGGGCGTGGCCGAGCAGGGTGACGACGATCACCCCGGCGCAAAGGGTCTCGAGCACACGTCGCTGCAACCTGCGAAGAGAGAACCGCGCATCCCGCGGGTCTCCGGGTTGTCACGAACCGCAGGGGGCTGAGTCTCTGTATGTGCGGAATGCATCATTAGCTTGTGCGAATAACATGATGCCTACGAGGAGTCAAGGCGAAAGCCGCCACGACAGCGGAAGGCGATACCCATACGAAATTGCGCCACTGATGGGAGCGTGTACGTTGGCCGGCGGGTGGAGATGCCGTGGATACGCGGCTGCGCAAGGAGTGGAGGGCAGGGGGTGAGGGTCAGGATGACCCGGATCTCACCGTTGGTTGAATTCGGCACACCGAACCCTGTGAGAGAGAGGGAGGGTGTGACCATGTGGCAGATGCGGCGCATTTCGAATTGTGTCCAGTCCTGCGCCTCGATTCGACGTTGGAGTTGTGCCAGCACGTCGTAACAGAACTCCGTGAGGATGGACGGCATGGATTCGGGCGCCATCTGCGGCCAGAGCTCATGGGACGTACCGAACAACGCCATCAGTGCACGGGCTGGTCCATTCATGTGGAGGATGCGAGCAGATGAGGAAAATACAATCATGCCCGAGTCGGGGGAAGAGAGTAGGGGTTGTGGCATCGCACCTGTTCCTCGGCGTGCCGTCTCCTCTGGTTCTGAGACATCATTCTGCGGGGAGTTGGCTTGATTCTGCGGAGATGATCGTGGCATGCATGTCCTTTCCGGGAAATGCTCTCCGGACTGTGCAAGAGTTGCACCCATGGCAGAAATGCAGGAAGCGCGACTATCCTGCGAATACCGAGCACAACGTGACGCTAGAACCGGGCTGCGCACAAAGACGGTGTCATGATGGCGGAAATTGAACCGGCTATTTCTTCCGAACCAGCATGCGAATCGGGGTTCCCTCGAATCCATATTCCTCACGGAGTTGGTTTTCGAGAAAGCGGAGGTAGGCAGGCGTGATATTGTCCGGGTGACCGACAAACAATGCAAAGACCGGTGGTTGTGTGGCGACCTGGGTCATGAAGGCAGACTTGGTGATCTTCGTCGGTTTGCCTTTGCGCACCGGCAGGGGTGGGTGGCGAGGATCTCCTGGAGGAACTTGTTCAGCGCTCCGGTCGGGATCCGTTTTGAAAAAGCCGCGAATACCCTACCAATGGTAGGAAAGAGCTGGCCAAGTGAATCGGGATTAACTGCGGAAGCGAAGAGGACCGGTGCCCAGGTCAGAAAGGGAAAGCGTCGCCGAAGTTCCAGTTCGACCTCCTGTCGGGCCTGGCCATCGCCTTCCCGGAGGTCCCATTTATTCACCAGGAGGAAGCAGGCCCGTCCTTGCTTGATGATGATCCCGGCAATCTTGGTGTCCTGCTCGGTCACGCCTTCCGTGGCATCGAGTAACAAGATCCCGAGATCGGACCGGCCGATGGCCAAGTGCGACCGGACCACGCTATAGCCTTCGATCCCCCGGTCGATCTTTCCGCGCCGACGAATACCGGCGGTATCAGTGAAGAGATACCGCCGGCCTTGGTGGAGGGCGATCGAATCGATCGAATCCCGGGTGGTTCCCGGCACATCGCTGACCACCACTCGGTCTTCCCCGAGCACTGCGTTCACCAGCGTAGATTTGCCGACATTCGGGCGTCCCACGACGGCAATGCGGGGCATCGTCGTCTGGTCAGTGTTCTCATCCGGGACCGGGAGGAGTAGATAGATCGCATCCAGAAGGTCGGAGACGCCGATGCCATGCTCAGCAGAGATAGGATAGAGCGTATCCGTGCCCAACTGATAGAAATCCGCCACGAGCGTTTCGACCTTGGGCGTGTCGATTTTGTTAATCACGACAAACAACGGCTTCGGCGTTCCGCGCAAGAGACGGACCACTTCCTGGTCCGGGGTCGTCAGCCCAGTCCGGCCGTCCATCAGCAGAATCAAAATGTCCGCTTCCGCTATGGCGAGCTCCGATTGACGTTTGATGAGGGCCAGCATGCCTTCCGAGGCGGACGGGTCCAGGCCCCCTGTATCCACCAGGCGGAATGGCCGATTCCGATAGGTGGCGTCGGCGTAGTTACGATCCCGGGTGACACCTGGAACGTCGTCCACGATGGCCGTTCGTTTGCCGAGCATGCGATTAAAGAGCGTCGACTTGCCGACGTTGGGGCGACCGATAATGGCCACAATGGGCGGGCGAGCCGTTGTGGCTGACGGTGCCGGTGCTGTCTGTAAGGGAGGTGTTCTTGGTGAGTGGCATGGGAAATTGTATTTCGACCGTAACATAAGAATTTTGGCAAACACAACCATCGTCGGGTACACTCTCATCGAGATGACACTATTTCAGCTGAATTGGAACGAGATCGACGATGTCCTGCTCGATATGGACGGGACTCTGCTCGACCGCCATTTCGACAATTTCTTTTTCGAAGAGGAGTTGCCGCGTCGTTATGCTGCGCTCCACGGTCTACAGCTCGAAGAGTCTCGCGACACGCTTATGGCGATGTACCGCTCGGTCGAAGGTGAATTGGCCTGGACCGATCTGCATTATTGGACGCGTCGAGTGGGAATCGATGTCGTGGCTATGACCAAGGAACTGGATCATATGATCGGCTTCCTGTATGGGGCGGAGGAGTTTCTGCAACACCTTCGACAGCTGGGGAAAAGAGTGACGGTCGTGACGAATGCCCATGAATCCGGGCGTGGCGATCAAAGTTGCCAAGACCGGACTCGATCGGCATGTCGATCGAATCGTGAATGCGTGTGAAGTGGGGTATCTAAAAATGCGTCCGGAGTATTGGCCCAATTGCGCGCGATTACTGGGATTCGACCCGACAAGGTCTCTCTACATGGATGATGATGAGGGCTGTCTGATTGCGGCAAAACAATTTGGCGTCGCCCATCTCGTTCATAGTGCCAAGTCGAGTTCTCAGCTGCCTCCCGCCCCGCTCACCCAGTTCATCTCGGTGACCGGTTTTTCTCCACTTCTCAACGGTCGGCCTGTGATCTAGTCCGGTCTGGTTGCTGCACCTCGGTACATCTCGCCTCCGAGTCTGGGTACGCTCTGCATCTGGAATCGATCGAGGGTCATGATCATCAAGCCGGCCTGGGCAATGATTTGGTCGATCTTGCGGTTCAGATTACAGCCACAGCCAATGATATTCTGAACAGGATTAAACCGGTCCTGCCACGCTGCAACCTTCGCGTCCTCGCTCCGGCCATGTTCTAGAAACAGAAACACTCCGTCAGGCTTGAGGACTCGATAGACTTCTAGGAGTGCCTTGACCGGATCGGGAATGGTGCAGAGGGTCCAGGTGCTCACAACGAAGTTGAAGGAGCGGGCGTTATAGGGCAACGTCTCTGCGCTGGTCCGTTGAATCTGGAGCGGAAAGGGTATCGCCGCGCTGCGTTCCGCGATTTTCCTGGGCAACATATGGGCCGGATCGATGGCGTGGAGGCTCGACAGGGCTGCAGGGTAGTGAGGGAGATTGAGGCCGGTACCGAACCCGATTTCCAGTACCGTGCCGTTGACTCGCGCGAGCACCAGCGAGCGCTGTTTCTGAAACTCCTCGCCTCCCATCACCCACTCCATCAGGTGTGGGAAGATGTGCTCGCCATACCATCCCATTCGTGCCTGTCAGTATAACAAAGGAGGCCATGGTGAGTGCCCGCAAATCTTGTGGCGCTGGGTGGGCTATGTTAGAGTCCTTCGTCTTTTTCTCACGCGTCAACACTGATGAACCGCCTGAGTCGCTGCTATGAGCAAGGGTTACGACCATCACGCCATCGAGTCGAAATGGCAGGCCTATTGGGAGGAACACCGGACGTTTTGCGTCACGGACGATCCCGCCAAGCCCAAGTTCTATTGCCTCGACATGTTTCCCTATCCGTCCGGCTCGGGTCTCCACGTCGGCCATCTTGAAGGCTACATCGGCGACTGACATCGTCTCCCGCTATAAGCGTATGCGGGGGTTCAATGTGCTGCATCCGATGGGGTGGGACGCGTTCGGACTTCCCGCTGAGCAATACTGCCGTGAAGACGGGCGTCCATCCTTCCATCACCACAGCGCCAGAACATCGCGACGTTCAAACGTCAGATGAAACGTGTCGGTCTGTCCTACGACTGGGAGCGTGAGATCAGCACAATCGACCCCGATTATTATCGCTGGACGCAGTGGATCTTCTTGAAACTGTTCGAGCGAGGGCTGGCCCACGTGGTGGAAGTGCCGGTGAACTGGTGTCCCGGCGCTGGGGACGGTGCTCGCCAACGAAGAAATTGTCGATCGGCAAGAGCTGAAGTCGGCGGGCTTCGATGTCGTGCGCAAGCCGATGCAGCCAGTGGGTGTTGAAGATCACGGCCTATGCCGATCGACTTCTCGAAGATTTGAAGCTGGTCGAATGGCCGTCCAGCACATTGGAGATGCAGAAGAATTGGATCGGCCGATCGATCGGCGCGGACGTCGAGTTTAGATTGGCCGAGACATCCCCGGAACCATTCGCATCTTTACGACCAGACCCGATACGCTCTTCGGTGCTACCTATATGGTGTTGGCTCCCGAACATCCGTTGGTTGACGCCGTGACGACGGTGGACCGGCGCGCTGCGGTCAACGACGTATTGCGAGGCCGCGGCGCGAAAGAGCGATCTGCAACGTCAAGAATTGGACAAGGAGAAGACCGGTGTGTTCACCGGCGGCCACGCCATTGAATCCAGTGAACGGACGAGCGCGCTGCCCATCTGGATTGCCGACTATGTGTTAATGGGCTATGGCACCGGCGCCATCATGGCTGTGCCGGCGCATGATGCCGCGCGACTGGGCCTTCGCGAAAACCTATTCGCTACCGATTCGCGAGGTCATCGCCGGCGGTGAGCGTGGAGCAAGGAAGCATTTGTCGAGACTGGGCAAGGGTACGGTGGTCAGTTCCACGACACCCGATGGATCGTTCTCAATCAACGGTCTCACGCCGGCGGATGCCATTCCCAAGATCACCACGTGGCTAGAAGGTCACGCGCAAGGGCCGGAAGGCGATTAACTATAAACTTCCGGGATTGGCTGTTCGCCAGGCAACGGTACTGGGGCGAACCATTCCCCATCGTGCATTGTTCGAAGTGTGATTGCACCGTACCGCTACCTGAGTCCGCATTGCCGTTTGAATTGCCGAAAACAGAGGATTTCAAACCGAGATATTTGTGCCGCAACCACAAATGGACTCGGGTTACCGCGGCATAACGACCGTGGATGTGATTCATATGTTCGAAGCTCCTCTCGCCCGCGTCCGGAATAAAGATGGCTCGCTCTGGAAGGTGACGACCTGCCCGCAGTGCGGAGGACTGGCTGAGCGTGAAACCAACACGATGCCTCAGTGGGCTGGCTCCTGCTGGTATTTTCTGCGATTTATTGATCCGAAGAATCAAGACCGGCTCGTCGATCCGGCGAAAGAGCGCTATTGGATGCCGGTGGATCTCTACATCGGCGGCAGCGAACATGCCGTGCTGCATTTGCTCTATGCGCGGTTTTGGCACAAGATTCTGTACGACATTGGGGTGGTCAGTACGCCGGAGCCGTTCAAGAAGCTGGTGCATCAGGGATTGTGCTGGGAGAAGACAACCAGAAGATGTCGAAATCCCGAGGCAACGTCGTCAATCCCGACGAGATCATGGACCAGTTCGGGGCCGATGCGGTGCGGCTCTATGAAATGTTTATGGGCCCGCTGGAGGCCGTGAAGCCCTGGAGTACGAGGGGCGTAGAAGGGGTTACGCGGTTTCTCGAACGGGCCTGGCGACTCATGGTGAATGAAGAAGGCCGGCTCTCGAGTACCGTGGTGGGGACGGTTCCCACTCTAGAACATCAGCGGTTGCTCCATCAGACGATCAAGAAGGTGACGGAGGATATCGAAGCGTTGCGGTTCAATACCGCGATCTCCCAGATGATGGTGTTTACCAATGAGATGACGAAGGCCGAGCAGCGCTCACGGGCCTTACTCAAACCATTCGTCCTGATCCTGGCACCCTTCGCGCCCCATCTGGCGGAAGAATTGTGGGAGGTGCTGGGCCACCAGCCGAGCGTCTCTCAGCAGCCTTGGCCGATCTTTGACCCGAGCCTGACAGTCAGCGATCGGTTGACCATTCCGATCCAGGTGAATGGAAAGTTGCGGGACCAAACTCGACGTTGGGAGCCGACGCCACTCGCGAGCAGGTCGAAGGGCTGGCTCGTGCCCAGATCGCGGAATGGCTGCAGGGCAAGGAGCCGAAGAAGATTGTGTATGTCGAAAAAAGCTGATGAACTTTGTCCTGTGAACGTCGCCGAGATTGGCGAGAAAAGCGTGACATGCGAGAGCACACTGGAAACTAGAGGCTCTCTTGTCCGTCTCGCGCTTTCCCGCCAGTCTCGCGTTGCTTGCGGCTCTCGCCGGCTGCGGCTATCAATTCCGTGTGGAGGGAGCTGGGCCTACAATTGGAGGTGCAGCGGCGACATCCTCCTCCACGTCACCGCCACCGCGGTTGGTAGTCCGGACCTTGGAGAATAAGAGCTTTCGAACCCAACCTGGAGGTCCGCTATACCAACTATCTGCGCCATGAGTTTTCATCGGGCAGTGGGGCGCAGATCGTTCCAGAGTCTGAGGCGGCCGATCTTGTGCTGTCCGGGCAAATTCTCTCGGTCACTGTTCCGACGCTCAGTTTCAGCCAGACCACCACGCTCGAAAGCCGCGCAGAGGTTGTGGTGATCGTCAAGGTGGAGGAGACCAGGACGAAACGTCTCGTGTGGGCGCAAACGGCGAAAGGCGCCTCGGAGTTCTACGTGACGCCCGACCTGCAGTTCAACCGCGTCCTGCAGAACCGGGCCTTGGAACAAGCCGGCCGTTTCATCGCCGAGGACTTGGCTTCCCGCTTTCTACTCCAGTTGGAATCGGGGCAGTTGGCAAAGCCGCCCGCGCGTCCAGCGTCGGACAACGCGGACACCAACATCAAATAAATCGGATATCCACTATGGCCTCAGCTATTTCCCATGCTCAGCTCAACGCGCAGCTTGCGCAAGGAACGGTCGCGCCGCTGTATGCGGTGGTCGGTGAGGAAGACTTGCTGCGCGATATGGCTCTGGGTGCGCTGAAGACCGCGTTGTTGGGAGAGGGCGAAAGCGACTTCAATTGTGATCTGTTCTATGGAGATGATGTGAGCGGGGCAGAGATTGTCACCTGTGCTTCGGAAGTGGCCGTGTTTGCGGTTCGGCGAGTAGTGGTGGTGAAAGCGGCCGATAAACTTCCGGCGCGGGAGTGCGATGCCATCCTTCCCTATCTGAAGGAGCCGAATGATTCCACAGCCGTGATCTTCGTCGCATCGAAACTTGATGGACGACTCAAGTTCACCCAGGCACTTAGCAAAGGCCGCGATGACGGTCGATTGTTCTCCTCTCAGAGAGGGGCAGTGGCTTCCTTGGCTCAGACAGGATGCTGAACGGGTCGGGATCCGGCTCAACGAGGAGGCTATCGAGTTGCTCAAAGAGGTCTGTGGTGGCTCGCTTTTACTCAGTTCGGCGTGAACTGGAAAAGCTGGCTGCGTATGTCTCGCCCGGCCAGGCTGTCACCGCCGGCGATGTGGCGACGTTGCGCGGAACGGAGCCAGGCGCTTCGGTGTTTGATTTGGCGTCGGCGATCGGCGCGAAAAACCGCGGGCGGGTATTGGCAATCCTGGCCAGAAATCTGGAAGCGGGGGAGGCTCCATTGAGAATTCTTGGCTCACTGGCCTGGCAATATCGGAGAATGTGGAAGGTCAAGGAAGTCGTACGGCAAGGGGGCCGCGAGGTGGAGGCCGCTCGGACCTTGCGCATGGATCCGTACAAGGTGCGAGCATTTCTCGAGCAATTTCCTGATGCTCATTTGCATGAGGCGCTTCGGTTATTTTTGGATGCCGATGCCCGGCTGAAGGGTGGAAGTGGTGGACGTTCTGCGCGAATTCTTGAAGACGTGTTGTTGCGGCTATGCGATCGTGCCCAGGTAAATGCGCATCTACCCTCAACGAGTCGTGGCGCCGAGGTGCCGCAACCGATGAGGGCGAGAACCATATCGAACGTGCGAACGATTACGAGGGGGAAGCAGACAAGGAGTTGACGTGGAGCGTGAGGCGAGCAATCCGGCGCGAGGCCGTGTTTGGTTTCATCACACCTTTCGTCACAGCCTTGCCGAGGGCCGACGTGGCATGGCGCAGGGATACCTTCGCATCCTCGACGTTCTTTCTCAGTCACGGCCGCTTGGACTTTCTTTACGAGGCTCTTGAGGGCACCCAACGTCGCACGGTTACGGTCGTGCCGCTTTATCAGCTTGGCGGGCTCGACGAATCGTCGATTTGTGTACAACCGGCATAGTAAACTCCTCATAGAAAAGTGCGACACTTGTACCATACGGCTCAATGAATCGTCAAGGTGAGCCATTCTTCATAGGGACAAGCCCATGTCAACCATCATTGCTCGTGACCGCTTAATCTTGGCCCTCGACGTTCCCTCAAGCGCTGAGGCTGAGCGGCTTCTCGATCGCGTGCAGGATCAGATCGTGTTTGTGAAGGTCGGACTCGAACTCTACACTGCCGCCGGACCGGAGATGGTTCAACGCCTGATCGCGCAAGGCAAGCGGGTGTTTCTGGACCTCAAGTTTCTCGATATCGAAGAGACTGTTCGTCGGGCCACTGCGCGGGTTGCGGCGATGGGCGTGGAATTCTTAACGGTTCATGCAAACCGGAAGGCGCTGGCCGCAGCCGTCCAAGGCCGTGGAGAGTCCGCTCTGAAACTGTTGGCGGTGACGGTGCTGACCAACTTTGACAGCCAGGATCTCCGCGAGATGGGCATTCAGCGGAGCGTCAGGACTTGGTCACCGCGCGCGCCTTATTAGCGTCCGAGGTGGGCTGTGATGGGGTGGTGGCCTCGGGCGAAGAGCCGGCGATCCTCCGCCCCAAGGTCGGTCCGCGATTTCTGATCGTCACGCCCGGCGTGCGTCCCGCCGGCAAAGATGTCGATGATCATGCCAGGGCGACCACGCCGACCCAGGCGATTTCGGCGGGGGCTGACTACTTGGTGATCGGCCGACCCATCAGAGATGCTTCGGATCCTGCCGCCGCCGCCGCCGCAATTCTCACCGAAATGCAGGCAGCCTTCGATGCACGAGGCTGAACGGACGACAAGTGAGTTGCGGGTTCTTCTTCTCTTTGTTAAGATCCCCTCCGCCACAGAACCTGATGTTCCAGCGTTCTCTCCGTATGGTGGGTGTAGCTCAGCTGGTTAGAGCGCCGGATTGTGGATCCGGAGGTCGCGGAGTTCGAAACCCGTCACTCACCCCATACCCCTCAATTGCGTAAGTTGAGGATCAAAGGTCTGGTCTCCCAATAAAGCCTTTGGCTTCATCGCTTTCTGCAGGCGAACCTCTTTAGAAAACTGGAACCCGCGCCGCGCAGGTTGGTTATTTAATCGCGGCACTGTCTTCCCTTCCCTCCTCCCTGTGGAGCGATGTCGCCACCTGTTGCATGTTGCTAGGTAGCGCCCGTCGATTCATTCGTTGGCCCCCAGAGATGCCCCCAAGGTGCGCGGGGACGCTATAGTGTGGGACGCTGTAGGCGTCCCACAGGCCCACACCACACACGCTCTGCTAATAGCACTGTCGCGACCCCTCACATACCTTGCAGCTGCAAATCGGGGCCAGCTGGCTGGCGAACAATCACGGTCTCACACCTCGGCCCTTGCGCCCTCGTTCGCATCCCTCCTACAATACGCCTCCCGCGAGGCCTCGATGTGCTGCCGTGTTTCCTTCCAACGTTTACTATTCTGTTTTCTAGTTCTCTCGCTGGTGGGGTGCGACCAATATCCTCAGCGGAAACCACGCGAACAGTCAAGAGTAGAGCCGAGAGGAAGTCGAGAAGGAAGTTGGAAGACGCAACAAATCAGGTATTTGCGGAATTCACGAGGAGATATACCGCAGATGGCACTTGGCAAGAGTCATTCCACGCGAAGCCCTATGGACCAAGAAAGTGGAGGATCGTCTAATTCCAGCGAGTCTGTGGCCACTAACTAGGAACAGGAAGTTTAAACAGGAAACGACTGCCCGCCAGGTACATCTTGACTCGGGCACTTACCGAAATGGGGCGGGTCCAACACACTTCCACCAGTTTGGTGCTCTGCTTTTCTTCGCCTTTGAGGGCAGCTGAATCTCAACCACCTGTCGTTTGTTCACTTGCTCAGGAAGCAAGAGCAGCAAGCCCCGACGCTCCTATTGATCGCGTGCCGGATCCCGTTATCAACTTCGCAGTGCTGCTGTCCACAAGCTTCGTCAGCTCGAAGGAGCAAACGAGCTTGCAGGGTACACGCTCACTATCCCTTCGTTCCTGTCGAGTTGGCATCTCTATTTCCAGGATTCTTGTAGGCGGTCAGCGAGAGGGTTTCCCAAGGTCGCATGGGTTGTACGGGGTCAGGAGGTCAGGAGTTTGCGGTAGAGAATCTTGCAATCAAGCCGCACGCTCACGGACTGAAGTACAACTCAGGCGCTGGCGAGTCTGCTAAATTGCGAGCAACTCTCATACCATGTTTTTTGAGGTAACGCCGTAAGACCACTTAACCTCT
>ERZ1370068.7092-contig-6031_pt1 | contig 66504 bp, 105 predicted proteins | sample MGYA00561227_ERZ1370068 | MGnify/ENA primary metagenome ERZ1370068 (study PRJEB38410, sample SAMEA6850437) | metagenome | study: Metagenomic assessment of the ecological functions of the soil: analysis of the soil microbiota associated with the... | reverse complement strand
AATGACGCTTCACGTTCGGTGCGTATTGCTGCACCGGGTTGTTGAACGCGTAACGCCGCTGCGTCGTGATCTTCTTGATGTCGTCGTTGTACTGGACGCCGCCAGCGATCGAGCCGGCGCCCCAGACGTAGTGGCAGTTCTCGTGCGTGACGATTGCCTTGACGCCGGGCAGCGCGCGCCTTCGAGAGATCGTGATGGCTTTGATCGCGCGCGTGGATGGGGCTGCGCAGCACCTTGCGCGTACAGCATCCCGTCTCAGATAAACGTCGCGGGTGTAGGTGGCGCGACCGCTTACGCGCTCGGCGCGTCGATGCGCGGCGTGGCGTGGCCGATCACCTTCATCGTGTTCACGCCGGTGCGGTCGCCGGCGTTGCTCTGCTGGCTCACTGGGCACCTCCCTGCGTGCGCGTCGTGGAGCCGGCGGCGCCTGCGGCCACTACCGCTTCGACGATGCGGTTGTAGTTGGAGCAGCGACAGAGATTGCCCGCAAGCGCCGTCCGCACATCGGCCGGCGTGGGCCGCGGCGTGTGCAAGAGGAGCGCCTTGGCCGACATCAGCTGACCCGACGTGCAGAAGCCGCACTGCAGGGCGTCGTGCGCGATGAACGCGTCCTGCAGCGGATCGAGCTTGCCGTTCTTGGTGAGGCCCTCGACCGTCAACACTGTTCGGCCGTCGACCCAGACGGCGAGGTAACTGCACGAGTAGACCGGCTTGTCGTCCACCAGCACGGTGCAGGCGCCGCATTCACCGCGCTCGCAACCCAGCTTGGTGCACCGGTCAGCCGGAGGTGGTCGCGCAACAACTCTGCGAGCGTCCAGTGATCGTCCACCTCGACACGTTGCACGTTGCCGTTGACGGTCAGTCGAATGGCGGTGTGCGGTCGGACCGGCGCCCCGTTGCCAGGCGGTGTCTGCGCGCCCACGACGGGCGCCGCGGCCGTGACCACCAGCGCCGCCCCGGTGGCGCCCAGGAACTCGCGTCTCGAGATGTCGCCGTCGAGCTCTGTCGGCTTCTCTGGATCGGTGCTCATATCGTGACTCCTGCGCTGCTGCTGACCCGCTGTTGGCTGGCGTCGCGGCGGCCCCTGGTGACGATCGTGCCCATGCTAGCCTGCTGCCCGGTTCTCGGTATGGTAAGCCCTTTGAACGCCGGATGATTGCGGACCGAAGCGTATCCACCGATGGCCACAAATCAACGCTGACAACAGGAACCGCATTTTCAGCAGGCACCGCGTGGTTCCGGCTGCTCGATGGCGCGCGCGTGTCGAAAGAGACCGAAGTTCGGTCCGAGCTCACGTTCACAAAGTGACGGACACGAGGGCACAGGTGCGGCTCGAAGCGGCGAGCGTGCGAAACCCGTTCAACGACAGGGACGTGCTGCGGCGGTTCCGCCGTGGCGAGTGACGAAGTGAGAGACTCGTGGACAATTCTCCTCCGCGTTGGAAACCCGGTAGCTACCTCTATCGACGTGAGATGGGCCCAGCGTTGAACCCAGTAACTGACCACGCAACCGTGCGCGTTGTCGCCAGCAGCGCTGATTGTTCACGCTGAACTCTTGGCGTAAACATCACAGCGCTGCAAGTCCTGGTCCATTTGAATTGAAGCCGCATGATGCGTTTGACTCCAACCTGGATGCTCACCCGCTTCGAGTCAGCCGTGCAAAGCTCTTGACAGGGATCGGCCTCAGGCTGGATTCGAACCAGCAAACCCTCCTGGTTAACAGGGCGGAAAAAGCCAGCGTTAGCCGCTCTTTGCGGCGGGGTGCTGGACGCTTGGCCGATCAGCTTCATCCCTCGTAGAACCCGCCGATTTTCGACCTTCGCGCAGCTGCCACTTTGCTGCCGTTTGCCGCTCTTTGCCGCGATCGGTGGCAGGCAGAGGCAACATTCGGCCCATGGCGGAGGCGGCGGACTTTGATGGACCAACGCGACAGCACTGGCTCCCTCGCCCACTGCCGACGCGACGCGCTTCATGCTGCTGGACCGGACGTCACCCACGGCGAAGACGCCCGGAAGACTTGTTTCGAGAACAAACGGGGCGCGAGTCAACGGCCAGTGTGCGGCCACCAGGTCGGCCTGCGATAAGTCCGTGCCTGTCTTCACGAACCCCTTGGAGTCAAGGGCCACACAGCCCTCAAGCCAACGAGTATTCGGCACAGCGCCGATCATGAAGAACACATGCCTGATGTCGCGAGCCTCGACGACACCGGTGATGTTGTTTCGCCACTGCACACGCTCCAGGTGAGCGTCGCCTTCGAGCGCGACGAGATCGACGTGCGAGTGCAGCACGATCGCGGGCTCTCCTCAATCCGTCGAATCAAATAGCGCGACATCGTTGCCGCCAGACCCTCCGAGCGGATGAGCATATGGACCCGACTGGCGGTCCGCGCGAGGAAGACAGCGGCCTGGCCGGCGGCATTTCCACCCCCGACGACGATGACTTCTTCGCGGCTGCACAACTGCGATTCGACGAACGTCGCCCGTGGTACACGCCGGCGCCTTCAAACTGCGCCAGGTTCGCCAGTGCCGGCTGCCGGTATTCGGCTCCGGTCGCGATGATCACCGTTCGCGCGGGAACGCTCGGACCGTCGTCGATCCGCACGGCGTACCGCTGCCGCGCGGCACGTGAGCTGCGTCGCGGTCTTCGCGATCATGATCTCGGCGCCGAACTTCTGGGCTTGCACGTACGCGCGACTCGCCAGTTCCTGTCCCAGAGATGCCGGTGGGAAAGCCGAGATAGTTCTCGATGCGCGAACTCGATCCCGCCTGTGCCACCGGGCGCATGCGAGTCCAGCACGAGCACATCGAGTCCTTCCGACGCACCGTATACGGCCGCGGCCAGGCCCGCTGGTCCCGCACCGACGACCATCACGTCACGCACACGCGTCTGGTCGATCGCCTCGTTCAAACCGAGACAGTCCGCGATCTGCTGATTGGTCGGGTTCCGAAGCACGATGTCGCCACGGCAGATCACCACCGGCACATCCTCGACGGCCACGCCAAACCGATCGAGCAACTCCTGGACGTCCGGATCACGATCGAGGTCGACGAAGGCGTATGGATGCCCGTTGCGCGTCAAGAATTCTTTGATGCGGAGCGCACCGGAAGAGTGCAGCGAGCCGACAAGTACCGCGTCACCAAACCCACGCGCGATGAGTTCGGCCCGGCGCAGAATGAACGCGCGCATGAGGATCTCGCCGAGTTCGGCGTCGGTCTGCACAAGGGCCAGCAATTGCGCGCGTGTGAGCTGGAGGACCTCCGTCGCTTGGGTCGCCAGGACTCGAACCGTCGGACGATGTCCCGCCAGCATGTTGGCCTCGCCCGTGAATTGCCCCGGGACGAGCGCGGTGATCAGCGTGTCTCCTGTCTCTGACGGGCGAACCAGCTGGAGCTGACCAGCGACGACGACGAGGAACGGCGCGTCTTCTGTCCCAGGCTCATAGACCACCTCTCAGGCTCGATCTGCCGCTTTGTCCCGTGCGCGGAGATCCGAGCGATCTGTTCCGAGTTCAGCGTCGGAAAGATCCGATCCAGGCGCGAGTCACTGTTCGGGGAGCCAGCGGGAGGCTTCAGACGATGCCGTCATCGCTCGAGTCACCAGCAACGCACATCTAGATCGAGGCTGTTGAGTTCGTCTTCCGTCAGAGACCGACGCCTGCGGCGGCAGCGTTCTCGGACGAGATGGGCGGCTGTGGAGGTTCCTGAATGGCAAATTGACTGAGATTGCGCCAGAAGTCAATGCCGAAGCGACTTGTGGGAGGCGTCTGCGTTCTTTTGCGATGCCACACCACGAATGAGACTATCCACGCCGGCAAGTTGACCAGGATGCCAGGAAACCACGGGATGAAGACGATGTCGTGCTGCTCACAGCAGTATTCAGAACGTCTCTCCGAGCGGCGGTCCGTCAGCTGGTATAGCGATTCCCATGCGGTCAGGACCCGGTCGCTCGAAAGCCATACTTCGTCGCGACAACGGACGCCTGGGCAGCACTTCAACGATGGGAGCGCTATACGCGTGCGAACCGTACGGTTGATCTCAATTGACCGTTCTTGGTGATTCGAACCATTGATCGCTGAAACACGGGCCAGAATAGGCCGCTCTTCGATCGTCTACACGCTTCGCGCGAATCCACCATCTACCAAACAATTCGATTCCCGTGATGTAGCTGCTGTCGTCGGATGCGAGAAACACCACGGCTTTGGCAGTCTCATCGGGCGTTCCGAACCTTCCGAGCGGAACGCTGTCGGCGATCATCTGTTTGCGTTTCTCGCCTACCTCTGAAGAAGCCAGTAAATCACGCGCTGCGGGCGTGTCGATTGAGCCTGGGCTCACTGCGTTTACTCGAATGCGGCGATCCTTTAAGTCGGTCGTCCATGTCCGCGCGAACGAGCGCACGGCGGCTTTCGTGGCGCTGTAGACGCTATACGTAGCAAGCCCTTTGCTCCCAGCGATGGACGCATTCAGGATGATCGAGGCGCCGTCCGGCAGCAGAGGCAGGGCCTTCTGAACCGTGAAAAAGCACGCCCTTTACGTTGGTGTCGAAAATCGAATCGATAGAACTCCTCAGCTGATCGGTGCCCAAGGCGGCATAGCGCGACAACACCGGCATTCGCAAACACAATATCGAGCCTGCCCTTCTCCTGCTTGATTTGAGCAAAGCAGGCGGTCGACGTCGGCGACGTTCGACACGTCTCCTGCACGCCGGTGACATTTCGATTCCGATTTCCCTTGACGGCTGCGGCCAATTCCGCGCCGCGGCGCCCGGTGATGAAGACGTAGGCGCCTTCGTGGACAAACTGCTTCGCGGTCGCAAGGCCGATGCCGCTATTGCCGCCCGTCACGAGCGCGATTTTTCCGTCAAGCTTGCCCATCTATTCCTCCTTGATGTGCGGTTCTTCAGTCCGCTCAATCAACGGTTTGACGGCACGCACTGAAGTCCAGAGCGCACCTCGATTGCCCCAGTCAGGGTAGAGCTTGAGCATTTGGTCATATAGTTCCCGCGCGGTCGTCGTCTGCATTGCAAGGCGCTCGAAATCGCGGATATATCTCCGCGTTTCGCCGAGGATCCTAGGGCTGTCATCGTTCCCGACGCGCTTATGCCCGGCGATCACGGCGCGCGGCTTAAGCGACTCCATTTTGTCGAGAGCAGCAATCCACTCTTGGCGTTTCTGTTGATCGGGCGACTCTGACAGATGCAAGTGAACGCCGTTGTAGGCGGCATCACCCGCCACGATCAAACCGATCGACGGAACGTGAAGGCAGGTTGTGCTGGCAGTATCGGTGAACCCGAGCGGCACACTGACTAAATCTTGGCCTTCTAGGTTAATGACGTTTCCAGTCAACTCTTCGGCGATTGCAAGCTGGCTGGAAATCTGGCCGGGAAAGCGCGGATTCCAAAACGTAGCGAGAGACTCTGGCGATGCTTGCTGGCGCATAATCTCAATCACTTCCGGCCGCGCGACGAAACGGGCGCCTGGAAATCGCTCCAGAACTGTACTGGTGCCAAAGAAATGATCGCCGTGGCCATGGGTGGCGTAGATCGTCGTCAGATTCTTTCCGCTGGCCGCAACCCAATTCGCCAGGGCGCGCGCCTGCTCGACGGTAATAGGGGTGTCGACCAGGACAGCGTCCCGCTCCCCAGAAATGAGAGTTGACGAAATAGGCGGCCAGCGGCCGCACTCAGGGTTTCGCCCTCGTGGATGTCGCGCGATGAGCGGTGCGCGAGCCAGCGGAGGCGACGTGTCCCGGCGCTCAGAGGCGCCGTCCGACGTCACGCTCGAAACTACTCTCGAGTGCGAGCACCGCCCTGGCCGAGGTGTGGCAGGACGAGGCGTGGTTCGCGTGCATCCGAAGCAAGACCGCGAAAAAAGCTTGTTCCCGCCAGCGATCCTTCGCGAAATCTTCTTCCGATACGGCAGCGTGCCGCTGGACCCGAGTCGTTCCACGACATCGTTGCAAATCCCTTCCAACAATTCGGCATCGGCTGACATTCCATGCCCCGCGAACTCCTGTGCTTCCGTGCAGAGGGAATGCTTCGGCTCGCGATCTGTCCGGGATCTTCGAGCATTTCGAAGGCGACATCAAACTCAGGATGAGCGTCGCCGTTCTGCCAGCCCCAGCGGCGGCATGGCGTCGTGGATTGGCTGTCAGATGTCCCCACAGGTAAAGACGGTCGATTCCTGCCAGGCGCTATTTCCGCAGGACCTCCAGCGGGTGGCCGAAACGTGCTTGTCCGCACCGGACCGATCGGGTCTTCCGACTTCAGTGGCGAGAGTAAGATTTTAAGAGAGGTCGTTTCCCGGTTCTAACTCCTTCAGCCGCTCGTGAGTCTTGTCTGACGCCGAACCATAGTCTCACGTTCACGACGATCCCCGCGCACTGCACCCGCTAGCGTGCTGCCGTCGCCTGCACGCCTTTGGCGGCTTCTCGATCAGGCTCGCGACCGCTTGCGGCTGCGACACGAAAATCGCGTGACTGCCTTTGACCTCGACGACGGTCGCGCCGGCGCGCTTTGCCATCAGCCGCTGGGCGGCAGGCGGAATCATCTTGTCGTCCGTCGTCAGCAGATACCAGCTGGGCTTCGTCCTCCATGCCGGCTCACTGATCGTGCCGCCCAGCGCGTTCACACCCCACGGCACCTGCGAGTCGGCCATGAACGCAGCCTTCTCCGGACTCACGTCGCCAGCGAACGACGCAGGGAACTTCGCCTTGTCGAGCAGCAGGTAGCCGTCAACCGGCGGCAGGATCGGAGGCACCGGCGCGCCAGGCACGGGGTCCTTGATCAGCGTCGATACGGACTCACCCCTGTCGGGGGCGAAGGCGGCGACATACACCAGCCCCACAACCTTCGGATCATTGCCGGCTTCGGTGATGACCGCCCCGCCGCACGAGTGGCCGACGAGAATGACCGGGCCGTTCTGTGACGCAATCGCGCGCTTCGTGGTGGCCACGTCGTCAGCGAGCGACGTGGTCGCCTCCTGAACGATCGTCACGGCATAGCCGCTCTTCTTCAGCGCCTTGTAGACGCCTTCCCATCCGGACCCGTCCACCCAGCCCCCATGGACCAGCACCACATTCCGCACGTTGCCGGGCTGACTCGTTTGTGACATGGCGACCTCCCCAAAACCGAACAACAACGCCCCGACTGAAACGATTCCTGCGAGTGTCTGACCTCTCATCGTTGCCTCCGAACAAGATGACACTGTTTCATGACGTTCATCATGTAACACTATTTATGACGAACATCATGTATAGTGTCAAGTGGTATTCAAACAGGGGTGAGGCCGTGAGGGTGACGCGCAAGCAGGCGGCGGCGAATCGCGAAAAGGTTCTCGACGTGGCGGGCACGCTCTTCCGTGAGCGTGGCTTCGATGGGATCGGAGTCGCGGACATCATGAAGCGCGCCGGGCTGACGCACGGCGGCTTCTACGGCCAGTTCGCGTCGAAAGACGACCTCGCCGCCGAAACCACCGCGCGAGTGCTCGGGAACCCAGGGTGGCAGGAACGCCTGACGGGAAAAGCGGACCCATCATTCGGCGACGTGGTCCGCGGCTACCTGTCGCCCCGTCATCGCGACGATCCCGGAACCGGCTGTTTGATAGCCGCGCTTGGATCGGACGCCGCGCGTCAACCGCGGGCGGTCCGTCGCGCCCTCACCGATGGGTTTCGCGTCCGGCTTGACGCGTGGCTGAAGCTGGTGCCCGGCCGATCGGCGGCCGCCCGACGTGAAAAGGCGCTGGTCACGATGGCCACTCTTGTCGGCGCGCTCATCCTGGCGCGCGCCGTCGACGATCCCGCGCTGTCCGACGAGATTCTGGAGGCGACGGCTACGGAACTCAACAGCGCTAACTCGGCGGCTTCTGGCCGACGCCAGTGGTGCCGGCCGTCATGGCTCGGTCACGAGCGCGAGGGCTGCCATCGCGCAGTCGACGTCGTTCTGCACCATCGGTGCACCGCTCACACCGATCGCGCCGACCACTTCTCCGTTCACCTTGATGGGAAGCCCGCCGCCCCACGCAGCGACGCGCGCAAGCGTGGGAATGCCGGCCAACAGCGACGGGTCGCGCTGGATAAAGTCGAAGAAGTCCTGCGGTGGGCACGCCGAACAGAGCCAGTGTACGCTTTGTTCTGCGCAATCTCAATGGTAGGGATCGACGCCCCATCCATCCGGCTAAAGGCCTTGAGATTGCCGCCGTCATCGAGAATCGCGACGTTCTCGGCAACACCAAGTTCTCTGGCTTTCGCCACCGCCTGCATTCACCATTCTCTGTGCGAGCTCGGAAGAGTATACTCGTGTTTCTCGATCACATTAGCCATTGGACCCCTCCTGAGACTTCCAGCCGTTCCTCACAGGCTCAGTGCCCTCGATCGCATCAACGCGCTCGGGATAAAAAGGCGAGGTGTCCCCGGATTTCGGCGACGGCCGGAAAGGGCGCCTACGGCCGTCCACCCGCGTTGATCGATCGCCTCCGCCGCCGATCACGATGCTGTAGTGCACGCGCAGTCGCCCAGACACGGGCAGAACGTAGCGTAGGCGGTGGCGTGTCAGCGCGCGACATTTCAGCGTCCTTCCGAGGGATGTACTGAACGGCGGCGTAGGACGCTTCCCGGGCGTGACGGCGTCGCACCTGTCCGGCGATGATTCGGCCCCCCACCACGCCGACGACGCGGGCCGGGGTTTCGGCTCAACGTGATGGGATGATCGGGCGCAGGGACTTTCGCTCGGTTATCGGTCATGGCTGTCCTATTTCGCTAAATCGCGGTTCGGCCGCCGTCGACCGCCACGATGGCTCCGGTCATGTAGCTGGCACGCGGCGAGGCCAGGAATGCCACGACCTCGGCGATCTCCGCAGGGTCGGCGGCACGCTTCATGGCCGTGGCGGCGCCGAGCGAGTCGAAGAGTTCCCGCGCCTCGGGCCGTGTGTAGATCGGGCCAGGCGCGACCGCATTGACCCTGATGCCGCGCGGGCTGTACTCCGCCGCCCATGCCTGAGTGAATGACGCCAGCGCCGCTTTGGTCGCGCCGTACGCCGCGCCGCCGGCGAGACCGAGGCGGCCGGCCATGCTGCTGATGTTGATGATGCTCCCGGTCCCACGCGCCACCATGCCTGGCGCAAATGCGGCGACGAGGAGGAACGGCGCCCTGACATTGGCGGCGAACATCGCATCGAACGACGCGAGCGCAAAGGTTTCCGTGGGTCCCCACACCGAGAACCCGGCGTTGTTGACCAGGATGTCGATGTCGCCAACCTCCTTGGCGAAACGCGCGATGCTCGCGGCGTCGGCGAGGTCGGCGGCGACGAAGCGGGCGCTGACCGCCCTGCAACTGGATTTCTTCGACCGTCTGCGACACCGCGCGCCGCGTCGCGGCCATGCACGGTGACGTCGGCGCCATCCCGCGCGAGTTGAAAGGCGATCGCGCGGCCGAGGCCGGACGTCGCTCCCGTGACGAGGGCCTTCAGGCCGGCGAGATCGCGTTGTTGAGTCGTCATCATCCCCTCCTCATTGCAGACTTCAGCCTACGGAAGGGGTCGAACGCTTCTTGCGCGATTCGGCCAGGTTTGTCAGTTATTGCTTCGCATTCATGTCCGGTCACCAGGTTGGTGTAGTCGACGAGTGATGAGAGGAGCGCGTGTTCAGGCCCGACGACGTCGATCGCGCGAACCGTGCGCCAGCGGTCGAGGCCGCCATGTGCTGCGATCACGGAACGCAGGAGATCGGCCATGACGGCTACCCTTCCTTAGCTTTCATTCTTCTGCCACACGGATGCGGCAATCGTCGCGAGAAGCACCACGCCGATGATCGCCACGGACACGCCAGCACTGACATGCACCCATTCACTCGCCAGCATCTTCGCGGCGGTGAACACGAGGAGCGCCGCAAGGCCACTGCGCAGATATCGCAACCGATAGACCGCATCAGACAGCACGAAATACAGCGAGCGGAGTCCAAGCATCGCCATGACATTCGAGCTGTAGACGATGAGCGGATTCCGAGTCACGGCTAACACGGCAGGGATGGAATCGAGCGCAAACACGATGTCGGTCGTTTCGATGACGACAAGAGCCACAAGTAGCGGCGTCGCGACGAGCCGCGCCGCCCTCGCGTCGCCAGAAGTCATGTCCGTGCAACACAGGACTGACGCGCACGACTCGAGCGATCCAGGTGCCGCATACATCACAAGCCTCTTTGACGACCTTTCGCTCACGCTCACGCACCGAACAGCAGCCGCCAGGCGGCGAACAGGATGAGGGCTGCGAATGGATAGGTGATCCATTGAACGCGTTCGATGAGCGTGATCCCGGCGCCGATCGCCAGCGCCCTGAACACGAGGGCGCCTGCGACGCCAAACAACAGCACGCGACGCTGATACTCGGCGGGAATGTGAAGCTCGGAGAAGATGACGACGAAGACGAAGATGTTGTCGACCGACAGCGACTCCTCGAGCAGGTACGCCGCGAAATATTCCGTCGCGGCGCTTCTACCCTGAGTCGCAGCGACCCACAGCCCTACCGCAAGCCCTAGTCCAACCCACACGATGACCCACGCCATGTTTCCGGACAAGCGGGCACCCGCATCAGTCCTGAACATCCGCGGCATGTCACGCGTTCAAGAACAGCGTCGCGTGTTCAACGAAGAGCTCCGGGTACTGGTGCTGCGAGCCGTGATTGGAGTCGGGGTAGATGATCAGCTGCGCATTCGGGATGTTCTGCTGCATGATGAAGGAGTTGACCGTGGGCATGATCACGTCGTTGCTGCCGTTCACGACGAGTGTTGGCTGCTTGATCGTCTTCAGATAGTCGTAGGACCCCTCTCGCTGGACGCCCCACTTGTCCATCGCTTCGACCTGGGCGGGCGACACCTTGTCGTTCACCTCGGGATCGCGCCCCTCCTGCCGAAGATGCGTGCGCTTCAGGAACGCCCGTCCCGCCGCCTGGCCTGCCTCGGACGGACTGAATTGGACCGCGAGCCAGACATGCTCGGGCGGATCGTAGGTGGCGCCGAAGAGCCGCCCTGCAGCCTGGGTCAGCGACTCCATTCCCTGACCGCCGCGCGGACCGGTGCCCACGAGGATCAACTTGCGAACGAGATCGGGCGCCTGCAGCGTGATTTCCTGCGCGACCATGCCGCCGATCGAGAAGCCGAGCACATCCGCCTTGCTTCAGACCCAGCGCTCGGATGAAGGCGACCGCGTTGGCGCCCATCTGCTCGAACGTCGTCGGGACCTCGCCGGAGCTGCTGGAGACGCCGGCGTTGTTGAACAAGATCACCTCACGGTCGCGAGCCAGGCCATCCGTCACCGTCGGATCCCAGTAATCCATGGTGCCCAGGTAGTGCTGGTTGAAGACGAGCGGCACGCCGTTGGCCTTGCCAAAGCGGCGATAGGCAAAGCGGATCCCGTTGGCTTCGACGAAACTGCGTCGGTGCGGTCTGATGGGTATGCATTCATGACGAAATCCTCCTAGACGTCAGCCTACGAGGACAGGCCGAACGCTTCTTGCAGGATTCGGCCAGCTTTGTCAGTTGTTGCTTGGGAGTGCGCGAGGAAGGTTCAGCTACGCGAGTCCGACACCTGATTCTCTCGGCTGATAATCTCGCCTCCACCGACCTGGACTGACACCCACGATCTGATGGAAGGTGCGAGTGAAAGCCGCTTGATCCGCGAAGCCGGCCTGGTCCGCAATATCGGCCAGCGAGTCATGCGTCTCTATCAAGAGCTCCTGGGCACGTTCAATCCGGCGCTGCACCGAGCCATCTGTGAGCAGAGACACCGAAGCTTGCCTTGAATGACCTGGCAAAGTGGCTGATCGAAAGACCGCACTCCTGCTGCCAACTCAGAGAGCCGGATTCGTCCCGACAGATTCTCACTCAGCAGCTCCGTCGCTCGGCGTTTCTGCGACGGCCCCAGACCGCCGACCGAGACCGTGGGCGGTTTCCGCAATCCTCCGTACTTTGGAGCACATGAGCGCCGAGGATCAGATTGAGGTGGTCCAGTGCCAGAGGGAAGGCCAGCCTGGTCGTCCGACGGAGGGAAGCATGCTCCTCGTCAGTTGCGCTCAGCACGAGATCTTCTTCCAGCCACCGACACCCGGTAGCGTCTCCACGGGACCGACGCCGAGATCGGCCGCGATGTCGTCCAAGCCTCTGCGAGGCACATGAAACAGCATGTAGTCGAACGCCCGTTTCTAACCCAGCAACCGGGTCGCGCGTCAAGGTCGATCACGGTGGACCGGAACGCTGGAATGTAGGGCGTTGGAACGCGCTTGTCGTCGACCCAGAACTGACAATCGGCTCGATCGCCAACGACGTGATCGACACCGCCACGAGCAGCGCGGGAACGCTCGAGACCTTGGTGATGCGGCTCAGGCAGCCCGCTCGAAGACTCCAGGCGCGTAATCGTAAATGCGTCTGCACCGCGCAACAGGGACGGGATCGACGAGCGCTCCTTCAGGTGAAGGTGTCTCACCGGTGTTTCATCAACCGAACGCGACGGGCGCGGCGGCAGACCGTTCACGACCGTGCATGAGGTTGCTGCTCATCATTCCCCCAGACGAGTTGACCGGTCCGTCTCGGACGCTACCACGCTCGCGATGGTGCAGTCCAACTCTAGCGACCAGAGCGCGTCCCTAGTGGTCCAACGGCAGAATCTGATTGACGGCGTTGATGTCGTCTTCCGTCAGACCAACGCGTGCGGCTGCCACGTTCTCGACGACGTGGGCGACGTTGGAGGTTCCCGGAATTGGCAAAATGACCGGGGATCGTGCGAGCAGCCAGGCCAACGCGACCTGTGACGGCGTCACGTTCTTTCGCGCGGCCACACGACGAAGAGGACTATCCGCGCCCGTCAGTTGGCCAGCCGCCAAGGGAAACCACGGGATGAAGACGATGTCGTGTTGCTCACAGTATTCCAGAACGTCCTCCGAGCCGCGATCGGTCACGCTATAGCGATTCTGTACGCTCGCGATGGAAACGATCGTGCGCGCGTCATGAAGCTGGCGCACGCTCACTTCCGATAGACCGATGTGCTTGATCTTGCCCTCCGCTTGCAAATCCTTCAGCGCGCCGAGCTGCCTCTCCATCGGGACCTTTGGGTCGATCCTGTGCAACTGATAGAGATCGATCCGGTCGAGGCGCAGCCGCCGCAAGCTCCCTTCGCACGCCGACTTCAGATGTTCCGGCCTTCCGTTTTCAACCCATTGGTCAGGGCCCGGCCGCTCGAAGCCACCCTTCGTCGCGACGACGACGCCTTCCGGATAGGGATACAGAGCCTCAGCAATGATTCCCTCGCTGACATCGGGGCCGCATGCGAATCCGCCGTGTCGATGAAATTGACGCCGAGTTCGACGGCGCGTCTCACGACGCGAATGGCCTCACTCCGATCCGGCGGGTTCGCCCCAGATTCCCTTGCCGGTGAGCCGCATCGTACCCAGTCCGAGCCGAGCCACGAGGAAATCGTCGCCGATCAGCAATTCGCCGCTGAGGCCGGCCGTCTCGTGTTCGCGCTTCCCTGATGCGTTCTTCGGTATGCGGCTCGTCAGGTGACGCCTCCTCAGACGGGAGCGTAGACGCGTATGCCCAACCCGTACGGATTGATTCAAGTGACCGTTCTTGTTGAATTCAAACCATTGATCGCTGAACACGCGCGCCCAAAATGCCCCAGTCCTCGACTGCTTGGGACCGTTCGTTCTTCTAACGGGGATTTGACAACTCGTGGGCGATGTCCACTGATACGAGCATCCGGGTGCTTTTTTGGTGGCGAAGAAAAACCCGCATAAAACGGGCTTGGAAAAGGGCAACGTGAAGATGAGACGAAAGGTCGGTCGGCCGCAAATTATTCCGGATATTCCGATGTTCCGGAAGAACACCGCGGCCTTCGTTCACGAGATGCCGGCGACTGCAGTCTCCAACGTGGACGGCGACGGCAACTACGTCCGGGGTCAGGTACTGACCAACGCCGGAGCGCTCGATCGCGATAAGCAAGTCGCCCTCGTCGACAAGATGACCGGCCTCATCGCGACGGCCGCCAACGATCCAGAGCTGAAGACGCGCACGTGGGTGCTGTTGACGGAGGCGGCTCCGGGTGGCTGGGGTTTGTGGGGACACGCACAGACCAACGATGAGCTCGTGAAGGCGGCCCGCGCAGAGATGGGGCGGTAGTGCCGTGGATAAGCGAAACGTTCAAGAGCAGCAGCCGTTCGACGTCGCGTGGCGGACCATCGATGGACTCAAGATCCGTTACGCGACGAAGGGCACCGGCGACGAGAAGATCGTGCTCCTCAGTCCCTGGCCGGAGAGCATTTTCGCCTTCGTCTCCATCTGGGCCGGGCTGACGAGACACTTCCAGGTGCTCGCGATCGACCTTCCTGGCTTCGGACAGTCGGAGGGCCGCGACGATCTGTTCGCTCCGCGGAAGATGGGCGAGTTCATCGCGCGGGCGATCGACGCGTTCGGGCTCACGTCGGTCCACGCCGTTGGCCTTGACGTCGGATCGCCATCCGTACTCTTTGCGGCGCTCGCCGCGACCGGAACTCTTCCGAAGTCTCATCGTTGGTGCCGGCGCCTCGACATACCCTCTCGTTGTGGAGGGCAACCTCAAGACGATGATCGAAGCGGAGACACTACCACCGCTGAACGCCACCGAGGTCGTCGGGAGGTTCACGGCGTCCATCCGCGGCATACGCTGCCATCCTTCGTCCGCGACGACTATCTCGCCTCCTACGCGGGCGATCGGTTGACGCGGTCTGCGGCGCTCGTTCGCGCGTACCCGAAAGACCTCGCGGCGCTCGCGCCGCGCCTTGCGTCGATCCAGGTCCCCGTCGCCAATCGTTGTCGGTCGGAACGACCCATACGGGCTGGCTCGGGACGCGGCGCTGCTGCGCGAACGACTGCCCCATGCACGCCTGGACGTGCTCGAGGCCGGTCACTGCGTCTGGGAAGAGCGTGCGCCCGAGTTCGAGTCGATCGTTGCCCAATGGGTGAGTGGCGGCTTTCGAAAATAGGCGCAGCGATGCCATGCCGGATGTGCAGCGCAAGCGGTGTTCCTGGGTCAATGTCGACGACTCGCTGATGTGCGAGTATCACGATCGAGAATGGGGCGTGCCGACCCACGATGATCGCAGGCACTTCGAGTTTCTCGTGCTCGAAGCGGCGCAGGCAGGACTCAGCTGGTCGATCGTGCTCAGGAAACGCGAGGGCTATCGCCGCGCGTTCAGCCGAGTTTGATCCCCAGAAGGTTGCGCGTTATTCGGAGGCTCGCATCGACAAGCTGACTGCCGATCCAGGGATCATCCGGAACCGGATGAAGATCGCCGCCGCGGTGAAGAACGCGCGGGCGTTTCTGGCCGTGCAGAAAGAATTCGGAAGCTTCGACGCCTACTGCTGGCAGTTCGTGAATGGCCGGCCACGGCAGAATCGATGGCGCGCTCTGCGCGAGATTCCCGCGACGACCACCGAGTCCGACGCATTCAGCCGCGATCTCAAGCGCCGCGGATTCAGCTTCGTCGGATCGACCGTGATCTACGCACACATGCAGGCGGTCGGCATGGTCAACGATCATCTCATCGAGTGTTTCCGATATCGTGACGTCAGGCGTCTTGGAACGGATTGAGGTGCCCATCGCACAGTCGGACCGGCGCGTTCACCGGGGCAGTTCAGAGGGCTAACGAGCGCGCCCTGGTTCCGCTGCGGTAGAAACATCCTTCGCCGGCGAAGCCGCCTCGAGGGACGCATGAATGAAACTGACCGCCATTGCGCCCTCGCCGACCGCCGACGCGCAGCGTTTGACCGATCCGCTCCGAACATCTCCCGCGGCGAAGACGCCAGGCAGACTCGTCTCGAGGAAAAACGGCGTCCGCCCTTGTGCGCGCCAGAGATCGCCGCGCACCGCATCGAGAGGCACGGCCGCACCCGTCAGGACGAAACCCTTCTTGTCAAGCTGCACGCAGCCACTCAGCCATTCGGTGTGCGGATCGGCCCCGATGAAGAGAAACAGCGCCGGCGTGTTGATCCGCATCTCGCCGCCGGCATCGTCGCGGATGCGGACCGCCTCGAGATGACCGTCTCCTTCCAAAGCGGTCACGACGGCGCCTCGGTGAATCTGGACGTTCTCGATTTGCTCAACGCGATCCACGAGGTATCGCGACATGCTCTTTCCCAGATCCCGGCCGCGCGCGATGACGTGCACGCGTCGCGCATGTCGCGACAGCGCCACGATGGCCTGCCCAGCAGAATTGCCGGCGCCCACGACGACGACCTCCTCGTTGCGACAGAGCTTCGTTTCCGTGTCCGTCGCGGCATAGTAGACGCCGGCACCCTCGAACTCACTCAGACGGGGCACATCGAGCCGGCGATACTCCACACCCGTCGCGACAAGGATGCGACTTGCCGCGAATCTTCGTGCCGTCGGCGAGTGTGATGACGCGAACGCCGGCGTCGATCCCGAGACGCTGGACGGTGCCGGGCACGGTGATGCGCGCACCGAATTTCTGCGCCTGAAGCAGTGCGTTGCGCATGAGTTCCGGACCGGATACGCCCATGGGGAAACCGAGATAGTTCTCGATCCGTGAACTCGTGCCCGCCTGGCCACCCGTCGGCAATGCGCTCGACGACCAGCACGTCGAGACCCTCGGAGGCCGCATACACCGCGGCGGCGAGCCCAGCGGGTCCTCCGCCGACCACAATGAGATCGAGCAGCTCGGACGGATCAATCGTCGCTTCGAGTCCAGCGCAGTGCGCGAGCTGGGCAACCGTCGGATTCGCGAGATAACGGCCTTCGCGGCCGATCACCACCGGCGTCGCCGACGGCGGCACGCCGAACTGCCGAAGCAGCGTCTCGGCCTGTTCGTCGGACTCCAGATCGATCCAGGTGAACGGGATCGCGTTGCGGGTCGCAAAATCCCTGAGGCGGTGCGCGTCCGGCGAGAACCGTGATCCGATGATCTTGATGCCCTCGAATCCGTCGCTCAAGAGCAGCGTGCGGCGGGTGAGGAACGCCTTCAGCACGATCTCGCCGATTTCAGGCAACGCGTCCACGGCCTGACGCAGCGCGGCGGCCGTCAACTCCAGCACCTCGCCACGTGCGGTCGCGCGCCCGGTGACGAGCGCGGCGCGCCCCGACAGCGTGTCCACATCGCCCGTGAATTCCCCGGTTCGTGAACCGTCACCTCGCGCGGTGTACCGCGCGATTGCTCGACGATCTCGACGGCTCCCTCCAGGACGACGTAGAAGGAAAACCCGCGGTCCCCTTCCTGGAACAGCACGTCGCCGGGCGCGATCGGGCGCACGTGGCCCCAGCGGACGAAGTGCGTCTATTTGGGCCCGGCTCAGCCGGGGAAGGCGATATCGTGTTCGGATGGCATGTCCCAGTCATAGCAAACCTGTCAAGGTGCGACGGCTCATGGCCGCGCCTGCTTGAGTTTCCGGTACAGCGTCGCGGCCCCGATGCCCAGTTTTTCCGCCGCCTTGGCGCGGTTGCCTCCTGAGGCGCGCAGCGCGGCGGCGATGTAGTCGCGTTCCACCTCCGCGAGCGTGCGAACGTCGTCTGCGGTCTGAACGGTCGGAGGCGCCGCGCCCAATTCCGGCGGCAGGTCATCGACGCCAATGCGATCCGACCGCGCAAGCGCGAGGGCCCGCTCCAACGCATTCTCCAATTCGCGCACGTTTCCTGGCCACGTGTACCGCAGCAGCAGATTCGCCGCTTCGGGCGAAAGAGCCGGCGCTTTCTTTCCGAATCGTTTTGCGACTCCTGCGAGGAACTGCCGCGCAATCGGCAGAATGTCGTCACGCCGTTGCCGCAAGGACGGCACCGTGATTTCCACGACCCTCAGCCGATAGTAGAGATCCTGACGGAACCGCGCGCCATGCACATCCGCGAGCAGATCGCGATTCGTCGCGGCGAGGACACGCACGTTGATGGTCCGCGCCCGGTTCTCACCGACTCGCCGCACCTCGCGTTCTTGCAGGACGCGGAGCAGTTTGACCTGCATGGCCGGCGGTATATCGCCGATTTCGTCAAGGAGCAGCGTGCCGCCGTTCGCGGCCTCGAAGAGACCGGCGCGGTCCTGCGACGCACCCGTGAATGAGCCGCGGGCGTGTCCGAAGAGTTCGGACTCCAACAGCGTCTCGGGAACGGCCGCGCAATTGATCGCGAGGAACGGGCCAGCGGTCCGTGCCGATTCGTCGTGAATGAATCGCGCCAGGCGCTCCTTTCCGGACCCGCTTTCACCGGTGATGAGCACGGTCGAGTCGACCTGCGCGACGCGCCGCGCCAGATCGAGCGTCCGCACCATCGCCGGACTGGAGCTGACCAGACCGGAAGGCGTCGTCGAGTCGACGTGTCGCAGCGCGCGACGGGATCGGAGCTGTTGTTCCTGCTTCTTGAGGATGTCGGTCAGCTGTGTGAGCGCCGAGTCGAGGCACGCCTTCCGATAGAACGGCAAATGCATCGCGAGTTCCGGCCCCCACTCCTCCTTCGCGCGGACGACCGCCCGACAAACCGCATCGCCTTTGCCCCGACAGCGGTCTTCGATGGCGATGACCTCTTTGCCATAGACACATGACATGTAGCCACTGGCGAAGCCCACCAGGGTCCAGCAGACCGGCTCGTCCGCCTGTCCGAGATGCAGCAGATGCTGCTCCGCCTCGTACGAATCGTGCCAGATGCCTTCCGCGCCTGGGGCGGCGGGACTGAGCGAGGCACGTGTCACCTCGGCGCGTACGAGACCTTGTATCGTATGCAGGCGCGCTCCGCGGCGCGCCAGTCGTCCTCGCTGTCCCACGGAAATCCCTTGCGAAGCGTTTCGGCGACGCGCCATCCGTGTGCGTAACCGAACCTGGTGAGCACGGCCCGCGCCGCTGTCGCGCCGAGCGTCTCGATGAGCTCCTTCCTGAGGAGCCCGAGCGCGACGGCATCGAGCAGGAGCACGCGTTCGCCAGCGAAGGTGATGAGTCCGCCCTCGGGAACGAAATGCAGCAGTTCGTGAATATCGAGATCGGCGGCGCGCATGAGACCTCCGCGAGACCATTTCAAAATGAGAGTCAAGCCTATCATTTCGATAGTCCATCGACGAGCTGACAGCGGCAATCGACTTGTAAGTGATTGAAAACACACGATCGACTGTCATGGCGCTGGACTTGCCACTTCCATGAGCGTCCGAGACGATGGACGCAAAGATTCAGGAGGAGTTATGGCATCCGAGCGTTGGGAAATCGACAGCAGCCACTCGAGTCTGCATTTTTCGGTGCGGCACCTCGTGATCGCCAAGGTGCGAGGGTCGTTCGCACGCTGGTCAGGCACCATCCAGGTGCCGGACGGCGACTTTTCGAAGGCGACGGTCGCCGTGACGATCGATGCGTCGAGCATCGACACCGGCGTGGCCGACCGGGACGGCGCATCTGAAGTCGCCAGACTTCTTCGACGTGGCGCAGTATCCCGAACTGCGCTTCGTCGGGAAGCGCGTCCAGCCGCGTTCCGAAGGCGAAATCGACGTCGTGGGTGAGTTGACGCTCAAGGGAATCACGCGCGAAGTCGTCCTCCGTGTCGAACAACACGGCCAGGCGAAGGACCCGTGGGGCAACGTGCGCGCGGCGTTCACAGCGAAGACGTCGATCGATCGCAAGGACTTCGGGCTCACGTGGAACCAGGTGCTGGAGACCGGAGGGGTGATGGTCGGCGACCGCGTGGACATCGAAGCCGAGATCGAAGCGGTCAAGCAGGTCGAAGCGCAGGTCGCCTGAGCGGCGGACGGCGAGGGCCGCTAAACCGGCCCTCGCTTCAATGGGGCACAGGGCAAACAGCTGGACCACGTGAGAGACTCTCCGGGTCGACGAAGGCACCTCAGAGGAAAACCAATGAGCAGCATATCGACCTTGCTCATCCGCAATCTTGAAGACGTCTTCGGTGAAAACGACCCCGTCCGTCGACGGGCAGCAATCGATGAGATCTTCACCGAAGATTGCGTGTTCTACGAGCCCAGAGGCACCTACCGTGGCCGCGACGAGATCCATCGGATCGCCGGCGCGATCAAGGCGACTCACCCTGACTTTCGGTATCAGCCCATTGTCCCGCCAGAGGAATTGGGCAATGGCGGGCGGGTCCAATGGGTATCGGGCCGCCCCGGTGAAGCGCCAGAGTACGCGGGGACCGACTTCATCATTGCCAGGGACGGCCGGATTGCCGCCGTGTATCTCTTTTTCGACAAGCTATCCTGAACTGGACGCTGACACGCGTAACGCCAGCAATCTCGAGACTCGCTTTGCGTCGCGCCGTCCTGCCTGGAGGAGCGTGTGGCAGCCTGATGACTCCTCCAGGCTGGCTGATCATCATCACGATTCGGAAGTAGCGATTTGCGACTCAAGGTTTCGCGATCGTGATGGCCGTCCCTGTGCTGTCGCCGTCGGGCTCGTGGTTCTGGCTTGCGGAATAGCTCAAGCCAGAGGCCGTAATACCCCTGACGGTGAACGTCGCGGTGTTGTCCCGTTTCTTCAGGCTGGCCGAAACGATCGAGCAGGTGCCACCGGCACAGTCGTACAGTCCCGGTTCCGGTCGCGCCGCCGTCCACGTCCCACTGACGACCGCGCCGGCGACGATCTGATGAATCGTGTCGTGCACGGTGATGGTCACCCTGGCAGTCCACGCGCTCTTGTTGCCGGACGCTGAGGCCATCGAGATCGCCGACGTGCGTGCTGGACGCGGCGAACGGGTTGACGGTCACAACGACGGTATCGCTGCCGGTCGCCTCGGTTATTGTCGGTCACAGTCAGCGTCAGCGTGTGCGTACCGACCATGAGCGTGACCGATGGCGCTGCGATTGTCGCAAGCACAGTGCTGCCCTCACGCCACTCGTACTCACAATGCTTCCGTCGATGTCAGACGACGCGCCGCCATTGAGCGTTACCGTCTCCACGCCGTTCCCGTCGCCGTCGGTCACAGTCTGATCGGCTCCGGCGTTTGCGGTTGGCGGCGTATTCGGTCTGGCATTGACGGTCACGACGACGGTATCCGTAGCCGTCGCTCCCTGGTCGTCGGTGACACGCAATGTCAGCGTGTGAGTACCCGACGGCAAACGAGACGGATGGCGATGCGCCCGTCGTAAACACCGTGGCGCCCTCGCTCCACTCATAACTCAGGATGCTGCCGTCGGCGTCGGATGATGCGCTGCCATCGAGCGTCACCGTCTCCACGCCGTTGCCGTCGCCATCGGTCACAGTCTGATCGGCTCCGGCGTTTGCGGTTGGCGGCGTATTGCCCCTGACCGAGATGACGACCGTGTCTGTCCCGGTCGCACCGCGGTCATCCGTCACCTGGGTGTCGAGCGTGTGAACGCCTACAGTCAGGAAGATCGACGGCGATGCCTCGAGCGCCAGCACATCGGTGCCCTCGCGCCATTCGTAAGCCACGATGCTCCCGTCCGGATCGGACGACGCGCTGCCGTTCAGCGTAATGAGTTCGACGCCATCGCTACCCGGAGTCGGGCACGGTCTGATCCGGGTCCGGCGTTGGCGACCGGCGGTAGATTGGTCACACCGAAGCTCATGGCGTCGTGGAGGTTGAGTCCGCCATGAATGGTCCACGAGTCGAGCCGCACGGCGTCCACCCTTGCGGATCCGCGCTGTTGAGGATGATGTCGACCACCTGCTGATTGCTGGTCACGTCGCCGCGCGACCACAACAAGCGCCGCGGCGCCGAGACGTGCGGCGTTGCCATCGACGTTCCGCTCAGCCAGTTGTAACACCCTGTGTCGCCGGGCGCGGTCGAGGGCAGACATGCCGCCATCGGATACGCCGACAGGATGACGTTGCCGGGAGCTGAAATGTCCACCCAGGTGCCGTAGTTGGAGAATGTCGCGCGGCGATGGTCTTCGTCGAAAGCCGCCCACGGAGATGACGTTGATCGAAGGCAGCCGGGTAGAAGAGATTCGTACTGTCCATCGTTGCCGGCACCGGCGACGATGACGAGCCCGCATTCCAGGCGAACTGCACGGCATCGTCCAGACCCTGCGAGCGTTCAGGCGCCGCCCAGGCTCATGTTGATGACCTTGGCGCCGTCGGCAACGGCCTGCAGCAATCGCCTGCTGAATGGCGAAGTCGCTGCAGTTCCCGTTCGCGTCGCACACCTTGTAGGCGACGTATTCGAGCGAACGGGGCGACGCCGACGACGCCTTCGTCCTCGGCTGGGTCGCCCGTCGGGTTGTTCATGCGCGGCGGCAATGGTTCCTGAGACGTGCGTGCCGTGGCCGTGATCGTCCATCGGATCGCCGTCAGGCGTGACGTAGTCGATGCCGCCCGCGTAGTTGGCTGCGAGATCAGGATGCGTGTAGTCGATGCCGGTATCGATCACCGCCACGGTGACCGGCGTGGCCGGTCGAAATCGCCCACGCTTCCGGCGCGTCGATGTCGGCGTCGGGTGTACCGACGTAGAAACAGAAATCAGGGATCTCGGGGATCACGCAGTAGAACAACTGTCCGGTGTTGTGGAGCGCCCATTGCTCCTTGAACCAATGGTCGCCGGGGATCGTCTCGGTGCCTGGAACGTGAGTGATCGGCGTGCGATCGCCGACAGGCTCCGGGACGCTGCGGATGAAATTCGGCTCCGCGTACAGCACGTTTGGGTTGCGCCGATAGCGATTGATCGCGCCCGTTTCGTCGCCAGCAGCAACGGCGACCAACTGGAGGCCGGTGGAGGCGATCTCGTTCAGGACACGTCCGCCGCCCTGGCGGTGCGCGTCGGCCTTCGCCTGGCCGGTGGCGCCGGGCGTGAACTTCACCAGGATCTGGCCGGCCACCACGTGGTTGGCGTTGGGAGATTGTGCCGACGGGTGCGCGGTCAGCGCCGAACGCAACGAGACCTGCAGCGACGAAGCGCTTTGATCAGGCGCATACGTGCCTCCAACCGTCACAAAACGGGACAAGCCCGTGGGACGTCGATCGAATTTAGAGCTGGAGAAGGGCAAGCGGCCTGCCACCTCGGGTATACGTGGAACATTCACGTTTCCGGCCGTGTCTCACCAGGGCGTCGGCGCCCGGGCTACAGAACTGGTCGTGGACCGACGATCAATGAGCGGTCCGTTTCGGCACAAAGACGAGAGAGTTCACAACGCGGCTGCCGCCGATCCGTTTCGCCACCGGAGTCAGCGAGCGATGAGCGAGGGATGTCGCGAGCGATTGTCAGGCCGTATAATCGCGTCCCAGTTGGCCCTCACTCCAACTTGTCCGTGGCTTCGAACATGCTCGACTCACACAAAGGAAACGACGATGCGAACTATTCCTCCGGCAGTCGCGGTTTTCTTGGTGCTAGCGGGCCACGCCTCGACACCGGCCGCGTGGGTCCATCGCCCGATACAGGCGGCGGAGACTAGTCAATATCGGCTCGTCGAGAACTGGGTTCACTTCCCGCCCGAAGTGACGAAATGGGGCCAGGCGACGGGAGTGGACGTCGACTCGCACGACAACGTCTTCGTGTTTCACCGCAACGAGCTCATGCCGATCATGGCGTTCGACAAGCGCGGCAATTTCATCCGCGCGTGGGGCCGCGGCATGTTCAAGACCACTCACTTTCTCCGGGTCGATCGCTCGGACGCGATCTGGGTGACCGATCGCGGCTACATGGAGGCCTTCAAGTTCAACCGGGAAGGCACACTGCTGCTCACGCTCGGCAAACAGGACGTCCTCGGCGACAACACGTCACGTGACACCTTCAACGGTATGGCCGACCTCGCCGTGACGAAGAACGGCGACATTGTCGTCGCCGACGGCGAAGGGCCGAACACGCGCGTGGCGAAGTTCGCAAAGACGGCGCGTTCATCAAGTGGTGGGGCGGCAAGGGAACGGAGCCCGGTCAATTCAACATGCCGCACAGCATCGCGGTTGACTCACGCGATCGCATTTATGTCGCCGACCGATCGAACAACCGCGTGCAGATTTTCGACAAAGACGGCACGTTCCTGAATCAGTGGACGAACGTCGGCGTGCCGTGGGGTCTCTTTATCAAAGGCGATGTTGATGTATCTGGTCGACGGCAGCGACAACAACTGCCTGCTCGTGATGAGCCTCAAAGAAGGCCGGATCCTCGACAAGGTGACGGGCCTCAGCAATCCGACGGCGGTTGCTGTTGATTCGACCGGTGCGATCTATGTCGGAGAGGTGAACGGCACGAATGTGAAGAAATTCATCAAGACCAAGTCTTAACCTGTTCCTTCTTGCGCGCGTCAATGCCGACGTACGTGGTAACGTCCCACACCGCGATGATCCTGCTTGCGATCCTGGCACTGCTCCTTTCCTCTGCCACGGACACGGCTTCCCAGAACGCCACGGGCACGGCCTCCCTGAACACGATGGTGCGACGCCGCGGACCGGTCGCGGACCTGAGCGTGCCGCTCGTCGCGCTCGATCCCAACAGCCAATACAGCCTGCTCTATTCACTGACCTCGCTGACCGGCCTTGGCCCGGACGCACGCGTGGAAGTAGAAGTTCGACAGGGGAACGCCGTCCTGGCATCCAAGACGCTGCACGCGGGAGACGCGGACTACTACACGCAGTTCCGCGTCCCGAAGGCGGGTCCGGCGACGGTGGTGGTGCGTCCGACGCACGCTTCCGGGAACTATGCGCTTTACGTGAACCGATGGCCGCGCACGGGGCTGGTCAAGAGCTCGCCGGCGCGGCGCTGGCAGGACGCGGTGAAGATTCCGCTCGGCCAGACGGTGTTCGCATCGGGCGACGACGAGAACTACGTGCCGCTTCCCGGTACGACGCGGCGCACGCCGGCCACGCGCGCCGCTTCCACCGACTGGGTACGAGTTCGAGTTCACGTCCGGCACGCCCAAGCTCGTCTTCTTCCAGGTGGACCTGATGGAGCGGGACCAGATTCCCGTCGACGTGGCCGTCTATCGCCTCGTCAACGGCGAGCCGCACGGAGTATTTCGACGGCGAGGATCCCGTGACGCTGCCGCACGAGGCGCAGGCGCTTACGGGCAACAAGTTCACGCCGCGAATTCTGAATGACCGGGGCACGTACTACGTGGCCGTGCAAGCGGGCCATCCGGAGTACAAGCTGCGGACCCGCGTGTACGATCCGCCGCCGTACATGGATCCGCAGACGGCCGTGCGCACCGCGCTCGACTACGTCCTTGCCGCCGGTGATTCGTGGCATGCCAACACTCCGCGCCGGGGATCGGTGTACGACCGCGTCTCGAGCGTCCACCAGGAAACCTCGCTCTGCGTGGCCTGCCATGCGACGCATTTCCCTCTGCGCGCCGCGCTGTACGCCGCGCGGAACGGCTATCCAGTGGTGCAGCGACAGCAGCTTCAGTTCCTGACCGAGCGCTTCTACAACAACCCGCGCCCGTTCTACGGCTTCGAACAGACGGGCGCGGTGTGGGCGCGAGTCATTTCGGCGCCGGCGAACGTCCTGGGCCGCATGTCGCATCTGCTGGATATCTACGAGCGTCGAGATTTCCGGTGAACGCCGGTCGAACGTCCACGAGGGCATCGGCGAGTACTCAAGCTGTACTACGCGGGCCGCGACAAGCTGCCGCCCGACGAAACCAACGGCAACACGCCTCTCGTGAGCCGCCACGAGGTCGCCTGGTACGCGTGGAGCAACACGCACGACGGGCGCATGGGTGATTTGATCGCGAGCGGCGAGATCGAGAACATGGTGGATCTCTGCTACCAGACGCAGGCACTGGCCGAGATCGATCCCCAGCGGTATCGCGGTCAGATTCAGAAAAACGCCGAGCGGATCCTCTCGCTGCAGCGTCCGAACGGGCAGTGGTCGATGCGGTTCGGCCCGGAACAACCGGAGGTGGAGTTTCAGACCGGGCACGCGCTCTGGGCACTCCAGGCGGCTGGCGTGCCGGCATCGAATCCGCAGGTGGCCAAAGCCATCGACTATCTGCTTCGCCGTCAACAGACGTTCGGCGGGTGGATGGACCCGCTCCAGTCGTTCGAGAATTTCCGCACGCCGTTTCGCGAAACACAAATGGCCGTGCTGGCGCTCAGCTCGTACTTCCCAGCCGGTCCGCGTGCGAAGGGGTGGGGGCGGCAGCGCCCGCGCGGCTGTCATCCGATCCGGTGGAAGTGCTTCAGCAGCTCGATGGCATCTGGGATCCAGTGACGGACGGCATGCGCGCGCAGATACGACGGGCCGCGGCATCGCCTGACGCGCTGATCCGGCAAGCCGCGGCAGAAGCGCTGGGACGGTTGGGCGGGCAGGACGCGGCGCTGCTCCAGCTGCTGGGCGATCCCAGCAAGATGGTGCAGCGGACCGCCGCATGGAGCGTGCGCCAGTCTTACAGCCGGCATCCGGAGACCTCGTCAGCCGGACTGACCGCCGTGCTCGAATCCAAGGACGACCGGACGCGATGGGGCGCGACGCGCGTGTTCGCGCAACATTTTGCGGCGATCGCCAATCGTCCGGAATTCGGCGCCGTCCTGGCGAAACGCGTCGCCGACCCTGTGACGTCGGTGCGGATGCAGGCCGTCAAGGGTCTCTGGCAGTTCTGGTGCTGGACCACGGACACGGCGACGAGGGAGCTGATCGAGGACACTCTGCTCGCCGCGATGGGACAGCCGCAACCGGCCTGGGTGGAGAGCAACCTGGAGGACGCGGTCTACAACCTCGCCGACGAGAACATCCGCTATTTCTACAACAACTGGGTGGCGCTGTTGCCCTCGGCCGAAGATCGCGATCGGGCGGTTCGGGGGCGGCTGGCCGTGGAATCGCGGCTGGCGACGAAATTCGCCGCGGTCCTGGAGAAGGCGCCAGCACCGCAGAAGAAGAGGCTGCTGCGGGCGCTCACCGAGTTTCCGTTACGGCGCGGCGACATCTACGATCCGGAGGCAGACATCACCACACCGGCGCCGCCGGTGTACAACCGCATCGGCAACGACATCGAACAGATCGCGTTCTTTGGCGAAAGCGGCGCGCGGATCGCACGGGCGCTCTCCCCGCTCCTGGACGAACCGGATGCCGAGATGCGAAGGCTTGCCGCCGAGGCCGCGCTGCTGGTGCGCGACGTGCGGTTCGGTGATGTCAACCGCATCGCGGGGCCATCGAGCCCGGAAGCCAACGGGCTGTCCGCGAAGATGGAAAGAATTCCGGAAGCGGTCGAGGCGCTGCGCATTCTGAAACCACCGCCACCGTCGGCGGGTGCGGCGACGGGACCCGCCGCGCGCGCGACCCGAAGGCTGGACGAGGCGTTTTTCCGCGGCTACGTGGAGCCGATCCTCACCAAGCGCGGCCGCGACGGGTATGCCTGCGTGCATTGCCATTCGACGCACACGCTGTTCAACGCGACGTTCTCGACGGCGTTGAACGTGGTGGACCAGGCGGATCCCGAGAACAGCCTGATTCTGCGCAAACCGACGTCGAGTTCGGAGACGGAGGGCGTCGCCGGGTCCGCGACCCTGGCGCATGGCGGCGGCATTCGGTTCACCAAAGACTCGCCGGAATACGCCACGATCCTCGAATGGATCAAGGCGCCAAAGAGTAAGCGCTCCTCAGATCGAGAATGGCACGGGTGTACGAGCGTTCGCCTCTGCCAGACTCCGCCCTTACCCTGTCGACAAGAATGTGATTGCCATGCGGCCCGCCGCCGGTGTCGACGCTTCGGGCTGCCGCGCGATGAAACCGCACTGCTCAAAGAACGGCTCGACGTAGTGCGTCCCCGGCCGGCCTGGCCCCGCGCAGCCGTCGTGGACGTGTGAAGAGGATTGCCGGTCCGGATTCATGCGCGCCGCAACCGCCGGCGCGGCGCCGCATGCGGTTTCAGGAAACAGCTGGAGCGCGTTTTGCGTTCGATGACGACATCGTAGGGCGGGACAAACTGTTGGATCGATCGATCAGATCGCCGGCGACGCGCAGTCGGGCTGCCACCGGGCCGCAGCTGCGACGGGTCGAGAATGCGCGAGAACGCATCCTGATTGAACGCCGCGGCACTCATCGCGGCACCACGACATCCGCGAAATGTCGAGCATCGTGACGCGCAGTCCCGCCGCGGCCAGCGCATGCGGCTCGAGCGGCCCGGAGAACCAGCGCAGAGACGGTCGAAATCCCCGCGCGTCGATCGTGCGAGCAAGCTCTGTCGACGAAGATCTCGTTGAATCCCACAATCCCGTCTGGTCCTGAAGGCGCCAGTAGCTGTCCCACGGGTCCGAAGCATGGACATCGCTCGGCGGCTGGGATCATCGATGTCAACGTTGGCCAGCCAGCGTCACAGATTCCTCGGTGGCCGACGATTCTGAATGGCGCAGCCAGTTCACGCGGTGCGACACCGACGAGGAAGGGCGCGTGATGTAGGGCCACGCGTAGACGAGGACGATCACCAGCGGAATCAGCGCGGCGCCCTTGGCATCGGTAACACCTCCACGGTCGATCATACGGCTCGGCTGCGGTATCCGCCGGTCCCGACAAGTTGGAGACGCCCCAGACGCGACTTCCGTATCGGTTCAGCTCCTGCTGAGCTCAGCTTTACCACCAATGGCTCGGTAATCGAAAGCCGGCGAGGATCCGGTTGTCTCTTCTGAACTACGTCGAAGGCGAGCGCTCGACGACCTCCTCACGCTGTCGGTCCCAATGCATTTTCTTGCCCTCGCGATAACTGCGCGTGGCCATGATCACCGCGATGGAATGCGCGAACCCGGTCTCGATGCTGCCGTTCGGCGTCTTGCCGGCTGCGCATGCACGCGAGCCAGTTGTCGGTGTGGGCTTTCAGGTTGTCGTCCTGCTTGACGGGCGGGACCTCGGTCCGGCCCGGCAGCAGCAGCGGCTCCGGCTTCGCCTTGCCGGCGTGCAGATCGAAGACGATGTTCGATCCCCAGCACGCTGCGGGGTTCGGGGACGAACCACCACTGCGGGCTGCCTTCTCCGCCGGGAGAATAGAGCGTGCCTCGCGTGCCGCGGATGATGGTGTGATCGCCGTAGGCGTTGCCGAACGTGGTGCTGTAGCTGTAGAGCACCTCGGTTCTTCGCGAACGTCGAGATCGTCTGGAAGGTGTCCGGGTTCTCGCGCACATCGTGCCAGGCGAAGATGCCGCCATTCGAGACCGTGTCGTCCGGGATGAACGTGTCCAGATAGAAATGCGCGAGCCCGGCGCCATGGCTGTACCACTGATCGGTGATGCCGCCGGAGAAGTCCTTGAAGATGCGAAACTCGAAGTAGACGCGCGGATCGAACGGACGCGGTCGGACCTGCCGAGCAGCCACCGCTGTCCAATCCGTATCGCGCGCGCGGATCGGCGGCGACGTTTTCGTCCTTCGGGACGTGCCAGCGCGGGCCGTTGTAGTTCCAGCTCTGACTGATCGGAGACGATCTTTCCCAGCTTGCCGCTTCGGATCGATTTCCCGCACGCGCTGCTGATAGGGGCAACTGAGCCACTGCGATCCCATCTGCGCGACCTGCTTGCTCGCCACGCACCGCATCGCGGGCCAGTTTGGCGTCCGCCAGGGTATTCGCCATCGGCTTCTCGCAATAGCAATCCTTGCCGGCCCGCACGACCTCCGCCAGGAGTTCTCGCGTGCTGGTGATCGCCGGTCGCGATCATCGACGGCGTCCAGATCCGGATCGGCGAGCATCTCCTCGGAATACTGAAACGTCCTCGGCCGTTTCCCGAACAGCCTCTGGGCATCGTCGGCGGCTCGCTCGCGATTCACCGACCAGAGGTCGCAGACGCTGCGCAGGTCGAAGTTGGGGTCCGTCTCGGCGGACATCTTGAGCATCTGCCGGTGGCCCGCCGATCGATGCCCGCAGCCGATCAGCCCGATTTGGATCCGATCATTCGCGCCGAGCAATTGCGCGCGTACGATCGAGCAGAGAGGCAACAGTGTTCCTGCGGTGAGGAAGTCCCGGCGTGACACGGTATCCATGGCAGTTCTCCCTGCGGCGTCAACGTCGCCGTTCCCTACGTCGGACGCGCGTGTTGAACGCGCCGAACGGGGCGCATGTTATACCGGCGGCGATAAAGGGGCCGACTTTTCGCATGCGATCTCGAGAGGATCGAGTAGCATGGCGCATCGTGTGAGTGTCTCCATGATGCGTCAGATTCTGTGCCTCGTCGCTGGTTGCACGGCGGCGGTTGGGGCGCTGGCGGCCGCCGAGCCCGATCGCGCCTACGTTCAACCGCGACATCCGGCCGATCATGTCGGATACGTGCTTCCGCTGCCACGGTCCCGACCGGAACGCGCGCCAGGCCGACATGCGCCTCGACATTCGCGAGGAAGCGACCAGGCCGACGCGCTCGGGACGTATCCCGATCGTTCCCGGCGATCCAGACAAGAGCGAGATCATCGCGCGCGTGTTCGCGGACGGCGCGACCGTCATGCCGCCCAGGGCCGCGCACAAGGAACTGACGCAGGCACAGAAGGACACCATTCGCCGCTGGGTCGCGGAAGGCGCGGTCTACGAAGGCCACTGGACCTATCAGCCGGTGACACGCCCGGCCGTTCCCGCGGCCGCGGACCCGTCGCGCATCGAGAACCCGATCGATCGCTTCATCCAGGATCGGCTGCGCCGCGAAGGGCTGACGCCGGCACATCAGGCCGACAAACGCACGCTGCTCCGCCGCGCGACGCTCGACCTGACCGGGCTGCCGCCGACGCCCGACGAGATGCGTGCGTTCCTGGCGGACAGGACGCCGGATGCGTACGAACAGGTGGTCGATCGCCTGCTGTCCTCGCCGGGCTATGCCGAGCAGCGCACCATGCGCTGGCTCGACGCGGTCGCGCTACGCGGACACCGCCGGGATTCCACGGCGACAATCCGATTCCCGCCTGGCCGTACCGCGACTACGTGCTGCAGGCGTTTCTGAAGAACCGGCCGTTCGACGAGTTCACGCGCGAACAGATCGCCGGAGACCTGCTGCCAAACGCGACCGTCCAACAGCGCGTCGCGTCGGCCTACAACCGTCTCAATCGCACGTCGGCCGAAGGCGGGCTTCAACCCAAGGAATACCTCGCGAAGTACGGCGCGGACCGCGTGCGGACGCTCAGCGCCGTGTGGATGGGCAGCACGCTCGGATGCGCCGAGTGCCACGACCACCGATTCGATCCGTTTCTCTCGAAGGATTTCTACGCGATGAAGGCGTTCTTTGCCGACATCCAGGAGACCGGGCTCGTGCCGGACCGCGGCGCGCGAGCGTGGGGCACGACGCTGGCGCTGCCGACCGAGGCGCAGCGGCTCGAGATCGGCTCGGCTCGAGACGAAGCTCGCCGCGGCACGGTCGCGCCTCGACGAAGCGTCCGCGATGCGGGTGGTCGAGGAACAGGCGAGAGAAGCCGATCTGCGCGCGGCGCTGGCAAGCGGGCGACCTGGCCTGGACGTGGCAGCACCCGATTGCCGCGCGTGCGCTCGGCGGCGCGACGCTCACCATCTACGACAAGGAACCGGTGGTGAGCAATTTCTATCTCGATGGCAGTCTGAACACCGACACCAGGCCCGGCGACGGCCTCATCGTCGCCGGCGGCGCCAATCCGGATCGCGAGACCTACGTCGTCACGTTGAAGCCCGGGGCGGGCACGTGGCGTCAACTCGGTCTCGACGTCGTGCAGGATGAACGCCTGCCCGGCGCACGCTACGCGCGCGGTGCGGACCGGTTCCTGTTGAGCGAGGTCGAGGCCGAGCTCGTGGAGAACGATCAGCCGGCGCGGCGGGCTGCCGTTCACGATGGCGACCGTCAACGATACGCCGCCGGCCGTCTCCACGCATCAACGATCCGGGCATGCCGCCGCTCGCCGCCATCGACGGGAATCTCGAGACCGCGTGGGGCATTCGTTTCGGCGAGGCGCGGAATCCGTTCATCGCGCTGCGATTCGCTGACGCGGTGCACACCACCGAACACACGACGATCGTGGTGACGCTGCGGCACGAGTCAGAGCTGCGGCGCGCGGTCATCGGACGCTTCCGGCTGGCGCTCGCCGCCGACGCGTTCGCGTGGCCGCCGACGGCCGACGCCGGCAGGCGACTCCGCAGCCGGGATCCCAGCGGCCGGACGACCTGGGCGAGCGGTCTTCCCGAGGACGTGATGAGAGCGCTGCGCAGGCCGCCCGAGGACCGTGATGCCGTGGAAGCCGCGGCCGTGCGCGAGTATCTGATCTTTTCGAATCCGGCGGTCGAGGAGCGCTATCGAGAGGTGCAGCTGCTGGAGACTGAGCGCGGTCTGCGTCGACGCGTCGATTCCTCGCGTGGTGACGGCGGTGTCGGTGGAGCCGGCGCAGACGCGCATCCTGCCGCGCGGCAACTGGATGGACGAGTCGGCGCCGATCGTCGAGCCGGCGATTCCGCGGTTCCTCGGCGCGCTCGACACGAAGGGCGAGCGCGCGACGCGCCTCGATCTCGCGAACTGGCTGGTGGCACGCGACAATCCGCTCACCGCGCGCACGTTCGTCAACCGCACGTGGCGCGAGTTCTTCGGAACCGGGCTGTCGAAGGTGCTCGACGATCTCGGATCGCAGGGCGAGTGGCCGACGCACCTCGAGCTGCTCGACTGGCTCGCGGCCGAGTTCATGCATCCGGAGTTCGACGCCGCAATCGGCGCACGATTGGGACGTCAAGCACATCATCCGGCTCATCGTCACGAGCGACACCTACCGGCGGTCGTCGTTCGCCGACGGCGAAGGGGCGATGGACAAGGATCCGGAGAACCGCCTGCTCGCGCATCAGAATCGATTCCGCATCGACGCCGAGAACGTTCGCGACGTGATCTTGCGCGTGTCAGGCCTGCTCAGCGACAAGTTCGGCGGTCCCAGCGTCAGCCCGATCGAGCCGGTCGGCTATCTCGCCGCGTTGAACTTTCCGAAGCGCGAGTACTCGGCGAGCCACGGCGAGGACCTCGTACCGGCGCGGCGTCTACACGACCTGGCAGCGGACGTTCCTGCATCCGAGCCTGTTGAACTTCGATGCGCCGACGCGCGAGGAGTGCACGGTCAGCCGCAGCACGTCGAACACACCGCTCCAGGCGCTCGATTTGCTCAACGATCCGATCTACGTCGAAGCCGCGCGCGTGTTCGCGCAGCAGGCTGCGTCGCGAGCGCCGGCACGCGGTCGGCGAGGCGTTCGACGCGGCAGCTCGCATGGGTCTTCGATCGCGCGCTGAATCGCGCGCCGACCGCTGAAGAGCGCGCCCTGCTGCGCGGCCTGTACGAACGCAGCCTGAAACGGTTCACGGCCGATCCGGCGAGCGCCCGCGCGCTGGCTCAGCGAAGGCGAGACGCCGCTGCCGCCGAACGTCAATGCCGTCCGCCTTGCGGCCCTGAGCACGGTCACGAGGGCGGTGCTGAACCTGCACGAAGCTGATCACGAGGAACTGACGCGCATGAATGAAGCCTTCGTGCGCGAGATGAGCCGGCGAACGTTCCTCGGCCGCGGCGCGGCGGGGCTCGGCGTCGTCGCGTTGAACTCACTGCTCGGCCCTCGTGCTGTTCGCCGGGACGCAGGCGCCCGCGCTGCCGTCGCGCGGCGTCGTGAACCCGCTCGACTTTCCGCCGAAGGCGAAGCGCGTCATCTTCCTGTATCAGGCAGGCGGGCCGTCGCATCTCGAGACGTTCGACTACAAGCCGAAGCTCGCCGAGATGTCGGGACGCCGATGCCGGAGTCGCTCACCACAGGACAGCAGATCGCCCAGCTCCAGGGACAGAAGCTGACCTGCTTCGGTCCGACACCACGGCTTCAAGCGGTTCGGCGAGTCGGGACAGATGGTCTGCGAGCTGTTTCCGCACATCGGCGGCATCGTCGACCAGACCTGCATCGTCCGATCGATGTGGACCGAGCAGATCAACCACGACCCGGCGCATACGTTCATGAACAGCGGCTCGATCATCACGGGCCGGCCGAGCATCGGCTCGTGGGTGCTGTACGGATTGGGCGCGGAGGCCGACAACCTTCCCGGGTTCGTCGTCCTCGTGTCGCAAGGCAACGGGCGGCCAGATGCAGCCGATCGCGGCGCGCCAGTGGTCGGCCGGCATCCTGCCGGGCAAGTTCCAGGGCGTGCGCTTCAACTCGGTGGGCGATCCGGTGCTCGTACATCACGAACCCGCGCGGCGTCAGCCGGGAGATGCAGAAGGACTCGATCCAGACGATCAACGCGCTGAACGCGGTCGCGGATCGGTCGCTGCACGATCCGGAGCTGCAAACGCGCATCGCGCAGTACGAGATGGCGTTCAAGATGCAGACGAGCGTCCCCGGACTGATCGACATGAGCACCGAGCCGGCGCACATCCTGGAGATGTGCGGCGCGAAGCCGGGCGACGGATCGTTCGCGTCGAACTGCCTGCTCGCGCGCCGGCTGGCGGAACGAGGCGTGCGGTTCATCCAGCTCTATCACCGCGATTGGGATCATCACGCCGACGTCAGGAACAATCTCGTCTTCAAGGCGCAGGAAGTCGACCAGGCGACCGCGGCGCTGATCACGGATCTGAAGCAGCGCGGATTGCTGGACGACACGCTGGTCATCTGGGGCGGCGAGTTCGGCCGAACGCCGATGTCGCAGGGACGCGGCGGCCGCGATCATCACATCAAGGGGTTTTCGTTCATGCTCGCCGGCGCCGGCATCAAGAAGGGCCTCGCCTACGGCGCCACCGACGATCTCGGCTATGCGGCCGTCGAGAATCCGGTCAGCGTGCACGACTTCCACGCGACGATGCTGTACCTGCTGGGCGTGGATGCGGCAAAGCTCGCCGTGAAGTATCAGGGCCTGGATGTGCGGCTGACTGGCCCTCAAGGCGGCACGGTGGTCCACGACATCCTCGCCTAGATCGATCGCGCGTCGTGATCCGCGAGGCGCTCTTCCGAAGCCGTCGCGCTAGGGCTCGGGTTTGGCCGGCTTCTGGGGTGGCGCGGCCGGCTTCTCGTAGATATCCACGACCGGCGGCCTTTCGCCGTCGGTCGACAGGCCCGCCGCCAGCATGAGACGAGTCACCGCGTCGATCGTCGGTGGATCCGGCCTCGGGAGCCGCCCGATATGGCCTTCGGCCGCGAACAGCGGGGTCACACCTTGTTTGTTGCGTTGATTCCAGATCTGCGGATCGGCTCCACGATCCGCCAGCAGTTTCACGACACAGCGGGTAGTTGTTATACGCGGCGCCGTGCATGGCGGTGTCGCCGTTGTCGTCCACGGCATTGACGTCCGCGCCGAGGTCGAGCAGCATCTTCACCGCTTCCACCGCTTCGGGTTCCTCGCCGGCTTCTTCGAGCGGCTCTGTCGTCTCGAGGCCGGCCGCAAGCATCAGCGGTGTCGTGTTGTTGAAGTTCGGCAGCAGAGGATCGGCGCCCAACTCCAGGAGCAGCCGCATCAACGGAACGTCCGAGCGATCGGCGGCGAGGAGAAATGGCGTCGCCCCCTCGGTGCCGATGCGCGAGGACGTGTTGGGGACCTTCGGCGCGCCTTTGTCCAGACGCAGATTGACGTTCGCGCCGCGCTTGACGATCTCGCGCACGAACTGAAGGCTCGTGATCCGGCCAGATCCGATCGGCGGGGGTTCGCTGACGTCGCTGGAATCCGGCTTTCGCACCCAGGTGAGCGTGTGGAGCGGCGTGAATCCTGTCCGCCGATCGTTTGGATCGGCGCCAGCGTCGACCAGCGCGATCGCGAGCTCGAAGTGACCGTTCTGCACCGCGAGCAGCAACGGGCTCGTGCCCTTGCCGACCGGCTTATGCAGGGCGGGGCTTCCGGGCCCGCTCTCGCGGCGCTGCAGCGTCGCGTTCACGTCGACGCCCGCCTCCAGAAACGCGCGCACCACGTCGATGTGCCCCTCACGCACGGCAAAGAAGAACGGCGTGAATCCGGAATCGAGCGTCGCGTTGATGTCGGCTCCAGCGTCGATCAGTGCGCGGACGACGGCGGCGTGTCCCTCGGCCGCTGCCCACATCAGGGCGGTCTGCCCGCGCCGCTCACGCGCGTCGTGCCTGGCGCCGCGCGCCAGGAGCGCGTTCACCGCCTCGAGATTTCCGGATCGCGCCGCCATCATGAGGACGGTCTCCCCGCTCTTCATCGTGGCGTTCGCATCGGCGCCGGCGGCCAGCAACAGCTTCACGACGCCGCCGCTCCCGTTCGAGCACGCCACCGACAGCGGCGGCACGCCGTAGCGGTTCACGGCGTTGACGTTGGCGCCCGCTCGCACCAGCAGCGCCGCGGTCTCCGCATCATCGTGATACGCGGCCCAGTGCAGCGCGGTCGTTCCGTCGATCTGGGCGGCGTTCACGTCGACGCCCGTCTCGAGGAGGGTGCGGACGCGCGCCTTGTCGCGTTGCTCCGCGGCGTCGGCGAGCGTCGCGCGTTCGGCGCCCAGCGCTGCGCCGGAGAGCCCGAGCACCAGGAGCACGAGTCCAGCTGATTCTTCGGCAATGCATGTGCGTCTCCTGCACGGTTACTTACAGCGCGACGGGATCGAAGAGGTCTTCGACCTTGCCGCTGCTGTCGCCGAACGAATCCACATGAACGCCGACGCGATCGAGCAGCGTCAGGTGAACGTTGGCCAGCGGCATTCCCTTGTCGTAGCTGATATGCCGGCCGCCCTTCAGGCCCGACGCGGCACCGCCCGCGACAAGGATCGGAAGGTTCTCGTGATCGTGCAGGCTGGGATTGCCCATGCCGCTTCCGTACATGATAGACGGTGTGATCGAGGAGCGAGCCGTCGCCATCGGGAGTCGCCTTCATCCTCTGGAGGAACTCCGCGAACAGCGACACGTGGAACGTGTTGATCTTCGCAATCTTCGCCACCTTTTCCGGATCGTTGCCGTGATGACTCGTCGGATGGTGCGGGTCGGCGCACGCCGATCTCCGGATACGTGCGATTGCTCTGCTCGCGCGTGAGCTGGAACGTGATGACGCGCGTGATATCCGCCTGGAACGCCAGAATCTGCAGATCGAACATGAGCTTCGCGTGATCCGCGAACGCGGCGGGAACTCCCACCGGCCGATCCAGGTCGGGCATCGCGTTCATCCATCGTCGCTGCCTCGGCACGCTGGATCTGCCGCTCGATCTCGCGAATGCTGTCGAGATAGTGATCGACGCGAACACGATCAGGGATGCCCACGCGCTGCTTGAGCCGCGCGATGTCTCCGCTGAACGAATCGAGCAGGCTGGCGCGACTGCGCAGCGCCTCGCGGCGCGCGGCCGCGTTGCCGCCCTCGCCGAAGAGGCGCTCGAAGACGATGCGCGGGTGCGCCTCGGACGGGAGCGGGGTGGTCGGCGAAGACCAGGAGAGGCAATTCTGATACACGCACGCGTAACCGTTGTTGCACACGCCGGCGAGCGGGTTCAGGTCCATCGAGAGCTCGAGCGACGCCAGCTGCGTCTCGCGGCCGATCTGCCTGGCGGCGATCTGGTCGACCGTCGTGCCCAGGAAATAGTCCGAGCTCTCGGTGTGCTTGGCGAAGGCGGCGCTCAGGAACCCCGCGTTGGAGGTGTCATGCGTGCCCGGGTAGGCGTTCTGCAGGCGCGTGTTGGTAATGACGGTCACCTGGTCTTTGACCGGTTCGAGCGGCGACAGGATGGGCGACAGCTCCGTGAGCTTCGCCTGTGCCCGGCGGGGTCCATCGCGCGTGATCGCATCCCATCGGGATGAAGACGAAGCCGAGCCTCGGCACCGGCCTGGCCGGCGTCTTCGCCCACGCGGTCGCAGCGGGAATCATCGCGTCGAGCAGCGGCAGCGCCAGCGCGGCCTGCGCGCCCTTCAGAAATGTCCGCCTGGGGATCGCCTTCTTCGTGATGATCATGATGACTTCCTCATTTGAAACGGCGGGCTCGTCACGATGCCCAGGATGAGCGACGAGAAGCGGTATCCGTCTTTCCCGGCGTCGCGCACGATCCTGCGGACTGCGGGCGCATCGTAGTACTCAATGCCTCGTCCCAGCGCGAACGTCAACAGTTTCTCCGTCAGCGTTCCGGCAAACAGTTCGGGACGGCTCAGCAATCCGTCTTCGAGGCCCGCGACGCCGCGGAGCTCGCCGACCCCGGCAGAGCGCCCGACACGTCAATCGGCACGTCGTCGGCCTCGTGATCGCGCCACTGACCAATGGCGTTGAAGCTTTCCAGCGAGAAACCCACCGGGTCGATCGTGCGGTGACAGTTGGCGCACACGGCATTGCTGCGGTGTGCGGCCAGCCGCTCGCGCATCGGAAGGTTGGCGGACACGGTGCTTTCATCGAGCGACGGCACGTTCGGGAGTGGCGGCGGCGACGGAGCGCCGAAGATACTGCCCAGGAACCACACACCGCGAATGATCGGCGACGTTCGCGTGGCGAACGACGTGACCGCCAGCACGCTGCCTTGCCGCAGCAGGCCGCCACGCTTGCTGTCAGGTCCCAGGCTCACGCGGCGGAAGCGGCTGCCGTAGACATCCGGAATCCCGTAGTGCTTGGCCAGGCGCTCGTTGAGAAAGGTGTAGTCCGCCTTGATCAAATCGAGCACGCTGCGATCCTCGCGCAACACGCTGTCGAAAAAGAGCTCGGTCTCCTGCCGGAACGCCTGACGAAGGTTGTCATCGAAGTCCGGGAAGAGACGCGCGTTCGGACTGACCGCCTCCAGATTGCGTAACCGCAGCCACTGTCCGGCGAAGTTGGTCGCGAGGTTGAACGAGCGCCGATCGGCGAGCATTCTGCGCGTCTGCTTCTCGAGTTCCTCCGGGCGACTGAGCTTGCCGGCAATCGCCGCGGCGAGCAATTCATCGTCGGGGATGCTGCTCCACAGGAAGAACGACAGGCGGGATGCCAGCTCGAGATCGCTGATTCGGTAGACACCGCCGGCGGGGATGTTCTTGGGCTCGCTTTCCACGCGGAACAGGAACTCCGGATTGATGAGCACCGCGCTCAACGCCCTCGCAATGCCCGCGTCGAAATCCTTCTCGGCCCGGCCCTCGCGATAAAACGCCATCGGGCGCTCGACCTCCGCGCTCGCGATCGGCCGGCGATATGCGCGCCGCATCAGCGTGGTGAGAATCGTTTTGGCGCAGGCCTCTTCCTTGTGGGACGCCGGGGGACCGTCCGCGCCGGCGCTGTCGCTCCGCATCGGGCCGGCACACGAACAACCGGCGGCGGCTCGGTGTGTTCTCCGCGCCTTTCGCCTCGTAGGGTCCGGTCATCGAAATCTGGTCGATCGCGGGCGTGCTCCGCGGATGGCGCCTGTCATTGAAGTGCGATTGCAGAGGCTGCCGTGCCGTTTCGAGCAGCGACGAGCCATCCTTGACGAATGTGACGGCGATCTCGTGCGGCCCAGCACGCACGGTGACGCGCGCTTTCAAATCCTTGTCCAGAACTGTGGCGTCGGCGCCGGCGGGCTTCTCGATCGTGAAGTGCGCGACCGGCTGCCGGTCGACGAGCACCATCAGCTCGTGCGCACGCGGCTCTCGCAACCCGCTGACGTTTCCTTCCAGATCGCGCATGAGCCAGATCTGGATCTCGTACTCGCCGTCCTGAACGAACGTGTGGGACACCGACGCGCCGCCGCGCGTGCCCAGGGGCAGGCCGGGCAGATGATCTTCCTGCGTGAGGTCGGCCGGCAGGCGAATGATGTCGCTCTGGAGAGACGACTCCGTGCTGCCGACCGCCAGGCGGCTGATTTTCTGCGCGGCCGAGATGTAGCGGTCCAGCAGCGTCGGCGGCAGGTCGCCGACCGTCACGTTGTCGAAGCCGTGACCGCTGTCATCGGGCGGCAGAAGCGAGGCGGCGTCGACGTCGAGAGCCAGCAGGTCTCTGATGGCGTTCTGATACTCGGTCCGATTCAGGCGGCGGAGCGTGTCCGTGCGGCCAGGATTCGGTTTGGCGGCGGACGCCGCATCGAGCGATGTCTCCAGCCATGTCAGCAGCGCGCGCCGATCGTCCTGGGAAAGCTGTGGCATGTTGGACGGCGGCATGGTGCCCGTGTGCACTTTGCGCACCACCTTTTCCCAGACGTCGGCTTCGGCGCCAGGGTTGGCGACGTCGATCCGGTCCAGCCTCAGGTCGGCTGTCTTGAGCCGTTCGTTGTGACACGTGACGCAGTACCCGATCGAGCAGACGACGGGGGCTCGACGCGGGTGTGAGCGCACCGGCGGCCGAGCTCGACGGGGGCTCGCCTGCTGCCGACCGGCTCGCCGTGCAGACGCTTGCACTTGGAGGCAAACGCACAGGGTGACAGCCACTCCGACGGACCCAGGCGTCACGACTTTGGCGAAAGGGAACAGCTTCGTCATGTGACTCCGGCACGGGATGAGTTGCCGCCGTTCTCGCGTTCAGTATGCCTGTACCCCGGTGAAATTGGACGTGTCAAGGTGAAATTTCGCCTGCACCTGTGCCGTGCAGCCGTCACCGGGTTGATTCGAGCCGATCAGTGCGCGTCAGCACCTCGCAACGACACTGAACTCCGTTGCGCTCGACCGTCGGCACTCTCGCTCAACTCGCGAGGCAATCCGGTCGACGTGCACGTGTTGCCCACGTGCCGCGAGGCGCAGTCTGCGGACGAGCTTGCCGGCGGCCCACTATGGTGTTAAAAGACCCTCAAAAACATAAAGACTCTCAAAAGAAAGACACATCAGATTGGAGTCCCGCAGTTCAGGGTGGCAGTCATTTTGGAGGTCCTGTGATGAATTCTCGGCGGTTTCTTGCCATCGCTCTTACCGCTGGTCGCAGCGCTCGCGGGCTCGCCGTGGGCCGCCCGCGCGCAGGTGATCACAGCAACGCTGTACGGCGTCGTGCACGACAGCACCGGGGGCATTCTGCCCGGCGCCACGGTCGTCGTCACCCATCAGGGGACGAACCTGACCCGAGAAACCGTGTCCGACGAACGCGGCGAGTTCGCGCTGCCAGCGCTTCCGGCGGGCCCCTACGCCATCAAGATCGAGCTCTCGGGATTCAAGGCGTACAACAGTCAGGTCTGGCGCTCGGCGCCGGTCAGACGGTGCGGCAGACGTACAGCGCTCGAAGTCGGCGGCCTCGAGGAATCGATCACGGTCACCGAGACGTCGCCGCTCGTGCAGACGTCGTCGACGTCCCAGATGCAGACGATCGGGTCGGAAGTGCAGGAGATCCCGGTGTCGCGGCGCAATCTGCAGAACGTCGTCCTGCTCTCGCCGGGCGTGAACTCGCCGGACAACTCAGTCGGGAGGCGGCCGGGCGTTTCGCGTGAACGGCGTCGGCGACGGCGGCAGCGCCATCACCGTCGACGGCAGCAGCGCCCAGACCAACCCGGAAAACCGCGGCTTCGGCAACTACGGCGGCCAGAACCAGATCGAGATCCTGAGCGTCGAGTCGGTGGCCGAGGTGCAGGTCGTCAAGGGCGTCCTGGCGGCCGAGTACGGCGGCTCGATCGGCGGGCAGGTCAACATGATCACGCGATCGGGGACCAACCAGTTCCACGGCTCGCTGCTGGAGAACTATCCAGAGCGACGCGTTCTCGTCGCGCGATCCGTTCCTGCCGGCGACGACGCCCAAGCCCGCGATCAAATTCAACCAGTTCGGCGGATCGCTCGGCGGGCCCATCCTGAAGAACCGCGTCCTGTTCTTCACCACGTATGAAGGGTATCGCGAGGAGTCGGGCCGGACGGTGTCGGACAACGTGGCGACGCCGGCGACGCGCAATCGCATGCTGGCCGCGCTGCCATTTCCCGAGACCAAGACTCGTGCTCGACAACATGCCGCTGCCGAATCAGCCCGATCAACGACGTCATCGGACGGTACACGGACGCCAAGCACGTGGTCCGGCGCGACAACACGTTCCTGGGGAAAGTGGATTTCGAGGCTGGCGCCGGCAGATTGTCGGTGACCGCCTCCCGGATGCGGCCGTTCGCCTCCGTTCCGCGAATCCAGATCAACAACGATCAGCAGTACACGAACGGCTCGAAGCGCATCTCGACCAACTACGTGCTGGACGAGCAATTCGTGGCTCTCCGAAAGCCGGTTCGGCTGGAATCGCAATACGCTCGATCGCTTCGACGCGTTCTGGCTCGCGGAATCGCCGACGCGAGGGGCCCAGGACGGACCTCTACGATGTGACGCAAGCGGATCGCCAACCTGCAGCGTGACGGGCTTCTTCGGCAGCGGGGATACCGAAATCCTCGCGCTGACCTACGACGCCTACAACCTGGACCAGAAGGTGACCCGGCTGATGGGAGCCCACACGGTGAAGGCCGGGTTCCGCTGGGCGCGCGAGATCGGCTTCAAGTCGAATCCGCAGACGAACCGGTTCACCTTCCCCAGCCTCGACGACCTGCTGGCGAACAAGCCGAGCGATTTCCTGCTCGCGATGGGCAACCCACCACACCGCGCGTGGGTCGACCAGTTCGGCGGCTTCATCCAGGACGACTGGCGCGTCAGCGACCGGTTCATGCTCAACCTGGGTGTGCGCTACGACTACTATCCGGGTTTGGCTACAAGTCGCTGGATCCGAACGACCCGGCGGAGATCAACAATCTGAGCAATCCGACCGACATCCGCAAGATGGATTTCGGCGCGCCGCGCCCTCTGGACAAGCCGATTGACGACGACAAGATGGAACTTCGCCCCGCGCGCCGGATTTGCCTGGACGCTCGACAGCGCGGGCAGGACCGTCCGTTCGCGGTGGTGTCGGCGTGTTCACCACCGGCAACATCATGGCGTTGTTCCAGAACGCGGTGGCGCGCCCCTTCACCCCGGTCGCGCCAGGGCTGGAACCGCACGGAGCACGAGGCGCGCGGCATCGCCTGGCCGGTCACCTATCCGGAGGATGCCGAACAAGATCGCGATCGCCGACTCGGGCGGCAAGAAGAACCTCTACTACATGTTTCAGACCGACATGAAGAGTCCCGAAACCGTGCAGGCCACCGTCGACGTGCAGCGGCAGATTGGAAAACTGGCGTCGGTCTCGGGAGGCTACGTCCACACCAGCGGGAAAAACCTGCCGATCCTGCTGAACTTTGCGCATCGCCTACGATCGGGTGACCGGCGCCCGGCCCAACCCGGACATCAATCCCGGCGGATGGTACGTCACCAGCGGGCAGACCATGATATACAACGCGTTCGAGGGGAACGCCAAGCTCAACCGGTTCCATGGCCTCGACGTGGCGGTGCACTACACGTTGTCGAAAGGCTGGTCGCAGCAGGGGGCGAACCTGATCGGCAACTTCAACAGCTCAATCGGTGATACCACCTACAACAATACGCAGGATTTCTTCGATCCCAACCTTGCCGCCGACTACTCGCCGCTGATCGGCGAGGTCCGCCATCGCGTCGTCGGCACGGTCGTCTACGACATCCCGTGGCTGGCGGACCGCAAGGACGTAGTGGGCAGCGTGCTCGGCGGGTGGCAGCTTTCGAGCGTGCTCAATTTCCGAACGGGCGAACCGCTGCGGATCACCCAGGCGTCGGGCATTGGCAACAGCCGGCCCGATTACAACGGCGGGAACCAGGTGTTCGACAACTGGACCGATACGATGCAATACCTCGACCGCAGCGCGTACGCTGGTGCCGACCTCCCCGGTTACGAAGGCGACAGTGCGGCCGGGCAACCAGAATTCCTCTGAGGTGCAGGGGCCCGGCCGTCGGCGTGTGGACCTGACGATTGCGAAGGCGTTCCACCTGGGCGGCCGGGCTCAGCTCCAGGTTCGCTTTGAGTCGTTCAACGTGTTCAACTGGCGGCAATACAACAACCCCAACACCACCGTCACGTCACCCACCTTCGGGCTGATTACGAGCGTGGCGTCGACCCGAACCGGGCAGGTCGGTCTGCGACTGACATTCTAGTTACGGGACGCCGGACACGAGCTTGACGAGCGTGTCCGGCGTTCCGACGCGCAGCGTCTCCGCGGAACATCGGTCGCGAGCATAGTGCCGCTTTCCATCGGAGCGGGACGAGAGTCGTATCCAGCGTCGCGACCATCTCGGGGTGTGGTTCACGAGCAATCGTCCTCGCCGCGTGACCAGCTTGAAATCGTTCGACCGGAAGCGCCAGGCCGCCAGTTGCAGAACTTGCCTTGAACCCTGCGACGTAACAGCTTCTACCCTTCGCGACGGATAGATCTGCGTCCGTTCTGACCCTGAACGAAGGAGTACCGAATGAAGCACAACGCAGTCTTGGTCGTCTCGTCGCTGCTCTCGATCCTCTTGCTGACGCTGCACATTACGGACGACATCGTCCGTGGGATATCGAAGGCCGAGCCCTCAAACAGTGCGTTGCTTCGTCCTCACGGTCGTTCCTGGCATGGACGCTCGTGCTCGGCGAACGGCGATCGGGACACGTCATCATGCTCCTCGTCGGGCTGTTCGCGGCAGGCGCTGCCCGTCATCCACATGAGGGGGACACATTGCGGCGAGATCGCCAAGTCCACCGGCGGCTTCTTCTTCGTCTGGACACTCTGGCACTCGGCGGGCTGGGGGTCTCACCCTCATCCTCTCGGCGCGCGGACTCTGGAGTCTGCGCATCGAGGCCAGCCGAAATAGTCCCCGCCCAACTGGCGTAAGTCTTCGAACGTCTTGAGACAGTCGTTCGTTTGGCGCGTTTCGAACATCCGGTCGGCGATGTCCATCGATCGATTGTGTTGGTCTACTGAAACGCGCAAGCAGGATTCAGCCCTCAGGCTGGATCTCGAACCAGCAATCCTCCGGTAGGAACTCAGGACTAGGAATTCGTGGCCACTTTAATCTCAATTCTGAATTCCTACTCTCTCCGGAGCGGGGCCCGCGCCCGAGCCCTCGAACCAGTTCAACACCACCGAGATGTCGATCACGGCGGCCGGATTCTTTGTGGCGGGTTTGATCATCAGGAATCGCCCGTCGAGCGGTGAAATGTCATACGGCCATCCCTGATATTCCGCGGGGTGGCTTTTCCCAATCGAACAGTTTCGTCACCCGCCCGAGGCTGAGACTCGGTGACAGCGTCACCGAGGCCGCCATCATTCCGCCGTTGAGATCAACGTAAAACAACTCGCCGCTGCCCTTCGGTCCCCACAGGGGATAGCGCCCGCCATCGATGGAGACCTTCTCCCGTCGCCCGCTGACGTTGGGAAAGGGACGCAGGAAGATCTCGAACCGGTTCCCCGATTCGTTGGATTCGTAGGCCATCCAGTTCCCGTCCGGCGACACCACCGCAAGCCGTTCGGTGAATTCGCTGTGCAGCAGCGGCTCGAGACGATCGGGCCGCGCCAGATTGAGGATGCTGATGGTCTTGAAGTCTTCCATGACGAGCAACCGAGTTCCATCGGGCGTGACGGAGACTGGGCACCTGGACGCTCGGACCGGCGGACTCCACTCTTTCCCCGGTGGCCCCGTCAGCGGCTTGCGAGTACAGCTCGAAGTGCCCGGTCCGGTTCGACGCGAAGAACACGCGGCGGCCGTCCCGGCTCCACACCGGCGTCATATCCTCGGTCGGACCGCTCGTCAACTTCGTCAGGCTCGGCCGTTGGAGGCTCCAAATCCAGATATCCCGATTGGCGCCGGGAATGTCGAGGGCCACGCGGGTTCCGTCCGGTGAGATCGCGCGGGTATGCATACTGGCCCGGCGCGAGCGCCAGGGGTTCTTCCTTGCCCTGACGGTCGACCCACGACAGCGTCACGCAGCCGCTCGGCAGACGCGCTGGGTGTGATGAAGAGGAGCGTGCCCGTTTCGGACACGGCAAACTCGGCGGCGCCGTTGTCGGGCGCGGTTGCGATCTCGATGTCCGGAAGCGACACGGGATCGCCGCGGGTCTGTTGTCGCCTCGGGGTCGAAGGCGATGGCTTTGAGGGTCTGCCCGGACGCGTACACCAGATGTCCCGTGGACGCGTAGCGCGCGGCACTCCCTCCCGTCAACACGATTCGGGCTTCGAGGGTTTTCAAATCGAGCACCGCGATCTGCGCCCCTTCGATCGAATCTTTCGGAACGATCGTGAACAACACGGACCGTCCGCCGGGCATGAACTGCGGCCACGCGTAGGCGCGCTCGCTTCCGCCGGGGATCCGGTTTCGCCAGGAGCCGCGGTTCTCCCCGTTCTCTGAAACCTGATACAGGCCCTCGCTGGTGGCGAACACGATCGTGCCATCCGCTCGCCAGGTTCCGCCGCCGGGCCGCTGCGGATGTCGTCGACGATCGAGCACCGGCGTGCCGCCAAGGACGGGCACTTTCTTCAGTCCGTTCAACCCTGGCTCGAAAAAGCCCACCCATTCGCCGTTTGGGGAAAAAAAGGATTGGCGGCCCAGACCTCGATGCCGACCGCCTCCTTCTGGCCAATCTGGCGAATCGAGAGCCGATTTGCGGATGCATACGCCACGCGGGACCCATCCGCTGAAATCGCCAGGTGACCGACTCCGAACGGGCCAGCAGGCTCGGAGGTCCCACAAGGGGAATCGACAGACGGACCACAGCGGCAGGAGTCGTAGAAGCGCGAACGATGGGCGAGCCACCACCCGGCGACGCCGGCGAGCACGGCCAGCGCGATCGCGCCGGCGGCTCGCCGCAGCCGTCCAGTCGTGGCCACTGCGTCCGTCGCGCCTGGCACCGCTTCGGCCGTCAGGGCCGCGAGTGCCTCTTCGACCTCGATCCGCACGTCTCCCATGTGTTGCAGCCGGCGCTTCCGATCCTTTTCCAGACACCGGCGGACCAGATGCCGTGCACTCGCTGGCGTCTCCGAAGGGAGAACGGAGTAGTCCGGTCGCGTGCCGAGCACGCTCGCCAGCGTTTCAGCCGTCGACGTGCCGGCCAAACGGCGAGACGCCGGTCAGCAGTTCGTAGAGCACCACGCCAAACGACCAGATGTCTGCCTGGCGGCCCGCGGCTTCGCCTCGCGCCTGTTCGGGACTCATATACGCGGGAGTCCCCATGATGACGCCGCTTGGTCGCCAACCGCCGTCAGCGTGGGGGCATCTCCGGAGGCGGGCGCCAGGGCTTTCGCCAGCCCGAAATCGAGCACCTTGACCGTGCCGTCCCGCCGCACCTTGATGTTCGCGGGTTTCAGATCCCTGATGGATGATGCCTTGCTCGTGCGCCGCTTCGAGCGGCTTCGGCGATCTGCCGGGCGATCGGCAGTGCCTCGTCGATCGGGATCGCCCCTCGCGCGATGCGCTGCGACAGATCCTCGCCCTCGACGAGCTCCATCACGAGGGCGTGTGACGCCGTCGGCATCCTCCAGCCCATAGATCGCGCCGATGTGGGGATGATTGAGCGAGGCGAGCAGTTGCGCCTCGCGTTCGAAGCGGGCCAGCCGGTCGGGATCGTCCTTGAACGCGCGCGGCAGGATCTTGATCGCGACCTCTCGTCCCAGCCGCGAGTCCCGCGCGCGTACACTTCGCCCATCCCGCCGACGCCCAACAGCCCCTGCACCTCGAAGGCGCCGATGCGCCGCCCGGTGAGCGGCGCGCTCGCGGGCGAGACCAGGCTGCGCCGCCAGGTCCATGGCGGGAGTGGCGAGAAATCCGGCCGCCGACTCCGGCTGATCCAGCAGCGACTGCACCTCGGCCTGCAACGCCGCGTCACCGGCGCACGCCACGCCGAGGGCCGCCGCGCGCTCGTGCGCGGGACGCGCGAGCATCTCGTGATACAGCGCCTCGATGCGGCGCCAGCGATCGGTCGTCATACCGCGGCCACGGTCGGCCCTCATGACGTCGCCCCTTTTCCGTCGGCCTTCCTCGTGCCCCGGGTCCCGCAACTCCGCTGCAGCCACGCCTTCGCGAGCTTCCAGTCGCGCATCACCGTGTCCACCGACACCGTCAAGACCGAAGCGGTCTCCTCGACGCTGAGCCCGCCGAAGAATCGAAGCTCGATCACCCGCGCCTTGCGCTCGTCCACCGTCGCCAACGCCTTCGAGCGCATCGTCGAGGGCGACGAGATCCTGACCCGGCTCGTGCGTCACGACCAGCGCGTCATCAAACGTCACTCTGACGGCCCCGCCGCCGCGCTTCTGGTAACGCTTCGACCGGGCGACGTCCACGAGGATGCGCCGCATCAACCGCGCGGACATCGCGAGGAAGTGGGCCCGGTTCTGCCAGTCGACGTGCTGGACGTCGATCAGCCGGAGGTACGCCTCGTTCACCAGCGCCGTCGCCTGCAAGCTGTGCCCGCCGCGCTCGCCCGCCATGCAGCGCCTCGCGATCCGCCGCAGTTCGTCGTGCACCAGCGGGATCAGCTGGTTGAGGGCGGCCTCGTCTCCCTTTCCCCATGCCAGGAGAAGTCCGGTGACCTGGTGCGTGTGGCTCGGAATGCCTCGATCCTCACGCTCTTTCCCCGCCTGTTAGCGGCGCGTTCGGCTGCAAGTCCTGCCCGACCGCACATTCCAGCCAGTTATGGGCTCCATCGCCAGTTTTCGGCGGCGTTTCCCGCCTCCAGAACCGGAGGTTTTATGAGCGACATTCGACATGCGTGGATTCGCTTGTCCATCCTTGGGTGCTACGTCTTCCTGATCGGGCTGGCGCCCATCGCGCAAGTGACGGGTCGAGCCGAACCGGGAGAACGGGACGGAAATGTCGTCACCGAATGGAACGCCATCGCGCAAAACGCGATCGTCACCGTGGGTGCGCAGCCGATTCAGCGATCGCAGCTCTGGATGACGCTCGTCCATGTTGCGATCTACGACGCCGTCACGTCCATCAATGGCCAATACGAACAGTTCAAAGTGACGCCGGCCCACCTGCGACCGGCGTCGCGCGACGCGGCTGCGATCGCGGCGGCACACGGAGTCCTCGTGAGGCTTCTCCCGAGTCAGCAGGCGAGCCTCGATGCGGCGCGCGAGAACTCGCTCTCTGCGATCCGGGATGGAGCCAAGAAGAACAATGGAATCGCGATCGGAGAGGAAGTCGCGTCGCGGCTCCTCGAGATCCATGACGGCGTGATCCCGACCGTCACGTACACAGCCGGCGCTAGGTCCCGGTGTCTGGCAACCAACTCCGCCCGCCTTCGCGAATGCGCTGCTCCCCGGGTTTGCGCAGGTCACGCCGTTCGCGCTCGCCAGCGCATCGCAGTTTCGCCCTGGTCCGCCGCCTGCGCTGTCGAGCGCCACGTGGACCAGGGACTACAACGAAGTCAAATCGTTCGGAGTCGCGACTGGATCTCTGCGGACACCCGAGCAAACCGATATTGGGCGTTTCTACACCGAGCACGCAGTCGCGCAGCACAGCCGGGCGTTCCGGCGGTACGCGATCGAGAACGGTCTCGATGTTCCGCAGACCGCTCGCTTCTTTGCGATGGCAAACACCGCGATCCTCGACTCTCAGATAGCGTGCTGGGATGCCAAATTCCACTACAACTTCTGGCGACCGGTGACGGCGATTCGGGCCGGGGACACGGACGGGAATCCCGGCACGGCCCCCGATGCTGGATGGATCGGACTTGCCATTACCCCTCCGCACCCTGAATATCCCGCGGCACACGGATGTTGGACGAGCGCGACGGCCAGGATTGTCGAACATTTCAACGGCACGAACGTGGTTCATTTCGTACTCGATAGCACGGTGACCGGGACGACGCACGTGTTCGAGACGACGGACGATCTCCGAGCGGAAATCATCAACGCCCGCGTGTACGGTGGCATGCACTATCGGAATTCCGTCGAAGTTGGCGCCACCATTGGCGAACACGTGGCCGATTGGGTGGCTTACCTCTTTCGACCCAGGTTCGGAGAGATCGATGAGGAGGATCGCGACGACGGCTCCGGTAGGCGGAGACGCTTCCCTACATCCCGATGATGAGGGTGCCTTCGCGGCCTGAGCCTGCCAACCGAAGCTCGCGCGAGCGCGAGCGAAGGTTGGCTCCTCGGGCTGGATTCGGAACCGCTACCTCCGAACGGAAGCGAGGAGGGGCGCTTCCCGCAGGACAGCCTGAGGCCGGATCGCACGCCATCACCGTGAATCCTGCCCTTTCGAGCCTTCGCTTTGTGCCGCGACTTGCCGCGGTTTGCTGTCCCTCGTTGCACGCAAAGCGGCAAGAAAAGGGCAACGTTCCGGAGGTCTCCGCACGGATGGCGCCGATCGAGTTTTGGCGAGAGGACAGCGGGCGACATTGCTAAGCGCCGCACACGTCGGCGGCTACGCGCTCCAGTCGCACCCTTAACTCCTCCGGGCTGGCTGAGAGCGACCAGATGGCCGCCCGGGCATCTCGTCGGCCGAGAGACCGAGACGTTCCTGTGCCACGCGTCGCTGGAAGTCAGCCGGAAAGAACCGGTCATCGCGCGCAATCAGCACGCGAGTCAGCATCAGCAGGCCAGTTCTCAAACGTGCACAGCGAAGCGAAGACGGCATCTGACTCGGCGCGAAGCTCGCCCTGCGCCCAGGCTTCGATCGATGACCGGTTGCGGAACGTCGTGAAAAAGTCGATGAGCGGGTCAAAGGGAGCGCCGACCGGTCGGCCGTCGCGGCGATTCTGCCTCGCGTTTGGCCGCGTCGTGGCGTGTATTGGTCCACCATTCGCCGGGAGTCTCGCCGGGCTTCGGAATCATCGCATTCACCAACACCAGCAACGCAACCGGCACCTGTTTGCAGACGAGGGGCGCGGTGAAACCGGCTAGCGATTGCGCAACAACGACCACGCGTTGTGGTTCACGATTGCCGATGGCGGTCAAAACGGCGGCCGCATACTCAGGCAGGCCCGCGCCATCGTCTGCCGCAGGAAGTGAAACAGGACGGCCTCATGTCCGCGCTGGCGAAGTTTCGGGGCAACTAAATGCCAGTACCATGCACTGCCGCCAGCGCCAGGTATGAGGATGAAGGTGATCTTCGACATAGAGACGAGCCCCCTTGTGGCTAGGCGTCCTTCGGCCCCTTTCCGAACCGGCTGAGGCTACCCAGTGCTTTCATCGCACAGCGCCACGGCGCCCTCGCCGGCCCCGGCACGGGTGGACCTCGTTGCACCGTGTGCAACGGCTTCGATCGCGCAGTGAAGCCGTCCGCCCTATCGCCTTGCCGGCTCTTTAATTTCATACTTCTGCAGACGCATGCAGAGCTGGTGCGCGTCAGGCCGAGACGGTTCGCCGCACGCGTCTTGTTCCACCGGCAGTCGGTCAGCACCTGCGCAATGGTTTCGCGCTCCATCGTGCCCAGATCGGTCGAGGCCGCGCCCGGCGCTTTGTCCACGGCCCGAAGCGCCAGATGCTCGGTGCCGATCAGGCCGCCCTCGCAGAGAATCGCCGCGCGCTCGAGAACGTTCCGGAGCTCGCGGACGTTGCCTGGCCAGTGATAGCGGAGCAGCGCCTCGCGCGCGTCTTGCGTCAGGCCCCGGGCGGCCGTGCGAACGACCGGCTGATATCCTGCAGCAGCGCCTTGCTGAGCGGAAGAATGTCGGCGCGCCGCTCGCGGAGCGACGGGATCGCGATGTCGAACACCTGCAAGCGATACAACAGGTCCTCGCGAAAGTCTCCGCGCTCGACCGCCTTCCGCAGATCACGATTGGTCGCGGCGATCACACGGATGTTGGCTTTCACGATGCGGGTGCCTCCGAGCCGCTGGAACTCGCGCTCCTGCAGGACGCGCAGGAACTTCGCCTGAGCCGAAAGGCTCATCTCGCGTCACTTCGTCCAGAAACAGCACGCCGCCGCTCGCCATCTCGATCTGGCCCGGTTTGGCTTGGTGGGCGCTGGTGAACGCACCGCGTTCGAAGCCGAAGAGCTCCGATTCCAGCAACTGCTCGGGAAGCGCCGCACAGTTCAAGGCGACGAATGGTCCGCGGCTTCTCGCGGACGCCCGATGGATGAACCGTGCCACCACTTCCTTGCCGGTCCCCGACTCGCCGGTCACGAGCACGGTTGTCTCCGTTTCCGCAACCTGTGTCGCCTTCTTCAGCACGTCGCGCCATTCCGCGGATTCGCCGACAACGCGGATCTTCGAATCGATCTCCTGCGAGAGCATCTCGACACGTGCTTCGAGCCGCTCGGCGCGTGCCTGCGCCTCCGCGATCTGTCGCTCTGCTCCGACCAGCTGTTCGTGCGACACCGAGAGCGCCACGTAGTCCCCAATGCGACGGGCCACCTGAACATCGGATGGTTCGAATGCCGCCGGCCGCTTCGACCAGAAGACGAGTTCGACCGCCTGCTCCCGTGCCGGGATTCTGACGCTCAAGAACGAGCGATAGCCGGCCGCAACCACCGGCGCGAACGCGTCCACAGGCTCAACCGGCACCAGTCCCGTGCCGAGATCATCGATGATGATTTCCTTCGGCATCGGCGCATTGGTCGTGACCTGCGGCGGATCGGGAAAATCTGCAGAGAGGCCGCCTGGCGCACGAAATGACGGTCGCGATCGACGAACACCATCGCCAGCGCGTCGTGCGGCAGCATCTTCTTTGCGATCTCCGATACGCGCGGAAACACCGTGCGAACGTCAAGGACGTCCGCGATGGTCCGGAGCAGCTCGGCGCAGGCCTCGATCTCGGCTGACCGCTGTCGTTCGACCGCCGCATCGCGGGCCTGGTCCGCGAGGCCGCTGGCGCATCAGAGCGAGCGAAACGAAGCTGGCGAGCCGTTCGGCGTGAGTCAGGTCCGACGACGAATACGCGTGTGGCCGGCGCGAAAACAACGCTAATGCGCCGACGACCTGATTGCCGATCTTGACCGGAACCTTCAGGCCGGACTGCAGGTGACGATCTGCTCCCGGCACGGCATCGAGAAGCTGCGGTTCGCTGTCCTTCGCGCGTCGCCTCGACGGCCGTGCCGTCGCTCTGCTCGAACGCGCCATCGTCGGTGTACGCGTAGCGACGTTCGGAGAGGTGTCCGCACGACACGACGAGCTGCGCTTCGTCATACGGGACGAGACTGGGACCGACGGCGCAGAGATGCTGAAAAAGGTCGCCCACGTCGGGGCCGCGCGCCGATGCTGCGAGCAGATCGTCGAGCACGCCGAGCTGTTGGCTATCGTACGCCGACCGATCTGTACCGACCACCATGCCTCCCGTCTCCCACCGGCCGAACCGTGTGGCGAACGTGACATCCATCGCAGCACCGGCTGCCGCACACGCGCGACACGCGCTCGTCGAAGCAGGGGCTGTGCCAGATGCGTCGCGCCGCTGGTGCGCCGGCGCCTCGTCGTGCGCAACGACTGGTGCGTGGCGCGCCAGCCACACTCGCTCGATTACGTGGCTGCGACCACCGTCTGCTGACGCGCACACCGTCTGAATCCACACAACGGCAATGCCAGACAGCGCCCCGTTTTGGCCATTTTTGTGAATCCGCCCCGGCAGCGGCGCTTGCTCTGCCCTTGACCAGCAGCGAATCTCGAACCGGGTTGCTGGGAGTGAGAATCGATCGGCGCGTGAAACCCATGGCTCAAAAGAATGTGCAGCTAATCATCGGGCGGATTCTGACGGACGAAGGAGTTCCGCTCCGATTTTCTCGAGCGACCGATGGCCACCATCGCGTCGTTACGCGACCGAGGCTTCGAGCTCACGAACATCGAAGTGGATGCGCTGACCCGTACCGATACGCGGTTGTGGGAGTGCGGCGCAGAGTGGATCGACCGCGCATTCAGCGTTGCCGCCTCAACGTCGGCGATGCCAAATGACACCGTCCTGATATCTCCAATCGGCTTTGCAGCGGGATCGGTCCAGCCCAATCCTTCATTTACCTGACGAGCTCCGACTCTTCGGGCTCACCGCCATTGACGCGCCACTGCGCGTCCATTCCCACCTACGCCAAACCGACGATGGACATGCGTGTGACCGCGCATGGCGCGTGATTACGCGCACGAGCGCATCGTGCAGTTTTCCTCCGGACAACGAAAACGCGCCTTCGTATTGTCCGCGCGGAGTGGCGTAGATGTTGCCGTCGCTCCGATGAAGGAGGGCGCCGTGACGATTGAAGATGATGATCGCGACACGCGGACCAGCAACTGGACCCTGGCAACTGGAACGCTGCCGGGTCGGCGGGATGTGCAGGCTCCGGCGATGGTGGCTACGGTCCGCCGTACAGAGCAGGAGGCGACGTCATGAGCACATCACCGGCTCAGCGTCGTCGCAGTCAGCAACGATGCGCTTCGCCCGGAGCTGCTCGACCGGCTGCTCGTCGACGACAACGACTGCAACGTCATCGTCGTGGAGTCGATCGAACGAGCATATTCGAGGATCACGCAGGTGCAACCGGATGTCGTCGTCCTCTTCATGAACATCGACGACGTGGATGCATGCCAGCTGCTCTCGATGCTGCACATGCGATCGCGGGCTGCGTGGCATGAGCGTCGTCACCATGCACGACCGGTCCCGATGCCGGCGCCACACATCGCTTACCGCGACTTTGAGGAGCGGTGTGACACCACGCGTAGCCGTCGCGAGCTGATCATCGTCTGCTACCCAGAGCGTCGGATTTCCGACTAGATGATGATGCCGCGCTTCAGGGCGAGCACGGCCGCATGGCGTGCGGTCGTTGGCGCCCAGCTTCGACAGGATATTTCGAACCTGCCCTTGACCGCTTCCTCGCTGACCGCGAGCTTCGCGGCGATCTCCTTGTTCGAGTTGCCGTCGGCGACCATCTGCAGCACGCGCACTTCCATCGGCGAAAGGGATTCCTCACCGACATGCTCGGCGACCTCGTACGTGACTTCTGGTGAAAGCGCTTTCCTTCCGGCATGAACGGCGCGGATGGTGGACAACAGCTCTTTGCGCAGGGCGCTCTTCAAGAGGTAGCCACACGCGCCAGCTTTCAGCGCGCGTACCACCTGAGCGTCACCGGGTAGGTCGTGAGCATGACGATTCGGGCCTCCGGTTCCTGTGCTCGAATCTTCTCCAGGGCACCGAAGCCGTCCATTTCCGGCATTTGCAGGTCCATCAACGTCACGTCCGGACGATGTCGGCGGAACTGCTCGATCGCGCCGCGTCCGTTCTCCGCTTCGGCGACGAGAACCATGTCCGGCTCGTCCGCGATCAATCCGGCAATGCCCGCACGGAGCAGCGGATGGTCGTCGACGGTGAGAATCCGAATGCGATTGGAATCGTCGTTCATGTGCGTCGACTGAAAGCCTCGGTCGCCGTCCGATTCCGGACGGCCTCGAACCGGATGGCGCCGCACAACTCGATCACCAGCATACCGACAGATTTGCACGATTTGAAGGCCGCTGCTTCCCCGATTGGGCCTTAGAACGCCCTCGTACGAGTCGTATCTTTTGAACAAACTGCCCCCTTCGGGGAGACGGCTCGACTAAGATCGTGACTCGGCAGCGACCGCACTGCCCGCGCATGACCGACGAACACACCAGAATTCGCGTTCTCGCGGTCGACGATCATCCGCTGCTGCGCGAGGGCATTGCAGGTCTGATCGGCGACGAGTCCGACATGACGCTCGTGGCCGAAGCCGCCAACGGACGCGAGGCGATCGAACTACTTCCGCGCTCACCGTCCCGACGTGACGTTGATGGACTTGATGATGCCGGAAATGAACGGCGTCGAGGCGACGATGGCCATCCGCGCGGAGTTTCCGGACGCGCGCATCGTCGTGCTTGACCACCTACACCGGGGACATTCAGGCGGCGCGCGCGCTGAACGCCGGGGCGAGCGGCTACCTGTTGAAGAACAGCCTGCGCACACAGCTGTGGTCGGCGATCCGCGCCGTGCACGCGGGACGGAAGACCGTTTCAGCCAGACATTACGATTGCGATGGCGCAGCACGCCGCTCGAAGATGCGCTCTCGCCGTCGGAAATCCGTGTCCTCAGATTGATCGCCGGCGGGCTGTCCAACAAGGAAATTGCCGCGAAGCTTGCCATCACCGAAGAGGCGGTGAAAGGACAGGTCAAAAGCATCCTCTCGAAGTTGGGTGCGAACGACCGCACGCACGCGGCGGTGATCGGGCTGAGGAACGGCATCATTGACGCCTAGAGTCGCCGAGCCTGCGCGAAGGCGCGACGAAGCGCTGGTCTAGCCGTCTGCATGCTCCTCGTGTGCCGGGCTGATGCCTTCGCGCTGAACTCCAGTCTCGACGTCAGTCAATACGCGCACACCGCGTGGAAAACCGGCGAAGGGTTTTCTAAAGGCCTCATTCGTTCAATCGCACAGACGCCCGACGGGTATCTCTGGCTGGGCACCGAATTCGGCTTGCTTCGGTTCGATGGCGTGCGGGCCGTCGCCGTGGGAGCCGCCAGCAGGGCAGCATCTCCCCAGCAGCGATATCAGAAGCTTGCAAGGCGCGCGCGACGGGCGGCTTTGGATTGGCACCTTCAGCGGGCTCGCCAGCTGGAAGGACGGCAAGCTGACTCACTACCCGGAACTGGATGGGCAGATTATTGAAGCGCTGCTCGAGGATCGTGAAGGAACGATATGGGTCGCCGGGTGGGCGCCTTCGGTCGGGAGACTCTGTCGGATTCAGAGCGGCAATACCGAGTGCTATGGACAGGACGGCCGTTTCGGCTCTGGAGTAACCCCTTATATGAGGATAGCGGAGGCAATCTCTGGGCGGGAGGGATGAATGGCCTGTGGCGATGGAAGCCTGGTCCACCCAAGCTCTATCCCATGCCGGATCCGGCGCAGCGAATCTACGCGCTGCTCGAAAGCGATGACGGCGGACTCTTGATTGCCCAGCACACCGGAATCACAAAGCTGAGGAACGGGAAGTTCGAGGCGTATCCGCTTCCTGCCGGGTTCCAGCCCCACAGGCTGCTTCGGGATCGCGATGGCGGCCTGTGGATCGGCGCCCTGGTGGACAAGGGGCTGTTGCATATCCACGAGGGAAGAACTGATCTGTTTACCCCAGCCGAAGGCCTGTCGGGCGGATCCGTTAACGCTCTCTTTGAAGATCGGGAAGGCAATATTTGGGTGGCGACCGACGATGGCCTCGATCGGTTTCGCGACTTCGCCGTCCCCACGATTTCCATCCAGCAAGGTTTGTCGAGCCGAGGGATTTCTTCCATTCTGACCGCGAGGGATGGCAGTCTTTGGGTGGGCGCATCTGATGGGCTGAATAGATGGATGAACGGCCAGATCACGGTTTATCGCTATCGAGGCTAGGCTGGCGTGCGCGGTGGCTCCCGGTCACGACTCGAGAGATCGCGACAGCGGGTTGCCGGACAAGGCGCATGCCCTCTTTCAGGACGCTCGCGGGCAAATGTGGGTCGGGACGCAAAGCGGGATTGCCTTTCTCAAGTCCGACCGGTTTGTTCCCGTAGCATCCGTACCGTACGGAATCGTCTATTCCTTCACCGACGACAGTGCAGGGAACGTCTGGGTGAGTCATCAGAAGGGGCTTCTCCATCTGTTCGGAGCGCGTGTGGTAGAACTCATCCCCTGGGCCAGGCTCGGGCGCACGGAACCGGCTTTCGCTCTACTGCATGATGCTGTGCAGGGTGGTTTATGGCTTGGATTTCGTGACGGTGGCGTAGCTTATTTCAAGGACGGCCAGCTCCGCGCCTCGTACGCAAGCGCCGAGGGGCTGGGCCAGGGAATGGTCCGCGATTTCTACATCGATGGGAACGGGACCCTCTGGACTGCAACTGACGGCGGTCTGAGCCGAATCGAAGACGGCCGCGTTCTGACGCTCACCAGCCAAAACGGACTGCCCTGCGATACGGTTCACTGGATGAGGGAGGACGACTCTCATTCGGTCTGGCTGTATCTCGCCTGTGGCTTGGTGCGTATTGGCCGGTCCGAGTTGGACTCCTGGGCCTCCCATCCAAAGCAGACGATCCATGCGACCGTTTTCGACAGTTCCGACGGAGTGAGCAGCCATCGGTTCACGGGCGGCTACAACTCGGTTGTCGCAAAATCCGCGGATGGCAAGCTGTGGTTTGTGCGTGATGGCGGCGTCAGCGTCATCGATCCGCATCATCTTGCCGTTCAACGAACTTCCGCCACCGGTGCACATCGAGCAGAGTCACCGCCGACGACAAGATCTACGACGCGACGAACGGGCTGCGGCTGCCACCGCGCATCCGAAATCTCGCGATCGATTACACGGCGCTGAGCTTCGTCGCGCCGGAGAAGGTGCGCTTCCGCGTACAAGCTGGAAGGTCAGAATCGGAACTGGCACGAGGTCATCAACGATCGCCAGGTACAGTATACGAACCTCGCTCCGGGCACCTACCGCTTCCGCGTGATGGCGAGCAACAACAGCGGCGTCTGGAATGAAGCCGGCGACACGCTCGAGCTTTTCGATTGCTCCCGCCTATTACCAGACGCGGTGGTTCGCCGCGATGGTCGTCATCGGCATCGCCGCGCTGCTGTGGGCGGCGTATCGACTGCGCGATCCGCGCAGCATCGCGCGGCAGTTCAATCGCACGCTCGACGCGCGGGTCAGCGAGCGGACGCGCATCGCGCGCGACCTGCACGACACGCTGCTGCAGAGCTTCCAGGGCGCTGCTGCTGCGATTCCAGTCGGCCGCTGAACGCTGCTCGCCGACGCGTCCCGACGAAGCGCGGCAGCGGCTGGAGCAGCGCGCTCGATCAGGCGGAAGCGGCGATCACCGAGGGCCGCAATGCCGTGCAGGGCTTGCGCGCGTCGGCGACGACGCTGAACGACCTCGCGAACGGCATCGCCGCGATCGGCGTCGGAGCTGACCAGCGATCCGTCGGCCGGTCGACCCGCCGGCTGATCGACGTGTCGCGTCGACGGCGCATCGCGCGATCTCGAATCCCGTCGTGCGCGACGAGGCCTACTCGCATCGCCGGCGAGGCGCTGCGCAATGCGGTCAAGCACGCGCAGGCGCGTCGAGTCACCGTCACGATCCACTACGAGCGCGCGGCAGCTGCGCCTGTGCGATTCGCGACGACGGGCAGGGCATCGACGCGGAGACGATGACGCCGGCAGCAGCCGCCGGGTCATTTCGGCCTGCCCGGCATGCGCGAGCGCGCCGCGATCGTGCGAGGGATCGGCTCGACGTCCGCAGCGAGCGTGCGCGCAGGCACCGGAGATCGAGCTGCACCGGTCCCGCCATCGCGTATCGCGCGTCCCAACGGTCCTGCGTGGTCGCGGTTACTCCGGACTCACTTGCTGCTGGGTTCACTCTTGCTCTTCGCGTCGCCAGTCGGTCCGACGCCGGTTCCGCACCGGCAACGAACATCCGGTCGCGAGTGCCGATCGTGACCGGGAGCACCGCTGCCAGTTCGTCTCGCCTCCCATGGAAGTCGGCGCGCTTCGAGGTGAAGCGGATCACACGCAGGACAACAAAGGATTCCTCTGGTTCGGCGCCTCCGATGGTTTTGCGCCGTTACGACGGCGTCCGGTTCATCACGGGTGCCTGGCGAGGCTCCAGGTCAACGTTCTTCCGGATTCATCATTTCCGAGTCGATGATGAAAGACCGCGCCGGCATGATCTGGTTCGGCGTCGAGTTTCCGTCGAGCAGATACGATCCCGACACCGGCAACACCACGCAATTCCGCACCAGCGCGGCCATGCGTGTGGCTCGCTTGGTCATGCTATCCACATCACCCAGGACCACGAAGACCGCATGTGGATCGCCACCGATGCAGGACTTCGCCGCCTCGATCCGGCGACCTCGCAGGTCACGTGCTATCGCGTTTCTGCCGACGACGGTTCGCCAAACGCAGCACGACTAGGCTCATCTCCACCCTCGAGTCGCGCAGCGGTGGACTCTGGGTCGCCAGGCGACGCAGGGCTCGATCTTCTCGATCCGCGCAGCGGCCAGGTCACAACGGCGTTTCGCGCTCGAAACAGCGTCCGTGCGCGCGCCTTCGCCCCAGCCCATTTCCGGCGACGCTCTTCAGAGGATCGATCCGGCATCGTGTGGGTCGGGTTGTCGTCCGGCGCGCGATCTGGCGTCAGTCGACCCGGCAACCGGCATCGCAACCGCGTACGCGTTCGACCGACCCGGGCGGCAGAGCGCATCATCCGGCGTGCTGTCGATCCTCGAGGATGATGATGGTGCGCTGTGGCTCGGCACCAACGGACTCGGCCTCTTGCGACTGGATTCGAGATCGAGAACAGGCGGTGTGGTACGAGCAACTCCGAGGATCCCGATCAGTTGGCGGGGATCTCGTGGTCGGCCTGTTCCGCGACCACGAGGGCAGTTTCTGGGCTCACACGAAGCGCGGAGATCGTCTATCGTTTCGAGCCCTCGACCGCCGTTCCGGTCATGCGGCACCAGGCAGGCAACCCGCGGAGCCTGATCGATGACTTCGTCATCGCCGCCTACGAAGACACTCGCGGAATGCTCTGGGTCGGAACGGAACGCGGGGCTCAACCGCATCGATCGACAAAGCCGGACTTGTCACCAGGTGAGCCCCCCTTCAATCGGGGCGTTCGATCGATTGCCGAGGATCGCACTGGATCTCTGTGGTTCGGCACCCGCGGCGACGGCCTCGCGCGCGTCGACCCGCGCACCGCCGTGCGACCCGCACGTATCGGCACGCCGCATCCGCCGGCAGCCCCAGCCACGACTACGTCGCCAGCTTGCTGGTGGATCATCTAGGCACGCTATGGGCGGCCACCGACTCCGGGATCGACCGCTTCGATCCCGGCACGAACACGTTTCAGAACTTACCGCCCCGGCTCGAAACTCTCGCCGACATATCACTCGATCGCAGAAGAAGCAGGTGGCGCATTGTGGCTCGCGAGCTCTGACTCCGGCCTCGACCGGTTCGATCCGATAACCGAGAGAATTTACCCTCTACAAAAACACGCTGGATGACGATCGAAGTCTCGCGCACGACCGCGCGTGTATTCGGTGTATGTGAATCGTCTCCGGCGCCGGTGTAGGCGGCGACTTACCGAGGACTCGATCGATTCAATCCGCCGACCGCAGCTTCGTCCATTACACGATGCGTGACGGCCTGCCCGCCAAATACGACGCTCGGCGTCCTCGAGAGACGATCGCGGCGATCTGTGGGTCACGACGACCAATGGTCTGGCGCAGTTCGACCCGCGCACGCGAACGTCAACCAGCTACGATCCGTCCGACGGCCTGCCGACCGATCTGTTCAGCGTGCTCGTCGCTGCCGCGAAAAGCCGCAGCGGTGACATCTTCTTCCGGATCCTACAACGGCCTGGTCGGCGGTCTCTCCCGAGCCGCCTTCGGATCAACCACGTCCCGCCGCCCGTCGCGATCGAGCGAGATCACTGCCGACCGCAAGGCATGCTGACGCCACTCAGGGTTTGCGTTTGCATTCCCCGGGTCCGCGACCTGACGATCGACTACACGGCGCTCAGCTTTGTCGCCCCTGAAAGGTCAGGTTCCGCTACAAGCTGGAAGGCTACGACGACGATTGGCAGGATCCGGCAGCCGACGCCAGGCGTTCTATACGAACCTGTCCCCGCGCAGCCTATCGCTTCCGCGGTGATCGCGTGTAACAACAGCGGCGTCTGGAACGACGCAGGCGCGACGCTGGATTTCTCCATTGCGCCCGGCCTACTACCAGACGCGGCTGGTTCGGGCGGCGATGGCGGCGTGGCGGCCGCATTCCTGTTGTGGACTCGCTTATCAGGCTGCGCGATGCGGCAGCTCACGCGCCAGTTCAATCGGACGCTGGAGCGCGCGCGTCAGCGAGCGGACGCGCATCGCGCGCGACCTGCACGACACGCTGCTCCAGAGCTTTCACGGCGCTGCTGCTGCGTTTCCAGTCGGTCGTCGAAAGTCTCTCGCCAGCTCGCCGCCGACGACAGGCTGCGAGCCCGGCTCGGAACGCGCGCTCGACCAGGCGGAGGCGGCGATCACCGAAGGGCGCGATGCCGTGCCGAGGGTTGCGGTGCGTCGGCGACGACGGTGAACGACCTCGCCAACGGTATCGCCGCGATCGGCGCGGAGCTCACCAGCGATCGCCAGCCGTCGATGCCGCCCGCGATCGACGTCGAGGTCGAAGGCGCCTCGGCGACGCTGAATCCGTCGTCCGCGAGGAAGCGTACCGCATCGCGGGCGAGGCGGTGCGCAACGCGTTCAAGCACGCCGAGGCGCGGCGGACGTCACTCGTCACCGATCCACTACGAGCGCACGGCAGTTTCGGCTCGTCCGTTTCGTGACGATGGACGACGGCATGGACGAGGACACGAGGCCGGCAGCAGCCACTGGTCACTTCGGCCTGCCGGGCATGCGCGAGCGCGCGGCGATCGTCGGGGACGACTCGATGTCCGCAGCGAGATTGGCGTCGGCACGCGAGATCGAACTGCGCATCCCGGCGGCGATTGCCTACGGCGCGGCCGCGCACGCAGCGTGGTGGTCGCGACTCGCTGGGTGCCACGTCCAGACACGCCCACGTCGCGTTCGACCACGACCGACGACTGGACACAGCATCGCGTACGCGCGCTTCGGATCGCACCGACTCGAACGAGGCTGATCGACCCACCGTTCGAGGCCCGGATCACCACCATTTCAGATCTCTTCGAAGATCTCGCCACTCTCGCGCTCGACCGGGGTGATTGCAACCCTCGACTGAGGTTGTCGCTCTGCGGCGAGTCTCCCACAATGCCAGGGAGTAGTTGAGAGGTGCATATGTTCACTGCTGCCGAACAACTCACGAGTGACCCGGGTTCGCTGAGCGCGTACTTCGAAGGATCGCACGAACTGCTGCACACGATCGCCGGTGTGCTCGACATCCGCAGCGTGTTCCCCGCGTGTCGGAGATTGCGCGGAAAATGCTCCCCCACGACGCGCTGACGATGAGTTGTCAGGACGAGGACTTGAACGTCCACGTCGAGGCAGCGTCCAGCGACGACTTCCGCGGCCTGATGTCGGACCTGGCCGGCGTGCCGATGGCGCCCGAACTTCTGATCGGCGACTTGCGGAAAGAAACATTTCCGCTCTCCGAGCGCCCGTACTGGCGTGAGCGGATCGACGCACGCGGCTATCGCTCGCTGCTGCGCGTCGCGATACCGGCACGCGATCGGCTGGTCGGCGTCGCGTTCTGGTCCAAGCAGGCGCATGCGTACGACAGCCGCCATCTGCCGCTCGCTCGCCGGAATCGTCGACCATCTCGCCGTCGGGGTCTCGTCACGAACGCCTGGCCAACACGGTGTCGACGACCGTATACGAGCGCTCACGCAAGGAGCCGGCCGACAGCCACACGCGAATCCCGTCCGCGGGATCGGGCTTCCGGACGAACGACAAGCGCGTCGTCGGAGAGTCTGCCGAATGGCTCGAGGTGCTGAACAAGGCGGCACAGGTCGCCAAGACCGATACGACCGTGCTGGTGACCGGCGAGTCCGGCACCGGCAAGGAAGTGGTCGCGCAGGTTCATCCATCGCGTGTCCGCGCAGAGGCCAGGGACCGTTCGTCGCGCTGAACTGCGCCGCGCTGCCGGAGCAGCTGCTCGAGTCGGAGCTGTTCGGCTACGAGCGCGGCGCGTTCACGAGCGCGCAGCAGGCCAAGCCGGGCCAGATTGAGCTGGCGGCCGGCGGCGTGCTGTTCCTCGACGAGGTCAGCGAGATGAGCCTCGCGGCGCAGGCGAAGTTCCTGCGCGTCCTGCAGGAGCGCGAGTTCCAGCGGCTCGGCGGGACCCGGCTGCTGAAGGCGAACATCCGCGTGATCGCCGCGAGCAACCGCGACCTGCGCAAAGCCGTCGAGCGCGGCACGTTTCGCGAGGACCTGTTCTACCGGCTGCAGGTATTCGACATCAACATCGCGCCGCTGCGGGAGCGCCGCGCCGACATCCTGCCGCTCAGCGAAGCGATGCTGCAGGAGATCGGCAAGTCGTTCGGCCAGGCGCCGGCGATCGCTGACGCAGGGCGCCCGCCAGGCGCTGCTCGAACACGACTGGCCGGGCAACGTCCGCGAGCTTCGCAACGCGCTCGAACGCGCCGTGATTCTGGCCGACGGCGAGCCGATCAGCGCGGCGCATTTGCCGCTCTACGCCGCAGCGAAACCGCCGGCCGCCGCCCCACCACCAATCTGCGCACGGTTGAGCGCGAGACGATCGTCCAGGTGCTCCGCGAGTGCCGCGGCAACAAGGCGCGCGCGGCCAAGCGGCTTGGATTGACCCGCACCCAGCTCTATGGCCGGCTGCGGAAATACGGATTGGAAGAGGAACCGATCAGCGCGGTGGCGTAACGAGTTGAACCGTGCGCACCAATACCCGCAGTGGAGCAGCTCAATACCGGCCATCGATCGACACTTCAAAACCGGCCACCACCGGCGTGGCGGCCGAGACCGCCAAAGTGGAGTTCTACTCGTGGCCGCCCGGTGCGCAGGCGCAAGTCCGTCTGCCTTGGTGTGCCAGCTCCGAGGTCCAATGAGGATGTGCGCATGATAGAGCAACCGATCCAGGAGCGCGGTGACGGCGGCCGTGTCCACACCTACAGTGCGGCTGAACTGAGTAGTGAAGATGGGCGATGCGCCAGCCATCGACCGTTCTCAGATAGCCGTGGCTCTCCCAGCCGTTGGATGTAGAGGCCGTCCATCGGCCCAGCGTCGCGGTGAACGCAAAATCGTAAACGAGCCAGGCGGCATCGCCCGCCACGACGATGCTGACGTTGCTGGTGTGAAGATTCCGCTGCCGCAACTGCTTCTGTGTGAAATTGACGTAGATGTCGTCTCGCACACCGTCCCAGCCCTTGAAGCGGCCGAAGGGCGTCACCACCAGGACATCCGGGCTCTGCAACCAGACCTGCGCGGCCAGCGCGACATCCGCCGCGTCTATCGATTCCACGTATTTGCTGAAGACCTGCTCGACATCGGCTCGGTCCTGGTTCGCGCTTCTTGTCATGCGGGCCTCTATACGCTGTTAGGTGGACAGCTGAAAACCGCAATTTGTCGACGGGCAAACCGGCATTCCGCCGGAGACAGGTGAGTTCTACTTCGTGGCCTCCTCTGCGCAAGTCCGTGGATCTTCGTGCGCCAGCTTCGGGGTCCGCACTTGAGCACGTGCGCGTGATGGAGCAGCCGATCGAGGAGCGCGGTGACGGCGGCGGTGTCGCCGAGCAGCTTGCCCCAGTCGTCGACCGGTCGGTTCGACGTCAAGCAGCGTCGAGGCGCGCTCGTAGCGGCGCATGATGAGCTCGAGCAGATCTTCCGCCGCGGTGTGCGGCAGCTTCCGCATGCCCGAGGTCGTCGATGATCAGCAGCGGCACGGCCGCGAGATCGGCGAGTAGGCCTTTGCGGGTGCCGTCGAGCGTCGGCGTCGGCGAGTCTCCTCGAGGAGCGTGTGGGCTTCGCGATAGATGACGCGATAGCCCTGCTGGATCGCGGCGCGGCCGATGGCTTGCGCCAGGTGGCTTTTGCCCGGTGCCTGGCGGGCCGAGGAAGAGCACGTCCTCCCGCTGTGCGATGAAGCGGCCGGTCGCCAGGTCGTAGATCGAGCGCGCGATTCATCTTCTTGTTGAAATCGAAATCGAAGGTGTCGAGCGAGCGATCGGCGATCGCGAAAGCCGGCCTGCTTGTGCCGGCGCTCGAGGAGGCCGGTCCTGTCGGCGCAGCAGCTCGTCGGTGACGAGCGTCGACGACGAGATCGAGCGGCGGCGAGCTTCTCGGTCTGCGCCTGACGCAGGCGGGTTTCGAGGACGGCCGCCATGCCGGAGAGGCGGAGTTTGCGGAGCGCGCGATCGAGTTCGACGAGATTCATGAGCGGTCTCCTGTTTTGCGATCGATGAGATCGCGGTAGAGCGTGAGCTGCCGGATGAGCGGATCGACTTGGCGCAAGCGTCAGCGGCACGGGCGGGCCGGCGTTCGACGTAGCTTGCGCAGGAAGCGATAGGTCGGCGCACGCCGATCTCGAGCGCGGCTTTGGCGGCGTCGTCGACGACCGCCGGGCCGTGCTTCTTCGCGAGCGCGAGGACGCCGAGGATGCGGCGGACGCCGGCGCGCCGTCGTGCTGGTGGATGTGCGTGCACACGGCGCCGATGTGCGGGCCGGCCGATCGTCGCGCGCGCCAAGCAGCGCGAGCGTCGTCGGCGGCGTGCGCGTCGGCCGGTCCTCGTCGTCGATGCGATGCCAGCCGCGCGGCGCGTGCGCAGATGCTCGCGCAGCAGCTGGCCCGGTCTTCGGCGACGAGCAGGCGGACGTGGCAGGTCGTTCCACTGCACCTGGCACGCGCTGCCCGATCCAGCCCGGGCGGCGCGCCGTAGTACGCGCCTCGACTTCGACGCAGCCATCGAGATGGACGGTGCGGTCGCCGAAGCGGTAGTAGCGAAACGGCTCGAGCGGCAGCGGGCCGAGCGCCGGCCGTTCCTCGGCAAACATCGCGGCGACCTGGCGCTTCGTGGTGCCGTGGATGCGCGTGTCGGCCCAGTGCGCTTCCCAGCGATCGAAATACGCCTGCGCCGCCTCGAGCGTCTCGAAGCGCAGGCCCTGCAGCGGCGTCTTCTGCGCGTGGCCGACGCCGGCTTCGACTTTCCCTTTGCGATCGGGATCGCCGACGCGACACGGCAGCGCGACGACGCCGTAGTGCGCGAGCACGTCGCGATAGAGCGGATTGAGCGCGGGATCGTAGATGTCCGGCGTGAGCACGCCCTTCGCCGAGATTGTCGAGGACGATGACCTGCACCGTGCCGCCCAGTCGACGAAACGCCCGCTCGTGCAGCTCGGCCCAGATCTGCGCGCTCGACCGCCACGTCAGCAGCCGCACGCACTTGCGCGAGTAGCCCAGCGTGAGCACGAAGAGGCGCGCGCGGCGGTACTTGCCCGTGCGTCGGGTCGCGGACCATCGGCCCGTCGCCGCCGTAGTCGACCTGGCCTTCCTCGCCGGGTGCCGTGGTGATGACCACGCGCCTCGGCGCGTGCGGCCGCGCAATAGCAATACGTAACTTCATCCAGCGTAA
>ERZ1370068.3336-contig-245_pt1 | contig 66512 bp, 79 predicted proteins | sample MGYA00561227_ERZ1370068 | MGnify/ENA primary metagenome ERZ1370068 (study PRJEB38410, sample SAMEA6850437) | metagenome | study: Metagenomic assessment of the ecological functions of the soil: analysis of the soil microbiota associated with the... | reverse complement strand
GTATGTACTTCCGTTCAGTTACGTATTGCTCATCTCGCCGATGCCGGCCCACAGGATCAGCAGCGGAATGAACGCCGACGCCGGCAGGTAGCGCGCGAACGACACGAACGGCTCGAAGAACGCCTCGATCGGCTTGTACGCGCCCATCGCGATGCCGAGCGGCACGCGCGCAGCGCCGCGGCGAGCACGAAGCCGCCGACCACGCGCCAGACGGTGATGCGCGATCGTCTTCGGCGAAGCCGTGCTGCGCGAACAGCGCCCAGCCCTCGCGCAGCATCGTCAGCGGATCGGCGAGGAACGTCTTCGAGACGAAGCCGCCGAACGTCGCCGACGGCCCAGGCGGCGACGAACAGCACGAAGAAGCGCGATGCCGAGCGCGAGCGCTGCGGCGCCGACGGCATCGGGCCTGAGCGGCGGAGTCATCGCGGCGCAGTCAGCGGTCCGCAGCGCCGTGGCATCGAGCGACCGGACGTCACTTGATGAAGCTGGTGTCGACGAGCGTGGTGAGATCGGGCATCGACTTGATGATGCCGATCTCGAGCAGCAGGTCGGCCGCTTCCTTGCTGAACTGCTGGAACTCGCCGGCGAAGAATTTCTGGTTCGCCGCCTTGTCCTGCCAGCGCAGGTACGTCGCCGGACTTGCGCGAACTGCTCGCCGGTCTGCTTGACGTCGGCGCCCATGATCTCGTAGCTCTTCTTCGGGTCGCTTCTTGATCATCTCGAGCGCCTCGAAGTAGCTGTTGGCCAGCGCCTTGCGCGGCCTTCGGGTTGTCGGCGAGGAACTTCGGCGTGCAGCCGAACGTGTCCATGATCATCGGATAGTCGAGCGTGGTCGCGATGATCTTGCCGGCCTGCGGGTTGTCGCGCACCGTCGACAGATAGGGCTCGTAGGTCATCGCGGCGTCGTTCTGGCCGGCGACGAACGCCTGCGCGGCGGCCTGCGGGCTCGAGGTTGACGACGGTGACGTCCTTCACCGACAGGCCGTTCTTCTTCAGGAACCACGCCAGCGTGAAGTAGGGCGCGGTGCCGGGCGCGCGACGCCGCGACGGTCTTGCCCTTGAGGTCGGCGATCTTCGCGATGCCGTTGCGCACCGCCATGCCGTCGGCGCCGTAGCTCTTGTCCATCTGGAAGATCTGCTTGGTCGGCGACGCCGTTCGCGTTCCAGACGATCCAGGTCTCGACCGTCGTCGCCGCGCACTGGACGTCGCCGGATGCGATCGCGAGGTGGCGGTCCTTCTGCGGGATCATCTTGATCGTCACGTCGAGGCCGTTCTTCTTGAAGATGCCCGGCCTCCTTGGCGAGCGTCAGCGGCGCGAAGCCGGTCCAGCCGGACATGCCGATCGCGACCTTGGTTTCCTGAGCGGCGGCGGGGGTCGCGGCCGCGAAGAGCACGGCGAAGGCGAAGGCGAGCATCTTGTGCATGGACATCTCCGGAAGGGGATCGAAACGGGTTCAATCTAGGACGCAACCAAGGTCGCTGTCAAATGCGAATTCCGGGGAACCGATGCACGTTGCCGAAGCTCGGTGCGGACAACGTCGAGATTCTCGCGTTGGCGGGCGCCGGGTATGCTCTACAATCGACGCATAAGATGCTCGCGCGCGCCCGCTCCGATGGTTCGCCTACTCACACCCAACGACTATCGTTCGATGCCGTGGAAGAACGGCGCGGGACGCACGACCGAGATTGCCGTGCATCCGCCCGGAGCTGCGCTCGACGCATTCGCCTGGAGAGTGAGCATCGCCGACGTCGAACAGGATGGCCCCTTCTCGCGCTTTCCGGGCATCGATCGCACCATCGTGCTGCTCGGCGGCTCGGGAATGCGTCTGCGCGGGACTGGGATGGGTCCCAAAGGGACAGTGCGCGAAACGGAGCTCTCGACGCGCTTCGTCGCGCACGATTTCAGCGGCGACGATGCGATCGATTGCACGCTGCTCGCCGGACCGTGCCGCGATTTCAACGCGATGTTCCGCCGCAGCCGCGCGCGAGGACGGGTCGCCGTCGTTCGCGATTCGGAGACGCGATTCGAGCCTGCGCAGTTCCACGTGTCCTATCGCGGCGAAAGGTGCGCACGAGTGCGCTGGTTCCGGGATCGTGGCCTTCATCGGCTGGACGAAGGACATGCGCTCCTCGCCGCCGCGACGACATCCGGCGACGAAGTGTCGATCGTCGTCCGGTCCGCTCGCGTCCGACGCCGTGGCGCTCGTCGTCGGCATCGAATGCCGATGAGACTCTTCGCCGCGGACGCGCTGACGCCACGAGGCTGGCGGCGCGACGTCGTGGTCGAAGTCGCCCGCGACGGAACGATCGAGCGCGGTCGACGCTGCCGGCGAGCCCGAGGGCGCCGAGCGCGTCGCGGGTCCGCTCGTTCCGGGGATGCCCAACCTCCATTCGCACGCCTTCCAGCGCGCGATCGCCGGGATCGCACCGGGCAGCGCGAGCGCGGACGGCGACAGCTTCTGGACGTGGCGGCAGGCGATGTACGCATTCCTCGATCGCGTCGACGCCGACGCGTTCGAGGCGATCGCCGCGCAGGCCTATGTCGAGATGCTGAAGGCGGGCTACACGGCGGTCGCCGAATTCCACTACGTGCATCACGATCCGCAGGGCAAGCCGTACGCCGATCCGGCGGAGCTCGCGCGCCGCGATCGTCGCCGCGGCCGGCGCGACCGGCATCGCGCTCACGCTGCTGCCGGTGTTCTACGCGCATTCCGGCTTTGGCGGCGCGCCGCCGACGCCGGGGCAGCGCCGGTTCGTGCATTCGGTCGACTCGTATGCGCGTCTCGTCGACGCGCTCGCTCGCGACGCGGCGCGCCGCGAGCTGGAATCTCGGCGTCGCGCCGCACAGCCTGCGCGCCGTGACGCCGGAGGAGCTGTCGGCCATCGTATCGCTCGCGCCGCACGAGCGCGCCGATCCACATTCACGCCGCCGAGCAGGCGCGCGAGGTCGCCGACTGCGTCGCGTGGAGCGGGCGCGCGCCCGATCGAATGGCTGCTCGACCACGCGCGCGTCGACGCGCGCTGGTGCATCGTGCACGCGACGCACATGACCGACGACGAGACGCGCGGCCTCGCCGCGAGCGGCGCCGTCGCCGGGCTCGCGCCGACGACCGAGGCGGATCTCGGCGACGGCACGTTCGCGGCGCGCGCCTACCTCGACGCGGGCGGCGCATTCGGCGTCGGCAGCGACTCGAACACGATCATCGACCCGTTCGCGGAGCTCCGCCAGCTCGAGTGGTCGCAGCGACTTGCGCGCGCAGTCGCGCAACGTGCTCGCGACCGCCGGACGCGCCGGTCGGGCACGCGCTCTATGCGTGCGGCGGCGCGCGGCGGCGCGCAGCGCGATGGCCGGCGGGCGGGCGCGATTGCGCCGGGATGCCGCGCCGATCTCGTCGTGCTCGACACCGACGGATCCGGCGCTCGCTGAGCAGCGCGTCGACACGGTGCTCGACGCCGCGATATTCGGCCCGTGCCGCGCGCCGGTGCGCGACGTGATGGTCGGCGGACGCTGGGTCGTGCGCGACGGGCATCATCGCGACGAAGAAGCCGTGCTCGCGCGCTATCGCAGCGACGCCTCGCGGAGCTGCGACGATGCATGCGACGAACCTGACGTTCGACGTTCTGCATCACCGGCGCGCATCTCGCGACGATGGCGGGCGACAGGACCCGTACGGCGCGATTCGCGACGGCGCGCTCGGCATCGCCGGCGACACGGATCGCCTGGGTGGGCGCCGAGCGCGACCTGCCGCGCGGCGCGTCGGCGCACCGGTCGCTCGACGCGCGCGGCGCGTGGGCGACGCCCGGGCTCATCGATTGCCACACGCATCTCGTCTACGCCGGCAATCGCGTCGAACGAGTTCGAGGCGCGCCTGAACGGCGCCACGTACGCGGAGATCGCGCGGCAGGGCGGCGGCATCAAGGCGACCGTGCGCGCGACCCGCGCCGCGACGCGACGACGAGCTCGTCGCGCGCAAGCCGGCCGCGGCTCGCGGCGCTCGCGGCCGAAGGCGTGACGACGGTCGAGATCAAGTCCGGCTACGGACTCGACACGCGAGAACGAGTTGCGGCAGCTGCGCGCGGCGCGGCGCGTCGCGGCGGACGTCGGCGTCGACGTGCGCACGACGCTGCTCGCGGCGCATGCGCTGCCGCCGAGTATTCGCGGGCGCGCCGACGACTACATCGACCTCGTCTGCGACGAGATCATTCCGGCGGCCGCGCGTCGGGGCTCGCGGATGCCGTCGACGCGTTCTGCGACACGATCGGCTTCACCGCGGCGCAGACGCGGCGCGTGTTCGCAGCGCGCGCGCGCACGGGCTGCCGGTGAAGCTGCATGCCGACCAGCTCTCGGACACCGGCGGCGCGGCGCTCGCGGCCGAATTCGGCGCGCTGTCGGCCGACCATCTCGAATACACGAGCGATGCGGGCGTCGAGGCGATGGCGCGCGCCGGAACCGTCGCCGTGCTGCTGCCGGGCGCGTTCTACGCACTGCGCGAGACGCGCTTGCCGCCGATCGCGGCGTTGCGCGCGCGCGGGCGTGCCGATGGCGATCGCCACCGACTGCAATCCCGGAACGTCGCCGGCGACCTCGCTGCCGCTGATGCTCAGCATGGCGTGCACGCTCTTCCGCCTGACGCCCGAGGAAGCGCTCGCCGGGGTGACGCAGCATGCGGCGCGCGCGCTCGGACTCGCCGATCGCGGCACGCTTGCGCCCGGGCAGCGCGCCGACATCGCGCTGTGGGACATCGTGTCGCCGGCGGAGCTTTGCTACCGGATCGGAGGCAATGCGTGCCGCGGCATCGTTCGCGCCGGACGCGTCGCGCACTGGTGGAGCCGATGAAGCTCGCACGAAATCGAGCGCGGCGATGCGCCGCTCGTCGATCGATGTTCCGCACGCGGGAACCTACGTGCCCGCCGCGACCTCGCGGCACGCCTGACGCCGGCTGCGCGCGCGCTTCCCGACACCGACTGGCATGTCGAAAAGCTGTTCGCGCTTCGCGCGCGGCATGGCGGCGTACGCTGCGTCGTCGCCACGCATTCGCGCTATGTCGTCGACCTCAATCGCGATCCGGGCGGCAGCGGCGCTCTACCCGGGTGCCGACAATACGGAGCTTTGCCCGACGCGCACGTTCGCCGACGAGGCGATCTATGCCGCAGGCGATGCTCCCGACGCCGCCGAGGTCGCGGCGCGCCGCGCCGAGTATTTCGTTCCGTACCATGCGCACGCTCGCCGCGGAGATCGAGCGCGTGCGCGCCCGTCACGGTTACGCGATCCTGCTCGACGGCCATTCGATCCGCAGCGAGGTCCCGCGGTTCTTCGCGGGACGCCTGCCCGATCTCAATCTCGGCACCGCCGATGGCGCGAGTTGCGCGCCGGCGTTCCAGCACGCGGCCGGCGCTGGTGCTCGCCGGCGCCGCGGGATTCACCACGCGTCGTCAACGGCCGCTTCAAGGGAGGCTACGTCACGCGCCACTACGGCGATCCCGGCGCGCGGCGTGCACGCGCTGCAGCTCGAGACCGCGCAGGCGTGCTACATGGACGAGTCGCCGCCGTACCCGTGGGACGCGAAGCGCGCGGCGCCGCTCGCGACGTTGCTCGAGCGCCTGGTGGCAGCTTTGCTGCGGACGCGTCCCGGGCATTGACGATGCAGCGGATATTCATCGCGTCGCACCGCGTCGAGGCCTACCTGCTCGTCGATCGGCTGGCGCATGCGGGCATCAAGGCGCACGTCTTCAACGAGCACACGTCGAGCATCGTCGGCGAAGTTCCGCCCGACGTCGCGCAGCCGCAGGTCTGGCTCGACGACGATGCCGATCGCGCGCGGGCCGACGAAGTCCTCAGCGACCTACCGGGAGGAGCGCAATCGCACGGGCTCGCATCGTCTGCGCGAAGTGCGGCGAGGAGAATCCCGCGACGTTCGAGCTTTGCTGGAAATGCGGCTGGTCGTTGTAGGACGGAAATCCCGCGCGCACAACCCGCTTGGCCCGCCCGCACTCACGCCTGCTTCGTCCCGTCCGGACTGCCGGAGGCGTCGCTGTGCGCAGGCACCCATGCATCGCCCGCTTTCCTCACTGTGCAGCGCCGACAAAGCGCGCAATCGTTTCCGCCATTGCGCGCGCCGCCTGCGAGGCGATCGCCGACCGAAACGCCGCCGCGATAGTTGGCGCAGAACCCGAGGCCGGGCAATGCGCGCTCGGCGTCCTCCACCGTGCGCAGCCGCTCGCGATGGCCGAGATGGTATTGCGGAATCGCGTGGCGCCAGCGGGTGATCGCGGTCCACAGCGGCGTCCGCTTGCGCCGATGAGCGCCTGAAGCTCGCCATGCACGACCGCCGCGAGCTCGGCGTCGGGCATTGCAGCCAGCTCGGGATGGCGCATGCCGCCGACGAATGACGTCAGCAGCGCGGTGTCCGCGGGCGCGCGGCCCTCGAACATGCTGCTCGAGAAGAGCGAGCCCAGGATTTTTCGTTGTTCGCGCTTCGGGACGAGAAAGCCGAATCCCGCGAGCGAGATGCGCGACGTCGGCGCGCCTGGTAGGCGGTGGCGACGATGGCGAGCGGCGCGTACGGTATCGCCGCGAGCTCCTGCGCCGCAGCCGGCGCAAGCTCGCGCACGAGCGTGGCCGCCACGTGCGCCGGAACCGCAAGCACGACGCTCTGCGCCCGCCGGACCGAGCGGTCTCGCCGTGCGCGGGTGCCGGTCAGGATCCATCGGCCATCGTCGGATCGCCCCATTCGCTCGACGTTCGCGCCGTGCGTGACGCGCGCCGACCGCACGCGCGAGCGCGTCGGTCAGTGTCTGCATGCCGTTGCGGAAGGAGAAGCTGCCGCCCGCGTGCGCCGCCGCTTCCGCGCGTTCTGCCGGCGTTCCCGCGCCGCCCTGACCTGACCGCGAATGAGGCTGCCGTACTTCTGCTCGAGCGCATGGATGCGCGGAAACGCGGCGGCGACGAGATCCGCTCCGGGTCGCCCGCGTAGACGCCGGCGACGAACGGGTCGACCGCGTAGTCGAGAATCTCGGCGCCAAGCCGGCGGCGAGCGAACGCGGCGACCGATTCTTCGACGTCGGCGGGCGCCGGTGCGATGAAGGGCTCGCGCCACAAGCGGAACTTGGCGCCCGGCGAGAACGCGCGGACTCATGAGGAACGCGCCGGGCGACGTCGGCAGCGGCACCAGCTGTCCTTCGCGGACGATGTAACGCGTCGCCGCGACGCGCGCTGGTCTCGACGCGCTCGCCGCGGATGCCGAAGCGCATCGAGGAGCTCGTTGACGAGCGGCGTCGAATCGAGCGCGCTGTTCGGGCCGGTCTCGTAGAGCGCGCCGTCGCGATGCATCGTGCCGATCACGCCGCCGGCGCGGCTTTCCGACTTCGAGCACCTCGACCGTCAGCGCCGCGCCGCTGCAGTTCGAACGCCGTCGACCAGCCCCGACACGCCGGCGCCGACGATCGCGACGTCGACATCGGTGCCTGCCCGGCATGCTCATCGGACGGCGTCGCTTGCCGGCGCGCGTCAGGGCAGCGTGCGGTCGATGACGACGGCGAGACCCGTCGCGCCGAGCTTGACCGCGGACGACAGGCCTTCGAGATCTCCGCTCTGCGGCGTCGCGCTTCCCGATTTCGACACGCGCGCGCCGACGATGACCGACGGAAAGTTCGACAGCGCGAGATCGGGCGTCATCGCCATCGAGTCGTCGAGCGCGAAAGTGACCGGCAGATCCTTCGCCTGCTTCCTCAGGATCGCGAGCGGCATCCGCGGCCCGTCGACCGCGCGGGCGAAAATGTAGACGGTGTCGGTCGGCGACACTTTGCGCGCGAGCGCGGGCGCAAGCTGCACCGTTCCGGCGATCGTCGCGCCCGCCGGCGCGCGGCAGTTGTCGGCTGAGGGTCGCGGCCGGAGTTGCGCGGCAGGGGAGCCGCCGGCGCCGTCGCGACTTCAGGCCGCCCAGCTGGCGCGCCTCGGCGATGCTCGCATCGATCGATCCCGCGAGCGGAGACGTCCGGCGGAACGGTCGCCTTCATCCGTTCCCAGTACGCGACCGCGCTCTTGTAGTCCTTGCGATTGAACGCCGCCGTGCCGGCGAGCGCCAGCGCTTTCCAATGCGTCGGATCGGCCTTGAGCGCGCTGCTCGATGAGCTGCGATGCGATTTGTCGCGTGAAGCCGCCCTCGATGGTCGCCGAGCGAGTCGGCGTAGTCGGCGAGCAGATCGGCGTTGTCGGGAAGGAGCGCGGCGGCGCGGTCGAACGCGCGCGCGGACTCGGCATGTGCGGTCGAGCGCCTGGTACGTGCGCGCGAGCATCACCCACCCGTCGACATTGTCGGGTTCGTTCTGCGAGCCTGCGCCGCGAGCTTCTCCGCCATCGCCTCGACCTCGCTGCGCGCGTGACCTTGTGCTCGCGCCGTCCGCCTTTCGCTCGCGCGGCAAGCGGCGCGAATGCGTCGTGGTTTCCCAGCACCGACGATACAGCAGCAGCGCCGCGATGGGAATCGCGCTGGCGAGGATCGCCGCGGTCCACGCCGCCGATTGCGAGGCGCTCGCGCGCGGCGCGCCGCGACGCTCTTCGACTCTTCGAGCGCCCGCTGCTCGAGCTCCTGCTTCGCCTGCTCGTAGCGATCGCGCGGCATCGTGCCGGCGGCGAGATCGGCGTCGAGCTCGCGCAGCTGGTCGCGCAGGAATCGCGACATTCGAGCGCTTCGCGCGCGACGCCCGGCGCGCTGCGCGCGCAACAGCGGGACCAGCACCCACGGCGAGGGCGATGGCCACCATCGCGACGGCGATGAGGACGAACAGCGTCACGCGAGATCCTTTCCGCCGTCGCCGCCGAGAAGCCGTGCCGCGCGATCGCGCTCTTCGTCGGTGAGCGGCGGCGCTTCGGGCTCGGCGCGTCGCGCGCGCACGAGATGAACGAGGCCCGCGAATCCCGCGACGAGCAGCAGCGCCGGGCCCGCCCACAGCAGCATCGTCGTCGGACTTGACCGGCGGCTGGTAGAGCACGAAGTCGCCGTAGCGCGCGACCATGTAGGCGACGATCTCGTCGTCGGTCTTGCCGGCGGCGATCTGCTCGCGGATCTGCCGGCGCAGGTCCTGCGCGAGCTCGGCGTTGGAATCCGCGATGGTCTGGTTCTGGCAGACGAGGCAGCGGAGCTTTTCGGAGAGGCTCACGGCGCGCGCCGCGACGACGCGCATCCTTTTCGGTGGGCGTCGGCTTCCGGCGGCGCAGACGACGCGCTGCCACGCGAAGGCGCGCGATCGCGAGCCATCGAGAGCAGCGAACGGGCGACGCACTTCATGATTTCTGCAGCTCGCGGACGAGCGGCAGGATCTTCGTTCTCGAGCGCTTCCGCGGTGAGCGGTCCGATCTGCTTGTAGCGGATCGCTCCCGCCTTGTCGATCGACGAACGTCTCGGGCACGCCGTAGACGCCCCAGTCGATGCCGACGCGTCCGTCGCCGATCGACGACCGACACGGTGTACGGGTCGCCGTTGTCTGCGCGAGCCAGCGCTTGCCGGCGGCGGACTCGTCCTTGTAGTCGAGGCCGACGATCGGAACGATCTTCGCGCGTGCCGAGCTCGACCAGCAGCGGATGCTCGTCGCGGCACGACACGCACCACGACGCCCAGACGTTGAGCAGCCAGACCTGCCCTTTGAGATCGGCGGGGCCGAGCGTCTTCGCCGGTTCGTGCAGCTGCGCGAGCGTGAACGGCGGCGCCGGCTTGCCGATCAGCGGCGACGGCACTTCGCGCGGATCGCGCCAGAGCCCGACCAGCAGGAAGCCGCACGAGCACGAGAAAGATGCCGAGCGGGATCGAGCCGCTTCTTGTTCATCGTGGCAGCTCCCCTAGCGCGCTGTCGCGCCGCGCCGCCGCGCCGGCGCTCGCGCCGCGTCGCGAGCGCGATAGCGGCGATCGGAAAGCGCGAGCAATCCGCCCAGCGCCATCATGCAGGCAGCCGGCCCAGATCCACGTGACGAACGGCTTGTGGTAGACGCGCACGCTCCACGCGCCGCCGTCGACGGGCTCGCCGAGCGAGACGTAGAGGTCGCCGGTGAACATGTTCTCGATCGGCTGCTTCGGTCATCGGCATGCCGCTGGCGTCGTAGACGCGCTTCTCCGGGATACTGCGTCGTCACGTGCTGGCCGTTCGCGGCTCACGTCGAACGCGCCGCGCGCGCGCGCGGTAGTTCGGGCCACGCGTGTCGGTCGTGCCGTCGAAGCGCAGCGTGAAGCCGCCGACGGTGACGGTGTCGCCGACGTCCATCCGCACGTCGCGCTCGGTCTCGTAGCCCTTGACCATCGTCACGCCGATGATGAAGACGGCGATGCCGAGATGCGCGACGACCATTCCCCAGTAGCTCCTCGGCTGCCGCGTCGAGGTGACGCGACGACGCCGCCGCGCACGCCGCGGCCGCGCTCGCAGCACGTTGACGACGGTCGTCGGCGACGATCCACGCCGCGAGCAGCAGGCCGAAGCTCACCATCGGCGTCCACTTGCCGGCGACGAACGGCAGCACGAGCGCCGTGACGACGCTCACCGCGAGCGCCCAGCTGCAGCCGCTGCCACAGGTCGGGCACGGCGTCGCCTGCTTCCAGCGCGGCGAGCGGTCCGACGCCCATCAGGAAGACGAGCGGCGTCATCAGCGGCACGAACACCGTGTCGAAGTACGGCGGGCCGACCGGAGATCTTGCCGAGGTTCGAGCGCGTCGAGGAACAGCGGATAGAGCGTGCCGAGCAGCACCGAGCCCGCGGCGGCGATCAGCAGCACGTTGTTGGCGAGCAGCATCGTCTCGCGCGAAATCGGCATCGAAGCGGCCGCCGCCGCCGACCTTCGGCGCGCGCAGCGCGAAGAGCACGAGCGAGCCGCCGATGACGAGCGCCAGGAACGCGAGGATGAACACGCCGCGGCGCGGATCGGTGGCGAACGCGTGCACCGACGTGAGCACGCCGGAGCGCACGAGGAACGTGCCGAGCAGCGACAGCGAGAACGCGCAGATCGCGAGCAGCACCGTCCACGCCTTGAACGTGCCGCGCTTTTCGGTGACCGCGAGCGAATGGATCAGCGCGGTGCCGACGAGCCACGGCATGAACGACGCGTTCTCGACCGGATCCCAGAACCACCAGCCGCCCCAGCCGAGCTCGTAGTACGCCCACGCAGCTGCCGAGCATGATGCCGCCGGTGAGAAAGCTCCACGCGAGCGTGGTCCACGGCCGCGACCAGCGCGCCCACGTCGCGTCGAGCCGGCCGCCGATCAGCGCGGCGATCGCGAACGCGAACGCGACCGAGAATCCGACGTAGCCCATGTAGAGCAGCGGCGGATGGAACACCATGCCCGGATCCTGCAGCAGCGGATTCAGGTCGCGGCCGTCCGGCGGCCGGCGGAAACAGCCGGTCGAACGGATTGGACGTGAGCAGCAGGAACAGCAGGAAGCCGAAGCGCGATGAGGCCCATCACGCCGAGCACGCGCGCGACCATCTCGTCGGGCAGGTGGCGGCTCTTGAGCGCGACCGCCATCGTCCACGCCGCCCAGCATCAACACCCACAGCAGCATCGAGCCCTCGTGCGAGCCCCACGTCGCGGCGATCCGGTATTGCAGCGGCAGCTGCGAGTTGGAATTGGTCGCGACGTTCAGCACCGAGAAGTCGTTGGCGACGAACGAGTAGCGCGAGGCAGCCGAACGCGAACGCGATGAACAGGAACTGCCCGCGCGCGAGCGGCCGCGCGAGCGCCATCCACGCCGGCGATGCCGCGCTGCGCGCCGACGAGCGGCAGCGTGCCGAGCAGCGCCGCGAGCAGCAGCGCGAGGATCAGCGCGAAATGTCCGAGCTCGGGGATCATCGGCGCGTTCCTTCGCGTCATGGCTTCAGGGTCTTGGCGGCGTTGTCCATCGCCGCGCGCGCCTGCGCCTGGTCGACGGCGGCGGCGGCCTCGGGCGGCATGTAGTTCTCGTCGTGCTTCGCCAGCACTTCGGTCGCGTGAAACACGCCGTCGGCGCCGATCTTGCCCTGCGCGACGACGCCCTTGCCCTCCTTGAAGAGGTCGGGAAGGATGCCGGTGTAGACGACGGGAATGGTCTGCGCCGTGTCGGTGACGCTGAAGCGCACGGTGAGGCCGTCGGAGCCGCGCGTCGAGGCTCTTCTCCACGACCATGCCCGCCGATGCGGAACGCGCGGTCCTGCGGCGCGCGGTGTTCGGCGACGTCGGTCGGCGAGAAGAAGAACACGAGGTTCGACTGGAACGCGTTCAGCACGAGGCCCGACCGCGGCGCGCGAGCAGCAGCACGCCGGCGCCGATCCACGCGAAAGCGGCGATGACGCGGCTTCATTCGGCGCGCTCCCGCGATGCGGCTCGACGTCGTTCGGTCGCGTCGAGCCGCGCTTCCGCGAGCACCGCCCTGCGGCGCGAACGCAGCGCGACAGAGCTCGACGACGAGCGCGAGCGCCGTCACGCCATACGCGCTCCAGACGTAGAAGCCGTAGCCGTTCATCGCGAAGAAGTCGCTCATCGCGCGCTCCCTGGCGCTGCGCACTTCCGGCGCAGCGCTGCGTCGACTCCACGCGCGCGCGCCGCGCTCGCGCTCGAGCATGATCGTGCGCACGCGGGCGAGCGAGACGGCGATCGCGTAGAACCACGCGGCGAACGACATGATCAGCATGCCGCGTCAGCATGATCGCCGCCATCGCCGGCGCCTTGGTCAGGCTGACCGACGATCCCTGGTGCAGCGTGTTCCACCAGTGCACGGAGAAGTAGATGATCGGGATGTTGACCACGCCCGTCAGCGCCAGCACGCGCGCACGCGCGATCGGCGCGCCGCGGATCGTCGATGGCGTTGCGCAGCGCGATGACGCCGAGATAGAGGAAGAGCAGGATCAGCTCGGAGGTCATCCGCGCGTCCCACGCCCAGTACGTTCCCCACGTCGGCCGGCCCCAGAACGCGCCCGTCCACAGCGCGATGAACGTCATCAGCGCGCCGGTCGGCGCGATCGCCTGCGCCATCATCGCGGAGAGCCGCGTGTTGAAGCCGAGCGCCGCCGCGCTCCAGCGCGCCATCACGACGTAGAGGAACATGCTCATCCATGCCGCGGGCACGTGGATGAAGATGATCCGGTAGGCGTCGCCCTGCTGGGCATCGGTCGGCGCGACGACGAGCCCGATCGTACAGGCCGACGACGGCGAGCACCGCCGCCGCCACGGCGAACCACGGGAATCAGCTTCCCGCGCGAGCGGATAGAACGTGGCGGGCGACGACGAACTTGGAACCAGTTGCGGTCGCCATGGCGTCAGTAGCTCAGTCGAGCGCGATGCGCACGGCGGCGGCGGCGGCGAACGGCGCGCCGACGCATCGCGACGAGCAATCCCGCGCCGAGCAGCGACAGATGCGCGGACGCGCCGAGGCCCGTGCGCGCGGCATCCACCGCGCCGGCGCCGAAGATCAGCACCGGAACGTACAGCGGAAGGATCAGCAGCGCGAGCAGGCTGCCGCTCGCGCGCAAGGCCGAGCGTCAGCGCGGCGCCGATCGCGCCCAGCAGCGACAGGATCGGCGTGCCGATGAGGAGCGCGGTCGGCGAGCACGGCGAGCGCTTCGCCGTCCATCGCGTACTGGAGGCCGAGCGAGCGGCGCGAGCAGCACGACCGGCAGGCCCGTCGTCAGCCAGTGCGCGATGATCTTGCCGGAGACGAGCGCCGACGAGCGGGTAGCGGCGACAGCGCGATCTGCTCGAGCGTGCCGTCGGCGTAGATCGCCGGCGAAGAGGCGCGGCAGCGACAGGAGCGAGGCGAGCAGCGCCGCCACCCACAGCACGCCCGGACCGATGACGGCGAGCATGCGTCGCGCTCGGGCGTCGTCGCGAGCGGAAAGAGCGAAGCCACGATCACGTAGAAAAGCAATTGCACGCGCGAGTTCCGCCCGCGAGCGCAGCGCGAGCTTCGAGGTCGCGCGCGACCGCCCAGCGGATCGCGGGCCACGACGGCGTCCGCGCGGCTACGGGGCGAAGGCGGCAGCGGCTGTCATCGACCGGTCATCCGAGCGACGAGCGCCGACACGCGCGAGCCCGCAAGGCCGAGCGGCGCGTGCGTCGCGGCCGACGGCGAGCCCGCCGTTCGGCGAGGTGGCCGCGTCGAGGAGGCGCGCCAGGAGCTCGGCGCCGGCGGCGTCGAGCGCGGCCAGCGGCTCGTCCAGGAGCCACAGCGGGCGCGAAACGAGCGACAGTCGCGCGAGCCCGATGCGCCGGCGCTGGCCCTGCGAAAGCACGCGCGCGGGAAGCGCGCGCTGGCGCGACAGCGCGACGTTGTCGAGCGCGTCGCGCGATGGCCTCGCGCGACAGCCGCCGCTCCTTCGAGCGCGACGAGCGATGCGAGATTCTCCTCGGCGGTGAGCTCGTCCTTGAGCGACGGCAGGTGCCCGGCGACAGGCGACCGACGCGCGAAGCGCGGCGTCGAGCGGGACCCGACCCTGCTGCCGTCTGCCAGCGGATCTCGCCGGACTCGGGCGCGGACAGCCCGGCGAGCATGCGCAGCAGCGTGGTCTTGCCCGTGCCGTTCGCGCCCGTCACGACCAGGGCCTCGCCCGGCATCGACGCGAAACGAGACGCCCGGTGAAAAGTCTCGAAAAACCGCGACGCGCGGCGAGTTTCTGCGCTTCCAGCATGAAAGGTCTGGTTCGGGGCCAAGTCGCGGGACGGCGGCATTCGGGTCGGGTCGAACGGACGCGCCACCCGGAGGCGGAAAATCCGGGGCAATTATAGCCGACGCCCCTCGCGATCCTTGCGCGCATCAACCTGCGGAGACCTCTCCGACAGGCTCCGAGCGGCTTGCTATCATGGCACTCGCCCATCCCGCCTGGGAGCCTCCCATGCCGGACACAGGAAATTCGCGCCGCCTCGCTCGAGTATCACCGGCAATTCCCGCCGGGCAAGATCTCGGTCCAGCCGACCAAGCAGCTCACCAACCAGCGCGACCTCGCGCTCGCCTACACGCCCGGCGTCGCGGCCGCGTGCGACGAGATCGTCCGCGATCCCGGCCGAGGCGCGCAACCTGACCGCGCGCGGCAACCTGGTCGGCGTCGTCACCAACGGCACGGCGGTGCTGGGCCTGGGCGCGATCGGCCCGCTCGCCGGCAAGCCGGTGATGGAAGGCAAGGCGGTCCTGTTCAAGAAGTTCGCCGGCATCGACTGCTTCGACATCGAGATCGACGAGCGCGATCCGGACAAGCTGGTCGACATCATCGCCGCGCTCGAGCCGACGTTCGGCGGCATCAATCTCGAGGACATCAAGGCGCCGGAATGCTTCTACGTCGAGCGCAAGCTGCGCGAGCGGCTGAAGATCCCGGTGTTCCACGACGACCAGCACGGCACGGCGATCATCGTCGGCGCGGCGATCACGAACGGCCTGCGCGTCGTCGGCAAGGAGCTGAAGGACGTCAAGCTCGTCTGCTCGGGCGCGGGCGCCGCGGCGCTCGCGTGCCTCGATCTCCTCGTGCTCGCTCGGCATCCCGCAGCAGAACATCTGGGTCGCCGACATCGCCGGCGTCGTCTACCGCGGCCGCGCGCGAGGAGATGGACGACAACAAGGCGCGCTATGCGCAGCCGACCGAGCGCGCGGAAGCTCGCCGACATCCTGCCCGGCGCCGACGTCTTTCTCGGCCTCTCGGCGGCGAAGGTGCTGAAGCCCGAGTGGCTCGCGCGGATGGCGGACAAGCCGCTGATCCTGGCGCTCGCCAATCCCGAGCCCGAGATCATGCCGGACCTCGCCAAGGCGGCGCGGCCCGACGCCGTCATCGCGACCGGGCGCTCCGACTTTCCGAACCAGGTCAACAACGTGCTGTGCTTTCCGTTCATCTTCCGCGGCGCGCTCGACGTCGGCGCGACGACGGTGAACGAGGCGATGAAGCTCGCGACGGTGCGGGCGCTCGCCGACCTCGCGATGGCCGAGCAGTCGGACATCGTCGCCAACGCGTACGGCGAGCAGGACCTGCACTTCGGTCCCGAGTACCTGATCCCGAAGCCGTTCGATCCGCGGCTCATCGTGATGATCGCGCCGGCGGTCGCCAAGGCGGCGATGGACTCGGGCGTGGCGACGCGCCCGATCGCCGACTTCGCGGCGTATCGCGAGCGGCTGCTGCAGTTCGTCTATCACTCCGGCCTGCTGATGAAGCCGATCTTCGCCGCGGCCAAGAAGGACCCGAAGCGGATCGTCTTTGCCGAAGGCGAGGACGAGCGCGTGCTGCGCGCCGTGCAGATCGTGATCGACGAGGGCCTCGCGCCGCCCGATCCTCGTCGGCCGGCCCGCGGTGCTCGCAGCGGCAGGTCGAGAAGCTCGGCTTGCGCATCCGGCCGGGCACGGACTTCCAGGTCGTCAATCCCGAGTCAGGACCCGCGCTACCGCGCGTACTGGACGGAGTACTACCGCGCTCACGGCGCGCAAGGGCGTGTCGCAGCAGTACGCGAAGATCGAGATGCGCCGGCGGCTCACGCTGATCGGCGCGATGATGATCCACATGGGCGAGGCCGACGGCATGCTGTGCGGCACGTTCGGCACGCACGCGCTGCACCTGACGCTACGTCGAGCAGGTGATCGGCATGCGCCGCGGGCAGCAAGGTCTGCGCGGCGATGAATGCGCGTGATGCTGCCGAACCGGACGGTGTTCATCGCCGACACCTACGTCAACATCGACCCCACGGCCGAGGAGATCGCCGAGATCACGCTGCTCGCCGCCGAGGAGATCCGCCGCTTCGGCATCACGCCGAAGGTCGCGCTGCTCTCGCACTCGAGCTTCGGCAGCAGCGAGCATCCGCAGGCGAAGAAAATGCAGGCGGCGCTCGCGCTCATCAACGCGGATGAATCCCGAGCTCGAGGTCGAAGGCGAGATGCACGGCGACGCGGCGCTGGACGAGGAAGTGCGGATGCGCGCGTTCCCGGTCTCGAGGCTGAAGGGCGAGGCGAACCTGCTGATCATGCCGACGCGCGGACGCCGCCAACATCGCGTTCAACCTGCTGAAGGTCGCCTGCGGGCGGCGGCGTGACGCTCGGACCGATCCTGCTCGGCGTCGCGAAACCGGTGCACATTCTCACGCCTTCGGCCACCGTGCGCCGGATCGTCAACATGACGGCGCTCACGGTCGTGGATGCGAGCCTCCAGCGGCAGGCGTAGCGGCAACAGAGAGCGGAAGGAGAGAGCTATGGAAGCAGCAGCCAGGTCCGTGCCGCGCCGCGATGGCGCCGTGGCGGTGCATTCGTTGCATCGCTTCGTCTTCACGGTTCCCGATCTCGATGTCGCGGCCGCGTTCTATGCGGATTTCGGCCTCGATGTGCGACGACAGGGCGGACGCCTCGATCTTCACACGTTCGGCCACGAGCATCGCTGGGGCTCGATCTACGAGGCGCCCGGACCGAAGCGCCTGCAATACGTGAGCTTCGGCGCCTATGCGGACGACTACGACCGGATCGCGGAACGGCGTGAAGGCGCTGGGCGTCGAAAGGACCAAGCCGCATCCCTTGGCCGACGAGGACGGGACGTGGTTCGCCGATCCCGACGGCACGCCGGTGCAGCTCGTCGTCTCGCGCAAGGTGACCCCGGCGGAAAAGACCGTCGCGACCGCTGGCGCGCCCGGGTGGGGAGCGGCGCCGCGCCGTCGCGCTCCAAGGCCGGCACGGTCCGGCCGCGGCGGCTTTCGCACATCCTGCTGTTCAGCTCCGACGTGCCGCGATCGGTGCGGTTCTATTCGGACACGCTCGGGCTGCGCCTGTCCGATCACTCCGGCGAGATCATCGCCTTCCTGCACGGCGCGCATGCCAGCGACCATCACCTGATCGCCTTCGCCAAGTCGGACGGCCCCGGATTGCATCACTCGAGCTGGGACGTCGCGACGTTCGACGAGGTCGGTCTCGGGATGCAGCAGATGATCGATCGCGGCCACGCGCACGGCTGGGGCGTGGGGCGCCATGTGCTCGGGTCCAACTATTTCCGTTACATTCGCGATCCGTGGGGCAGCTTCGCCGAATATTCGTACGACATCGATTTCATTCCGGCGACGATCGACTGGCAAGCCAAGGATCATCCGCCGGAGGATTCCTTCTATGTCTGGGGACCGCCCGTCCCGGATGACTTCATCATCAATCACGAGACCGCCAGGAGACCATCATGAATCGCACTGTTCGCCATGTTGCCGCGGTCTTCTTCGCGCTCGCTGGGCGCCATCGCCGTCGCGGTCGGCTCCGCGTCGGGCGCACCCTCGGGTCCGCCGATCCGCATCGGCAGCACGCTCGCGCTCACCGGGCCGCTCGCGTCCACGGCGCTCGTCCATCAGCTCGTCGGCGAGATCTACGTCGAGCAGATCAACAAGAAGAACGGTCTGCTGGGCCGCCCGGTCGAGTGGATCGTCAAGGACGACCAGTCGAAGCCCGAGCTCGCGCGCACGCTGTACGAGCAGCTCATCACGGTCGACAAGGTCGACCTGCTGATGGGGCCGTACGCGACCGGCGCGATCCTTTCCGCGATGGGCGTCGCGCAACGCTACAACAAGATCCTCATCCACCACACCTTCGGCATTCCGAGCCTCGCCAAGTACGACGCGCACTTTCCGACGTGGTCGCTGGGGCCGACCCTGCCGCGACGTTCCCGAATACGCTGCTCGACGCGCTCGCCGCGACGCCGAAGCCGCCGAAGACCATCGCGATCGTCACGAGCAAGTTTCCTTCGGTCCACTTCATGTCGCTCGGCGCGCGCGAAGTGGCGAAGAAGCGCGGGCCTGCAGGAGGTCGTGTTCCTGGAATGGGACTTCGGCAACCGCGATTTCGGCGCCATCGCGGCGCGCGTGAAGGATGCGAACCCCGATTTCGTGTGGGTAGGCGCGATCGGGCTCGAGGGCAACCAGTTGCTCGACGCGATGAAGAAGATCGACTACACGCCGCCGCTGCACTTCTACATGTACCCGGCGCCCGGCCCGATGGCGCAGGCGCCCGAGGGCAAGAATGCGCTGGCGGCCACGATCTTCGAGGAGAATCAGCCCTTACCTCAACAATCCGGGTGCGGCCGAGTTCGTGAAGCTCTTCAACGAGCGGGCCGCCAAGGCCGGGCTGCCCTACACCGGCGTCGAGACGCAGGCCGCGGCGTCGTATTCGGCGTGGCAGGTGCTCGATGCGGCGGTCACCGCAACGAAGAGCCTCGACGACAAGGTGCTCGCGGAATGGCTGCGGAAGAATCGCGTCGATACGATCCAGGGCAAGCTGCGCTTCGACGGGCCGAGCAACTACGGCGACGACCTGATGGTGGTGAAGCAGGTGCAGAACGGCCGCTGGGTCACCGTCTGGCCGAAGAGTGCCGCGGCGCCCGGCGCCACGCTGATGACGAAGTAGTCGCGCGATGGGGCTCCCGAGCCTTTCGCTCCTTGCGCAATCGGCGCTCTCGGGAGTGTTCATCGGGGCCCTCTACGGGCTCCTGGGGCTCGGTCTCAGCCTGTCGTGGGGGCTCCTGCGCCAGATCAACCTGGCGCATTTTGCGCTCGCGTTCCTCGCCGCGTATCGTTTGCTATCAGCTCTCGACAGTCGGAGGCGTCGATCCGCTCCTGACGCTGGCGCTGATCGTGCCCGAGTTCTTCGTGCTCGGTGTCGCGCTGCAGTGGGTCTTTGCCCGCTTCGACATCAGCGCCTTCAACTCGCTCCTCGTGACGTTCGGGTTGACGGTCATCGTCGAGTCGCTGATCCAGTGGATCTGGACGGCGGATTTCCGGCGCCTGGAGTCGGTATACGGGAACGCCAAGTTTCGCATCGGGTTCCTGTACGTTCCCGCGCCGGAGCTCCTGACGCTCGGCGTTGTCGGTGGTCCTGTCGCTCGCGATCTGGTCGGGCCTGCGCTATACCGACGTCGGCAAGGCGCTGCGCGCGGCGGCCGAGGATGGTCCCATCGCGGTCGCCTTCGGCGTGAACCGGCAGGCGCTCGCCCTGCTGCTTTCCGGCGTCTGCGCCGCGCTCGCGGGCGTGGCCGGCGTGTGCATCGCGTTGAGCTACACGCTTGCTCCGGCGCAGATCTATGCGTGGATCGGCGTCGTCTTCGCCGCGGTGATGATGGGCGGGCTGGGGCGCCCGCTCGGACCTCTCGTCGCCGGCATCGTCATCGGCGTGAGCGAGTCGGTGACGATGGCGCTGACCTCGCCGTCGTGGGCGCCGCTGGTGTCGTTCTCGCTGCTCATCGTCGTTCTCCTCGTCCGGCCCGGCAAAGCTGCAGTGACGAGGGTCTACGCCACGATGCTGATCGTGGGCGGCGTGCTGGCGACGTTTCCTCTGCTCGGGCTGCCGCTCTTCTACGAGTCGTTCCTGTACCTCGTTTTCCACTGGATCGTCCTCGCCACCTCCTGGAACATCCTCTCCGGATACTCGGGCTACTTTTCCTTCGGGCACGGCGCGTTCTTCGGCGCCGGGATGTACACGACGGCCACGCTCGCGTCGCGCTTCGATGTGCCGTTCCTGTGGACGTTGCCGGCGGCGGCGATCGTGGCGATCCTCATGGGCGTGGCGCTGGGCGCCGTCGTCTTCCGCGTCAGGGGCGTGCGAGGCGAGCTCTTCGCGCTCGTGACGCTCGCGTTCACGTTCGTCGTCGGCACGATCGTCCTCAACACGCCGATCGACGGTGGGCCGGGCGTCTATTTGAGCGCGGTTCCCGTTCCGAAGCTGGGTCCGTCGCCGGCGTCCACGTTCTACCTGATGGGACTCGCCGCGGCGCTGGCGACGCTGGCGATCGCTTACGGCATCTATCGCTCGCGGCTTGGCGTCGGGCTCTTCGCGATTCACGATGACGAAGACGTCGCGGAAGTGCTGGGGGTGCCGACCTTCCAGTGCAAGATGGCGGCGTTCGCGGTGTCGTGCGGGCTCGCCGGCGTCGCCGGCGGCATGCACGCGCTGTTCGTCTCCTATGTGACGGCGGGCGATACGTTCACCATTACGGTGCCGCTCACGGTGGTGCTGATGAGCGTGCTCGGGGGCACGCGCCACTGGGCGGGCCCTGCCGTCGGACGCCACGATCATCACGGCGCTGCTCTATGCGTTCACGGCGAGCGATCTTGCGGTCGCCGGCAAGGCGGTCTTCGGCGCGGTGCTGATCGTGGTCATCCTGTTCATGCCGCAAGGCGTGCTCGGCGGTCTTCTCGCGCGCCGCCGGCGCAAGGTGCAGGTGCCGGCGACTCCGGCCGTCATGCGGGGATGAAGCGCCGGCGACGAAGATCGTACCCAGTCGAAGCGCAGTCGACGCCGACCGCATCCTGGTGGCGCGCGGCATCCGGAAGGCGTTTCGGGGCGTGCGCGCATTGGACGGCGTCGACATCGACGTGCGGGCAGGGGAAATTCTCGGCCTGCTGGGACCCAATGGGTCGGGCAAATCGACGTTCATCAATCTCGTCAGCGGTCATTACCGGCCTGACGGCGGCACGCTCGTCCTCGGGGGCGAGGACATCGTGCATTGGAGCGCGCACCGGATTGCGCGGGCCGGCGTCGCGCGCACCTACCAGATCCCGCGGCCCTTCGATCACCTGACCGTCATCGACAACGTCGCGGTGCCGGCGATGTTCGGCGCCGCGCATCTGGATCGCCGCGCCGCATTGCGCGAGGCCCGGCGCTGGCTGGAGTTCACGGACCTGGCGGACAAGGCGGATTGGCTGCCGGAAGACCTCAACCTGCACCAGCGGAAGTTTCTGGAGCTTGCCCGCGCGCTCGCGTCGCGACCGCGTCTGCTGCTGCTGGACGAGGTGCTCTCGGGCTTGACGCCCGCCGAAATCGACGGCGCGATCGGACTGATCCGCAGGATTCGCGACGACGGCGCGACGATCGTGTTCGTCGAGCACGTGATGCGCGCCGTCTGGGCGCTGACGGACCGCATCGTCGTGCTCGATCACGGCCAGGTCATCGCGGAAGGCGCGGCCGACGACGTGATGCGCCGCAGCGACGTCGTGACCGCATTCCTGGGGAAAGCGCATGCTTGAGCTGCGGTCGGTCGAGGTGCGATATGGCGCCGCCGTGGCGCTGCGGGATGTATCGCTGCGCATCGACCCCGGAGAGCTCGTCTGCGTGGTCGGTCCGAACGGAGCGGGAAAATCCACGCTCATCAATGTCATCGCCGGCATCCATCGGGCCGCGTCGGGCACGATCACGCTCGGCTCTCGCGACGTGACGCACCTGCCGGCCTGCCGCTTCTGCGCGGAGGGTGTCGCCATCGTGCCGGAGGGCCGCCGCCTCTTCACCACGATGACCGTGCGCGAGAACCTGGAGCTCGGGAGCTACCGGTCCGGCGCGCGGGCAACGAGGCGCACGTCGCTGAAGCGCGTCGCCTCGATGTTTCGGCCGATGAGCGATTGGTTCGATCGCCCGGCGGGAGCGCTGTCCGGAGGACAGCAGCAAATGGTGGCGATCGCCCGCGCGCTCATGTCGCGTCCGCGCCTCCTGCTGCTGGACGAGCCTTCCCTCGGCCTCGCCCCGGTCATCGTGCTGGAGCTGTTCGACATCATCAAGCGGGTGAACGCCGAGGGTGTCTCCGTGCTGCTCGTCGAGCAGAACGTCGCGATGGCCCTCGACATCGCGGCGCGGGCCTATGTCCTGGAGCAGGGTTGCATCGTCGCGACCGGCACTCCCGAGGCGCTTCTGCGCGAGCCGCACATACGCCGGGCGTATCTCGGCGCGGACGCCGGGGCCGACGGGACGGCGGGCGCGAAGTAGAATCGTCCACCCGCGGCGCACGCGGGTTTCACCGTCTGGAGATTCGCGATGAATCGAAGCATCGACCGCTTTCTGACCACGCACACCGGGAGCCTGCCGCGACCCGACGACCTGATCCGGACGATGTTCGCGAAGGAGGAGGGCGTGCCGGTCGACGCCGCCGCGCTGGCGCAGCGCGTGGCGCTGGCGGTCGAGGAGGTCGTCGGCAAGCAGGCGCAAGCCGGCGTCGACGTGATCGACGACGGCGAGATGAGCAAGCCGAGCTACGCGACGTACATCAAGGATCGCCTGACCGGTTTCGGCGGCGAGGGCAACACCTTCGTGTATCAGGACCTCACGGATTTTCCGCGTCTCGCGAAGCGGGTGTTCGGCGATCCGGGACGATCGCGGCGCAAGACACCCGCGTGCAATGCGCCCATCGGCGTCCGCGATCCGGGGGCGGTGGTGGCCGACGTCGAACATCTCAAAGCGGCGCTCGCGAAGGTCAAGGTCGAAGGGCGCGTTCATGACGGCGGCGTCGCCGGGCGTGGTGTCGCTCTTCTTCCGCAACGAACACTATCCGACCGAGGAAGCCTATCTCGCGGCGATTGCGGAGGCGCATGCGCTACGAATACGAGACGATCACGAAAGCCGGCATCATGCTGCAGATCGATTGCCCGGACCTCGGCATGGGGCGGCACATCCAGCACGCGGACCTGAGCCTTCCGGAGTGGCGCAAGAAGGCGGAGCTGCACGTCGAAGCGCTGAACCATGCGCTGGCCAATGTTTCACCAGAAAAAGTACGCATGCATCTTTGCTGGGGAAACTACGAGGGACCCGCACCACTGCGACGTGCCGCTCGCCGACGTGATCGACATCGTGTTCAAGGCCAAGCCGCACGCGGTCGCGCTGGAAGCCGCCAACCCGCGCCACGCGCACGAGTGGGCGCTGTTCGAGACGGTCAAGCTGCCCGACGGCAAGGTGCTCATTCCGGGCGTAATCGAATCCAAGTCGAACTTCGTCGAGCACCCCGAGCTGATCGCGCAACGGATCGGACGCTACGCGAAGCTCGTCGGCCGCGAAAACGTCATGGCCGGCAGCGACTGCGGCTTCGGCACGTGGGTCGGCCAATCCGCGGTCGATCCCGACGTCGTGTGGGCGAAGATGGCGGCGATGGCCGAGGGCGCGCGCATCGCGTCACGCCAATTTGGAAGTCTTGACGCTCGGATCGAGGTGGCCGGCCCCATCGGCCATCATCGACCGCCGCTTCAGGACAGCTTCTGCGCAACAAGCACGACGGCCGCGAGGAAGGCGGTTTCGAGACCCAGGAGAACGATCGCGCGCGCGCCGACCTTCTTCATTTCGACGAGCGACGTCTTGAGGCCGACGGCGGCGATCGCGACCACCAGGCACGCGCGCGAGAGCTCGTTCAGCGCGGCGCCCACGGGCTTCGGGATCCAGCCGAGGCTTCCGGCGACGACGAAGGCGATGAAGGCGAGCAGAAAGGGCGGCAGCAGCGGATCGTTGCCGCGCTCGACGTCGTCGCGACTGAAGCGGTGACGCACGACGACGCGAAATCACCATGACGACCGGCAGCAGGAAGGCGACGCGCAGCATCTTGGTGAGCACCGCGTAATCGCCGACCTCGGGCGAGATGCTGTAACCGGCGCCGACGACCTGGGCGACGTCGTGGATCGTCGCGCCGAGGAAGATGCCGGCCTGGTGCGGGTCGAGGCCCGCCCATCCGACGATCACCGGGTAGAGAATCATCGCGATCGTCGAGAGCGCGGTCACGCCGGCGATCGTGAAGATCAGCTCGCGCTCCGAGGTCTCGCTGCGCGGCAGGACCGCGGCGATCGCAATTGCCGCCGATGCGCCGCAGATCGCCGTGGCGCCTCCGGTCAGGATGCCGATCCTGCGCGAAAGCCCCAGCGTCCGGGCGAGCGCCCAGCCGACGACGATCGTGACGACCACGCCTCCAGCAATCAGCGCGCCGTTGTACCAGCCGAGGCCGCCGATCTGCTCGACGGTGATCCGCGCGCCGAGCAGCGCCACGCCGAAGCGCAGGATGCGCCGCGCGGCGAAGTCGACGCCGGCTTTCGCCTTCCCTCGGCGGCGACGGCGTTGAGCGCCATGCCGAGCAGAAGCGCGTAGAGCAGCGTCGGTCCGCCCCGGTGATCGGCGATGAACGCCGACGCGATCGCGACGACGACGGCGAGCAGAAGCCCCGGCCAGTGCTCGTGGACGCGCCCGCGCCAACCGCCACTGGAGGCCAATCGCCGCTGCCGACGACGCTTGAGTCATCGCGGGCTCGTGCTCGCGTGCGCGAGCTCGCGGATGAACTCCTCCGCCTGCGGCCATTCGCCGTAGCCGGACGCGGGATTGAGATGGCCGACGTTGCCCAGATTGACGAGCTTGCTGCCCCAGGCCCGCGGCGAGCGCCTCGATGCGCTCGTAACGGCCCGAGCGGATCGTTGGTGCTCGCAGCCGACGATGCGTCGGGAACGGCAGCGCGGCGCGCGGCGTCGGCAACCACCCGTTGTCGCGCAGGACCTGCTGCGTCGGATAGCCTTCGGGCAGCGGCGACTCGAAGTCGGGCGGTGCCGCAAGCAGCGCGCCCGCGATCGGTCGCCGATGCCGCTGCGCCCAGTGCACGACGATCATCACGCCCGCGCTGTGCGCGACGAGGATCACGGGTCCGGCGATCGCCGCGAGCGACTTGTCGAGCTCGGCAACCCACGCCGCGCACGACAGCTTGTCCTGGTCGGCTCCATCCGCGGCACGGACTTCGCGTTCGCGAGCTTCTGCTCGAGGCAGCGTCTGCCAGTGCGCCGGCACGTGGTCGCGCAGGCCCGGGACGATCAGGATCGTCGGCGTTCAGCTGATGTTCGTTCATGCTGATCGAGGCTCCTCGATGGATTGATCGGCGCGCGCCGTCAGAACTGCGCCTCGGCGAGCGCGAGCACGCTTTCCGGCGCCGGCGACGATCGGTGTCGCGCAACCCGGAGCCTTCGTCAGGCAGTGTTCGGCAAAGTGACGCGACGTCGCAATCTTCGCGCGCAGGAAATCGGCATCGCCGTCTCCGGCCGCGAGTCGCCGTGCCGCCGCGAGCGCTGCCGCGCCCGAGCTCGACGCCGCCGCAGACGATGCCGGCCAGCTCGAGAAACGGTCCCGCGCCGGCGAGGACGGCACGCGGCTCCTCGCGCTGGCGCCCGACGATCCAGTGCGTTGCCTCCTCGAGCGCGTCGACGGCCGCGCGCACGCGCTTGCCGATGACGGCGAGCTCGTCCGAGCCCGCAGCGGCGAGATTCTCCTGCACGCCGCGCATCCTCTCGATCGCGGCGAGCAACGCCTTGCCGCCGTCGCGCGCGATCTTGCGGCCGATCAGGTCGTTCGCCTGAATGCCGGTCGTGCCCTCGTAGATCGTCGTGATGCGCGCGTCGCGCACGTACTGCGCGGCGCCCGATTCCTCGATGTAGCCCATGCCGCCGTGCACCTGGACGCCGAGTGACGCCGATCTGCTGCGCGATCTCCGGTGCTCCAGCCCTTGACGATCGGGATCATCAGCTCGGCGAACGCGAGCTCGCGCTTGCGCACGTCCGCGTCGGGATGCCGGTGCGCTCGATCGAGCGCCGCCGCGGTGACATAGCCGAGCGCCCGCGCCGCTTCGGTGTGCGCGCGCATCGTCATCAGCATCCGCCGGACGTCCGGATGGCCGATGATGCCGCCGGCGGCGTCGCGCGCCGCGCCGGCGACGCGGCCCTGCACGCGATCGCGCGCATAGTCGCGCGCCCGCTGATAGGCGCGCTCGGCGATCCCGACGCCCTGCATGCCGACGCCGAAGCGGGCGAGATTCATCATCACGAACATGTACTCGAGGCCGCGGTTCTCCTCGCCGACGATGTGGCCGACCGCGCCGTCGTGGTCGCCGAAGGCGAGCACCGCGGTCGGGCTCGCGTGGATGCCGAGCTTGTGCTCGAGCGACACGCAACGGACGTCGTTGCGCCTGCCGAGGCTTCCGTCGGCGTTCACGATGAACTTGGGCACGACGAACAGCGAGATGCCCTTGGTGCCCGGCGGCGCATCCGGCGTGCGCGCGAGGACGAGGTGGACGATGTTGTCGGTGTAGTCGTGGTCGCCGTACGTGATGAAGATCTTGTTGCCGGAGATCACGTAGCTTCCGTCGGCCTGGCGGACCGCTTTCGAGCGCACGGCGGCGAGATCGGAGCCCGCCTGCGGCTCGGTCAGGTTCATCGTGCCCGTCCACTCGCCGGAGACCATCTTCGGCAGGTAGATCTCGCTTGAGCGCGTCGGAGCCGTTGAGCTCGATCGCTTCGATCGCGCCGCTGGTCAGCATCGGGCACAGCTCGAACGCCATGTTCGCCGCGTTCCACATCTCGTCGATCGCCGCGGCGACGAGCTGCGGCATGCCCTGGCCGCCGAAATCGGCGCTCTTCGAGAGGCCGTTCCAGCCCAGCTCGCAGAACTTGCGGTACGCGTCGCGGAATCCCGGCGGTGTCGTCACGCGGCCGTCCGCCTCGAGACGTGCGCCCTGCTGATCCCCGATGCGGTTCAGCGGATCGAGAACTTCGGTCGCGAACTTGTCGGCTTCCTCGAGGATCGCGGCGACCGTCTCGGGTGTCGCGTCCTCGAAGCCCGGCAATTCGCGCGATCTCGTCGAGGCCCGCGAGCTCGGTCATGACGAATTGCATCTCTGCGAGCGGCGCGCGGTATTGGCTCATCGTGTCCTCCGATGCGGTCGGCGGCGGGCGCGGCTCATCGCGCGCGCGGCCTGGCTCTGCAGGTTCGCGCGGATCACCTTCTTGTCGAGCTTGCCCACGCTCGTCTTCGGGATGGCGTCGACGAAGTGCACGCGATCCGGCACCGCGTACTTGGAGATCGCACCGCGTCGCGCGTAGTCGTCGACGTGAAGGCGAATCGCGCCTTCGGTGGGCGGCTCGCCCTGGCCCGGCTTCAGGACCACGAGCGCAACCGGACGCTCGCCCCAGCGCTCGTCGGGCACGCCGACGACGGCCACCTCGGCGATGCCGGGCATGCGCAGGATGATGTCCTCGAGGTCGAGCGACGAGACCCATTCGCCGCCCGTCTTCACGACGTCCTTGATGCGATCGACGATCTTCAGATAGCCGTCGGCATCGATCACGCCGACGTCGCCGGTGTGCAGCCAGCCGCCGCGCCACAGGTCCTCCGACTTCTCAGGCTCGCCGAGATAGCCCTGCGTCAGCCACGGCGAACGCACGACGACCTCGCCCTGGCTCGCGCCGTCGTGCGCGACGTCGTTCATCTGCGCGTCGACGATGCGCAACTGGACGAACGGGATCGGACGTCCTGCCTTGCAGCGGTACTGCACGCTCTCCTCGACCGGCGCATCGAGCATCTTCGGCAGCAGATGCGCGAGCGTGAGGATCGGACAGGTTTCCGACATCCCGTAGCCGGCGATCACGTCGATGCCGCGCTCGAGCGCGGCACGGGCGAGCGGCACCGGCAGCGCCGAGCCGCCGATGATCACCTTCCAGCTGGAGAGATCGACGCCGGCCGCGGCCGGGCTGCCCAGCATCATCTGCAGGATCGTCGGCACGCAATGCGAGAACGTCACCTTCTCGCGGCCGATCAGCCCGAGCAGCACGTCGGGCACGTAGCGGCCGGGGTAGACCTGCTTCGACGCCCAGCATCGTCGCGACGTACGGAAATCCCCACGCGTGAACGTGGAACATCGGCGTGATCGGCATGTAGACGTCGCGCGCCGTGAACGTCGCGTGCGGCGCGTTGGCGAGCGCAGCCGACGTCGCGAGCGTATGCAGCACCAGCTGGCGATGGCTGTAGTAGACGCCCTTGGGCAGCCCGGTCGTGCCGGTCGTGTAGAACGTCGTCGCCCGCGTGTCCTCGTCGAGATCCGGGAACGCGAACGAAGGCGTCGCTGCGCGCGAGCATCGACTCGTACTCGGCGGCGAACTCGAGCTTGATTGCGACGTCGGCGCGCCGTCGTCGATCAGCACGAGCTTCACGCCGGGCCGTATGTTCGCGTGGATCCCTTCCAGCAGCGGAAGGAACTCGGCGTTGACGAGGATCACGTCGTCGGCGGCGTGATTGATCGTGTACAGCACCTGCTCGGGGAGATCCGCACGTTCACCGTGTGGAGGACCGCGCCCATCATCGGGACGGCAAAGAAGCATTCGAGATAGCGGTGGCTGTCCCAGTCCATGATCGCGACCGTCGATCCGGGCTTGACGCCGAGCGCGTCGCAGCGCGGAGGCGAGGCGCCGTACGCGCTCGCCGAGCGTCGCGTAGGTGTAGCGCAGCCGATCGGCGTAGACGATCTCCTGCGCGGGCGCGGCGGCGAGGCCGCGGTCGAGGATGTGCCCGATCGAAAGGGGCGCGTCGTGGGCCGACCGCGTGCGGGCGATGTCAATGGGCTTCATGAAACTCTCCTGGTCGAATGGGGTGCGCGCGCCGGTTGGCCGGGCGTTCGTCGGGGCCGTTGAGAAAGGCATCCACGATGCGCGCCGACTCCGCGGGAAGCGTAATGAGAAAAAGATGTCCGCAGTCGAGGATCGCGAGCCGCGCATCGGGGATCAGCCATTGCATGATGCGGGCGTTGATCGTCGGGACCAGCGGATCGTCCGCGCCAGCCATGACGAGCGTCGGCTGGCGCAGCGTGAACAGCCACGGCAGGCTCGTCCACCCGAAGGTGGCCGCGAGCTGCAGGTAATACCCGCCGCGACTCGAGAAACGGACGTGGCGCAGCGTTCTCGCGACGAGCCGGGCTCCCAGCGAAATGCTCCGCCGTAGACGTCGCCGGCGATCCGGTGCGCATGCGCGCTGTCCTCGTAGCGCCGCGGCGTCGCAAGCTTGAGAAGCGCCATCGGATTCCCGGGAACCATCAGTGCGCCGGTTGCCGTGGCGGCGAGCACGAGCCGGCGACAGCGCGTCGGATACTGGAACGCGAACTGCTGCGCGATCGCGCCGCCCCACGACACGCCGAGCACGTCGGCTTCGCGCATGTCCGAGGTGATCGAGCAATCCCGCAGCGAGACGCGCAATGCCCGCCGGCCGGTATGGCGAAGGCGGCGTCGGCGATCCGCCCACGCCGGGCACGTCGAATGTCACGACCGTGGGGCCGCTCAGCGCGTCGACGAACGGCTCTACAAGCTCGATGTTGGCGCCGAGTCCGTTGAGGATCAGCAGCGGCGGGCGCGCAGGATCGCCGTGGCGAACCGCGTAGCGAATGCGGCGGCCTTCGATCTGCGCGTACTCGATGCGCATGGCGTCGCGTCTCGCTGCGGGTTGACGGCGCGGCTGGATCACGGTCATCGCTCGAGCACGTAGGTGCCGGGCGCAGCGGCGAGCGGGCGATGCCGCTCGCTGCCGAGCCCCGAGGGCGCCGGCCTGACCGGGCCCGGAGCGCGCGCGGATCCACTCGCGCCAATGCGGCCACCAGGAGCCTTCCGTCTTCTCGCGCCGCGCGAGCCATGCTTCGGGCGTTGCCGCTCGCGCCGGAGCCGCGGCGAACCACGATCGCTTGTTCCCCGGCGGATTGACGAGACTCTGGACGTGGCCGCCGTGGGCGAGGACGAACGTGCTGCGCGCGCTGCCGAAGAGCCGCGCCGTGCGGTAGACCCCCTGCCACGGCGTGATGTGGTCGGTAAGTCCGCCGATGACATAAGTGTCGATGCCGACCTTCGCCGAGGTCGATCTTCCTGCCGCGCACGCGCAGTCCTCCGGGACGCGAAAACGGATTCGCTTCGAACAGATCGAGGAAGTCCGCGTGCAACCGCGCCGGCAGCCGCGTCGAGTCGTTGTTCCAGAACAGGATCTCGTGCGCGGGCGGCTCGTTGCCCAGCAGATAGTTGTTGACGACGTAGTTCCAGACGAGGTCGTTGGGCCGCATCCACGCGAACATCCGCGCGAGGTCCGTGCCCAGCACGACGCCGCGCTTGCGCGAGGCAGCCTTTGCCGCGGCGATCGTGGCAGGCGTGACGAACAGCCCCGCTGTCGTGCCGCGCACCGCCGACATGTCGAGCACGCACACCGCCAGCGTCGCCGAGTGCACCTTGCGCGCGCGGCGGGCGGCGAGGTGGCCGAGCAGCGCCGAAAGCGTGATGCCGCCGGAGCAGCGCACCGAAGAGGTTGACATCGCGCGATCCGGCGATCTCGCGGACCGCGTCGACGGCCTGCTCGAGCGCCTCGACGTACGCATCGAGCCCGCGCTCCGCATGGTCGCGCGTCGGGTTGCGCCAGCTCACGACAAACGTCGCGACGCCGCTCTGCAGCGCCCACTGAACGATGCTGCGCGCCGGCGCGAGATCGAACACGTAGTACTTGTTGATCTGCGGCGGAACGATCAGCAACGGCCGCTCGTGCACTTCAGGCGTCGTCGGCGCGTACTGGATCAGCTCCAGCAGCTCGTTGCGGAAGACCACCGCGCCCGGTGTCGCCGCCACGTTCTTGCCGACGGCGAACGGGCGCGCGTCGACCTGTCGCGGCAACCACGTGCCGCCCGCGAGGTCATCGACGAAGTTCGCGAGGCCGCGGATGACGCTCGTGCCCTTGGTGTCGACGAGCTTGCGCAGCGCCGCCGGGTTGCTCGCGAGGAAGTTGGTCGGCGCGATCGCGTCCTCGAACAGCGAGACGACGAAGCGCGCGCGCTCCGCGGTCGTCGCGTCCATCTTCGCTTCGTCGACGCAGCGGTCGAGCGACGTGCAGAGCGCGACATACGCCTGCAGCAGCCGCCGGAACACGGCGCTCTCCGACCAGGCGGCGTCGGCGAAGCGGCGGTCATCCCGGAACGGAGCGAGGGACGACCGGCCGGCGACGACGCGCCGCGCAGTCGGCGATGAACCGCGCGTACTGCCGCGACAGCATCCGCGGCTCGCGGGCCAGGTGCCGGGCGAGCGTCTTGGCGGTCGCGAGAACCTCGCTGCGACGAATCCCGATCAGCGGATTTGCCGCCAGCGTGTGCTGCGCCGCATGCTCGGCGAGCGCGGTCCCGGCGGGCTTGCGTCGCGCACCTGAAGCCGGCGTCGTTGCGCTGCCGGTCTTCCTGGTGCGGCGCGAAGCGGTTTGTGCGGTTGCCATCGTCGTGTGCCTTGCCGGGCTCGTCATGCCGCCGGCGCGGCCATCAGCATGGCGAGCGACTCGGCGATCAGCGCGGGCTTCGCCTCGCCGTCGATCTCGATCGTGTTGCGCAGCGTGAGCAGCTTGCGTCCGCCGCCCTTTGTCGTCCACCGCGACCAGCACGACGCGGTTGCGCACGCGCGCGCCCGCCTTCACCGGCGCGATGAAGCGCACCTTGTCGAGGCCGTAGTTCAACGCGGCGGCCGCGTCGGCCGGAATCACGCCGGCTTCGATCGCGAGCGACGCGGCGAGCGACAGCGTCAGATAGCCGTGCGCGATCGTGCCGCCGTACGGGCTTTCGCGCCGCGCGCGCTCGACGTCGACATGGATCCACTGGCGATCGCCCGTGCAATCGGCGAACGCGTCGATCCGTTTGCTGGTCGATGGTGATCCAGCCGGAAACGCCGATTTCGCGTCCCGTGAACTGACCGAGCGTCGTCATCGTGTAGCCGGGGAGTCGCCATCGATCGCCTCGTTCGTCGCGATCAGCCGCGCCGCTGCCGGACGATCGACGTCGGCAGCAGGAAGTAGGAGAGCGCGGGAATCAGCACCAGCGCGCCCAGCATGTTCCACAGAAACATGAACGTCAGCAGGATGCCCATGTCGGCCTGGAACTTGATCGGCGAGAACGCCCAGGTGATCACGCCTGCCGCCAGCGTGACGCCGACCAGCGCCACCACCTTGCCGGTGAACTGGACGGCGTTCTTGTACGCTTCGGTCAGCGGGAGGCCGGCGCGCTGCTGCGCGAGCTGGACCGAAAGCAGGTAGAGCGCATAGTCGACGCCGATCCCCACACCGAGCGCGATGACGGGCAGCGTCGCGACCTTGACGCCGATCCCCAGCACGACCATCAGCGCCTCGCACAGGATCGATGTGAGCGCGAGCGGGACGACGGCGACCGACGACCGCGCGCCAGCTGCGGAAGGTGACCAGGCACAGCACGATCACGGCCGCGTAGACGTAGAGCAGCATCGTGCGGTTCGCCTGCTCGACGACGATGTTGGTCGCCGCCTCGATGCCGGCGCTGCCGGCGGCCAGCAGGAACGCGCGATCCTTGTCGTCGTGCGTCCGCGCGAACTCCGCAGCGGCGTCCACGACGCGGGAGAGCGTCTCCGCCTTGTGGTCGGCGAGATACGCGATCACCGGCATCACCGAGCACTCGGTGTTGAAGAGATCGGGATTGTTGACGGAAGCCTGCTGCGCCGCGTAGTTCAGCACGTCCTGGTTGCGGTTGAGCGTGAGCCACTTCGGATTGCCCTCGAACGAGCCGGCGGTGATCTGCCGTGCGGCGTCGGCCAGCGAGACCGTCGTCTGCACGCCCGGTACCTGCCGCAGCGCCCACGCCAGCCGGTCGGCGTCGACCAGCGTTTCGTATTTGAGGCAGCCTTCCTTGCCCGTCTTCACGATCAGCGCGAACTGGTCCGAGGACAGCGCGTAGTGAGCGGTGATGTAGGCGTTGTCCTGGTTGTAGCGCGAGCTGGCTCGCAGCTCCGGCGCGCCGGGATCGAGGTCGCCGATCTTGAGCCGCTGCGGAGACGGCGAGGCCCGCCGCCGCCAGCGCCACCGACACGGCGATCGCGCCGATCGCCCAGTTGCGCGTCGTGAAGCGGTCGAGGAACGCCCACAGCTTGCCCAGACCCTTGCCGCGGGTCTCTTCCTTCTCCTCCTTCAGGCTGCGCGCGGCCGCTTTCGCGCTGACCCCGGTGTAGGACAGCAGCACCGGCAGCAGCAGCAGATTGGTGAAGATGAGCACCGCGACGCCGATGCTCGCGGTCGAGCGCGAGGTCGCGGATCACCGGAATGTCGATGACCATCAGCACGGCGAAGCCCACCGCGTCCGCGAGCAGCGCGGTCAGCCCGGCCAGGAACAGCCGCCGGAACGTGTAGCGCGCGGCGACGAGCTTGACCGTGCCTCGGCCGATGTCCTGCATGATGCCGTTCATCTTCTGCGCGCCGTGCGACACGCCGATCGCGAACACCAGGAACGGCACGAGGATCGAGAAGGGGTCGAGCTCGAAGCCGAAGAGCGCCACGAGGCCCAGCTGCCACACGACCGCGACCAGCGAGCACGCGATGACCAGCGCGGTGCTGCGCACGCAGCGCGTATAGCGCGTAGATGATGGCGGTGGCGATGAGCGCCGCGACGGCGAAGAACGCCATGACCTTGAGCAGCCCGTCGAGCAGCTCGCCGATCAGCTTCGCGAAGCCGATCACGTGGACCTTGATCTGCGGCGACTCCCCTTTGCGCGCACCTGGTCGAGGTTCTGCGCAAGCTCGTACTTGGCGCGGATCTTCTCCTCCAGCACCTTCGAGAAGCCGTGGTAGTCGATGCGCTTGCCGGTGCCGGGCTCGGTGTCGAGCAGCGGGACGAAGATCATGCTCGACTTGAAATCGTTGGCGACCAGGCTGCCGACGATTCCCGAGCGCGCGATGTTCTGCTTCAACTGCTCGACGCTCTGCGGCGAGCCGTTGTACGAATCCGGCATCACCGCGCCGCCGCGGAAGCCCTCCTCGGTCACTTCGGTCCAGCGCACCGCCGGCGTCCACAGCGACTTGACCCAGGCGCGGTCGACGCCGGGGTGAGGATCAGCTCGTCGCTGATCTGCTTCAGCGCTTCGAGGTAGCGCGGGTCGAAGATGTCGCCATCGGTGTTCTCGACCACGACGCGGATCGCGTTGCCCAGGCCGCGCAGGTCCTTCTGGTACGTCAGGTAGTTCTTGATGTACGGCTGGCTCTGCGGAATCATCTTCTCGAAGCTCGCGTTCAGCGTGAGCCGCGTCGCCGCGACATAGCGCGAGCACCAGCGTGACGAGCGCGCAGACGATCACCATCGCCAGCCGGTTGTTGAACACCAGCCGTTCGAGCCGGTTGCCCGACTTGCGGTCGAAGTCCGCGAGATCGCGGACCACCGGCATCTGTTCGGTTTCGATCGTGACCGCGGCCATGTCAATCGTCCTTGCGGGTGCGCACGGGTCAGCGCGGAGTCATCGTCGAAACCGCGGCACCGCGCGGCCCGACGACTGCAAGCTTGCCTCCGCCCGCATCGGCGATTCCAGTGAGCGGCATCGTCGCCGAAAGCGCCACCTTGCCGAACGTACGGCCGCCATCGGATGTGGCCGCGACACGGCCGCCGACATCGGCGAGCAGCGTGGTCCCCTCCGCGGTGCGTGTTGCGCCGACGACCGACGCCGGCAGTCCGGCGTCGACCTTCGCTCCATGTCGCGCCGCGGTCGTCGCTGCGGTAGACGTTACCGCGCAGGCCGAAGACGACGACCGCAGATCCAGCGTCGGTCACACCGAAAAAGCTGCCGTTGTAAGGGACCGTCAACCCGCGGAATCGCTGCGCTGTGCCGTCGAGCTTCAGCACCAGGCCGCCTTCGCCGGCGATGAACAGCTCGCCGGCCACCGGGCGGATCGCGTAGAGGTTGAAGAATTTCGGGTTGTCGGTTCGGTCGAACCAGGACTCCCACGTCTTGCCGCCGTCGCGCGTGCGAACGATCAGGTTGTACGCGCCGCACGGCATAGCCGTTTTGCGCGTCGGCGAACCAGACGTCGAGGAACGGCTTGTCGGCACCTTGTTCCTTGTAACGCTTCGCTTCGGCCAGCAGCTTCTTTGCGTCCTCCGATGCCGGCTCCGGCGCGACCTTGCGCTCCATCGCCGCGATCAGCAGATCGTTCGCCGTGCGGCCGGAGAGTTGCAAATCCCACTTCTCACCGCCGTCGGCGGTGTGCAGGATCACGCCGTCGTGGCCGACCGCCCAGCCCTGCTTGTCGTCGACGAAGAACACTGCGGTCAGGTCCGAGCTCACCGGCACGCTCGCCTGCTTCCAGCTCGCTCCGCTGTCGGTCGAATAGACGACATGGCCGCGCTGGCCGACCGCAATCGATGCGGCTCCCGGCTTTCGCCACCCCTGCAGCAGACTTCGTGCGGCGAGAGGGGATTGCGTCGCCGGTGCATCGAGCGCGATCGACGAAGCCGGCGCCGATTGCGGGCGCCGACAACGTTGCCGCAAGAGCGCGAGAGCGAGCGCGGACGACTGCGATGCGGAAAGGCGAGTCATGATTCGAGTGTTCGAATTCGCCGCGCCCGGCGCGACGCGTCTCGCGCCTCGCGCCGGGTGTGGCGTGTGAAGGTTGATGGAGATCCCGTCAGCGCAGACCCGCACCGGCGAGCGCTTCGGAGCGACCAGAAGCTATCCTTCGGCAGCTCGGCCATGTAGCTTCAGCCCGTTGTGCGGACCGAAGAGGCCGGTGATGTTGTAGACGCCGGAGCTGAAGTCGTAGATCGCGAACGTGTCGCCGAACGGCGCCTGCGCGTCGTAGCTGTACGACGGGTACGCGAAGCTCGAGCGGTAGAGCTGGCCCGCGCGCGTCGTACTGGTCGGACGCGAGCGCCGTCCAGCTGTCCTCGTCGAGGTAGAACGTCGCGCTTGCGTGTAGATGTGGCGCTTGTCGGCCTTGAGCGTCGCCTCGACCACCCACACGCGGTGCAGTTCCCAGCGCACGAAGTCCGGATTGAGGTGATTGGGCTTCGTGAGGTCCGCCGACGTCTTGTGGTACGTCAGCCGATAGCTGCTGTACGGAACGTACATCTCCTTCTTGCCGACGAGCTTCCAGTCGTAGCGGTCGATCGCGCCGTTGAACACCGACACGTCGTCGTACGTGCCGGCGCCGGCGGCGCCGGGATTCGGCGTGTCGTACGCGAGGTCCGGCGCGAGCCGGACGCGGCGCTGGCCGGGCAGGTACTGCCACGCGCGGCGCGGCTGCTTCAGCGGGTTGACGGCATCGATCGAGCAGCAGCGCTTCGCCGTTGCGGCGGGCCGGACCGACGTAGTTGCAGCTTGCTGTAGCCAGTACGGATCGCTGGCGTTGATCGGCCCCGGTCTTCTTCGGATCGTAGATCGGCCACGCCCAGTTCGCGTCGGCGGTCACGGCGAGCGTCGGCACGCCGGCCGCGTCGACGTTCCAGTTCTCGTAGCGCGGGTTGTCGTAGCCCAGGCCGTTGTAGCGCAGCAGGTGATTCCAGATCGCCTCGGAGCCCGTCTTCGGGATCGGGAACGGATAGCCGGCCATGACGTTCTCGAGCGCGACGCCGCCGTCGACGGTCTTCGCGCCGGTGGCGTTCTTCAGCGTGTTGTCGAGAACGCGCTGCGGCACCGCCACCGGTGCGATGCGTCGGATAGACGTCCACGCGCATCGTCGGGTAGCGCTTGAGCAGCTCCTTGGTGCCTTCGGTCAGCTTGTCGGCGTGCGCCGCCATGTCCTTGCCGGTGATGACGAGGCGAGGCTTCTCGCTCGCGAACGGATCGGGACGAAAACCGCTGCCCGCCTTGAAGTCCGCCGGCGCCTTGATCCCGCCGGTGTACTCGGGAATCGTGCCGTCCTTGTTGCCGGCCTTTTCCGCGCCGACCGGCGGTCAGCGTCGTGCCGAGCTGCTTCGCCTCGTCGGCCGACACCGCGGCAATGCGGCGCCGCTGAACGATCGCCGCGAAGCTCGCGGCCAGCAATGTCGTTGCGAAACATGATGGCTTGTCCTTGTTTAGAAAGTCGTCTTGAACGTGAGCGACACCCAGCCGCGATCGGACAGCGACGCGTTGGCGCCGTTGGGCACGCCCAGCGACGCCGCCCGCGGGCGTCGGCGCTGGTCGGGGTCGGTCGAGTAGTCGCCGTAATAGCCGCTGTACTTGAGATCGATCCGGTACTTCTGGTAGATGTCGGCGGCGACGCCGGCGCTCCAGTTGCCGCCGCCCTCGCTGCCGCCGAACAGCGACCGCCGCGTTGCCCGAAAGCCCCTGGCTCCAGGTGATCGGCGCAAGCAGGTCGACGCCCGGAAAGACCTGGAACCACGTCGGCGTGAAGTTGATCGCGAGACCGACGAAGTTCTTCGACGACCTTGTCGATCTGCGTGTAGTTGCTGCGTCCCTTGAACACCGCCTCGTTCTGCGTCACCTTCAACCACTGCATCCAGGTGAGCTCGCCCGCGAGCACCGCGGTATCGAACAGCGCGGTCGTCGGGAAGATGTTGACCGCGTTGAGCACGCCGTGCCACGGTGTCGCCCAGCGCGCCAGGCGTGCCGCTCGTCGGCACCGCCGTCGTCGCGATCGAGCCGGGTACGAGCGGGACGAACGCCGCGGGGAGCACCTGGACCGGATCGCTCGCGAGCGGCATGTTCTGCCGATACGAGAGCTCCGCGCCGACGCTCACGCCGGCGATGCTCTTCGCCAGCGTGATGCCGTAGATGTGGATGTTGTCGCCGTACGCGCCGTTGTAGAGGCCGAGCTTGCCGAACTTCTGCAGGTCGGCGACCGTCGTCGCGTTCGGGATTGACGAAGCAGAGCGTGCCGCCCGGCAGCGGCGTGCCGCCGCGCGCGCGAGCAGACCGCCGCCGGCACCGCAGCGACGCCGGGCGTCGCCATCGCCTGCGGGAAGACGTCGGTCGCGTTGCGGTAGTAGAAGCCGAGCGTGCCGTCGAGCCACGTCCGGGCTCCAGCGCGCCGAGATGCCCCAGTCGCCGAGGTCAGTCTGAGTTCGTCGGCGGCTTGATGTCCTGCGCGCGCCACAGGCGCAGGTACGCCGGCGCGCCGGGAATCGCCGCGGCGAGCGGATTGGGTCCGAAGATGAACGAATCGCCGCCGAAATTGAGCGGATCCTGAATCGTCAGATAGCTGCCCGATTCGGGAATGCGATCGGCCTGCCAGTTGTAGAACCATTGCGCCGGCGATCGACAGCTCCTTGAGCGGCTGCGCCTGCGCCGTGATGCCGCCGCGCGGGCGGAACAGCTCCTTCGCTTCGCTGCCCGGCGTCGCAAAGCCCTTCCAGACGTCGAGCGGGTTCTGTGCGTACGACACGCCGTGGATCGCGCCGCCGAGCAGCAGGCTGTCGCCCCAGTAGACGGTGTGCTGGCCGGCCTTGATGTTGACCGGCACGTCGCCGACGTCGAAGTTCGCGAACACGAACGCGTCGAGCCATTCGCCCGAGGCGCCCTTCGGCGTAGCGCTTCGTGTAGTCGCTCAGCGACACCGGCGACCGGCAAGCCGTTGACCAGCGTGTTCGCCGTCGCGTTGTTGGTGTTGTCGAGGTGGCTGTACGCGTTGTCGTACCAGCCGGCGCCGCTCACGCGAAAGCCCATCTTCCGCTTGTAAGACGAAGTCGAACTCCGGACAGCACGTCGAACCGGTTGGTGACGAGCGAGCCGTTGTCTGAAATTGCGGTCGCCGTCGTCGTAGTTCGGGCTGCCGAGGATCTTGCTGTCCTGCGACTGGGTGCGCGCGCCGAGGTTGTAGCGCACCGTGTTGTCCCAGCGCATCTGGATGTCCGGATTGCCGGTGTCGATGTCGAACGCCTGGACGGCGCCGGACGCGGCGAACAACGCCGCTACGGCGAGCGCGGTCGCCCGTCGTCGATGCGCTCGCGGCGCGCGAAGCTGCTGTCGATTGGTGCTGCATGGTCTTGCGTCTCCCAAGTGAGTAGTCGAATTGCACGTTGCTTCAGGCCTGCGCCGGTGCGCTTGCAACCGGCGCCTGCGCGAGATTGACGATTCGCACGAACAGCTCGCGGAACTCCTCGTCGTTGTCCACCGAGAAGCGCGGATCGCCGTTCGCGGCGAACGCCGCGCCGATTTCCGCCCAGTCTTCGCGGGTGAGGTGCACGCGCGCGGCCGGGATGATGACCTTGGCTTCGAGCGCCATGTGCTGGATCTGCGATGTCGAAAACCGGTCGACGGCCTCCGAGAATCCTGTCAGGCCGGCCAGCGGGCTCGCCTCGTAGGCGTCGATGCTCCGCGCCAGTTCTTCGACGAGCCGGTGGCCGGTCACATGCTGGCGCTCGAGCTCGTCGAGCGTCGCGTCGAACTCGCTCGTCCGCTCGCGCAGCTTGCGGAACAGGTACGCGTCTTCCTTCGGATGATGCAGCTTCTCCGGAAACGCCACGAGGTAATGCAGCATCGCGCGCAGCAGCGGAAACGACGGCGGCGTTCCCTGATCGCGCGCTTGCCGGGCGACGAATTCGAGCCCGTGGATGACAGCGGCGATCGAGCGGTGCTCGTCGCGGATCGTCGTGAGCGGCGCAAGCATCTCCGCAGACGGCAAGTTGCTTTCGACCGCCGACACCAGCACCGGAATCGTCGTCAGCTGGAGCACCTTCTGCGTCTGCGAGCCGAGCATCAGACCCTTGATGCCGCGGCGGCCGTGCGAGGCGATGAAGATCAGGTCGCAACCGCGCAGCCTCGGCGGCGTGCAGAATGGCCTCGTGCGGCCGGTCGCTCGTCATGATGGCGGAGTCGTGGGGAACGCCGGCCACCCGGGCGACCACTTCGGCCTTCGCCAGGATCGCCCGCGCCTCGCCCGCCATGTGCTCGTTGAACGTCGCGGGCGACATCACGCGCTCGAGCGCGCCGATGCTCGACGCGCCGTAGTCCGCCTGCGCGTGGAAGAACGTCACTTTCGCGCCGAGTGTCTTGGCGAACGTGACGGCCTGGTGAACGGTGTCGACCGCGAGTGGCGAATCGTCGAGTGGGACCAGCAGATGCCGATACATCAGATGACTCCGGTGATCAGTACAGTGGCGTCGCCGATGATGCCGGCGCGTTCCATCTTGCGGTGGCAGGGCGGGTAGTCCATCACCGCGTAGTGCTGGGTGCTCCGGTTGTCCCAGAACGCCATGCTGTTTTTCTTCCAGCGAAAGCGAACCTGGAACTCGGGGATGTAGGCCTGGCTCACCAGGTAGCTCAGGAGCTGGCTCGCGCCGGGGTTCGCATCCTGGCCGAAGCGCACGTTCGCCGGCGTGTGGTAGTTCGTGAAATGCGTCGTGAACGCATTGACGAACAGGATCTTCTCGCCGGTCTCGGGATGCGTGCGCACCACCGGGTGCTCCGCGTCGGGATACTGGGCGTGGAGCGCAAGGCGCTTCTCGATCGGCATCGCGGCGCCGAAGCTCGCCTCGATGCTGTGGCGCGCGCGCAGTCCGGCAATCTGCGTCTTGACGTGCTCGGGCAGGCGGTTGTACGCCTCGGCCATGTTGACCCACATCGTGTCGCCGCCGACCGGCGGACACTCGACGCAGCGGAGCACGCAGCCGAACGGCGGCTTCTCGCGCCACGTGGCGTCGGTGTGCCACGCGTTCTCGTAGCGGTCGATCGGGCTGTCGGGCGACTTGTAGATGCGCACGAGCCCCGGGTTGTCCGGGTCGCTTCCGGCGACCGGATGGTCCTCGAGCTCGCCGAAGTGGCGCGCGAACGCGATGTGCTCGGCGCGCGTGATGTCCTGGTCGCGGAAGAACACGACCTTGTGCTTGAGCAGCAGCGAGCGGATTTCGGCGACGAGCTCGGCATCGCGCGAGGCGGCGCCGAGGTTCACGTTGGAAAGCTCCGCGCCGATCGTGCACGTCAGCGGCTCGACCTTGATGGAGCCGCGCGTGGTGATGTGGCGCGGGGGCGGTTGCAGTCGTCATGTGTGTCGCTCCGTCAAATCGTGAAGATCGACGAACCGGTCGTCCTGCGCGCTTCGAGATCGCGATGCGCTTGCGCCGCGTCCTTCAGCTCGATAGCGCTGATTGATTTCGATCTTGATCCGGCCCGCCGCGACGTGGCCGAACAGCTCGCTCGGCGAGCTCGCTCTTCTCCGCCGGATCCGCGATGTAGTCGGCGAGCGCCGGCCGCGTGACGAAGACCGAGCCCTTGAGCGCGAGCTGCATTGCATCGATCGGCGGGATCGGGCCCGAGGCCGTGCCCACGCACACCAGCAGGCCGCGCCGTTTCAGCGAGTCGAGCGAGGCGGCAAACGTGTCCTTGCCGATGCTGTCGTAGACGACCGTCGCGCCGACGCCGTTGGTCAGCTCGCGAACGCGCTTCGCGATGTCCTCGCCACGAGAGTTGATGACGTGATCGCAGCCGTGGGCGCGTGCGACGTCGGCCTTGGCCTCGGTCGACACCGTGCCGATGACCGTGAGGCCCAGCAGCTTCGCCCACTGCGAAACGATCAGCCCGACACCGCCGGCCGCGGCGTGCACCAGGACGATGTCGCCCGCGCGCAGCGGCCAGACGCGACGCATCAGGTACGCCGACGTGAGTCCGCGCATCGTCATCGCCGCCGCCGTCTCGCAGGAAATTTCCGGCGGCAGCTTGATCAGCGGCGCTGCCGGGATGATCCGCTCGGTGCTGTACGCGCCGAGCGTGTTGAGAAGCCCGTGTAGGTCACGCGGTCGCCGGGCGCGACGTTCGTCACGCCGTCACCGACCGCCTCGACCACGCCGGCCGCCTCGACGCCCATGCCGTTCGGCAGCGGAACCGGGTACAGAGCCCGCTGCGAAAGTACGTGTCGGCGAAGTTGAGGCCGACGGCGACGTGCCGAAGCCGCGCCTGGCCTGGGCCGGGCTCGCCGACGGCAACTTCCTCGAGCTGCAGCACTTCGGGCCCGCCCGCCTTGTGAAACCGGATTGCGTGTGCCATGGTCACCTCACGCGGCCTTGCGCAGGAAGCCCTGCTGCCGGCCCTTGGCGTTCGGGGCGAAGCCGTTGGCGGCCAGCGTCTCTTCCACCGTGTCGTAGAACACGCCGATCTTGCAGATCTCGCGCGCTTCCTTGCCGTTGGCCACCTCGCGGCCGAACTCACGGGCGATGCGCACCAGCTGCTCGATCTGCTGCACGGTGGTCATCTTGGCCGTGCGCGGACTGGTTCCAGAGGTTGTCCTCGATGCCGCAGCGCACGTGCAGGCCCATCGCGATGCCCATCATGTTGATCGGCAGCACGTTGCGCATGCTGCTCTCGACCGTCAGCATCGAGCCGTCGGGAATGGCGCGCAGGAAGTTGGCCAGGCTGTAGATCGTGGGCTGGTCCATGCCGCCGCCGATCGCCACCCAGTTCATCACCAGCGGGCCCTTGTAGACGCCGCGGCGGATCAGGCGCTCGACGGTCTCGTAGCTGTTGATGTTGTAGAACTGGAAGGCGCTCTGGATGCCGGCCGCGCTCAGGCGGCGCACGTGCTCCTCGACCCAGCTCGGGCGTCGGAGGGCACGATCATCTCGCGGTAGGCGCTGGTAGTTCTCCGGCTCGGCCAGCGACGGTGCCGGCGATGTCCTCGATTTCCATCTGCTCGACGACGTTCATCTGCGTGGTGTTGACGGTGACCGTGACCTGATCCGGCTTCGGATCGAGCTCGGCCAGCATGTGGCGCGTGTCGTCGGACAGCCATTTGGCAGCCGCGCCGTCGGTCTCGGGCGCGAAGGAGATCGAGCCGCCGACCTGGATGATCATGTCCGGCACGGCCTTGCGCACGCCGGCGATCAGCTCGTTGAACTTGGACAGGCGCTTGGAGCCCTTGCCGTCGAGCTCGCGCACGTGCAGGTGCAGCGCCGTGGCGCCGGCGTTGTAGCAGTCCACCGCCTTCTGGACCTGCGCTTCCATCGTGACCGGGATGTCTTCCGGAAAGTCCGAAGGCATCCACTCGGGGCCGTACGGTGCGGCGGTGATGACGAGCTTTTCCTGGTTTTCCGGGAAGAGGGATCCGTCGAGAAAGTTCATGTGCGTGTCCTTTGCGGGTTAGGTCGGTTGTGTCGGGTCGGGTTGGGCGAATGTCAGCCTGCGCGCTGCTCGCGCGCTTCGAGTTCCTCGAGCAGGATCGGCGCCGCCGAGGCACATGCTGTGCAGCCCTTGCATGCGGCGCGAGTTGCAAGACGGCGGTGATCTCCTGCTGCGTCGCGCCGGCCTCGAGCGCGCGCTGGATGTGCCGGCGCACGCCGGGCGCGTACATGTTCGTGCACGAGACGTCGAGCGCGATGCCGATCAGCTCGATCGTCTTCGCATCGAGGGCGCCCGCGACCGCCGGTGCGATCGCCATCGCGATCACCTTCTCGGTCCACGCGGGATCGAGCTTGGCAAACGGCTCCCAATCGGGATTCCAGTTGCCCGTGACCGGCTTGCGCTCGCGCGCGCGGCGTGGCCGGGATTTCAGGTGACTTGCTCATCGCGATGTCGTCGGTCCGGTCCATGGGTCAGGCCAGCCTGCGGCTTTCAATTCAGTTTCGAGCGCCGGCTCGACGCGCTCCAGCCTCTTCAAGTCCGCCACGTAAGTGCGCGCGGCGACCATGTACATACGCAGCGGCGAGGAGGCCGAACAGCGGTATCACGGTCATCGCGAACTGCAATCCGTAGGCGTCGGAAAGCGCTCCGGTGAGGAGCGGACCGCCCGCGAGGCCGAAGAGGTTTCGCATCAGCGACAGGATCGAGGCTCCCGTCGCCCGCAGCGCCGGGTGGATGACGTCGATGACGACCGCGTCGGTCGGGCCCACGCTGGCGGCCATGACGAGGGCTCCGGCGACGATCAAGCGCAAACTGCACCGGCCCCGGCTGCAAGCCCGCGAAGGCCGCCATCATCAATCCGGTCGTCGCGACGGCGGCGATCGCCGGCACGATGAGCCTTGCCCGGGGCATGACGCGCGCTCAAGGCGATCGGCAACCGTGCTCCAGAGGAGAGCGCCGACGCCGCCGACCAGCACGACGATGGCCGTCTTGAGGCCCTGCCTGGTCCGGTGCGAGACCGTAGAAACGGTTGAAGTAGCTCGGCAGCCAGGCGTACATCGTCGAAACCACGAGCAGATTCAGTCCGGCGCCGATGCACGTGACGAGCGCGGTGCGCGGCCGAAGGAGCTCGGCGATCACCGCCCGCGCCGTCATGCGCGGCTTCGCGTCGCTTCCGCCGGCCGTGGGCAGCGCCACGGTCTTGTAATCGCGGACGACCAGCAGGAACACGACCGCGAGGAAGAGGCCGGGAACGCCGACGGCGCCAAAGCCCGCCTGCCAGCCCCAGCGATCGGCGATGAACCCGCCCAGCATTACGCCCAGCACCGATCCGAACATGCCGGCGGCGAGGAACGCGCCGAGCACCGTGCTGCGCATCCGCGGCGGAAACAGGCTTGCCAGAAGCGCCATGCCGACGGTTCCGTAGGCGGCTTCGCCCAGACCGACGACGCTGCGAGCCCCCATCAATTGCGCGTAGCTTCCGGCGAATGCAGCCCCGATCGTCGCGAGGCTCCAGACCATCGCCATGAGGAAGATGCTCTTCACCCGGCTCCACCGGTCGGCGAGGAACGACAGCGGCACCGCGCCCAGCGCGACGGTGATCGAGACGATGGATACCAGCGCGCCCAGCTGGCGGTCCGACAGATCCCACTGGGCCTTGAGATGGGGAACATCGAGACCACGACCTGCCGGTCGACGTAGTCGACGATCATCAGCGCGAAGATGATCGCGAAGACCGACCACGCGTAACGGCGCGGCGCCGGACGATGGTCGGCGGGGTTGTACGCGGTTTGGTGAATCGCGATGCTCATCGCTTTGTCAGTTCCATGCTCCCCAGGAGCGAAGGTCAGTTGTTGCCCCGAGTGTGTTGCGCCCGAGTCCTGCGCATTGGTCTGAATGCGCATGCATTGTGCTGCAATCAACGTCGTTGCCTATTGATCCGCGGTGACATAACGCTTATCTTTTCGGGACACCACTCGGAACGATCGTCATGACCGGGCTGATTCGCAGCGGGAGCCTCACCCACTACGCCGACGTCGCGCCGTCGCGCCGGACTGGACCCGGGCCGCATGCTGCGCGAATTCGACCTGCCGCAGCGCTGCCTGGAAGACGCGGAAATCAAGATTCCCGATCGACGCGGTCCGCCGCTTGCTGGAGGCGTCGGCGGATCGAAGCGGCGTCGTGGCGTTCGGCCTCCTCATGGCCGAGGCGCGGCGCCTTTCGCATCTCGGCCCGCTCGGCGCTGCTCGTTCGCGAGCAGCCGACGCTGCGGCTCGCGGTCGAAGCGTTCGCGCGTTACGGGCGCCGGCTCAACGCGGCGTTGCTGCTCGCGATCGAGGAAGCCGGCGACGTCGTCGTGCTACGCGAGGAGCTGATCGTGGGCCGTGCGGGGCCCGTACGGCAGTCGACGGAGCTCGTGGTCGGCGTCGCGTTCCGGACGCTGAGCGCGCTGCTCGGCCCGGACTGGCGGCCAGGCGGGTGTGCTTCGCGCATGACGCGCCCGCGGACCGTTCGGTGCACGAGCGCGTGTTCGGCCGCAACGTGGAGTTCGGACACGACTTCAACGGCATCGTGTGCGCGCGTGCCGACCTCGATCGACCGAATCCCAACGCCGATCCCGCGATGGCGAAGTATGCGCAGCAGCTGCTCGAAGAGAGTTCCGCGGGCTCCGCCGACAACATGTCGATTCAGGTGCGGCAGCTGGTCGTGACGCTTCTTGGCAGCGGCGCGTGCACGATCGAACGCGTGGCGCAGCATCTGGGCGTGGACCGGCGGACCGTGCACCGCCGTCTCGCGAGCGACGGCCAGGCGTTTTCGGCGATCGTCGACACCGTCCGGCGGGAGCTCGCCGAGCGTTACTTGAAGGACCGCCATCGCTCGCTCGCCGAGGTGTCGTCGCTGCTCGGCTTCGCGGCGCCGAGCGGGTTTTCACGCTGGTATCGACGACAGTTCAGCGGCAGGGCGTCGGACGTGCGTGCGCGCGCGCCGAAGCGCGCGCGCTAAGGCCTGTTCACAGACCCTAATTCGCGAGCTGAATGATGCGCAGCTCGGTCTTCACGAGATCGGACACCACCAGCATCGGCCCGCCGTCGTTCATCAACGGCTTGCAGGGATGCAGGCCGTTCTTGTTTTCAGTTGGGGTAGCGCAGGGGTAGCATCAGCGATATTTCAGCGAGCGGCTCTTGGTCCGGCAGTAGCCGACGTTACGCCAGTTCAGGCAAACACTCGATAGCTGAACACGTGCGTCGCGTGCTTCCCGAGCTGTTTTTGCACCAGCACCAGCGCTTCCGCGTTGAGCGGTACGGCGATGGCACGACGTGCCTTGGCTTGATCGGGATGCACCCCGGGGGATACAGGCTCCGACAACGGCCACCGTGGATTGCTGTCAGCAATCCTGTCAGCTTCGTTAACGTCTCATGGGCGGCTTGCCTGACCCAATTCGATCGTGCGAATATTCAAAGGGTCGCAAAAAATAAATCGGCATGTTGGAGTGCTGTTTTTGGGGCGGAATCATGGCGCGTATCGCGGTCATCGACCCGACGAACGGGCAACTGGTCGAGTGCAGCATCGACGGGCTCACACACGCCGAGCTCGAGGCCCTTCCCTTGGATGACCAAATTTGCGAAGAGGTGGCGCGCGAGGTCGCGCCCTGCCTACCCGAGGAATTTCTCGCCGCCTACGTCATCCGCGTCGGCATCGTTGAAGCCGGCGCGAGCATCCTGAGCGCATGGCTCAATGACAGTGCGCGACGTTGGGCGAACCTCGATTCCGACGCAAGCGAAGAACCACCGCTGCGACTTGTGACCGACTAGTCGCCACCGCCACAAAGCTCAACGGAACCTCGTGTACGCGGTACGCAACGTTGCAATGAACGCGGACGATCTCGCCCGCATTGCCGCGACACTCGTCGCGGCGATCGCCATGAGCCAAGGCCCGCGCCAAGAGTTCGGAACCGATTCGGACTTCCGCGAAATCGTGCGCCACGCGCGGGAGATGCACGATCTGCTAATCGAAGCGCTGATCGAGAACGAACCGCTGTCGACCGCTTATCTGCGCGGCTTGAGCGACACGACCGAAAATGCGATTGAGCGACTAGAGGCCATTGCCGACATGCCCGACGGAAGATCCACTAAGTCACCGCGAGCACGGCCACGAGGTGGTCCTCGTACAAGATTCCCAATTCTTTGTCCCGACGCGGCGCTCCCGCATTACGTGGTCTGTGGACGCCCGACGGAATGAAGCGGCGCTTTGCCGCCCATCCCACAGCAGGAAACCACCATGAGCGCTGACAAGCAACGGGTCGAGCACGATCTGCTCGGCGATCGCGCCGTCCCGGACGCCGCCTATTACGGCGTGCACACGCTGCGCGCGGTCGAGAACTTTCCGATCACCGGCAACGCCGATCTCGATCTATCCGGACCTGATCCGCGCCCTGGCCTGCATCAAACAGGCAGCGCGCGCTCGTCAACTGCGAGCTGGGCCTGCTCGACACGCCGATAGACGGACGCCATCGTCAAAGCCGTGCGAGGAAATCCGCGCCGGGCAAGCTGCACGAGCAGTTCGTGGTCGACGTAATTCAGGGCGGGGCCGGTACGTCGACCAACATGAACGCCAACGAAGTGATCGCCAACCTGCGCGCTCGAGCACATGGGGCACAAGCGCGGGGAGTACCAGTATCTGCACCCCAACGAGCACGTCAACATGAGCCAGAGCACCAACGACGTGTATCCCGACGGCGCTGAAGGTCGCCGACGTACTTCGGCATCTTCCGCCTGGTGGATGCGATGGCGGTGCTGCGCCGCGCGTTCGAGGCCAAGGCCGACGAGTTCGAGCGACGTGCTGAAGATGGGCCGCACGCAGCTGCAGGACGCTGTGCCGATGACGCTGGGCCAGGAGTTCTCCACCTACGCCGTCATGCTAGGCGAGGACGAGGAGCGGCTCAAGGAGGCCGCGATGCTGATCCGCGAGATCAACCTCGGTGCAACGGCGATCGGCACCGGCATCAACGCGCATCCTGAATACGCAGGCCGGGTTTGCCGCCGGCTCGCGGACATCACCGGCATACCGCTCGTGACCGCGCCCAATCTGGTCGAAGCCACGCAGGACTGCGGCGCATTCGTGCAGCTCTCGGGCGTGCTGAAGCGCGTCGCGGTGAAGCTCTCCAAGACCTGCAACGATCTGCGGCTGCTCTCGAGCGGGCCGCGCGCGGGCCTGGGCGAGATCAACCTGCCGCCGATGCAGGCCGGCTCGTCCATCATGCCGGGCAAGGTCAATCCAGTGATTCCCGAAGTCGTGAATCAGATCGCGTTCGAGGTGATCGGCAACGACGTCACGGTCAGCTTCGCGGCGGAGGCCGGCCAGCTGCAGCTGAACGCCTTCGAGCCGATCATCGCCCACAGCCTGTTCAAGAGCGTCACGCATTTGCGCAACGGCTGCCTCACGCTGGCGGAGCGCTGCGTCAAGGGCATCACCGCCAATCGCGAGCGCCTTCGCGCCGTGGTCGAAAACTCGATCGGCGTCGTCACCGCGCTCAATCCGTACATCGGCTACGCCAACGCGACCGCAGTGGCGCAACAGGCGTTGACCACGGGAAGAGCGTATATGAACTGGTACTGGAGAAGAAGCTGCTCTCAAAAGTGCAGCTCGAGGAAATCCTGCAACCCGACGTGCTGACGAAGCCCCGACCTCTGTTGCCCACGAGGGAATAGCGGCTCTGCCCACAGATTCTTCCCTCAACTCTAGCCCGAGGAGGTGTCATGAAAACCAATCGAAATCGGTACCGGCTGTTCGCAGCATTTTGCGTGGGGCTGGCGCTGCTTGCTTCAGCTCCTGCGCTGGCAAGAGGACCGGGGCTCGCCAACGTGACGATCCTGGCCACCGGCGGCACCATCGCCGGTACCGGGGCGACGAGCACGACCACGGTCGGTTATACCTCCGCCACGGTGGGCGTCGCGCGCCTCATCGAAGCGGTGCCGGAGTTGAAGAAGGTCGCCAACGTCAAAGGCGAGCAGGTATTCCAGATCGCCAGCGAGAACATGAACAACGAGTACTGGTTGAAGCTCGCCAAACGCGTCAACGAGCTGCTCGCGCAGGATGATGTCGACGGGATCGTCATTACTCACGGGACTGACACCATCGAGGAAACCGCATACTTCCTCAACCTGGTCGTGAAGAGCAGGAAGCCGGTCGTTATTGTCGGTGCGATGCGGCCCTCCACTGCGATCTCAGCCGATGGCCCAGTCAATCTGTACAACGCGGTGACCTTGGCGGGAAGCGAGGAGGCCGTGGGCAAGGGTGTGTTGGTGGTGCTCAACGACCAGATCAACGGCGCGCGCGAGGTGACCAAGACCAATACCGCCAACGCGGATACCTTCCGCAGCTGGGAGCTGGGATTTCTCGGTTACATGCAGGATAACCGGCCATATTTCTACCGGGTATCGACGCGGAAGCACACCGTCGATACCGAATTCGACGTATCGAAACTAGAATCGCTGCCGCAGGTGGACATCGTCTACGGCTACGCCAACATGAACCGGATCGCTGTCGACGCCTTCGTCGCGGCGGGCGCCAAGGCGATCGTCCACGCCGGCGTCGGTGACGGCAGCCTGGCTCGCCCTGCGGTCGAACCCGCCCTGATCGAGGCGCGCAAGAAAGGCGTGATCATCGTGCGTTCGAGCCGTGTCGGCAACGGCATCGTTGCTCGCAACGGCGAGGCAAAGGACGACGAGATGGATTACGTGGTGTCCGACTCGCTCAACCCGCAGAAGGCCCGCATTCTGAGTAATGCTCGCATTGACCAAGACTAACAATACCAAGGAGATTCAACGCATGTTTTACACGTACTGACGAGCGACGCGTCTCCCGTAGCGGCGATGGTCCGCTTTGCGGCTATGGATTCAACTGGTCAGCGCAACACATGCTAGGTTTAGGAAACGCAACAGCAAGTGCTTGCCAAATCGGTACTAATCGCAAGTAGCGCCGTTTCCTGGTCACTCTCACTCGTGCTTGTACAACCTCGGATCGGTCGCTAAGCCACGTCGCAGGAAGGCCTTAGACTTCAAACCCCTGTCTATAAGGATGAAAGGTGTTGCGTCGACCGGTTGAGCCCGCAGTCGACTCCGGCCGATCGCGTTGGCGCAAAGCGGTCATCGCCGCACAAACTAATCGCAAAAACTTTTCTGGAATTTCGTTACTTGGGAAACCGGGAGCATTAGAGCTTGGTGCCGAATGGGCTTCTCATTGTGGTGCGAACAACGGCGCCGCTTCACGCAGCGTTAGGTAACGAGGGCCGCCCGAATCGCGACGGCCTGCTTCATCCCTAAACCCGTCCGGCGGATGCGCGACGAATCGCCGCATATTTCGCGGGATCCTGTCGGAACGTGGTCCAGCAGCCGTCACAGCAGAAGTAATAGGCGACCCCTTCGTACTTCTCGATGTGCTTCGGCGTGGCGGTGTCGACCGCGATCCCGCAGACCGGGTTGACGAATTTGGTCCCCGGCACTGCTGCGCCAACCTCGGCGTTGCGAACTCGACTGTTCCGGCGCCAATACAATCGCATCGGCTGTCACTGACTGAGCCTCTGGAATGGCAGGCAGTTGCGCGCGACCGCGCAGCAACGCCAGTACGCCGACGATCGCCACCAACGCAATTTCTCCCGGCGTCTTGGCTCCGGCATCCGGACCGGCCGGGGCGCATGAGCCGCGCAAGTTGCGCCTCGTCGATCGCCGCGCATGCGCATCACGTCGCGCAGCCTTTCCGCCTTGCGCCGGCTCGCGATCATGAGCACGTGCGCTGCCGGGCTGCTTCAACGCGCGTTCGAGCGCGTCTTCGTCGCCCTGTCCCTGCGTTGCGACCAGCACTATGGGCGCCTCGTCAGGCATATCGGCGAGGCGGATCCTGCAGGCGCTCGGCCAGGAAGCGCGCCTCGTCGGCGGCCGGCGTGTTCCCCAGCACGCAGAGCGCGCTGCGCGGGCTGTATGGCTGGATGAAAAGCTCGATCGTGCCGTTGCTCGCACAGGACATCGTGTGCTGCTCGACATCCTCTTCCGGTTGAATCTGGTCGTTGGAAATGCGCACGAGCTTCGGCTCGCCCATGCCGATGGCGCTCTGCGCGGCGCCGATGACCACGTCCTTCGCGCATCCTCCGCCGATCCAGCCGTGCAACGTCCCGTCCGCGAGGACGATCGCCTGCGCGCCAAGATAGGCCGACGTCGGCGCGACGGCCCGGACGACCGTGACCAGCGCATAGGGCTCGCGACGGCCGTTCAACTCGCGCGCCATCTCGAGGAGTTCGTCGTTGGTCATCGCAGCGCCTCGATGAGGTTGGGCAGTACGCGCTCGATGCTCGCAAGATCGGCGCCCGGCGCGAACAGGTCGAGGTGCGGCAGCGCCGCCTGCATGCCGCGGCTCTCCGGGCTGAAATCGGGCCGGTTCAGCAGCGGATTGAGCCAGACGATGCGCCGCGCCCGTCGTCGCAGCTCGCGCGAGCGCCGTGTCCAGGAGCTCCGGTTCGCCGGTGTCGTAGCCATCGCTGACGACGATCACCGCCGGTGCGCGAATGCACGAGGCGCGACCGCGTGCGCGGCGGTTGAAATCCTGCAGGCATTCGCCGATGCGCGTGCCGCCGCCCCATCCGGCAGCCAGGAGGTGCAGGCGTTCCTGCGATCGCCACGGGTCCGGGTCGCGCAGCGCTTCGCCGACGCCGGTGATGCGCGTGTGGAAGATGAAGCAATGCACGTCGGCGAGCTCGGCGCAGAGCGCACGCGCGAGGCGCAGGTAAAAGAAGCTGTACTGGCTCATCGACCGGCTGACATCGAGCAGCAGGACGAGGCGCGGGCGCACGCGGCGGCGATCCTTCCAGGCCAGCCTGAACGGCGTGCCGCCGCTCGCGACGCTGCGCCGTATCGTGCCTCTGCAGATCGAGGCGGCGGCCGCGATCGCAGCGCGCTTCGCGCCGCAGTTGCAGGTGCTTCAAGCGGCGGGCGAAACGGCGCATCAGCGCCTCGATGTCGCGCACCTGATCGGCGCGATCGAGATCGCGGAAATCGGTGGACGCGAGCGATTCTTCGCGGCTCGCGCCGTGCCGTTCGGCGTTGCCATCGTCCTCGCTCGCGCGCTCCCTGACCGTGCCGTGGCGATCGGCAGCTGACGGCTTCGCATCGCCCACATGCGCCGCCGCCTCCGGGCGGCTCGCGTCTCGCGGCAGCGGCCTTCGGCAGAACGCCTTCCTGTTCGGCGGCAGGAAGTAGGCATCGAACAGCGCATCGAATCGCCGCCATTCGTCGCCGCGGCCGCACAGCAGCGCCTTCAGGCTCCAGCGCAGGATTTCGCCATCGAGAATGCCGACGCTGCTCCGCCGTTTCGAGCACACGGGTCGAGTCGCCGCCACCTACGCCGTAGCCGTTGGCGCGCAGGAAGCCGGCAAAGCCCGTCAGGCGCGTCCGCAAGCAGCGGCTCCCGGATGGTCGGCCGGCGAAGGCGCGACGATCAGCATGCTGCCGGCGATGCGGGCGACGACCTCGCGCGTAAACCCGGCGCGGTCGGCGCGGGTCTTGATGAGAGCGCTCAGCGTTTCGAGGATGCGCTCGGCCCCATCGTCGTCGATGCGTGGAAATGCCCAGCCGCAGCAGCGCCGCCGTCCAGTCGAGCGTCTCGGCGATGCCCGGCTTCTTCTGCAGGTCCATGCGACGGACGCTCTGCACGAACTCGACCAGCTGGCGCGCGAGCTGCCCCGCCGCCTCGGCGCCCGGATCTCGACGATCGCGAGCTCCTTCTCGAAGGCCGGATAGTCGATGTACTGATAGAGGCAGCGGCGGCGCAGCGCGTCGGAGAGCTCGCGCGTGCCGTTGGACGTGATGACCACCAGCGGGCGCGAAACGGCGCGCACGGTGCCCAATTCCGGTATCGACATCTGGAAGTCCGACAGCAGCTCGAGCAGATAAGCCTCGAACGCCTCGTCGGCGCGGTCGACCTCGTCGATCAGCAGCACCGGCGGCTCGGCGCAGCTGATCGCCTCGAGCAGCGGGCGCTTCAGCAGATAGCGCTCGGAAAAGATGTCCTGCTCCTTGAGCGCAATCGGAGCGCTCGTCGTGCTCGAGCAGCTTGATGGCCAGCAACTGCCGCTGGTAGTTCCATTCGTACATCGCCGCATGCACGTCGAGCCCTTCGTAGCACTGCAGGCGGATGAGCTTCGCGCGCCGCGTACCGTGGCGAGCGCCTTCGCGACTTCGGTCTTGCCCACGCCGGCGTCGCCCTCCAGCAGCAGCGGGCGGCCGAGGTCCAGCATCAGCAGCAGCGCGCGCCGCGAGCGGACGCTCGGCGATGTAACCCGCGCCCTGCAGCTGCCGCTGCAGGTCGACGACCTCGTTCATCCGTTGCGACAGCGAGCAGTTCACGCCGCTTCTCTTGCGAAAGAGGCCGCGCAGCCAGTCCTTGAACACGGCCCACATGCAGCGCGAGGCCGTTCAGCTCGCGGGCGATCGGCGGCGTGACGGCGTGACCGCGAGCGCGGCGCATTCGCGCGTCGGCGGCAGCCGCATCTCCGCCGGCGGCGCGAAGCGCGCAGGCGTCGCGCTCCGCTGCGCGGCAAGCGCGGCCACCTGCGCCGCGAAGTTGTCGGCGAACTGCTTGAGGATCTGGTCGGCGACCGAAGTCATCATGCGCCCGCCGAACGCGGCAGCCTTGCCGCTCATCGATACTTCGCTCTTGCCCACGAGATTGCTCGAGCCTCCGGCGACGGCCTCGATGCGCGCAGCGAGATCCATCGACGCGCCGGAGGTGCCCGGTGCTGTCGGTGCCCTTGCCCAGCAGACGAAGCGAATGCGCGGCGGGATCGATGTCGCGCACTTCGACCTCGCCGCGGAACGACATCGTCGCGGGACCGACGCGCACCGTGACCGTTCCCTTGTAGCCGCCGCCGGGCAGGCGCTCGGTGATCTTCGCGCCGGGCATGCACCCGGCCACCGCCTCGATGTTCTGCAGGAATTCCCACGCGACGTCGGCCGAGGCCGGCATCGGAAACGTCTTCGTCGAGCTCGACCTTCATGCCGATCGTCCTGCCACGGCCGCTACCGCTTGTTGATGCCGAGCGCCTTGCACTGCTGCCACACGCGATAGGCCGTGTGCGGCATGTCCATGTGCGTCACGCCGAGATGCGCGAACGCGTCGACCACCGCATTGCTGAAAGCACGGGATGCCGCCGACGTGCGGCGATTCCGCCACGCCCTTGGCGCCGATCGGATGGTGCGGCGACGGCGTGACCGTGTGATCCGTTTCCCAATGCGGCGTTTCCACGGCGGTCGGCAGGAAGTAATCCATGAGGCTGTTGCCGAGATGGTTGCCGTTCTCGTCGAACGGAATCGCCTGCCCGAAGGCGACGGCGAACGCTTCCGTGAGGCCGCCGTGGATCTGGCCTTCGATGATCATCGGGTTGATGCGCGTGCCGCAATCGTCCGAGCGCGTAGAAGCGCCGGACCTTGGTCTCGCCGGTGAAGCGGTCGATGTCGACCACGCAGACGTACGCGCCGAACGGAAACGTCATGTTGGGCGGATCGTAGTATTCGGTCGCGTCGAGCCCCTTCTCCATGCCGTCGGGCAGGTTGCTCGTGTGCGCCGCCATCGCGATCTCCTTCATCGTCTTGGCCTGGCTCGGATTGCCCTTGACCTTGAACCGGTCGACCTCCCATTCGAGATCGCCTTCGCCCACCTCCAGCAGGTGCGCGGCGATCTTCTGCGCCTTCGCGCGGATCTTGCGCGCCGCCATCGCGGCGGCGGCGCCGCCGACCGGCGTCGAGCGCGAGCCCCAGGTGCCCGCGCCGTACGGCGCCTTGTCGGTGTCGCCTTCCTCGATCTGGATTTCGTCCGACGACAGGCCCGAGCTCGGTGGCGATGATCTGCGCGTAGGTCGTCGCGTGTCCCTGGCCCTGGCTCATCGTGCCCGAGCCGCGCGATCGCGCTGCCGGTCGGATTGACGCGGATGTCGCAGCTGTCGAAGAGCCCGATGCCGAGGATGTCGCAGACCTTGGTGGGTCCGGCGCCGACGATCTCGGTGAACGTGCGAGATGCCGATGCCCATCAGCTCGCCCTTGGCGCGCTTCTCGGCCTGCTCGCGGCGCAGGCCGTCGTAGTCGACCGCCTTCAACACCTTGTCCAGCGCGGCGTGGTAGTTGCCGCTGTCGAGCGTCCAGCCGAACGCACGTGGTGTACGGAAACTGCTCCGCCTTGACGAAGTTGCGGCGGCGGATCTCGGCCTTGTCGAGCCCGAGCTTCTGCGCCAGCACGTCGATCATGCGCTCGATCAGGTAGACCGCCTCGGTGACGCGCAGCGAACAGCGATAGGCGACGCCGCCGGGCGCCTTGTTCGTGTAGACCGCATCGACCCGGCAGTAGGCCTTGGGAATCGCGTACGAGCCGGTGCAGATGCTGAACAGGCCCGCCGGCAGCTTGGTGGCCGAGACGTGCGAATTGAACGCGCCGTGATCGGCGAGCGCGCGTGAAGCGCAGCGCCTTGATGCGACCGTCCTTGTCGGCCGCGAGCTCGCCGACGCCGTGATAGTCGCGGGCGAAGCCGGTCGTGGAAATGTTGTCGATGCGCGACTCGATCCACTTTGATCGGCACGCCGGTCACGATCGACGCCACGATCGCGACGACATAGCCCGGATAGACCGGGACCTTGTTGCCGAAGCCGCCGCCGATGTCGCCGCCGACGATGCGGATCTTGCTTTCGGGAATGCCGGACAGCATCGCGACCACGGTGCGCACCAGATGCGGCGCCTGCGACGTCATGTAGACCGTCAGCTGGCCCGTGACCTTGTCGAACGACGCGACGCAGCCGCACGTCTCGAGCGGGACACGGATGCACGCGCGGGTTCAGGATCTCTTCGCGGACGGTGACTTCGGCGCTGGCGAACGCCGCGTCGGCGGCGGCCTTGTCGCCCGCTTCCCACGTGAAGATGTGATTGGGATGCGTGCGCTTGCCGTGACCGACGTTGTCCTTGTCGGCGATGTCTTCGCGAATGATCGGCGCATCGGTCGCCATCGACTTGTGCGGATCGACGATGGCCGGCAGCTCCTCGTAATCGACTTCCACCTGTTCCGCGCCATCGGCGGCGCTGTAGCGATCGCTGGCGATCACCATCGCGACTTCCTGCATCTGGAAGCAGACCTTCTCGTCCGCGAGCACGGCCTGCACGTCGCCGCCGAGCGTCGGCATCCAGTGCAGCTTCACCGGCTTCAGGTCGTCGGCGGTCAGCACCGCGACGACGCCCGGCACCGCGAGCGCCTTGGTCTTGTCGATCGACTTGATGCGGGCATGCGCGTAGGGGCTGCGCACCATCGCGCCGAACAGCATGCCGGGCAGCTTGATGTCGTCGACGTAGGTGCCCCTGCCGCGGATGAAGCGGGCGTCCTCCTTGCGCAGCCTGGGAGCGCCCATCCCTTGCAGCTTGGTCTCGCGCTCGAGTGTGTCCGTGTGAGTCGGCCATGTCGAATTCTCCGGTGGGGTCGCTGATGATCAGGCGGGCGTCGACGCGAGTTTCTTGCGCCGCGTGCTGCACCGCCTTGACGATGTTCTGGTAGCCCGTGCAGCGGCACAGGTTGCCGGCCATCCAGTAGCGGATCTCCTCTTCCGACGGATTGGGATTTTCCTTGAGCAGCCGATAGGCGCGCGTGATCATGCCGGGCGTGCAGTAACCGCATTGCAGGCCGTGCTGCTCGCGTGAAGCCTTCCTGCAGCGCGTGCAGCGCGCCGCCCTGCTCGAAGCCCTCGATCGTCAGCACCTCGGCATCCTGGCATTGCACGGTCAGCACCGTGCACGACTTGACCGACATGCCGTCGAGATCGACCGTGCACGCGCCGCAGTGGCTGGTTTCGCAGCCGATGTGCGGCCCGGTGTGCAGCAGCTTTTCGCGCAGCGTGTGGATCAGCAATTCGCGCGGCTCGACGACGACGTCGACCGCCTTGCCGTTGAGCTTGAACGACACCGCTGTGTTTCGTCGGCCATGTCGTCGTCCTCCTCGCTGTCGACTCAGTGGCTGGCGCGCGAGCGCGCCGTGCGCAGCGCGCGCTGCGTCATTTCGCCGGCCATGCGCCGTCTTGTATTCGGCGTCGCCGCGCTGGTCCGCGGCCGGATCGCAGATGCTCATCGCGAGTTCGGCGGCGGCCGCGATCGATGCGTCGGTCAACGCGTTTGCCGCGCAACGAATCCTCGGCTGCGCGCGCCTTGAGCGGCGTCGGGCCGACATTGGTCAGCGCGATGGCGACATCGCGCGACCGTTGCGCCGTTCATGCGCAGCGTGACCGCCGCCGCCGCGGTCGCGAAATCGCCGACCTTGCGCTTGAGCTTGGCATAGCAATAGCCGGTGCCCGGCGCGGGAACCGGGATGCGGATCTCGGTCATGATCTCGTCGGGCTTCATCAGCGTGTCGTAGGTTCCGACGAAGAAGCCGTCGGCCGGAACGACGCGCTCGCCCGCCGCGCGAGCGCAGCACGAACGACGCGCCCAGCGCCAGCATCAGCGCCGGATGGTCGTTGCCCGGATCGCCGTGCGCGATATCGCCGCCGATCGTGCCCTTGTAGCGCACCTGCGGATCGGAGATGAGCCGCGCGCCCTCGACCAGCAACGGGCATTTGTCCTGCAGGAGCTTCGACCAGATCAGCTCGTTCTCCGTCGTCATCGCGCCGATGCGGATCGTGCCGCCTTCCTCGCGAATGCCCTTGAGCTCCGGAATCTTGCCGAGGTCGATCAGGTGATCCGGCTGCGCGAAGCGCATCTTCATCATCGGCAACAGGCTGTGGCCGCCGGCGAGCAGCTTCGCCTCGTCGCCGAATTGCGTGAGCAGGCCGAGCGCGTCGGGAATGGACTTGGGCGCGTGATACTCGAATTCGCGGGAATCATCGCGTCGCTCCTCCAGCGTTCTTGTTCGAGGTACGCAAACGCTCGCTCAATGCATCGCCAGCCAAAACCATAAGTGCCACTTGGCCGGCGCGGTAACTCCCGCGCGAGTTGGGCGCTGACCCCAAGTGCGTAATCCAGGATTTGGCGCGAGCCAGGTCGCCCCGCTGTCCCGTGCGCGTCGATGCGCGCCACGGTTCGCCACAGTGGCCCGCCAGTTACGGCGACAAAAACACGCGATTCGGCTGAACCGGCTGCGGCAATTTCTCTACGGTCACTTTTCCAGCTTTACAGTTCGAAACACGCTGACCGGAGTTTTCATGGCTTACTCCACGTCTTCCTGCGTATCGGTCGACGCAAGCGGTGTGTTAGCAGGTTCACTTGCGTAGATGGTTCAACGCTCGATCAGATAGCGTAGCCAGTTCAGTATCTTTGGCGAAGTCTCTGGTCAACTCCATAATCTAAAATGATAAGGATTGCGCTTGTGGCATTCGCCACCAAACCACGTAGCCATGGTTTCGTGGCGCCGATCGGCTCAATTCAGAATATAAGCGCCTGAATCAGCGACTGATCAGTGGAAAAAAGCTGTGTTCTGCCATCCGAGGGTGTTTACCATAAGAACATCAGAAGCCGCGCGCGAGGAACTTGCTGTCATTAACGCTTTGGGCAGCGCCAGCATCACCACACCAACTGCACCTGTTTATCCGATGCAGCGCGCGTAGCCAGTGTGCGACTGACCACACCATCGATCACGGCGCACTCAGGCGACGGTGCCGGCTGATCAGTGGCACACCCTGAAGCCGTATCAGCGGCTTGGCCACGCCACCCATGCGCCGGCCTTCACCAGCGGCGAACAGCACCAGCGCCGATACGCAGCCGCGGGTGGAGCCCTCCACCTTGTTTGAACCAGGTGGCTATGATCGTGATTCCACCAATTTCGAAATGAGATTGAACAGTGTCAAGGCACACCGGCGGTCAGGCGCGACACGCTGAGCCGATTATAGACTCGCAGGTGGCCGAGTCGTGAATGTTATGTCAGTTGGCAAATCGCCGACCGGGCGCTCCAGACACCGTTGCAAGACTTGCCCGTTTTCGATGAGTGGCGAGGTCCCATTCAGGTCGTTGATACAAGGGCGCGCTAACGAGCAATGACGAATCATTCCCATATACAGACATTCTTGGGAATGATTGCGCGACGGTCGGGGCGCCACCAGCGACGCAACTCGGTACGCCGTGGGCCGGCTACGGTCGTCGCGTAATGACGCCTGCGCCAGATATCACTATCACCCGATTCCTGCGTGCGCCAGCTCTGCATCAATGTGCATGCCTCGTTGAATTCGAGACGCGGACTGCGCGGCAGGGAGCTTTGACGAGATCCCCGTGGCCGAGATTGCACAGAAAATTGGACTTCACGTGGCCGGCGGGGAAAAACTCCTGCTCGCACCCTTCGCATTCCTTGCCCGCGCCGAAAAACTCTTCGTCCAGCTTCGCATTGTCGAAGCCCTGACATCGGCCCGCAGTCGAGTCCCAGCGCGCGGGCCGCAAGCATTAGATAGGCCCCTTGGAGCGATGAGTTACGGCGCGCGGTCGTTTCGATGAGCGACGCGTTGGCCGCGAACAGATCGCGCATCGCCGGGTTGTGCGGAAACAGCTGTGGGAGCTTCTCATAAAATTGGAGGTCGTAGGCGACGATGACGGTCACGGGTGCCTTCATGGTCTTCTCCACGTTTCCGGGCGACAGCGACGGCCGGAGTCTTTCCTTCGCCTTCGCCGAGCGAGAATGAATACGAAGCGGGCTGGCGAAGCATTCGGCGCTGGTCGGGTCCCCATTTCGACGTCGGCATAGCTCGCGCAGCGGCGTTTCGTCCGCAACGGGTTTTGATCGGTCAGGCGCTGTGTGTGCGCGCGTTGTAAAACTGTTCCTCGATACATGGGTTCGAGCTGGCCATGGCATGCCGTCTCCTCGATCTCATTGGACGCGAACGGATTGCTCGCGTGGACGAAAAAGGCAGCCTGTGCCGGCGTGCAGACGACGTCGATCACAAGCGCCGACACCGATGCCGGCAGCCAAGGTGAGTGTTGCTGTCCGGCTCGGCGGGGTCAGACAAGCCACCCACCTGTTCGGCAAATTCCGACGGCAGCAACTGCGATGGTACTCGCGTGGTATTTGTCTAAGTGCGCCGCAGCGGCCCGCTTCAGTGGCGCCTGCAGACAAAACTCGAGAGGGCTCGACAGTCGCAGTTCGACCTATACCGTTGAAAAACTCGTTGTTTCACCGAAGCCTGGATGCACGCGATTGCAGATCGCGGGGTTGTTCAGATTCTGAGGTTGTTTAGGAAGTGGATTCGTCGCCGATCTGGTTTTATGCGGGCATCGGATCCGCTTCCGGTGTTACGAACATCAATCGCTTTGCCATTCGTCGCAGGTTCTGCGCGATAGCAGCGAGCAAGAACTCATCGCGCGCTCCGCTGGGCCCGCGCAGTCGCAAGCGATCCAGCTTGAGGATGCGCTTGAGGTGGGCGAACAGCATCTCGACCTTCTTACGCGCCTTGCGCGATTGCCGATACGCCTCGGTCTTGGCGAGGGCACGCGCGACATCCCGCGCCGGTTCAAACGGACTGCGGTCGATCTTGCGGATCACCATGTTGGGACAGCACTTGGGCTTCAACGGGCAAGCTTGGCAGTCGTGCTGGCGGGCCCGGTAGCGAAACGGGTTCTTCTTCACTCGACTCTCGCCATGCCGGCTTGAGGACGCTTGCCGGCGGGACAGATATAGCGGTTGTTCTCGGCATCGAAGGTGAAGTCTGAGCGACCGAAGGTGCCGTCGCCGGGTTCCGACTTGTCCCACACCGGGATATGCGGCGCGATCTGCTTCTCTTCTACTAACCAGCCGAGCATCGGGGCCGCGCCATAGGCCATGTCGCCGATCAGGCGCTCGGGCTTCAGGTCGAACCGTTCTTCGACGCGCTCGATCATGGTCCGCGTCGAGTTGACTTCGTCGGTCCGCAACGCAGGCGTCGCTTCGACATCAACAATGATGCCGGCCTGCACATCAATCAAATAGTTGGTCGAGTAGGCGTAAAACGCCGGGCCGCCCACCGCCGTCCAACGCGCGGCGGGATCAGTAGGCGAGATCGACGCGGGAGCGGTGCCGGGCTCACCCTGCTCATCGAGCGCGGCCAGATACTCGCGCACCGCCCGGGTCGCGTGCCGCGGATCGCGCAAGTCCTCCGCCTCCTCGCGCGCCGTACTGCGGCTGCGATTGGCGTCGGCCTTGATCACACTGGCGTCGACGGCAAAGCCTTCGCCGCCGACCAGTCCTTCCTTCATGCACCGCTCGACCACACTCTCGAACACATGCCGAAACGCTTCGCTCTCACGGAAGCGGCCGTGGCGGTTCTTCGAGAACGTCGAATGGTCCGGCACCGCGTCCTCGAGACCCAGCCGACAGAACCAGCGATACGCCAGATTGAGGTGAACCTCTTCGCACAGCCGGCGCTCGGAACGAATGCCGAAGCTGTAACCCACGATCAGCATCCGCACCATCAGCTCAGGATCGATCGACGGCCGCCCGGTGTGGCTGTAGAACGGCGCCAGATGGCGGCGCAACTCGCCGAGATCGAGACAATCGATCAATCCCGCGCAGCAGGTGATCGGCCGGAACGTGATCGTCGAGATTGAATGAGTAGAACAGCTGCTTCTGTCCGCCAGACCCTTGTCCCATCATTCCCGCTTCTCCCACTCGAACGCCTTGGCTTCAGCATAGCCACCAAGCGCTCGCTTTCAAGGGAGTTTTTCAACAAAATAGACAGAAGCAGCCGGTCGCGGATCGAGGCTACAACGTCCGCCACGCGGCGGGAGCGGTCGGCGAGGTTTAGGGGCTGATAGGCAGTCTGCGGCCGTAAGGGACCATACCACTTTACCGAAAATGCGGACCTTCTATCTGCAAGGCGCCAGGCATCGGCGCTGACTGCTCTTGAGAGTCATCGCGGAAAGTCGCCGGTGGCGCAAGACCGCACAGATTCAGCGAACGCGAGATATGTCGCTCTCGGACACGACGATGGTACGCTCGTCACCTTGCGGGCAGCACGCCCCCGCGTTGCCCTTTTGCGCAGGCCCCTTCCCCGCGGAGACCCCGCAGGCCAGGATCCGTTTGCCCAGCAAGCAGCGCCAGCGCGAAATGTGAGCTCGATTCAGGCCTACGGCGCTGTTCACCACGCCGTGCTTGGCGCGTCGTCCGTTTCGCACGCATCGCCGCTGACGAGACCGTGCTCGACGTCGGCACGGGCACCGGCGTGCTGGCGGTCACACCGCGGCGCGCCTGGGCGCGAAGGTCACCGGGCTCGACCTGACGCCCAGTTGATTGGTGCAGGCGCGTGAAAAGGCACGCGCTATCGCCCGCCTGCCCGACGTTGCCTGGACGCAGGGTGATGCCGGGGATCTGCCCTACCCTGATGCGTCGTTCGACGTCGTCGTCAGCCAGTTCGGCCACATGTTCGCCCCGCGCCCCGATGTCGTCGTGGCCGAGATGCGGCGCGTGCTGAGGCTTGACGGTCGCGTCGCATTCGCGACTTGGCCGCCCAGGCGCTTCATCCGGGCAGATATTTCGCGTTCATAGGCCGCAACTCGCCGCCACCACCGCCAGGCGCCGCGCCGCCGTCGCAGTGGGGCAACCCGGCGATCATTGCTGAGCGCCTGGGCGACAGGTTCGCCCAGCCGTTCTTCGAGCGCGGGGTCCATGAAGTTTCCGGCGCTCAGCATTCCGCCTTCCGGCAGTTCATGGAGCGCTCGGTTGGCCCGATGCAGAAGCTTGTCGAAAGCATGGCCGCCGACCCGCAAGCTAGAGCGCTTCCGCGCCGAGTTCAGTGCTGGCCGCGCCTTACCACTTCGACAAGCGTCATGCACCAGGACTACCTGCTGACGCGCGCGCAGGCAGCTAACGGTGAGAGCGAACACTCCCGGTGCAGTTGATCGGGAAGGTCAGCACCATCGGGGGCAGGAATTTCAAGAGTCTTCCTCGTGCTTGCATTTCGGTCAGGCGGTCAGATTTGACGAACGGCCGCTCCCAATCTAGCGGGCCTTCCGTCATCCAGCTTGAACTTCCGCCGTTGGCCGGGCGGAGGCCATACACCCGAACGCCTGAACTCGACCGGTCCGTTGTCGCGCGCTGTTTGCGCCGCAATCGCTTTTATTCTTAGTACTAAGTACTCCCGTCGGCCCCTCGGGGCGTTCGGTACCTAGTACGCAATGCTCGGCTCCAGCCCGCTCGAGCGCGACTGGTCACTGCCTGCGAGGGTCACGCAATCCGTCCTTTCAGGTACCCAGCCCCTTCTGCGCATCGCACTCAGTACCCGGTTCGAAGTCCGACGCACCGCGTGACCTTACAACCAGGGGGCTGCGTACATAGTAGGAAGATGCTTCGTACCAGCACTGAGAACGAGGCAGTCGTGAGGGAACAAGCTCGGCACAGGCCTATTACTTCTGCTTCGCGATCTTGTCCTTGATTTTGTCGTAGACGGCCTGAGGAACGATGTTCTTGTCGACCAGTTCGTCCTTACCCTTGTAGAGACCGGCCCTTAATGATCGCCTTGGCGCGCGCGCGTCGCCGATGCCTTCGAGCGTCATCAATTGGTCGGCCTTGGCGCGGTTGATGTCGATTTTGTCGTCGGCAGGCGTGCGGCCGGCTTGGCCGTCATCTTGGCGTCCTTGTCCGCGGCATATAAGGGCGTAGCCAATCCCAGCATCGCGGCAACAAGCACAGCGGCGAGTCGTTTCATTGGTCTTCCTTCCAATGGTTGATCGGTCGAACGAGTTGCGTCCACACAAACGGAGTGGAACGCTTTGCATTGTAATTCGGTACCGTCCTGGCCGTACTGGCCCAAAGCTAAGCGCGGCGATCGACGTCAGTAGCACTCGGTACTAGGCACTCAGTTCTTCATTACAAAACACGAACTTCTTACCTAATCCCGCACCCGGCGGGGGCGGCGCGCTTGCGATCAACCTGTTCTCTCCGGACGAGAGGAGGACGAGAATGCAAACTCAAATTGCTTGTCAGCCTAGTTCTGGCTTCCGCAATAAGCACTTTGCCAGCGTGTGGGACGATGGGCGGTGGCAGGATGAAGTACCTGGCGGAACCGCCCTCCGTCGCCCGGAGTGAGACGATTTCAAGCTAATAAAGTACGAAGTATCTGGAACGAAGCACTTGGCACTTGGGACTTCGTACGGGTTGCGACGTACTTCTTACGGGGAATTAACTTGTGGGCCTCCGCAAGGCACTTTGGCTCGTCGCTGCCTAGCTCACCTCGCGGTGGTCCTTGATGTAGTGGGTGAGCGCAACCCTCGGGACGACCGCGATTCGACCCGTTGCTGCCTGTCGTGCTCTCGAGAAGCGGACGTTCGCTGACTTCGCTAAAAGGCTGTGCACGGTCACTCGATAGATTACTGAATTACGTCGTCCGCTCGCGCGAGCACCGAGGCGGGGATCGTGAGGCCCACGGCTTTCGCGGTCCTCAGATTAATCACCAGCTCGATCTTCGCGGGTTGCTCCACCGGAAGATCGGCAGGCTTAGTTCCTCGAAGCACTTTGTCGACATAGCGTGCGACGCCTTTGTAGTAGTCGCGGTAACTCAGACCATAGCTGATGAGGCCACCTGCCTCCACGTACTCGCGAAAGCCGTATATTCCAGGGAGTTTGTATTCGTTCGCTAGCGTCACGATGCGTTGCATCTCGTTCAGAAAATATGCATCGACCATCAAGATAAACGCGTCGACACGCTGCTTCTTCATGCTCCCAAATTCCCGGTCCAAGCCCGCTGGAGTGTGCGCCTCCGTGCGTACAACATTCAAACGGATGCGCTCTGCCGCCTGCTGAGCCTGTGCCCACCAATATTCATCGTCAACACTTTCCGGGTTTGCCATCACGGCGACAGTCCGGATGTTGGGAATTGTCGTGGAAATGATTTCGAACCACTTCGGAATCAATTCTTCGAACAGCGTTGACGTGCCGGTAACGTTTGCGCCAGGTCGCGCTAGGCTTGCCACGAGCCCAGATTCTACTGGGTCGCCGTTCACTGACATGACCACCGGAATAGTAGTCGTGGCGTTTTTTGCTGCGCGCGTCGACGGGATGCAGGTCCCCACGATCGCGGCCGGGTCGCGCTTGACCAAAGACGCGGCTAGTTGTGGAAACTCATACGCGGGGGCCCAGTGCACGTCGATGACTACGTTCTTGCCGTCGATCCATCCAAACTCCCGAAGCCCCTCCTTAAATGCGCCGAGAAAAACGCCGCGGTCTGCCTCCGACCCTTGGGATAGATAGTCGATATGCGGGATCTTCGCGCCATACACTTGCGCTAAAGATGCATATGGCGCCGCGAGCGCGCTGGCTCCAAGTACTAGGAGAACTCTGCGACGTGCAATCATGCGTTTTTTCGACAGATCGAAGGAATGATCCACCGTCGATTATTCTACGCGTATGCGGCGTATGCGGCGTGTGCCGCGTCAGGTGCCCACTGGGATACGTTTGATGTGTCGACACCGGCTGGTCGCTGTTGCAGCAATCGATCGAAAGCGGCGTGTCGAAAGCCACCGCGTGAAGGGCGTGGGGTGGCGATACTGGTACGAATCAGGGCCGCTAGACGCCAGCCGAAGTAAGACGCCCGAGACTCCGGCAATGGTGAGCGCGACCGGCCGCTTTGAAGGACAAGACACTACGACCGGTTCTGGCCGTTCTGGACTTCCCAGGATTTAATGGACAGTCCGACGCGCCCTAGCAGCAGATTCAAATTCTTCGGGGACTCACCCCGCCTAGATGGCTGTGGCGTCTCGTTTGATTGTAGAACGTTTCGATGTAGTCAGAAATGTCGCTAGCGGCAATTTCTCTGTTCTTGTAGATCCGCTTCTTGATGCGCTCCTTCTTCAGACTGCTGAAGAAAGATTCGGCGACCGCATTGTCCCAGCAGTTTCCCCGCCTGCTCATGCTTGGTTCGAGACCGTTCGTGCGGCAGAAGCGCCGCCAATCATCACTCCCGTACTGCGAACCTTGGTCCGAGTGAATTAGAAGTACGTCTGGGACGACGACGACGCACGGCCATCAAGACCGCATCGAGGGCGAGCTCTCGGGTCATCGTTGGTTTGGTAGACCATCCGATTATCTTTCGTGAGAAGAGAAGAACGCCGTACGACAGCGACGCACTTCGTCCTGGCTTTTGGTAGGCAATTCCGCACACTAAGTACAAAGAAGTGCTGTGCATGACATCAGGATTTCAGGCGCGAGATCAGCCGAATCGCGTTGCCGCTCT
>ERZ1370068.5799-contig-4807_pt1 | contig 66538 bp, 109 predicted proteins | sample MGYA00561227_ERZ1370068 | MGnify/ENA primary metagenome ERZ1370068 (study PRJEB38410, sample SAMEA6850437) | metagenome | study: Metagenomic assessment of the ecological functions of the soil: analysis of the soil microbiota associated with the... | reverse complement strand
TGCTATTGGAACTTAGCGAACATCTGTGTTTGCAACGCACATGTCCGCTTTCGGGGGCAAAGCGGACTACGGTGGATGCCGGTCATCTTCACAAGGGAGATCTGCATGCCTGAGGTCAACACCGAGTTTTTGTTCACGATCGCCCTTCGAAATTCAAGTGTTTAGTCTCGGCGATACGCCCTATGGCAGCCGACGCATCTTTCATTTTGACGGCGGCAGCTTCGAAGGACCGAAGTTTAAGGGTAGGGTGTTGCCCGGCGGCGGCGGCTCGTCGCTGATCCGTCGCGATGACGTGCTGGAGGTCGACGTGCGGTTGATCCTCGAGACCGAGGACAAGCATCAAGTCTGTGTGGCCTGGAAGGGACTTCGCCATGGTCCGAAGGAGGTCATGGACCGCCTTTATCGCGGCGAGATCGTCGACCCACGAGCCTACTATTTCCGCACCACGCCTTACTTCGAGACGAGCTCAGAAAAGTACGGTTGGATGAACCGCATCTGTGCGATTGCGACCGGCTCGCTTGGTGCGAACGCACGAACGCTAGATGTTTTTCAAGTGTTGTAGCCGTAAGTCTGCTTTTGGCAGTTAGCAGACATCCGAGTGGCGCCAATCAATGTCTGATTCCGGAGGCCTGCACATGAGCAACAATGACGAAAAACGGCACCTGTTCGCTCGCTGGCGCAATTCGGAGGTAAGTAGAAATTTCCATCGGCTTGGACTGCTTGTTGCAGCGATCATCCTTGTGACGGGCCTTTTGTTAATGACAAAGGATGCGCTTGGCCTGAGGCTGTGGGATTTGATCCCGGCCGACATTCCAATTCTCGCGGGCGGAATCGCTATCGGCCTAACCGGCATCGGATTAGTTTCATTGGCCGCGTACGGCATCGTCCGTGCGATAGGTTGGACGATTGACAAATCTATTTAAAATCATCGCTCGTGAACACGAGCGCCGAAGATCGACTGCCACTTCTTCCGACGCTCTTAAATGTGATCGGTTTCAGCGTGGCCGGGCCTAATACCCGAAAGGGTCAGGCGGGCATCACGGCGGCTAGTACAAGAAACAATGCCAACGCGCCAAGCATGACAACTTCCTCAATGTAGCTGTGATTGAATTCGATGGACATTTGTCGCTCCCATCCGTGCACAATTCCTATTGCAAACATGGATCGGCAATCCTGACTCCCAATATGAAGTAGCTCACACAACTCAGGGCCTATTTCGCGCCTGAGCGGACATTCGGAGACCAGCAATCGATGTCCGCTTTTGGGGGTAAAGCGGACATCGCCCGCAAACGACGTAATGTCCGCTTATGACAAAGCGGCGGACATCGCTTCGTGGAGTGGCGGTTCTGTTCCGCGAAATTGCCGCACGAAAGCCGCCACCAAGTGTGAAATAGCTCACACCCCCTCAAACGAAATTCATCAAAATTAAGTGTTCGGGCCACGGCCAAGGGGACGGCCAATGGCAAGCGAGAACGCGCACTTGCTCGTGTCCTTGACGTTATCGACGGTGACACGAGAACAGTACGTTGAGCGGAGCAAGGAGCGCGCGCTCGCGCTTCTCAGGAGTCGGCCGGATACGCGAGGCGGTCGCCTCGATGATGATGGACATGCGGAAACACCCGAACTGCGGAGTGCCTCACGAAATCCACGCGATCGGCATCTCTGCCGCCGCGGCTGGCGATGCCGCCGTGGCGCGCGCCTACATCGAGGGTTTTAACTGAAAGCGTTCGGCGGGGGCCCACCATGTCCGCTTCTGGCACTAAGCGGACATCGCTCTTTGCACCGGACATGTCCGTTTTCGGATGTAAAGCGGACATCACGTATTGCATGCAAATGTCTGCTTTTGACCCAAAGCGGACATCGTTTCGCGCGTTCCAACCCATTGCCCCAGGTCCAACTCAACCGGAATTGGGCCCCTTGTTACCTTTGATGGTTCAGTCCGTGCGTACATTGGAGGAGAACTATGGCCATGAAAAAGACCACGACGGCAAAACTGATCTCAGCCGACGCAATGTCCTGCTTGGGGGAACCACGCTCGCCGCAGCATCTGCGATTACTTCAACGGGATCAGTCCAAACCGCACAAGCGCAGTAGCGGACCGCGCAAGCACAGCCTGCGCCACGTGATATTCGCCCACAATGATTCAATGATTTTGAGCGACCTATGATTCCGGTGACGCGCCTCCAATCAAGAGCGAGAAAGCGGTTCGCAATGCCTGACTGCCTACACAGCGCTCGCCGATAAATACAATGAGCCGGGACGTTTCACGGCCCTTATCGGCTTCGAGTGGACTGCCATTGGCGGTTTCAATCTCCACCGCAATGTGATCTTCCGCGGCGATGCGAGCGTGGCCAACCGCACCATTCCTTATTCCCAATACGACAGCAAGAATCCCGAGGACCTCTGGAAGTATCTCGCCGAGTTCGAGAAGCAAACTAGCGCCGAAGTGCTGGCCATTCCCATGCTGGTAATTTCAGCAACGGCCGCATGTTCGCAGTCCAGACATTTGCTGGAAAGCCGCTCACCAAGGAACTCGCCGCACTGCGCGCACGCTTTGAGAGGCTCGTAGAGGTCACGCAGATAAAGGGCGATGGCGAAGCACACCCCATGCTTTCCCCCAACGACGAGTTCGCCGGCTATGAAATATGGGACAAATCCAATCTCAACGGCACCGAGGCCAAGAAACCCGAGATGCTCTAATGGGAATACGCTCGCGAAGCCCTCAAAAACGGCCTGATGCTCGGTAAAAAGCTCGGCGTAAATCCCTACAAGTTCGGCATGGTCGGCAGCACCGATTCCCAGACTTCGCTGTCCACAGCCGAGGAGGACAACTTCTTTGGCAAGCACTCCGGTGTCGAGCCAGAGCCACACCGCTGGGAACACGTACCCGATGGACGATTTACTGGTGATCGGAAGCTCTCAATAGTCACCTGATATTGTTTCAGAAGCTCATTGAAGCGAGCATGCGCAATGCAGTCGTACGAGAGTGGGCTTAGCTGCTACGGGTTAGTGCGGTCGCAAACGAGACCGTTAGTCCACCATAACTCAGACGTGCATGTAATTGAGCCGTAATCCGGGATAGCGAACGCGCCGCATAATTTTTCAAGTTAGAAGAGTGAAACTGAACGATCATGCCCATATACCCTCCGTGAAACACATCGGCTTCCTCTCCTTCGGCCATTGGACGCCGTCGCCACAGTCGCAGACGCGGTCGGCGGTCCGACGCGCTGCTGCAATCGATCGAGCTCGCCATCGCGGCCGAGGAGTTGGGCGCGGACGGGGCCTATTTCCGGGTGCATCACTTCGCCCGCCAGCTCGGCTCGCCGTTCCCGCTGCTCGCGGCCTGCGGCGCCAAGACCAAGCGCATCGAGATCGGCACCGCGGTCATCGACATGCGCTACGAGAACCCGATGTACATGGCGGAGGATGCAGGCAGCGCGGACCTCATCGCCGGCGGGCGCCTGCAGCTCGGCATCAGCCGCGGCTCGCCCGAGCAGGTCATCGATGGCTTTCGCTACTTCGGTTACGTCGCCGCCGGATGGCATGACCGACGCCGACATGGCGAGACGCCACACCGAGGTCTTTCTCGAAGTGCTACGCGGCGAGGGATTCGCCAAGCCCAACCCGCGGCCAATGTTTCCGAACCCGCCTGGCCTGCTGCGGCTCGAGCCTTATTCGGAGGGCCTGCGCGAGCGCATCTGGTGGGGCGCCGGCACCAACGCGACGGCGGAATGGGCGGCCAAGCTCGGCATGAACCTGCAAAGCTCGACGCTCAAGATCGACGAGAGCGGCAAGCCGTTCCACGTCCAGCAGGCCGGAGCAGATCCGGCTTTACCGCGCGGCGTGGAAAGAAGCGGGGCATACGCGCACGCCGCGGGTGTCGGTCAGCCGCAGCATCTTCGCGCTGGTGGATGACCGCGACCGCATGTATTTCGGGCGCGGCGGCGAGGACGGGGACCAGATCGGCATGCTCAGCGAAACGGAGCGCGCCATTTTCGGGCGCAGCTACGCCGCCGAGCCGGACGCGCTCATCGCGCAGCTCAAAGCAGGACGAAGCCATCGCCGAGGCCGACACGCTGTTGCTGACCGTGCCTAATCAGCTTGGCGTCGACTACAACGCCCACGTCGTCGAGGCGATCCTGAAACACGTCGCGCCGGGGTTGGGATGGCGAGAAGGGGAGACGCGGACCACCGCTCGAAGCGCAAATATTTCACAAGAGACGCTATGAGAATTTAGCGTCTGTGCCGCCACTATCGGTTTCAAACTTCTTCATGAATCAAATCACGCAACCGTCTTCTTAGTTGAAGATAGGCAATATCGTCTTCATCGCGCGGCCTTGGCAGGTCGACGTTGATAAACTCTTTGACGCGCCCCGGTCGCCTAGTCATCACTGCGATGCAGTCCGATAGTTTGATTGCTTCATCAATGCTGTGAGTTACAAGCACTACCGTCTTGGGCTCCCTTTGCCAAATCCGGACTAGCTCGTCCTGCATGAAGGTGCGGTTCTGCGCGTCGAGTGCGGCGAAAGGTTCATCCATTAGAAGCAAGTGCGGTTGAACTGCGAGGGCACGAGCAATCGCGACCCGTTGCCGCATGCCGCCCGAAAGGTGGTGGGGAAATTTATGTTCGAAGCCGGCAAGGCCGACCAAATCGATGTAATGACGGGTGATGTCCTTGCGCTTGTGAGTGGGCAGTTTCTTCATCTCCAGCCCGAATGCAATGTTCTGGCAAACGTCCATCCAGGGAAACAAGGCATAGTCCTGGAAGATCATCGTATTCTGCCAGCCCGGCATGCGGATCGGAACATCGTCAACAGCGACAGTGCCGGTCGTCGGCGGTTCGAAGCCCGCCGCAATGTTAAGCAAGGTCGTCTTGCCGCAACCGCTATGACCGAGAATGGCGCAGAATTGATGGTTCGGGACCTCAAGGGTCACATCGCGAAGCGCCACTACGCTCCCTGCGTTCTCGGGGCTGCCGTAGACTTTGGATAAATTTTTGATTGCAAGATGGCCCATCGCGCGACCCTACCGGCTGAGTGCCAACGACCATGGCAGAAGTCGGCGACCTAAAACGCGAATAGCGGTATCAATCAAAAGTCCGACGACGCCGATCGTTAGCATGCCCGACGAATGATCGTGTCAGTCCGCAACATGCTGCGTGCATCGTTAATGAGAAAACCAAGTCCCGAATTTGCGCCGACAAGTTCAGCCGCGACGAGTGCCATCCAGCCAACTCCAAGCCCGATTCTCACGCCGGTGATGATCTGAGGCAACGAACCCTTGAGCACGATGCGAGTGAGCACTTTGTGCTCGGGTGCACCAGGCTGCGGGCCGCCCGCACAAGGTTCGGATCAATGTTTTTAACGCCGACGATCGTGTTGACCAGGATCGGGAAGAACATTCCCAGAAAAATGATGAATTCATTTTGCTCATCGCCGATTCCAAACCAGAGAATACTGAGGGGGATCCATGCCAGCGGCGGAATCGGGCGCAGAATTTCCATGATCGGATTGACTTGATTGTAGACGCGCCGCCACCACCCCATCGCGATACCGAGCGGGATGGCAGTTGCGGCGATCACGAATGCCGAGGCTTCCCGTTTGAGGCTGGCCAAAAGATGGAAGAATAGCTCGCCCGATGCGATCATTCCCGCGCCCGTGCGTGCAATCGTAGTTGGCGCCGGCATAAGCACCGCCATGTGCGGGTCGATCCTTGGCAACCACACCGTGGATGCGAATTGCCAAGCAAGGATCGCGACTACAAGCAAAGTGAGATTGGGCAAGAATGCGAAAAGCCGGCTGGTCCGCACTCCGGCAGGCCGAGATGCCGGCGCGACGTCCTCGCTTTGCGTCGATGCACTCAAACAGCGTGACCCTTCCTCACCGGGCAAAGCTCGCCCAAGAGGTCCCATTGCGCAGAGGCCTCGCGGACATTATTCACAAACTTCCGCTCACGGCTTGTACGTCTTTCCCGGCGAACGCCCATGGCCGGGTCAGGTCGCCCGGTTCCGGCCATGGTTGCGGCTCCTTGAGCGTATTGGCGTTCGCATAGGACGGGTAGGGAAGGCTGCCGATCATTCCGGCCCAGTTCGCCGGGATGAATGGCGCCTGAGTCGGGATCTTCCAGCCCAGCTTCTCGTACGTGTTGGCCATGAAGTTTCGTATCAAACGAGTCTTCATAATCCTTGGCGGTGAGCGCCTTGGTGATGCGGTTGCGATCCTTCAGCCATTTCGCGATGCGAGCGTTCTCCTCGCTCCACAACTTCGCAAAGGGATAGCTGTATGTCGGTTTATAGAGATTATTGTAAAGCTGGGTTTGCTGAAGGAGCAGAGGCCTGCCGAACGACTTCAGGGTCGGCTCCGCAGCAAGGAAATCCGCCGCTTTGTCCGGGGTTAAGCCTGATCCAGAGTGCTCGCTTCCATGAAAGCGTCGCTGATCGCCTGCACCACGTCAGGAACATTATCGATCAGTTCCTGTCGAACGTAAAACATGCCTTCATAGAAGTTGTAGGGAAGATCGTATCGACCTCACGGCCGGTCTTGCGATCCTCAATGATGGTGACCGACGGCTCCCACGGCACGACGGCCGCCGATGCCTTTCGCCATCAGGATCTGTTCGCTCGGGGGCATATTCTTCAGGATGACATCCTTGCCGATTTGCAGGCCGACGACTTCGGCGGCCTGAGTGAAATAGAATTCGGCAGACGAACCGGTGACGATGCCGATCGTCGCGGGCGGATTGCTGCCTTTGAAATCGGCAAGTTTCTTGATCGGCGAATCCACGGGGACGACGGTTGAATGCTTCAGGTTTGGAGCGACAACCGCAATGGCCGCGAACCGGCACGCCGCGGTCGAGCAGCGACGTGAAGGGGAAATTACCGCCGTTCCCGACCTGGATGCGGGCAGACGCCACAGCTTCGTTGACATCGGGACCCGCGGCAAAGGCCTGGAATTTGGCCTCCAGGCCGCGCTTTTCCAGAAGTTCGGCCTTGTCCATGACCACGTTGATCGTGTTTTGACCTGAGAATGGTCCTTGCCAGCCAAAACCGAGTGGCCACCACCCTTTCTGTTTCAGCCAGGCAATGGATTTGTCGGAGACTTTCTTCATAGGGCTGCGGCCAGCCCCAATCCGTGAAGCTCTGGGCGGCCGCTGGAAGCATTCCGCAAATGAACGCAGCGAGGGCCACGATGGCCATCGCGCCGAATCTTATCCGGTGCTGGCTTGTGCATTTCACTCCTCCCATTTTTGGCTCGGCCGAATGTCGAGGCAAATGCGTATCGATTACTTCTTTTGACCTTTCAATTTTCTGCGATGCTGGCGTTCCTGATTAGGCTGGCTCGATGACGAATAACGCGCGGCCGTATTCGACGAGTTCGGCGTTCTCTGCGCCGATTTGAATGATGCGGCCGGAGACCTCGGAGTTGATAGTTGTGAAAAGCTTCATCACTTCGATCAGGCAAAGCGGCTGGCCTATACGCACGACACTGCCGACTTCGACGAACGGCGGCGCTTCCGGATTGGGTGCTCGGTAGAAAGTCCCGACCATCGGAGCGGTTACCTCGACCTGGCCCGCAGCCGCTTCGACCTTTGACGCGGCCGCGGGCGTGTCGCGCGCCGAGATCGGGGCGACCTTAACGGGCGCAGAGCCGCGCTCGGTATATTCGGCGGCAGCCGCCGCAGGGCGCCATTCCGGCGCACCACAAGTTTCATATCGCCTGTTTCAATAACGAGCTCATCGCAGGAACTGCTGTCGATGAGCTTTATGATCTCGGCGATCTCATCGTAAGTCAGGCTCACGGGCGCTCCTGTTCGTTCGGATCGTCGTCCCGCTGTATCGATGGTCGCTGTCAATCGATCCGCTGTTGCCCGCAGAAGTGGAACGTGGCGCAAGCCCTGTTCTAGCGACATCCGTGCAAGTGGCGCGGAGATGGCGAGTGCAGCGACCCGCTGCCCGCCCGGCGAGCACACCGGAACGGCCACGCATACAACCCCAGCCAGAAATTCTTGATTATCAGTTGAAATCTCGGTTGCCCGGATCGTATCGAGCGCGGCTTCCAGGTTTGCGAGCTCGGTAATGGTGTTTTCGGTATAACGGTAGAGGGGTATCGATCGCAGCAGCAGCGCGCGTTTTGCGCGGGCAGTTGGCTCAGAAAGAGCTTGCCCATGGATGTGCAATGCAACGGCACGCGCGAACCCGGCTCGAAGCGCAACCCAAAGGGCCACGCAGACTCCACGCGGTCGAGATAGACCACGTGACTCCCGGTCATCACCCCGAAATTGCAGGTCTCGCCGATTGTCTGCGAGAGCGCCTCTAGGATCGCGTGGCGCGGTGCACGTAGCATTGAAGCGGCGACGATGCCCAATCCGAGTTGCACCATTCGGGCGCCCGGCACGAACCTGCGGCTTCCGGCTCGCGCTGTAACAGGCCTTCACTCTCCAGCATTCGCACGATGCGGTGCGCTGTCGGCTTGGGAAGACCCAGCAGCGCGCCAGCTCCGACACGCCGAGAGGGCGCCGGGCGGTCGCCATTGCTTCTAGAATTGCGACAGCCTTGACGGTGGGAAATGTCTTCGACGGCTGTTCCGCGAGAGAGGTCCGCCGTTCGCCAAGCCGGTCGTTGTTCGACGGCTGGATGTCGAGTGGAGACTGCATGGGGAAGTATCAAAAACCGAAACAAAACGTCTTGCAATATGAATTTATCCAGTGCGACAGTTGTGCTGTTCACCTGCCGAGGTGAACAGCACAACTGAGAGGCGAAGCGATGCAGCGAGTGCTGGTCGCCAATCGCGGCGAAATCGCGTTGCGAGCGATCCGCGCCTGCCGTCGGCTGGGCTACGAAAGCCTCGCTGTCTTTTCTTCTGCCGATGCGAATTCGCCTCACCGATGGGCGGCCGATCATGCGATATGTATTGGCCCGCCAGCGGCGGCCGCAAGCTATCTCAACGCAGCTGCGTTGCTTGAAACGGCGATCGCGATGGGGTGTGACGCGATCTATCCCGGTTATGGCTTTCTGGCCGAAAACAGTACGTTTGTGGAGCGCTGCAACGAGGCCGGATTGACCTTCATCGGTCCCGACAGTGAGTGCATCTCACGAATGGGCGACAAGGTCACGGCGCGTCAGACCGCTGCCGCTATCGGGATCCCGATTGTGCCGGGCTCGGAACAGGGCTTCACATCGGCAGGGCCTGCGCACGCTGTTGCGAGCGATCTCGGGTTTCCGCTCCTGCTGAAGGCAAGCGGTGGCGGCGGCGGGCGCGGCATGCGGGTTGCGACGGGCGGCGAAGATTTTATTGCGCAATTCGAGCAGGCTTCGGTTGAAGCGAAAGCGGCATTTGGAAACCCGGAGATCTATCTCGAACGGTTCTTCCCGCAGGTTCGCCATATCGAGATTCAGGTTTTTGGCGATCACCACGGCAACCACGTGCATCTTGGCGAGCGCGACTGCAGTGTGCAGCGGCGCCATCAAAAGCTTGTCGAGGAATCCCCATCGCCGGCACTCGATCAACCGACGCGCGAGTGCATGGCAGAGGCCGCTGTCGCCTTGATCAAAGCGCTCAACTACGTCAACGCCGGAACGGTGGAATTTATCTTCGACCCTGCAAGCGGCAAATTCTTCTTCATTGAGATGAACACCCGGATTCAGGTCGAGCATCCTGTTACTGAAATGGTCACGGGCATCAGACCTTGTGATCGAGCAGTTTCGGGTTGCCGCCGGCGAAAAGCTCTCGTTTGGCTCGACATTCTCCGAGGGACGGGCGGCGATCGAATTCCGTATCAACGCGGAAGACGCAGCGCGCGACTTCCGGCCCGCGCCGGGCATTCTCAACGCGCTGGCGCCCGCCGAGCGGACGCGACATTCGTGTCGACAGCCACGCGTATGAAAACTATGCCGTGCCGCCTTACTACGATTCCATGTTGGCCAAGCTCATTGTCACGGGGCCCGATCGGCGTGGCAGCCATGGAAGTTGCCAAAATCGGCACTGGCTCGGTTTCAGGTGTCCGGACTCGAGACCACCGTTCCGTTCCATGCGCGGCTTCTGCAACAGTCCGGAATTTGCGCGCGGTGAGGTCCATACGCGTTGGATCGAGGACAACCTGGCAGGTCGGTGACGCATCTGATGGGTGGCAAACGAACCATCAACCTGGTCGACGTGACATTGCGCGATGCGCACCAGTGCCTGTGGGCGACGCGCATGACAACGGCAATGATGGAGGATCTGGCGCTCACGCCTCGACCGCGCTGGGTTTGAGGCAATCGATCTCGTTGGTGGGCGCCGTCTTTGATGTCTGTGTTCGCTACCTGCGTGAGGATCCCTTGGGAGCGAATGCGCATCCTCAGCGGCTGGGTCAAGCAGACGCCGCTGATCGTGATGACGCGCGGCCAGAGCCTGTTCACGTTCGAGTTCTTTCCGGACGATATTGTCGAACTAACGGCGGAAAGAATATTCGCCAACGGCATCCGATATCACACGCCTTACGACGCCCTCAACGATATGCGCAACATGCAGGTGCCGGTACGTGCCGGCAAAAAGGCCGGCCTCTATACCGCTGGCGGGGTCGTTGTACACGGTCAGTCCCGTCCATACCGACGACTACTTATGCGCGCAAGACACGTGAGCTTGTGTCGCTCGGTGTCGATGCCGTTTACATCAAGGATCCGAGCGGTCTGTCTGACGCCCGAACGAGCGCAGACACTCGTGCCTGCGCTCAAGGCCGCTTGCGGCACGTTTACCCCTTCATCTGCACTCGCATTGCCTTACAGGGCCTCGCGCCGTACACCGCGTGCCGCGCTGTAGGACTCGGCGTGGATGTGGTCCACACGGCAACGTCCGCGTTGGCCAATGGCGCATCTCATCCAGCCACCGAATGGTTTGTCGAGAACATACGACGCGATGGCTTCAACGTACCGGTCGATCTTCGACCCGTGGACGAGAGTTGCTGAGCGCCTGCGCTACATTGCGAAACGCGAGGGCAAGCCGATCGGCAGCATTGTTGAATACGATGCGTTTCCACTACGAGCATCAGATGCCTGGTGGCATGGTGTCAATCTGAAATCGCAACTCGCGCCACTTGGGTATCGCGCACCGTCTGCCGGAAGTTCTCGAGGAAGCTGCGCGGGTGCGGTGCGAGGCTGGGCTACCCGATCATCGTCAGCCCCTTCGCTCAGTTCGTCATGACCCAAGCTGTCCTCAACGTGATGGGAAAGGAACGGTATGCGACGGTGCCAGATGAGGTTAAAAATACGTGCTCGGCTATTACGGCGAGATTGCCGGCCCGATCGATCCCAATCTCTATGACCGCATTACCAATGGCGCCATGCCGACATCGGCGCGGCCAGGCGATCTCTTGGAGCCGGGAATTCCGAAGATCCGGCAGGAACGCGGGCCATTCGCGTCCGATGACGATCTTCTGCTCGCTGCCTTCTACGCCCGGCGCGAGTTTGACGCGCTGAAGGCGGCCGCACCCATCAAGACGAACTATCCTCTGGCTTCAACACCGCTGGTGACCCTGCTTAGGAAATTGCACAGCGGCGCGACATCCGATCGATCCATCTCGTCCAGCAGGCCGGGTGAGCGCATGACGACTCCCGCAATCATCACTGTCGCTATCACTGGTGCCATTCCACGCAAGGCTGACACGCCGGCGGTGCCGGTGACGCCGAGCGAACAGATCAGATCAGTCGCATAGAAGCCTTCGAAGCCGGCGCTTCGGTCGTGCATATTCACGTGCGCAATCCCGACGAAAGCCCCAGCTCCGATCCGAGCTTTTCGCGCAGGTCCAGGAAGGGCATCCTCAAGCATTGCCCCAAGATGATCGTTCAATTCTCAACCGGCGGGCGCGGCCGAAGCCAGAACGAACGCGGGCGAATGCTCTACCTCAAGCCCGATATGGCCTCGCTCGCCACAGGCTCGGTAAATTTTCCGGCACAAATCTACGAAAATCCGCCGCAACTCGTTGAGCAACTGGCACGCTCAATGCTCGAATACAGCGTTAAGCCCGAGATCGAGGTTTTCGACGCGGCGATGCTCTATAATGCAAGGAACATGGTTGATCTTGGCCTGCTCAAGCGACCCTGCCAGGTTCAATTCGTAATGGGCATTCCAAACGCGCTGCCGGCCCGACGCAACCTGCTTGAATTTCTGATCGCGGAACTCAAGGAGCTGATGCCCGATGCAACGTGGTCGGCCGCCGGGATCGGACGCCATCAGCTTGAAGTCAATCAATGGTGTCTTGAGCTTGGGGGCACGTCCGCACAGGCCTGGAAGACAATATCAAGTTCGACAAAGATCGTTTAGCGCGCAGCAACGGTGAGTTGGTTGCGCGTCTCGCCGGCGATGTGCGCCAATTTTGGACGACACGCAGCAAACGCTACGGAGGCACGGAAAATCTTACAACTTCCGACAGGCTAGAGTTTGCACGGTAAAAACGGGGGAAGGGCAATGCAGGAAAAAACGAAAACCGGTGGCTTCGGGACGTCGATCGGGACCATCGCCTTCGCAAGCGCGATCGGCACGACGATTGAATGGTATGACTTCTTTTTGTTTGGGGTAGTCACTCCACTCGTATTCAACAAGCTGTTCTTTCCAAACTTCGATCCGTTGGTCGGCACATTGCTGGCATACACAACGTTCTTTGTCGGGTTCATATCGCGCCCAATCGGCGGCATTATCTTCGGTCACTATGGTGATCGCATCGGCCGCAAGACCGTGCTCGTTCTCACCATTCTCATCATGGGCGTCGCGACTTTCCTGATTGGATTATTGCCGACCTACGCGACCGTTGGCATTTGGGCACCGGTCATGCTGCTCTTTCTTCGCATCTTTCAGGGCATAGGCATTGGCGGTGAGTGGGGTGGGGCCGTGCTGATGGCGGTTGAACACTCTCCAGCCGGCAGGCGCGGTTTCTACGGGAGTTGGCCGCAGATCGGTGTTCCAGCTGGCCTGCTGCTGAGCTCGGGGATGGTTTACCTGTTGTCATATCTGCCAGAAGCGGACTTCTTTTCCTGGGGCTGGCGAATAGCCTTCCTCATCAGCGCGGTCCTGGTCGCGGTCGGTCTCTATATCCGCTTGAAAATCATGGAAACGCCGGCCTTCACGCGCATCCAGGATCCGACAAGGTCGTCCACGTGCCGTTTTTCGAGCTGTGGCGAACACACGGAAAGAACACCCTGCTCGGCCTGGGCGCCCGCTACATTGAAGGCGTGACCTTCAACATATTCGGCGTCTTCGTCGTTGGCTATCTCGCAGGAACTTTGGGCCTACCCCGACAAACAGCACTGGCTGGCGTGATGATTGCATCGGCGATTATGATCGTCATGCTGCCGATCTACGGCAATTTGTCCGACAGGATCGGACGGCGTCGTATGTTCGGCGTCGCCGGAATACTGATCGGCATACTTTCGTTTCCGGCATTCTGGCTGATGCAAACCAAGAGAGCCGCTGACTGATCTGGATCGCAATCGCAGTCCCGTTCGCGTTTGTCTATCCGGCCGTGTACGGCCCACAGGCTGCGCTGTTCTCGGAGCTGTTCGATACCCGCGTCCGCTATACTGGAATATCGTTTGTCTATCAGTTCTCTGGAATCTACGCGAGCGGCTTGACACCAATCATTGCCACGGCCCTTTTGCCGATGGGCGGCAACAAGCCGTGGCTGATCTGTCTATACGTGCTCGCGGTGAGTATTGTCAGCGCGCTGTCAGTTTTTGCGATGACCGAAGCGCATAAGCGAGACATGGCTGTCGACAGTAAGTAACAAAGCTCAACTGCGGCGCGATCATTATGGACCTCAACCTGAAAGGTCGCGTCGCGGTCGTCACCGGCGGAGCTGCCGGTATCGGCGAGGCGATTGCGAGTGCGCTTTCGGCCGAAGGCTGCACGATATGCATCGTCGACAGGAACGCTGACGCAGGCCGCCAAGCGGCCTCGGCGATCGCAACACGCGGCAACCCGGCTCGATCCGCTGTTGCCGATGTCGGTGATCCTGCTGAGGTGACGCGCGTCTTTGGGGAATTTGCCGCTACCGAAAAGCGCATCGACATTCTTGTTAACGCCGCCGGCCTGCTTTCAACGGGTCTGGTGGCGGACCTCGGCACCGACGAATGGCGGAGAGTGAGCCGAGGTCAACCTCGATGGAGTGCTTTATTGTGCAAAGGCAGCAATTCCCATCATGAGCAAGCAGCGTTATGGCCGCATCATCAATATTGCATCCGTGTCAGCCATGCGCGGTGGAGGTTCGGTCGGAAATACGCTTTACGGCGCGACCAAAGCTGGGGTCGCGGCTCTGACGATGGGGCTTGCACGCGAACTCGGCCCGGACGGCATCACCGTCAATGCCATCGCACCCGCCATCGCCGACACGGCGATGACGCATGCCGCGCTGACCGAGGATGCGCGACGAAAATTCTGGCGCGAATTCCCCTGGGTCGTCTGGCTGGTTTGTCGGATGTCGCCGATCTCGCCGTGTTCCTCGTTTCAGATCGGGCCAGTTTTATTACCGGTACGATAATTCCCGTCGACGGCGGCATCCTGACAACTTGACTGTACAACATGTCGGCCATGGACATTACCACGCTTGCGGCTGTCGGCATCGTGACCGCGGCAGGGCTTGTGCGTGGCACCACCGGGTTCGGCGGGGCCATGCTGATGACCCCGGTTTTGTCCGCACTTCTTGGTCCCATTCCGGCAGTCGTGACGGCGCTTCTTATGGAAACAGCAGCCGCCCTCGTGATGTTTCCCGACGCATTGCCAAAAGCGCGGTGGCGAACTTTGCTGTATTTGATCTTACCGGCAGCCGTGACGGTGCCACTCGGCGGCTATTTCTTATTGACCGTCGACCCGGCCGTTGCCCGGAAAATGATCTCCGCCGTGGTCATTGTATTCAGTTTGATGCTCCTGTTGGGATTTCGATATAGCGGGTCACCGCGGGTCATAACGTCTCTCGCACTCGGAAGCGTTGTCGGGGCGTTGCTCGGTGCAACAAGCGTCGGCGCTCCGCCGGTCATTCTTTATTTAATGTCCGGTCCCGATCCCGTAGCGGTCACGCGCGCCAATTTGACGCTCTTCGTGACGGCTATTTCTGTGATCGGGCTGATTATGCTAGCGGCGGCCGGCGCGATAGGCGGCTCACTTGCTACGTCAGCGATGTTGCTGGTGGTTCCATTCTTATTGGCCACCTGGCTTGGCGGTCAGCTTTTCGCGCGGCTAAGTGATGCCGGTGCGCGGCGATTTGCTCTTGTTCTCATGCTTTGTCTCGGCACGGCCAGCATTTTTTATAGACGTACTTGGTGGCATTAACACAACCCACCTAATTGAGTGGCGGGACAAGCCTTTGTGGGCCGTTACTAACTGAATCCGGAAAAACAAAGTCGAAAATCCAAACGGGTCAAAACTGCGTCGGGCAGCACAGGGCCGCTTACCCTTGACCGACGAAAATGATTGTACCTAACATACAACACCTATACCGAAGCTTGCCTCACGACGGTCTGATCTCGAGCGGCAATGAAACTGTTTTGAATTTTGTCGGTGAAATAACGGTTGCAGCACCGCGAGAGGCGGTGTTCAAGGCGCTCAGCGACGCGCCTTTTTTGCGTCTTGTATTGAAGGCGTGCGCGATCTCACAGCGATCGACGCTACCCATTACGATGCAGTGTTGGAAACCCGCATTGCCTATATGCGCTTTAACTTCAAAGTTGGAGTGCAGCTGAGCCGCGTAACACCGTCCGAGGAGATCGAGGCCAAGGTCGAAGGCACACCAATGGGAATGGTGGGCCGTCTGACCGCGACCGCGACGACGCGACTTGCCGATGCCGACGGGGGGACGGTCATCCGTTATTCAGTCGACGCGACGTTGACCGGAAAACTCGGTAGCATGGGTCAACCCGTGCTCAAGGCGAAGGCCAAGGAAATGGAAAAGCAGTTCTCCGCAAGGCTAGCTGCCGCCTTCGCCGGTGAGCAGCCTGGGTCGCCGCCATGATGGCTTTTGAGCTGCTGGAACCGGGCTCGCTCAAGGAAGCGATCGCGCTGATAGATCCAGACGACCCGGAGGTGCGGCCGATCGCCGGCGGCACGGCGCTAATGCTGATGATGAAAGCGGGGGTATTCCGGCCCAGGCGTCTGGTCAGCTTGCGCAAACTGGGGCATGCATTCAGCCGCATTGCGGCCGCGCCGGCGGGCGAACTGACCATCGGCGCGATGGCGCCACTCAGCGCACTTGAGCATTCGCCAGCGGTTGCACGTGGCGCACCGGTGATCGTGCGCACCATGCGGCGGCTTTCAAATGTGCGGGTGCGCAATGTCGCAACGGTCGGCGGTGCGCTGGCCCATGCGGATCCGCACATGGACTTACCGCCGGTTCTGATCGCGCTTGGTGCCACCATCGCGGTCAGTGGTCCCGCGGGTGAGCGCACGATGGCGATCGAGGACCTCTTTACCGGCTATTACGAGACGGCACTCGCCAAGAATGAACTGATCACGCAATTGCGTATCCCGGCGCAAGGCGAAGCGCGCGCGGTCTATTTCAAAGTTACTTCTGGCTCCGCCGACGACTGGCCATCGCTCGGCATAGCCGTCGCGCTGCGTGCCGAAGGGAAGACTGTCAAATCTGCACGCATTGTCGTCAGTGCAGCAACCACCAAGGCCACGCGCCTGAAAGGTGCTGAAGCGGCGTTGATTGGCGCCGGCGCCGACGACAAGACGCTTAAAAACGTGGCGGATGCCGCCGTAGATGAGGCCGATATTATCGCCGACTTGCGCGGCTCGGCTTCCTACAAGCGTGAGCTGCTGCGGGTCTACGCTGCGCGCGCGGTCTGTGCAGCCATGCAGACAAGCGGAGGGTCGCACTGATGGCCGCGGCTATTGCATCCGGCGGACAGGTCGGTCGATCGCTGCCGCGGCTGAAGGGCACGACAAAGTGACCGGTCGCGCGGAATATACTCATCTGATGCAATTGCCCGGCATGTTGCATGCGAAAATCTTCCGCAGCACGGTCGCCCATGGCCGTATCAAGTCGGTAAACACCAGCGCCGCCCGCAAAGTGCCCGGCGTCTATGCCGTGTATACCAGCGACGACGTTCGGAAAGTCATCGCAGAGCCCTATTACGGGCCGGCATTCCACGACCAGCCGATCCTGGCTATTGGAAGGTGCATTTCGTTGGCGAACCGGTCGCCGTTGTACTTGCCAGCGATCCGCATGTCGCCGATCAGGCCGCGCAGCAGATCATGGCGGACTACGATGAGCTGCCGGCGGTTTTCGACGAGGTCGAGGCATCCGAAAACAAGACGCTGGTGCACGATGAATTGAGGCCAGCGGGTACTTTCGCCGACCTCAAGCACCTCAAGGGCCGCAAAGGGACCAACATCGCGCTCGATTTCAAGCTGCGGCGCGGCGATGTCGACAAGGCTTTCGCGACGGCGGCGAATGTGTTCGAGCATACGTTCCGCACCCAGAAAGTACTGCACCTGCCACTCGAACCGCACGCCTCGATCGCAGATTACCGTGATGACGGCATCACCATCTATTCATCGGCACAGGGGCCGTCGTTCGTACGCACCGAGATCGCGCGGCTGCTCGGCTGGCCGGAGAACCGAGTGCGCATCAAAGTGCCGTATCTGGGCGGGCGGCTATGGCGGCAAGCTCTACATCAAATTGGAAGCGCTAGCGACAGCCATGTCGATGTTGGCGCGCCGGCCGGTGAAGATCGCGCATACGATGGAAGAGCACTTCTACACCATCACCAAACACCCGAGCACGTTCCGCATCAAAAGCGGCCTCGACAAGGACGGCCGGATCATCGCGCGCAAGTGCGAGGTGTGGTGGAACGGCGGCGCCTATGCCGATATCGGCCCGCGCGTGACTCAGAAATCAGGCTTCACCGCGTCCGGTCCCTACGACATCGACAATGTTTCTATCGATTCCTACGCGCTCTATACCAACCTGACGCCGGCCGGTGCTCTGCGCGGCTTCGGCGTTCCACAGTTGGTGTGGGCCTACGAAAGCCATACCGACATGATCGCGCGTGCTCTCAATCGCGATCCGCTCGAATTCCGCAAACAGAATCTGCTGCGCGACGGCCGCCCGCAGGCGACCGGCACGATCCTGAAAGACGCCGCTATCGAAAAGTTCTCGATCGCATCGCCGAGCGGCTCAACTGGAAGCAGCCGTTCGATCGCGGCAAGGGCGTAATTCGGCGCGGCCGCGGGTTTGCGGTGGCCCTCAAGGCGGTCATCTCGCCGACAACCTCGGTGGCGATCGTGAACGTCTCCGCCGACGGCAGCACCACGCTATATTGCGGTACCGTTGACATGGGGCAGGGCTCCGATACGTGCGATGGCGCAGATGGTCGGCGAAGTGCTCAACATGCCGGCCGAGTCGGTGCGGGTCGTACCGCGCGATACCGACGTGACGCCCTATGACATGGGCACGCTCGGCTCGCGTTCGCTATTCCACATGGGTCACGCCGTTCGGCTCGCCGCCGAAGAGGCGCGCAACAAGATCGGTCATCTACGGCGCGAACTGGGCGAGCCAGAGGGCAGCAATGCTCCACTCGCCGAGTTATTCCGGAAGAAATACGGCATGCAAGCGGGCAATATCATCGGCACTGGCATCTACAAGCCGGACTACATCCCGCCTGACGCCAATGGGCTCACCACCAACGCGACGCCGTTCTGGATGGTGGCCGGCAGCGGCGTCGAGATCGAAGTGGATACCGAGACCGGGCACGTGCGCATTACCCGCCTGATTAACGTCGCTGACGTCGGTAAACCGATCAATCCAAAAATAGTCGAGACCCAATTATCGGGCGCATCCTTGATGCAGCTCGGCTTCAGCATGTTCGAGAAGATGCATATTGACGGTGGCCAGGTCACCAATGCCTCGCTCGCCGACTACAAGATCCGGGTATTCACGATGTGCCGCCGGTAATGGAGAATGAAGCGGTCGACACCTATCAGAGCAACGGCCCGTTCGGCGCCAAGGGTGTTGGCGAACTCGCCACCTTCGGTTTATCGCCGGCAATCGCCAATGCCATTGACGATGCCGTCGGCGTGCGCCTCACCGAATTGCCGTTGACCGCGGAGGCGGTGTTCCGCGCGCTACGCGCCAAGGCACAACAAGCCGCTCGGGGACGAATGAGATGAGCCCGGCAGCGACAACGATCAATTTCACGCTGAATGGCCGGTCGGTCGCGGCCGATGTGAAGCCGCACCACAACGTCGTCGAGATGCTGCAAACGCAGTTTGCCTTATTCGGTGCGCGAGAAAGTTGCGGGCAGGGTCTGTGCGGCTGCTGCACCGTGTTGGTGGACGGGCGGCCGGTGTCGGGCTGTCTTCATCTCGCAGTTTTCCTCGACGGTGCCGAAGTGGTCACGGTCGAGCATCTGGCCGCACCGGGCAAGCTTGATCCAGTGCAGCAGGCGTTCATCGAATGCGGAGCCTTCCAGTGCGGCTATTGCACACCCGGCTTTGTGATGATGACCAAGGCGCTTATTGGGCAACATCCCGATCCCGACGACGAGCAAATTCGGGACTATCTATCCGGAAATCTATGCCGCTGTGCCGCCTATCCAGAAATCATAAATGCGGTCAAAATGGCCGCACGTAGTAGCAAGGCCGGACCAACCGGCTAATCCAAAACGCGACCTAGAGGGAGGGACTGATCCATGACAACGGCAACTGTTAGCCGCTTCGGGCCGTGGTATCGCAGCCTCAACGCCACGCAGTGGAAGACTGTGTTCGCCTCGAACCTCGGCTGGATGTTTGACGGCTACGAAACCTTCGCGCTGATCCTGGTGGTCGGCGTGGCCCTTCGCGATCTGCTCGACCCGTCGCAATTTGCCCAGATCCCGGCTTTTGCCGGCACGGTCATCGGTATCACGCTGCTCGGCTGGGGCATCGGCGGTGTGATCGGCGGCGTACTCGCCGACTATATCGGCCGCCGGCGCACGATGATCTTCGCGATCCTGGCCTATTCGATAACGACCGGCCTTTCGGCTTTCGCCTGGGACTGGGTTTCGTTCGCGCTTTTACGCTTCTTGGTCGGCATCGCCATTGGCTCTGAATGGTCAACCGGCGCCTCTCTGACCGCGGAAGTGTGGCCCGATAACGCGCGTGGCCGTGGCGCCGGCCTGATGCAATGCGGGCTGGGCATCGGGTTCTTTCTGGCTTCATTTACCTGGCTGTTCGTGAGCGGCTATGGACCGCACGCTTGGCGCATCATGTTCTTCATAGAGGTCCTCCCAGCCCTGTTTGCACTCTGGTTGCGCACCGGCGTTCCTGAGTCGCAGAAATGGGAGCAAAGTAACGAGAAACGAAAATCCGCCAGGGAACGAAAAAAGAGTGGCGCCGCAATGAGCGAGGAAGACCACGCGCTCACCCGCTTTACCTTCGCCGATCTGTTCGCTGATCCGGAAATCCGCAAGCGCACCATCATTGTATTTCTGATGTCGCTTACGACAACAGTGGCATGGTGGGGCATCTCCACACTGGGTGCCGCCCTTCATTGCTGCCGCCGCGGGCAAGGCCGGACTGCCGCCGCAAACATGGGCGAGCTATGCCGGCATGAGTTACAACCTCGGCGCCATCTGTCGGCTATCATCGGCCTTGGCTTCTTGGCTGACCGCTTCGGGCGCAAGCCGATCGTGATGATCTTCTTCGCCGCCTCGCTGCTGCTCACGTTTGCGCTCTACAGGTGGACGACCGATCTGCATATGCTGCTGGTGGTTCGCGGCGATCAACGGCTTTTTCACGCTCGGTCAATATTCTTGGATGTCAGTCTGGTTGCCGGAGTTGTTTCCGACTCGCATGCGTGCCACCGGAATGGCGTTTACGTTTAACGCCCCGCGCGTTCATTGCGTTCATGGGGCCGCTATTCGCCGGCATGCTGATTGCCCAGTTTGGCGGCTTCAGCGGGATGGCGGTGGCTTTCTCGTTCATCTACATCCTGGGCTTCATCGTGGTTCCGCTCTTGCCGGAGACCAAGGGAAAACCCTTGCCGGGCTGAGGTCGCTGCAACGTTGTCAAGCCAGCGGTGCAGCGCAAAGCTGCACCGCTTTATTTCGTGCCACGAAGATGAGGAGCGCCGACATGGCGAGCGACATCGTTCTAACCAATCCCGCCACCATGGCGGCGCCCGGGGGCCATTACAGCCACGCAGTGAAGGCTAATGGTTTCGTGTTCATTTCCGGTCAGTTGCCGATCGCGCGCGATGGCGCAAGACTTATGGACGCGCCGTTCGAACAGCAGGCGCAACAGACGCTGGACAACATTGCCGCTGCGCTGAAAGCGGCAGGCAGCGCGATCGACCGGCTGGTTCAGGTGACGGGTCTATGTCACCGACATCGCGTCGTGGCCTGCCTTTAACACCATCTATGCGACATGGATTGGAACGTCGCGTCCGGCCCGCGCGGTCGTCCCGGTGCCGCAACTGCATTACGGCTTCAAGATTGAAGTCGAGGCGGTCGCGCTGGAAGGATTGTCATGACGCCGCCCAAGGTCATCGCGCTCGAAGAGCACTTTACATCGCCGGGCTTGCGCGCATTGCGCGGCGAGAAGGATACGCCGGTTCAGCGCAAGCTCGATGATCTCGGTGAACTGCGTATCCGTGAAATGGACGAAGCCGGGATCGATCTGCAGATCATTTCCGAAAATAACCCGGCAACTCAGAATCTAGATGCGGAAACAGCCATCAAGCTCGCGCGAGCGTCCAACGATGTGTTGCATGAAGCCGTGCGTCAGCACCCAGACCGATTTTGCCGGCTTTGCTACTTTGCCGACGCCCGATCCGGCAGCCGCGGCTAACGAGTTGGAGCGTGCCGTCAGCAAGCTTGGCTTCAGGGGCGCCATGATCATGGGGCTAACCCACGGCCGCTTCATGGACGACAAGCGGTTCCGGCCGATCTTTGAGCGCGCGGTCGAACTCGACGTGCCACTTTATATTCACCCGACGCCGCCGCACCCTGCTGTGCAGGAAGCCTATTTCAAGGAATATCCTGGCGCTTGCAGTCGCTCCGCTCGGTTTTACCCTGGAGACCTTGACCCACACCTTTCGGCTTGTTGTCAGCGGCTTGTTTGATGAGTTTCCGGCGCTCAAGATCATTGTCGGCCATCTCGGCGAGACCGCGCCATTTCTGCTGTGGCGGACCGACAACATCCTCGGCGAACGTGCGCCTATGCCGCGGGCATTTGCCGAATACTACCGCGAGCACTTTTGGCTCACGACCAGCGGCGCATTTTCGAACTCGGCTCTGACCTGCTCGATTGCCGAGATGGGTGTGGAGAGAATTATGTTCTCAATCGATTGGCCGTTCATGTCCAATCGCGCCGGCCGCAAATGGATGGATGCGGCGCCGGTGAGCGACCATGTCCGGACGCTGATCCTTGGCGACAATGCAAGAAAGCTGCTGAAACTGTCATGACGTTTTAGTCCTATAATATCTGGCCTCTACAAAGTGGGACAAGTATTTGAACGTGGCCTAAATCGTGCCCGCAATCGAAAACAGAAAGACGGCCGACGGCGCAAATCTTTCCCACTACAGCAAGCTGCGCTCCATTCAACAGGTTTCGGCGAGCTGCGAATTCCGGAAACGCTCAGTCGGCGGCGCAATTTCAGTGACCAGATCCCGCAGCAGTTTCTTGTTGGAAAGTGGCGCGAGTGTCATCTTGCGTGCCTGCAGGCGGGCAGTGCACGCGTAGACAGTTTCGCCGTCAAGTTCGACCATGCACTCCTTGCAGGCATTGGCATTTATGCAAGAGAAGCGGATCGCCAGGGTCGGATCGCGATTGGCCCGGATCCAGCGCAAACCGTCGAGTACTGACTGGCCGCCGCCTCAAAGCGGCACCTCGTAGGTTTCCCACCGGCCGTCATTCACGTCGAGGCCGCGCCAGATCCTAAGGGTGGCGTTTTCGCTCACGACGCTTGCCTCGGCGATATCGCGGGGTCCGGCCGATAGTTCGATGCGGGCGTCCTGTAGTCCCACAGTCTGATTGAACGCCCAGTCCGGCGACAATCGCGGATAGTCCTCGCGCTGATGCGCCCCGCGAGTTTCGGTGCGCGCAAGCGCGGCCTCGGCGACCACGCGGGATACCAGTAACATGTTGCGCAGATCAAACCAGTCGATCCGTCTCATATCAAAGCGATTGCCGTCGCCGGGCGGTGTGTCACCAAGTTCATCGGCGAGGAGACTAATGGTATCGATGGCGGCAGACAATCTTTGCCTCGTCACGCAAGGCACCGACATTGTCTTGCATCGTTTTCTGCAGCGTCTGTTGCATTTCGGCGGTATTGAAGTTGCGGGTCGGCGCGTCGGCGGCGATCAGCGCAATCGCCTTTGTGCATCGTCAGCATGATCGGGTGATGCCCTCAGGCGTTTGACAGAGTCGGCGGCGCTGCGGCCAGCACGGCGGCCGAACACCAGTGCTTCGGTAATACGCGTTGCCGGAAAGCCGGTTGGCGCCATTGGCGCCGCCAACCGCTTCCCCGCCGCGAACAGGCCCGGCAAACCCGTTTGCATCTTCGCGTCGGCTACGATGCCACCCATGTGATAGTGCGCGATAGGCGCTACCTCGATCGGCACTCTGGTTAGATCGATGCCATTGGCGGCGAGACGGTCGATCACCGGCCCGAAGGATTCGCGCAAGGCACGTTCCGGGCAGTGCTGAAAACTGAGGTACACCCCGCCATGCGGCGAACCGCGGCCGGCTTCGACCTTCCTTGAGGATCGCGTAGCTGCCGACATCCCGCGTGATGACGTATTTGCCGTCCTCGGCAACGCCGTAGTGTTGCGTGAATTCCTCCATGCGATTGTTCAGCAGCCGCCCGCCGAGCTTGTAGCGGAAGGGGTCCCACATGATTGGGTCCATACCGATCAGCCGCGGTGCCAGATGGCCGATGGGAAAGAACTGCACGAATTCCATGTCGACGAGCGAACCGCCAGCGCGCAAAGCCAGGGCATAGCCATCGCCGCCCATGTTCGCTGATGCGCTGTTGCGTCGATAAAGCCGTGTGAGAGCCACCGGTAGCCAGGATGGTTGCCTTTGCTGAAAGAATCACGGGCGCGCCGGATCCGAGATGAAGTGCCGCCGCGCCAACGACATCACCCTTGTTACGCAGGAGATCGACGACGCAGAGATCACCAGCTTTGCGAATTCCGCTGCTTTTGTTCACAAACGTGCGCAGCGTTTTCGATACAGCGGGCCCGGTGTTGAGAAAGTCCACATAGACGCAGCGCGGACGATCATGCCCGGGAGCCATGGCCTGTGTGATCCGACCATCTTTCCGAGCCCACCCCACGCCCCAACCGTCCATGGCACGGATGCAATCGGGCCCTTCCTCACACAGCAACTGCGCAAGGGGTTCGTTGCATAGTCCGCGCCCGGCGGTGAGTGTGTCCGCGTAATGATATCGCCAGTGATCGGGGGTTTCGGAGCCAAGCGCGACCGCGACGGTCATCTGCGCCATCACTGTGGCGCCCCGCGGCCGATCAGGCTGCGGTCGGCCAGCAGCACCTGACAACCGCTGCGCGCCGCCTCAATCGCCGCGTACATGCCGGCCGCGCCGGATCCAATCACCAGAACGTCGGTTTCGGCACTCATCGGTTCCTGGGTCATGAATATCTCACGGCCGTCGGCGACAGTTTGCTGAGTCAAGCATGATCCATACTGTTTCGAAAGCTGCTCGTTCCCGCGCGCAAATTCCAATTCCTTTCATATTGTAGTGCGTTAACGACCGCTTTGGATCATCGGCAGGCCAGTCGAAACGGTCAGACTTCAGTGCTGTTGACCGCCATGTGGGGTCAGGAGTGACTTTTTCCACTGAATTGCAGCGTGCCGATGGTCTGTTAAGGGTTCCTGGACGGCAAACTTGGGCCTAACCTAGTTGCACATCGATTCTGAATGTTTTTGGGAGGCGAGTTATGGCCAAGCTGATGTCGAAGTCAGAACTCATTCAAAAGATCGTCGCGCAGCATTCCGGACAAGATGGCGCGCAAGGACGCTCAAAGCCGTCATCGAGGTCGCTCGCCGCGATTGGCTACAAGGAGCTCAGTAAGTCCGGAGCCTTTGTTGTGCCCGGATTTTGCCAAATTTGTTGTTATCAAGAAGCCGGCAACAAAGGAACGGAGTGGCATTAATCCGTTCACGAAGGAGCCAATGATATTTAAGGCAAAGCCGGCGCGGAAGGTCGTCAGGGCTCGGCCAGTAAAGGCCGTTAAAGCTGCAGTAATGTAGCGTCGAAAACACTACACTGCCAAACGTGGTTTCACCTTTTCTGCCCAAGCAATTGATATCGATTTGATAGGTTCAATTCTGCCGCTCTTGTCGGAGTGCATCTCCATTTGCTCAGTCCGCCCTTCGCCTGACATGAAATCTAACAATCGGCTAGCGCGGCGGATTTGGATAAATTCCGCGAGCTGTTCCTGAGTGAGCGGCTTTTCCAGAAATCGTCCGGCGACCGCGTCTTGCATCACCAGATCGACATCAGACAATTTGTCGGGATTCATTGCCGATTTCGGATTAAATTCGCTGCGCTGCAATTCGACCAGGCTTTCTGGCATGCGCATATGTTCGGAATAGTATTTGACCGCGAGCGGATTGGAGTACATCCAGTCGAGCGTCTCGCGATAGGCGCGCATGAAGCGTACCATGACGTCGTGGCGCTCCTTCAACGCAATGGCGTTGACGATTTCGACCCGCACCGTCTGATGGCGCATGGAAGGCAGATCGCTACCGCGCATCAACACGCGGATGGTCTTAGCCTGTAAATCCTTCAGCCCGAACGGTGCTACCGACCAGCCGATGTCGATCTGCCCCGACATTGTCATCGTGAACGTCCGCGGGCGGTCCGCCGGTCTGGACCGGATTCGCCTTTAGACCATAGTGAGCGATCAACGCGCGCAATACGCTGTCGGACGTCGAACCATTGGTCGAATAGGCAATCGTATGCTTGTCGCTTATGTCTTTCACGCTTTGGATCGGCGAAATGGCTGGCACAAACCAATAGATATCTTCCACACCGGTATAGGCCGCGGCCAAGACGCGCACTGGTGCGCCTTTGCGAAAGCGCGCATGGCACCCGGGGTGCCGACGCCGATACCGATATCGGCGCTGCCCGAGATCACCGCCTGGAGTGTTTCGCCGGCGCCTTGGGTTCCGTAACTTTCTAAAACGATGCCGTGCTTTTGAAAAATTCCAGCCTTCATGCCAAGCGTCGGCACCTGATTGGCCCAGGCATCGATCTGGCCAACCGCGACTTTAATTGTGTCCTGTGCCCCGGCCGGTGCGGCGAAACCAGTCGAAACAGCTACGGAAAGAACCGCGAAGAAGCCCCGCAGAGATTTCAACATATTGCCTTTCATTGTCTGGGTCATCTGAAGGTACAAAATTCCCCGTTCTAGCGCCAAGATCCTCAGTGAAAGCGCGCGCCGCCTTAGCGTGCGTGCAAAAGTGCGTGGTGCCGTCCCTTTGATGCGGTCCAACAGATCAACTTCCCACGAGAGATAGGCATTCATCGCCGCTTCAGTATCCTTCGCCTGTTCATACGGCTTGAGCCAGACGTCAACTGGGTCATCGGCCATTTGCCGTCTGTCGAGAGCGGATACCCGGCAGCGATCAAACAGGGTTGCCGCCCTTAAGCAAGCGTATTGGGGCGTTCGTCAGTGAGCGAGCTTCCTCCGTCGCGAGGTCGGCGAGCAAGCCATCCTCTGACGTAAGAACCAGTGTGCCGGTTATATGTATCTTCTTTACAGCGCGATCGAGCCGGCCACGGATCGCGAACCACGCGCCGGGGATATGACCTCGGCGGTAATGCAGGGCTTGTCGATAGATCGATGACTGTGGCGCCCTCTTGTGCAAGCAGTGAGGACAGTTGCTCAGCCCCGATGGTCTCGTTGTTTTGAGGCTCGCAAAGCAGCTTGTGCGCCGGCTCTTCCGTTTCATTCCCTGCTTCCGGCAACACAAATACATCATTCCAGCCCATCTGTTTGAGCCATGATGCAGTCATGAGTGCCCGGGCTTCCTTGTCGTCGCTGAGTACGATGCGGGCGCCGAGCGTGCCCACGTAATTATCGGTAGCCTGCACCAATTGGCCGCCGGGCGCCGATATCGCGGCGGGATAATGGCCAGCCGCATATTCTGCTGGATCGCGAACGTCGAAAATGTAGGTCGTACGCTTTTCGATCGTTGAGCCATGCATCAAGCCGGGCTCGGTCGATCCGGTCGACGCCGAACGTTCCAGCCACCAATTGTGCCGCCGATTTCGCCCAGGCCAGCCCGCCGTCAGTAAAGTTCGGCGCGCGGTCTGACTTGCGGCTCTCGCAAGTGAATCCTGCCAGATGCCAGCCCATAGTTCCGTTACGAAGCGCAACCACCTTGTTCGGAATGCCCGCGTTGATAAGAGACTGGGCGCCTATAATGCTCCGTGTGCGGCCAGCACAGTTCACTACGATGGTGGTCGACGGCGAGGGGACAATGTCGCGTACGCGCAGAACCAGCTCTGCTCCTGGGACATTGATACCGGTCGGAATCGGAGATCGCGTGTATTCGTCGAATGGCCGGCTGTCGAGCACTTTGAGGTCAGAGCCATTCTGCATCATTGCGTCCAGCTCGACGGCGCTAATGCTTGGCGTGCGGCTGTCGTGCTCTACGAACTCACCAAAAGCTTTGCTCGGCACGTGAACGCCCGAGAACAGCACAAATCCTGCTGCTAGCCACGCCGCGATGCCGCCATCGAGGTACGAAAGATTCGTGTAGCCCGCGTTTGCGAGAATCGCAGCGGCGCGTTCAACTAGGCCGTCGCCGTCATCGCACAATACAATTCGAGTCGTCAGGAGGGGGACGAGGCGAGCAAATCGCAACTCAAGGCGGCTCAGTGGAACATTGCGTGCCCACAGCAGATGATTCTTCGAGAACGTCAATTCTTCGCGCACGTCGACCAGCGCAAGCTCTGCGCCATCGGCGAGCATCGACTTAATGGCGGTGGGACTGACTGCGTGCAAGATCTTCGTGTTCGCCAAAGTGAGGAATGACACCTTGCGCTAAGTTGCTTGCTGCGCGGTCATCTGCTCGACCTCACCCGTTTTCAGATCAACACGAATACGGTCGATCTTGTCGAGGTTTGTGCCAGTCACACGAATGAACCGTGCATGATCGGGATAATCGATCGAATGAATGGCGCCGTTCTGGTAGATGCCGGCCTTTCCGGGCGTCAAGCGGTACTTTTTCGCCGGTTTGAGCTTGGCGTGCTTTTGATCCTTGCCGTCGTCTTCCCGCGTCCATTCGATCATGTCGGTGTACTTTGTCGCTTGACCATAGATCGCCCATGAAGCGCCATGATCATGCGGCGGTGATACGCGCGCCTTTTCGTTCACATGTGCGAGGATCTGGAAGCCGAGTTCTCGATCCTCGTACAGCACCTTCAATCCACACGGCGCGTCATCGCCACAATATTCCTCGACGAAATCCCTATTGCTGAGCAGACGTTCGAGATTGCCGCGCACCTGCTCGCGACCGGCGGGGCCCGGATCGCGTCCAAGGGCCGAGCGGCAATCGGTGATGAATTGTTCGAGGTTGTAGGGCATGGCGTTGTCCGGGCATTGGGCCTGAAGTTTTACATAAGCCGGTGCCGAAAACTAGTAAGCCTTCCTGTCGTGATCACACTTGGTTTTTCGAGTCCCAACTTATTCATTCTTGCCGAGTGTGACCTTGGCGTTGCGGTGAGGTCTGATTGGCGACCGGTTAATGTCCGCTTTCGCGGATAAAGCAGACATCATACGGACATGCGGCGATGTCTGCGCTAATGACTCTAAGCGGACATGTGCGGCTCTTGGCACCTCGCGAAGTTATTTCATTTCAGGAGGCCTCTTCATCGCTTGCGTGGCGACCCGGTACCCCTGGGCACCGAGCCCAGCAATCACCGCAGTGGCAACCTTTGAAACATACGAGTGGTGGTAGTACGGCTCGCGCTTATGAATGTTGGAGATGTGTAGCTCGATAATTGGCCCCTCGAACATCTTGAGGGCGTCAAGAATCGCGATTGAGGTGAACGTAAAAGCCGCCGGGTTGAATAATGATGCCGCCCGCTTTGTCGATCGCCTCGTGGAATCCAGCCGATGATGTCAGCCTCGCTGTTGGACTGACGAAATTCGACGGCATGATTGCCCGCTTCTTCGCGGCAATAGCGCTCTACGTCGGCGAGGGTGGCTTTCGCCATAGATCGCGGGTTCGCGCTTTCCCAGCCGGTTTAGATTAGGTCCGTTCAACACATGAGATGCTTTTCATTTTTGGGCCCTCAGCCTTTGTATCCCCACAATCGCGGCAGCCACAGGATCGAGTCTGGAACGATGGTGATAATCGCGAAGTACTACGATCGCCATCGTGATGAACGGCAAAGCCTCGCGGACAATGGCGCCCAGTGGCTGTTTGGTCATGTTAGCGAGAACGAATAGCAGGAGGCCGTAAGGCGGCGTCAGCAGATCCGATCATAATGTTGACGACGACAACAACGCCGAAGTGCACGAGGTCGATGCCCAGAGCCTTCGCAGTCGGAATGAAAATCGGCACTACTACGAGCAGAATAGTACTGCCTTCGAGCAGGCAACCCAGGACGAGTAGGATGACGTTTACGACGAGAAGGAACATTGTTGCCGATGAAGTCCTGCCCGCGAGCAGGCGGGCGAGGGACGCCGGAACGTTTTCGATCGTGACAACGTAGTTGAAGATCAGTGCGCCGGCGATCAGCATTCCGATGGACGTGGTCGCCTTTGCCACTGGTGAGCATTGCGTCATAGAGCTGCCGCCACGTCACCGCGCGGTAGAGCACGGTTGATGCGAACAGCGCGTAGAACGCGGCTGCAGCGGCGCCTTCGGTCGGGGTCATCACGCCGCCGTAGATGCCGAATAGCAGGATGACCGGCAGCATCAGCGCAGGGAATGCCCGCAACGTGATGCGCGGAATCTCGCGCACCGGGATCGGCGGTTCGACCGGATAGTTGCGTCGTCGCGCAATGATAGCGTTCGCGACCATGAATGCGACGCCGAGCATGACTCCGGGGACGAAGCCGCCGAGGAATAGGTAGCCAATCGACGTGTCGGATATCAGCGCGTAAAGCACCATCGGGATTGAAGGCGGAATGATCGGCCCGATGATGGCGGCGGAGGCGGTGATGGCGCCGGCATAGGCTACCGGATAGCGACCGCTTCTGGTCATCATGCCGATGATGATGCGCCCGATCCCGACGGCGTCGGCGATAGCCGGATCCGGACATGCCCGCAAAGATCATGTTCGCGACCACGTTGACGTGGCCGAGGCCACCGCGAAAGCGACCGACAAGCACGAGACAGAACTGCAGCAGGCGGTCAGTCAGGCTACCGATGTTCATCAGGTCGGCAGCCAGGATGAACAAGGGAATAGCGAGCAGGACGTAAGATGTTGAACAGCCCGTTGAGGATCTGTTCGGCAGCGGTGCCGAGGTCGAGACCCGACAACAGCAGATACAGGATCGAGCCGGCGATCATGGAATGGCCGATCGGCAGCCCAGGACGCCGAGCAGAACGATCGCGACGATGCAGCTGGGAAAAGGCGGGGGCATCGTCATTCGGGAAGCTGGGCTGGATCGCTCTCCGGCGGCTTCGCGCCCCGGATCGCCCTGGTAGGTCAGCCAGCAGTAACGACAAATGCACGCGATACTGAAGATAATAAAGACGCTGTAAAGCCAATTGATCGGTACATGGAAATAGGCAGAGCGCTCCACCTTCATGAAGCCGACATAGTTGTAGGCGGCAGGCAGCGAGATTCCGTAGAGGGCAACAACCGCGATGCCAGTCAAAACCGTGAAAACGCGGCGTGCGCGCGCGGAAACCAGCGAATAGACAATGTCGAAGCGGATCTCTTCGGACTCGCGAAGAATGAACGCCGCTCCCCACAGCACAGTCCAAAGCCAAGTCGTGATGATGACCTCTTCCGACCACCCCACCGGACGATTGAGTACGTAACGTGCGAAAATTTGGATGATGAAGGTTGCAAACATCACGGACAGAAGTGCAACCGCAACGTTCTCGGCTCGTCGCCGGAGCCAGCGTCCGGCCTTTTGGAATCGCGGGTTCATCAATCGATCGCTCGCCAGCGCGCTGGACGCTGAAAGAATTTGGAGCCGGCTCAGGCTTTTCTGAGCCGGCCAGCTTGTATCGTACCGCCGGCGGCTGCTTGACGGCGTTGATCCGCTCCAGCGCTCCCTTCGGCCAGTCGTTGCCGTATTTCTCGACGTAGCGTTTTTGGGCAAAGGTACGGAAAGCATTCTGGTCGGGCTCGTAGACCTTCTTACCTTCCTTCTTGAAGTACTCGAGTGTCTCCGCTTCCTGCTTTTCGAACCGCGCGGTGTTCTCGTCCATTGCCTTCTCGGCTGCGGCCTGGAATTTTGCCTGCTGCTCCGGCTTCATCGCATCCCAGATTTTCGAGCGGATAGCCATGACGTCGTAGGCGATGACGTGGCGAGTGAGGATAAATTGCGTCGTCACCTCGTCGAACTTCATCAGCTTGCTCGCGACGACCGGATTGTCCTGCCCATCGACTGTACCGGTCTGCAACGCTGTGTAGGTGAGCTCGGCATAAGCGACCGGCGTTGGATTGGCACCGAGCGATTCCCCGAGGAATTGCCAAAATTCCCCCGGTGGCATACGCAACTTATACCTTTGAGATCCTCGGGCGTCTTGACCTGTTTGTCGGGCTTGAGGTTAAGGCTGCGCGAGCCGAAGTAGACCGGTGTGATGATTTGGATGCCGAGTTGATCCTTTGCCGTCTTGATGAACTCGCGGCCCAGCATCGCTTTTGAACGTCTTCTTCATGTGGTCGGCGTCGCGGAAGAGATAAGCCGAGGTAAGCAGCGACCAAGCCGGGATCTGTTTTGAAATTCCGCCGGCGCCAGATTGCAGAGATCGAGATTATCACGCTGAAGTGCGATCGAAGGCTCGGTACCCTGCTTGAACAGCGTGTTGCCCCAGTAGGGCTCGAAATCGAAATCGTCTTTGATTGCCGCGGCGAACGGATTTGTAGGCTTCCGCGCGCAGGTCAGTTTCCGTGAATGCACTGCTAAAGCGGAGCTTCTGCTTGGTCTGCGTGTAGGCCGTTTGTCCGGCGGCACCTGCCGCCAATATTGCCATGCCTCCGGCGACCACGGAGCGACGGGTCATTTTTGTCATATTTGTCCTCCCTGATTTTGTTTCTAACTTGGTAAGTTATTTCCTACTTGTGGAGGGGGCATCAATAGGCAAAAATGTGATCGCCTGACGATCTGAAAATCATCTGAGGAACGTTTACGTGAGTGGTTCGATCAGCAAGGTCGAAGACGGTCGGCGAAAGAGTCTATCGCCGCCTGCGAAACGACATCGTCTTCGGTCGCTCTGGCGCCGGGGCAAAAACTGAAACTCGAAGTGCTGAAGGACTCGTACGGCATCAGCGTCAGCACGCTGCGAGAATTGCTTAATCGGCTGACGTGCGGAAGGGTTGATCGTCGCTGAAAGCGCGCGGGGCTTCAAAGTCGCGCCGGTCTCAGCCGAGAATTTCAAAGAACTCGCAAATTTGCGCCTGCTGCTAGAAAGCCATGCCCTCCAGCGCTCATTCGCGCTAGGCGATATGGACTGGGAAGGGCGCGTCGTTGCTGCAGCATCATAAGCTCGCGACGATGGAAAAGCGGACATTGGCGGGCGAACGCCGCGGCCTCGAAATGCTCAAGCGCTACGATTCCGAATTTCACCAGGCACTGTTGTCGGCCTGCGGTTCGCGCGCGTCTTGCTCGACTGCCACGCAGCGGTCTTTGACAGGTATGTACGCTACCTGATGATCGCAGTTATCTTCCGAAGCGCAGCTTTTCAGGAACACTCAGAAGCTATTGGAATGCGCCCTCAACCGCGATGCAAAGACAGCGCAACGACTTCTGGCCACGCACATCATGGATTGTGTTTCTTACACGCCTCGCAAATGCCCCGGAAAATCTCCTCGGCCCCCAATCCCGTGCACCTCACGACCCGCCGGAAGTCCGGGTGATCGGATCCTTGTTGCTTAAACGTACGTGCGGTTCGTGCGCTTTCGGGTAAGTGGCATCGCAGTAGGTACGGTCCTATGTCCGCTATTGAATTTAGCGGGACAATCGACTTGGCGCCCACGTTTGAGTCCGCGTTTGGCACAAAGCGGACATTAAAATTTAACGCAATGACGTCCGTTTCGAACTCGAAAAGAGCCCGCCGGATTAACGCTACGTTAACGCGGTGCATCGAATGGTCACCGCGGGAACAACCGTTTCGGAGGCCTCGCGATGCTGCCCGAACACCGCGCACTTCTTGAGGACGAGCCTTGTCCTGTCCCCGATGAAATCCTCGGCGAAATGTACCGCGCCAACGCACATGGGCTGAACGAACTCATTGCGACAGTCTCGCCGACAGTCAGAGTTTTGCTGGCCGTGTATTGCTACCGTCGCGCCCACCTTGCGTCGATCGGATTAGCAATTGCGGCTACCTGCGATAAAGACGAATCTTGCCGATTGGGGTGGCAACGCAGGTGCCGTCCTGTTCGAACGATCGCGGGAAGCTCCGCCATCGTCGCCTTCTAGTGCACACGCGACCGGCCGGAGGAAAATCACTTTGGCGACTGGGCTGATGCGAGCGAAATAGAGAGCTGACGCCCGCCCGGAGAATAAATTCCCTGGTCTCAGGCCAAGAGACCCTGTCCTGCTAAATATTCCCCTCAGTAGGGAATTCGCGTCTGAAGCACAGGGAAAACAAGCAGAGCAGTGGGCTGTCTGCACCGCTGCGCCAGCCAGCGAAGTCCGATCTCAGGCCCGTCATGGCAACAAACCCAGAGACATTTTGAGATTTATTCGGGCGAGTTTCACACGCCGGTTCATTGTAGAGAAACTAAGCCGCCTGAGTGGAGCGGATACTTCGGCTGACGACGCCCTCAAGTCGCGGTGAAAGGCTGCAAACCAGGGGACATCGCGCTGAAACATATTCGTTGCCGCAGCGTTAATGGCTGGGGAGTACAAACGAGGCGACTTGTGCATGGAGCACCTGATCCGGGAGTTTGGTGCATGGCTTAAACAGGGATTTGGCTGGCTCGTCGACGTGATTGTGTTCGGATGCCTCTGGGGCATCAGCCAGGTCTCGCGGCTTCTTGGTACGCACTTGGGCAGCGCTCCGATCCTGAAGATCGTAGTGCTTGTTCTAGTGCTCCTGCTGCTCCTATATGCGTTCTATTGGGTGTTCGGCCGCTTCATCGGAGTGATACGATGGGCACTCGATAGGATCGCGTATGCGTTAGGAGTGATTCTGTTTAGCGCGGCCGTCGTATCGGGAGTGTTCGCCAGTGCTGGGCTGGTTGCGGCTGTGGTAATCTGGGTGATGGGCAACATCAGCTTGGCGTCGCGGTGAGTCACTGCGTTGCCGAGAAACGGTTGATCGAACGAAGCAATGCAACTTCCGCAATTGACACGCTGACTTACAAATTCAAGTCATCGTTGCCGGACCAGGCTGAAAATCTCCGCTCGCAATTTTAAATATTCCCGAGTTTCGTGGCAATGCGGGTGGAGACGGCTCGTCTCGATGTCGGCTGGGTGACTTGCCAACCAGTGGTCGGACACGAGCCGGCTACATCTCAAAGTGAAAATTGAGGCTTCGCGTTTTTGACAAGATCAAGGTCACTCCGCGATTTTGTGTGCTGCGCGGGAGAGAGAATTTACGCACAAAGAAAGGCGCTCTTTGTTGGGGCACCCGTCCGATTGCATTCGGGGATCGATTTGGCTGGAGACCATTAACGCGATCCGGCAGCGCACTGGGCTGGGGCGGCAACGCCGGAAGAAACCACCGTGCACGCAGCTTCGCCCGCATCTGCGCGCATGGCGATCCCGCCATCTTCATCAGTTTGCGGCCGGAAGCCGACGTGCTGGCCGAGCCCGCGCGCTTGGCGTATCCGGCGATACCGCGCGGCCGTTGTACGGCGTCCCGGTTGCGGTGAAGGACAACATTGACGTCGCCGGTCTACCGACGACCGCGGCCTGTCCCGCTTTCAGCTTTCAGCCGTCGGAGGATCCGACCGCGGTGGCGCAGTTGCGGTAGCTGGCGCCATCGTTATCGGCAAGACCAATCTTGATCAGTTCGCCACCGGTCTTCAGTTGGCCTGCGCTCGCCCTATGGCGTTCCCACGGAACCCGTTCAATTCAGATTTGATCCCTGGCGGATCAAGCTCGGATCGGGCGGTCGCCGTCGCGCCGGTTTGGTGCCGCTCGCTCTCGGCACCGACACCGCCGGCTCAGGACGCGTACCGGCGGGTCTCAGTAGCAATATTGTCGGTCTGAAACCGAGCCTTGGCCTTGTCTCGACCTTTGGCGTGGTGCCGGCGTGCCGGACTCTCGACTGCGTGTCGGTATTCGCGCTCACAGTCGACGATGCCTGACGGCACCGGTGTCTTGGCAGGAGAGTGGATCGTGCCGATCCCTATTACGCAGTCGGCCCCTTGGAAGAATCGGCGCGATGCCGCAGCACGTAAGGCTCGGCATCCGCGCGCTGGCCAGCTCCTTTTTTCAGGCGACCGCCATTACGAAGCTGGGTACAACGCCGCGCTCATGCAGGCTGGCGCGGCTTGGCTGCGAACTTGTCGAGATCGATATCGAACCGTTTTATGAAACCGCGCGCCTTTTGTACGAAGGTCCGTGGGTCGCCGAGCGCACAATCGCCGCGCACGCGATACTGTCGTCCGATCCCGACGCCATTCATCCCGGTGACACGCGGGATCGATGTTGAGCGGGCTGCGACCGACCGCGACCGACGCTTTTGCAGCATTCTGCAAGCTCGAAACGTTGCGCCGCGTCGCCGATCAAGCTTTCAGCCAGATCGAGGTTTTGGCGCTGCCAACCGCTCCCACTGCCTATTCACCCAAGCAGCTTCTGGCGGATCCGATCCAGCTCAACAGTCGGCTCGGCACATACACAAATTTTGTCAATCTGCTCGATCTTTGCGGACTGGCGGTGCTGCGGCTTCGATGACCGAGGCGCCGCGTGCGTCGCTCACGTGTTGCTGGCGCCGGGCAGGCGGTTGATCTGCGGATTGCCGAGATCGGTCGCGTGTTCCATGCCGATAGTGCATTGCCACTTGGCGCGCTGCGGCATCGCGGGCACCGCTGGCGCCGCCTTCGACGTCGCCCGCCGATGGCGAGGTTGCGGTGGCGGTTGCTGGCGCTCATTGTCCGGCCTGCCGCTGAATGGAGAGGTGCGCACGCTCGGTGGTCGCCTGCTCGAGGTCGCCAAGAAGTGCGCCCGACTTACAGGCTTTTGAGCTGAGCGGTACGAAGCCGCCGAAGCCTGGCCTGCTGCGCTGGATGGCGGCGAAGGCGCAGCGATCGAGATTGAAGTCTGGGGCTGCCGACGGCGGACCTTCGGCCGGCTCGTCGCTGCGGTTCCGATGCCTTTCGATCGGCAACGATCAAGCTGTCCGATGGCCGCAGCGTGAAAGGTTTTCTGGTAGAGGCCGCTGCGACCGTCGGCGCGCGCGTATATTTCGAGCTTTGTGGCGGCTGGCGCGCGTTCCTGGCGCGCGGAGCAAATCCCGGCCTGACGCACGTTTAAAGGGACTCCGTGTAGGTCTCGTATTCGTCGCGTACGGTAACGATATGCGTATACATCGCCGACGCGGCAATCGATTGTTCGCCACGCAGATTGCCTGCACCACGCGATCGTGTTCGTGATGTGCGACTTGGCGAGCCGGGCTGAAGGTTGCGAAATTGCGCGCGGCGAAACGGCTGCACACGCGCCCGTGTCGATAGCGTGATCTCGGCAAGGTAGGTGTTGTGGGCGCCGGTATAAATTAGTGCTGTGGAATGCCTCATTGACCTCGTGATAGCGCTGCGGGTCGCCACTCTGAATCATCGCCGCAACTCGTACGTGCAAGGCGTCGCTCGACGTCGGTCATCTCGCACCGCGGCAAAGCCGGAACAGAGTGCCTCGAGTTCAGCCATGGCTTCGAACATACCGCGCGCGCTCCGCACTTGCTGCGCGACCACGGCGGCATGGTGAGCACGCACTCCATCAGTCCGCTCGCCGCCAGCAAACGGATCGCTTCGCGTACCGGTGTCCGCGAAACACGAAACCGGTCCGCCAGCGTGATTTCGCTTCGTAGGCGCACCGGGAAAAGCGCGCCGCGGACGATCTCGGTCGGCAAGCTGCAGGCGCAATTCTTCAGCGCGCGTTTTGCGTTCCCAGACGACAGGCCGCCCTTCCGGCAAAGACGCGGCCAGGGTCATGCGGACACCGTGAGTGCGGGCCTGGCCGCAGCCGCAGCGCCCGTCTGTCCAGAGCGTACGCGACACGCAACGCGACATCTTCCCGCCAGGGCGCCGCGATGATCTGTATCGCCGATCGGCAGCGGCTGTAAGGGCACCGGTACAGCCACCACCGGCAAGCCGATGAACGAGATCGGCTGCGTGTAAGAGGCCCAGGTTCGGCTGCACACGGTAGTTCGACCCCGCCGAGTGTGAATGTCTGCTGGCCGGATCTTCGGCGCGGAACAGGCGTTGCCGGAGCCAAAATCGAACATCGCAGGACTTGAACAGTTCAAGCACGCGGCGCGGTACCAGCGGCGGAAATTCTGCGCCTTCACCACCAATGCCGATGGACTCATGGCATCGGCGAGCAAGCGATCGCGTACGGCCGGGTCGAAACTTGTCCGCCCGGTTGCGTGCAGGCGATCGAGATGGCAGCGCTGCACCTTCAGTAGCGGTGATCACATAGGCCGCGCGCACGCGCGCGCCGCGCCTCGGGAATCTCGATCCTCATTGTGCGCGCGGCCGCCTTGGCAACGTGGTCGAGTGCGGCAAGTGCCTCGGGAAAGGCGCCTTGCTGGAAATAGCCGCCCGCTACGGCGATGCGCAAACCCCCGAGGCCGCGCGCAAGCTCCGGCAATGCCGGTCTCAATTGGATCGATCTGCACAGGCCGCATCGTCGGGGATCGGCTGCCCTGCATCAAAATCATACGACAGAGCGCAAGATCGCGCGCGTTGAGCGCGCGAACGGGCCGAGATGATCGAGGCTGGCGACGAAGGGAAAACTGCGCGCGCCCGCGAGCAGCCGTCCATAGGTGCGGTTTGCAGGCCGAAAATTCCTACACAGCGACGAGGGCACTCTTGATTGAGCCGTTGGTGTCGGAACCGAGTGCGAGCGGCACCATGCCGCTAGCTACCGCTGCCGTGAGCCGCCGGAGGAGCCGCCGGTCATGCGCGCGCGGATCGTGCGGATTGCGCGAGGCGCCCGTCGTGCACGTTCTCGCCGTGTGAAGTCGTAGGCGTATTCGCCCATCGTTGAGCGCACCGACCAGCACGGCGCCGGCCGCTTCCAGGCTTCTCGATCAGCGGGAGAATCGCGTTTCGCCGACGAGGATAAGTACGATTGATCTTCGAGCCAGCCACAGTCGCGATCCCCGCGACGTCGAATAGATTCTGACAGCGAAAGGGACGCCCGCGAGGGGCCCAAAGTGGTTTGTCTTGCCGGCTGCCGCGGCATCGACCGCTCCTCGGCGCGCGGCACGCGCCCGCGTTCCGTCGGTGATGGCGGTGAACGCTAGCTCTGCACCGGGTTGCGTCCGTTGATACGCGCGAGCGCGTCGTCGACGCATCAGCTAGTCGCGCTGATCTTCCCGACGCAACCGCCGCGGCGATCTCACTCGCGGTCAACCACGAGGTGTCGAGCCGCGCATGGCTCAGCGCCGTAAAGATGGGCGCAGGTTCGGCATCGTCCGGCAATTCAGATTCGGCGCAACCAGCGCCGCGCAGCGCGAGCGTAACGTCGAGATTGGTTCTCACCGCTGGCAACCAGTGCAGTCTTCATCGGCAAGCGTCCGTGCTGACGCGCGGCAATGAAATCGTCGAGTGGATCGGGATTGGCCATGCCGCTTGCTCCCTATAGTGGCGGATGCGGGATTGCGGTCAGCAGGTCGCGCGTATAGGCCGCTTGCGGCGCCGAACAGCACCCGCTCGGTCGGCCCTTGCTCGACGATCTGCCCCGCCTGCATGACGATGACGCGGTCGCACAACAGGTCGCACAACGTTGAGGTCGTGCGACACGAACAGGTAGCTCATGCCCAGCTGCTCCTTCGAGGTCCTGCAGGCAGGTTGAGCACCACCGCCTGCACCGAGACGTCGAGCGCCGCCGTCGGCTCGTCGAGAGATGACCAGATCGGGATTGAGCGCGATGGCGCGCGCGATGCCGACGCGCGCCTTCTGCCCGCCGGACAGCTGATGCGGAAAGCGGTCGAGCAGCTCCACCGGCAGCCCGACCTGCCGCGCCAGCTCCTCGCAGCGCGCGCGCACGGCCCTGCCGCCGCGTGACGTCGCCGCAGGCGCAGGATCGGATCGGCGATGGCGCGCGCCGCGGTGAAGCGCGGATTGAGGCTGTCGGTCGGGTCCTGGAACACCATCTGGATGCGCTTGCGCAGCGGCAGCGGGCGAACTTCTTGGCCGGAATGGCGCCGATGTCCTGGCCGTCGAACATCGATGCTGCCACCGGACTTGCATCGATCAGGCGCATCACCATGGTGGACGTGGTGGACTTGCCGCAGCCGGACTCGCCGACCAGGCCGACGCTCTCGCCGCGGTGGACCGTGAAGCTGATGCCGTCCACCGCGCGGAACGGTCTGCGCAACCTCGGGTGCTCGCCGCCCCGTTGCGCCGCATGAGCTTGGTCAGCGACCCGGCGATACCTTGCGCGCGATATTCCTTGACCAGCTTTTCGACCACCAGCAACGGCTCGCGGTTGGCCTGCTGGGGCTTGGCCGCGCCGTTCGGCTTCGGCCGCTCGACGGGATGCTGCTGGCTGCAGCTTCGCCTTCCGGCAGCAGATCGGCGCAGCGACACGCCGGGCCGCGGGCGTGGCGCGCATCAGCTTGCTTGCGTATAGGCGTGCGACGGCGCGTCGAAGATCGCCTCCGACTGCCGCCGTCTCCACCACGTGGCCCTTCTCCATCACCACCACGCGGTCGCAATAGGCGGCCGCCAGACCCAGGTCGTGGGTGATGAGGATGGTCGACATGCCGCGCTCGCTGGTCAGCTCGACCGATCAGGTCCATCACCGTCTTCTGCGTAGTCGACGTCGAGGCCGGTGGTGGGCTCGTCGGCGATCAGCAGCTGCGGCCGGCAGGCGAGCGCCAGCGCGATCACCACGCGCTGGCACATGCCGCCGGACAGCTCGAACGGATAGGCGTGGTAGCGCTCCTTCGGGCGCGCGATGCTTGCACCTGCTCGAGGATGGCGATGGCCTTCTCGGTCACGGTCGTCGGACCCGGCCTGCGCATGCTGGCGCAGCACGTCCTCGATCTGGTGGCCGACCTTGCGGATCGGGTTCAAGCGCCGCGCGCGGGTTCTGGAAGATCATCGAGATCTCGCGGCCGCGCAGATCGCGCATCTCTCGCTCGCCGGCCTTGCGCACGTCGATGCCGGTGAAACTCACCGAGCCCTCGGCAATGCGGCCGGCGCGGTCGAGGATGCGCATCACCGCGATACGAGGTGACCGACTTGCCGGAGCCGGACTCGCCGACGATCGCCAGCGTCTCGCCCTTGGCGACCGAGATGTCGACGTGCTGCACCGCGCTGCACCGATGCCGCGCGCGCGTCGAGAATTCGACGGTCAGATCGCGGATGTCGAGCAGCGGCAGGACGGTGCGGTCATGGCGTCGCCCTCAGGTGCGCCGCTGCGGGTCGACGATGTCGCGCAGGCCGTCGCCCAGCAGGTTGAAGCAGAACACCGCGATCATCAGCGCCGCGCCGGGAAAGAACGCGATCCACCACTCGCCCGACACCATGAAGCCGCGCCTTCGGCTACCATGATGCCCCACTCCGGCGTCGGCGGCGCGCACGCCGAGGCCGATGAACGACAGGCCGGCGGCGTTGAGGATGGCGTAGCCCATGGTCAGCGACATCTGCACGATCATGATCGGCATGATGTTGGGCAGGATGTGCCCGAGCAGGATGCGGAACTCGCCGTTGCCGGACAGCCTGCGCGGCCTGCACGAAGCCGGCCTCGCGCCGCACGTTGGCCTCGGCGCGGGCGACGCGCGCGTAGAGCGGGAAATTGACGATGGCCGTGGCGCAGCACGATGTTCTGCACCGTGTTGCCGAGCGCGCGCAACGATGCCCATCGCCAGCACGAACAGCGGGAAGGCCATGATGGTGTCGGCAGATGCGGCCAGACGATGCGATCGGTCCAGCCGCCGAAGAAGCCGGCCGCCACGCCGGCGAGCCCGCCCATCAGGAACACCAGGGCGACTGAGGCGATGGCGATGAGAAGTCGAGCCGGGTGGCCACGATCACCCGGCTGAAGATGTCGCGGCCGAGCTGGTCGGTGCCGAACCAGTGCGCGAGCGGATGGTGGTTTCAGGGCCTGCGGCCGTGTTGCTGGCCAGCGGATCGTAGGGGACGACGAACGGACCCGATCAGCGCGGCGAAGCGACAATCAGCACAAACAGGCCAAAGGCGAACGCCGGTGACCGGGTTCTCGCCGAGCACATAGCGCGCGTGGCCGATGCGTTGCGGCGAGGCCGGTCGCGGCTGCGCCATGTGGCTTGACGGCGGCGATGTCGGTCATGCCTCGATCCTCACGCGCGGGTCGATCAGGCCGTACAGGATGTCGATCAGCAGGTTGAGCGCGACGTACATGACCGCCATGGTGAGCACGAAGCCCTGCACGGGGGCGAAGTCGGAGGCGATCAGCGCCTCGACCGCATAGGAGCCGATGCCAGGCCAGGCGAATACCTTCTCGACCAGCACGTTGGCGCCGAGCAGGAACGAGAACACCATGCCGAGCGTGGTCACCACCGGCAGCATGGCGTTGCGGAAGCGCGTAGGTGACGATCACGGTGAAGGGCGACAGCCCGCTGCGCCCGCGCCGTGCGCACGAAGTCGGAGGCGAGCACCGCCAGCATGGAGGCGCGCGTCATGCGCGCGATCGGCGCCAGCGAGAAGATGCCGAGCGTCAGCGCCGGCAGGATCGAGCTGCTGAGGCTGGCGCGGAACACCTCCCAGTCGCCGACGATGGCGCTGTCGATCGAGATAGAAGCCGGTGACCGTGCAGGCGGTGGCTGAAGAAGACGTCGAGGCGGCCGAGCGGCGCCGGCGCCCAGCCCGAGCAGGTAGTAGAACACGTAGACCAGGATCAGGCCGGTGAAGAACACCGGCAGCGACACGCCGGCCGTCGACACGCACGCGGCAGGCGTGATCGATGAGCGAGCTCGTGCCTGGTCGCCGCCATGATGCCGAGCGGCACTGCGATCGACAATCGAGAAGATCAGACCCGAGCAGGGTCAGCTCGGCCGGAGGCCGGCAGTCGCGCGCTGATCTCGGCGCGCGACCGGCTGCCCGGTGGTCGAGCGCCACAGCCCAGATCGCCGCTGGCGAGATCGCCGACATAGCGGACGAACTGCTCGGGCAGCGGCTGTGTCGAGGCCGAGCTTCACCCAGATCTGCTCGATCGCCTCCTTCGGTGCGCGGCGGGTCCTGCGAAGTAGGCCGCCGGATCGCCCGGCAGTGCGCGCGTCAGCAGGAAGGTGACGATCACCACGCCGACCAGGCTCGGCACGGCAAGCATGAGGCGCTTCAGCACCATCATCAACATGAAGCCTGTTTTCCCTCGGTACAGACGTCGCGATCCTGCAGCGCATTCGCGGGGTCAGACCGCGGGTCTGACCCCGATCCTCAGCTTCACCAGCGCGCGATAGTCGAGACGGCGGTGGAACCAGTACTGGTATCCCGGAGCACGTTGCTGCTGCATCGCCACGTTGGAGTAGGGCTGATACAGCGGGATGCGCGGAATGTCGGTGAAGGCCAGATCGACGAAGCCTTTCACGTCGCTTCTCGTAGGTCGGCCGTGTCGCCCGTCGTGGCGGCGGCGCCACGCGCCGTCGATGAACGCGTCCATCGTCCTTCGACTGGTAGCTCATGGTGTTGAAGATCGAGTTCTTGCCGTGATAGCACCAGATGAAGAAATACTCGGGTAGTCGAGCCAGCCCGAGAACACGTTGGTGTAGAGCGGCAGCACCTTCTTGTTGAGCTCCGTGCGCCAGTTGGCGCCGGGGATCTTGTTGATCGTCGGTCTTGATGCCGATCTGCGCCAGGCTCTCCTGGGTCAGCACGCACAGCGGCTCGTTGACGGTGGCGAAGCCGAGGTCGAACGACAGCGTGGTCTCGAAGCCGTTGGGATAGCCGGCCTCGGCGAGCAGCTGCTTGGCCTTGGCGATGTCGGTGTTGTACTTGTGCGGCTGCGGCCAGGCGACCTCGCGTCGGCGTGCTCGGCCGCGCGCGCCGAACATCGGCTTGCGCGAGCCCGAACAGCGCCGCGTCCATGATCTTCTGGTACGGGATGGCGTAGGCGACGGCCTGGCGCACCTTGACGTTGTCGAACGGCGGCTTGGTGACGTTCATGCCGATGTACTGGATGCCGTTGCGAGAACGGCGTCGACACGATGTTGAGCTTGCCGGCGTCGCTTGCAGCTCGACGAAATCCTTGTTCGGCAGCTCGTAGGAGATGTCGGCGTCGCCGCGCTCGAGCAGCGCGCGCCGGTTGCCGGCCGATGGCACCATGCGCCAGATGATGCGCTGCACCTTCGGCAGCGGCCGCCGGCTCCACTTGTCGTTGCGCTCGAGGATCACCTCGGTGCCGGCGTTCCAGCTCGCCGACCGTGTAGGCGCCGCTGCCGGCGGTGTTCTGCTTGGTGTACTCCAGGCCCCACGGGTCCTTTTCGGTGGCGTGCTTCTTCACCAGCTCGGAGTTGATGATGCACGGAACGATCACCGCGAGATCGGGGATCGTCAGGCGGTCCTTGCGCGATGAAATCGACGCGGATCGTGTTGTCGTCGACCACGACGAACTGCTCGGGCTTGCTCAGCGAGCCGGCGCCCATCTGGAAAGGTCGGGAAGCCGCCGACGGTGACGGCGCGGTCGAGCGACCACTTCACGTCCTTGGCGGTGACCGGCGTGCCGTCCTGGAACACGGCGTTCTTCTTGCAGCTTGAAGGTGGCCGACATGTCGCCGACGTTCATGTCGTCGGCCAGCTCCATCTTGAACTTGTCGCGGTCGTAATACTGCGCGCCGTTCGGCAGCGTCTTCATCTCGTGGCTGATCAGGCGGTCGTAGCAGTTCCACGACACCTCGTAGCCCGGCACGTTGGTGCCGACGCCGTGGATGTCGATGTTGTTAGGCCCGCTCTCGAGACGACGAAGCGTTCCACCGCCAGTGCCTGGAGGCTTTGGCCGGGGACCACACGGCCGGCGCCGGCAGCGCGCGCTTCGCTGCGGCAACCGCTGTCGTGGACTTCGAAAACTGCGTCGCGAGGGTTTCCGAGGCATGCAGGGGTACCTGGCGGAGTTGGACTGCCCAAAATTTCGGCACGGCCGCGCCCGACCGTGGCCGTTGGCTTGAATCTCGTTGTGCGCATGTGCGAGCGATCCTCGTCTTCCTGCTGGTAATGCAGCGAGCTGCTGCAAAGGTTGCAGCAGTGGAAACGCGCGTGCGTCTGCCCTGATGCCGTTGCGACGCGTCCGACGCGCCAGTGGTGCGGGCCGGCTCCATCCGCAAGGCCGCCGAGGCGTTGGCCATCACCTCGACCGCGCTCAATCGCCGGATCCCTGGCCATGGAGCAGGAGCTGGGCGTGCCGATCTTCGAGCGGCTGCCCCGAAGCAGGGGCGATACCCGGCTGTCCACGGCCTGGCGAGATCTGATCCAGCACGTGCGCTCGCAACTCTCTGATACTGGAGAGGTAAAGTCGCGAAAGATTGCGGACCTGTCTGGCGGGCGTGCGCCGCGGCCACATCTCGATTGCCTGCTCGCAGGCCGTGCTGCCGTGTTCCTGCCCGAGCAGATCGCGCTGTACCGCCGCGAGCATCCGGCCGTCGCCGTCGGTCTACCGGCGCGACCGCGAGGCCGCAGAGCAGGCAGCGCTGGTCGACCGCACCGCAGAACCTCGCGCGCTGGTCTTCCAGGCCGGTACGACTATCCGAGTTCGAAACGCTGCTTGCGGTGCAACTTAGCCACATCCGTAGCACCTTGATGCCTCAACGGGCATCCGCTGGCACAGGCAGGACCGCTGCGGCTGCGCGATTGCCTGCGCTATCCAGATCGCCATGCCGACCCATCTTTCCCCAGGTGCGCAGCGTTCTCTGACGCGGCCGTGCTGCGATCGTCGATCAAGCTGCGGCCGCGCCGTCAGATCGGACAGCTTCGAGAGTTCCTGCGCCACTACGCGCGCCAGGACGGCACCATCCGGCTTCCAGAATTCCACGATCGGCATATCGTCGGGAGCGAAGGCCGGCCGGGACGTCCCAGCCGACCCATCGATCACCGCGACGTGCCGCCCGGCGATCTCTATCTGTGGACCCCCTGCGCGGCCGTTCCACCACCCTATTGCGGTCAGCCGCTGCGCGGCACGCAGATGTCCGCCGCTTCTCGCCACCATGTTCGAGGAAGCGCAGCCCCGCTAACTTCGGGCCCGGGTGTGGCAGCGTCATCGTTGTCAGCAAGCCCGGAGATCGCTCGGAACCAGACGGAAGCAGACGGATGCGACCGCACTCAGCGGGTGCGGGAACGCTCTCATGCCCAGATCCCTGGGCATGCCCGGCGCGCACATGTGCCACGCCCGGACACGATCTATTGCCCGCTTTCCCGCGTGGCTTGTCCCTGAGGCGGTGGAATCATCGTCCAACTTGCGGGTGCCTGAGCCCGCTCCCACGAGGAGAGCCGCCTTGGGTCGGGAAATCCGGATCGAAGTTCACGCGCTTTTCCGCCTTCTATTCTCGCCGCTGATCGCCACCATGGCCGGCGGCTTCCTGAAGGCAGGAGGGGCTGGAGGCGCAAGCATTCGGTCTCGGCGCCCGGCAAATCGGCCATCGCCGGCGCTGCTCGCACGGCTCGGTGCACGTGGCGCAGTCGGCGCCATCCCAGGGCTTCGCCCGCTCGAGCAGGGCAAGCAGCCCGCCCGCCCTGCACTTCGCCCAGATCAACGAGAAGGACGGCTTCTTCCTGACCGGCCGCGCGCCGGATCCGGCCTTCACCTGGGACAAGCTCAAGGGCCAGCAAGTGCATCGTCGACCACGGCGGCCAGCCGATGGCCATGTTCAAGTACGCCTGCTTCAAGCGCGGCCTCGACTTCACAAGCGATCGCGGCCATCGATGCCGGCACCACCGACAAGATGATCGCGGCCTTCCGCAAGGGCGAGGGCGACTTCATCCACCTGCAGGGCCCGGCGCCGCAGCAGCTCTGAGCACGACGGCGCCGGCCACATCGTCACCGCGCTCGGCGATGCCATCGGCCCCTGCGCCTTCTCGAGCCTGGCCGCCGACGCGCGAGTGGCTCGGCACCGACATGGCCAAGCGCTTCACGCGCGCCTACCGCAAGGCGCGCGCCTGGCTGATCGGCCACGCCCGCGGCCGAGGTCGCCAAGGCGGAGGCCGCCCTTCTTCCCGGATATCGACCCGGCGGTGCTCACCGCCACCATCGCCTACCTACCAGAAGCTCGGCAACTGGACGCCCGCACGTCGGAGATCACCCGCCCCGCCTTCGAGGCCACGCTCGACATCTTCCAGCACGCCGGGCTGATCACCAAGCGGCACAGCGTACGAGGACGTCGTTGCGACAGCCGCCTGCCTAAGGGCGTGGGGCAGCAACAGAGGCGTCAGCCGCATTGCGCGCGTCGTGTGGCAGCAGTCGGCGCAATGCGGCTGCCGCGTCATTGCGCGCGCTACCAGAGACCATCGCGAGCAGAGCATATGACTGAGACCGATCGGCTGGATCGGCGTCGGCAGCATGGGCCACCGCATGAGCCGGCACCTGGTGGCGGCCGGCCACCCGCTCGTCGTCGCCGACGCGATGAGCACGGAGCGCGCCGCCGCCGGACGCCAAGCGCGCCAAGAGCAACGCCGAGGTCGGCGGCGCGTGCCGAGACCATCATCCTCTCGCTGCCCGACGGCAACGTCAGCGAGGCGGTGGCGCGCGAGATCGCAGCGCGCCTCGCCGCGCAGGTGAAGACCGTCATCGACACCTCGACGATCGGCATCAAGGCGGCGGAAGCCGTGGCGGCCATCCTCACCGCAGCCGGCATCGACTTCGTCGACGCGCCGGTGTCCGGCGGCACCGCCGGCGCCGACAAGGCAACGCTCGCCATCATGCTGGCCTGCCCCGCGCGGCAGACCTACGAGCGCTTCGAAGCCGCTGATGAGCCTGATGGGCAAGCCGTTCTATGCGGGCCGCAAGGCGGGCCAGGGCCAGGCCGTCGAAGCTGCTCAACAACTTCCTGTCGGCCACGGCGCTGGCCGCAACCTCGGAGGCGATCGCCTTCGGCACCAGCCAGGGCATCGAGATGAAGACCATCCTCGACATCGTCAACGCCTCCACGGGCCGCAACTCGGCGACCGACGACAAGTTTCCCCGCCGCATCCTGCACATGGCCGCTACGATGCCGGCTTCACGGCCAAGCTGCAGCTCAAGGACATCCAGCCTCTACCTGAGACAACGCCCGCGCCGCCGGTATCACCGACGAAGTCGCCAGCGTGGTGGTCGACGTGTGGGAGCAGATGGACGCAGACATGCCCGGCTCCGACATTACTGAGATGTATCCCTTCACGCAGAAGGGACGAAAGAAGCCTGCGGCGTAGCCCCTAGAGCGGAAGGGCGGTTGGCCACCTCGGTGGCGGGCCTCTGCCCTGCCGGTTTGCGCGGCACGACTGAGGGATGGAGCGCTTTGCAGAGAAGAGTGCCAGTCTCGACAACGGCATCGTCGCCAAGTCCCAAGCCCTCGGCGCCAAGCTCGGCAAGGCGACCGGGCGGTGGGCCGCGCAAGGCCGCTCCGGCGGGTCGCGCCTGCTCCGCTCAGGCCCGCCGGCTGGCCGAGCAGCGCGGCGTCAGACTCGGCCTGCGCCGCGTGCACCTCATCATGTTCGGCCTGGCGATCACGTCGTCCCGGTCCTGCTCTTCAGCGCCATCATCCTCCATCGCTCACGCTCTCAGAGCGCGCCTCCAACGAGCGGCGCGCGCTCGCCATTGCCCGCGCACTGAGCGCCGACGTCGATCGCGAGATCACCGCGCGATCATAACCACGCTGGAGGCGCAGCCTCACCGGCGCTGGCCACCAAGGATTTCATGGCGTTCCGCGTGCAGGCGCTGGAGGCGTTGCGCTCGCGTCCATCCTGGAACGTCGTGCTCATCGACGCCACGCGCCAGCAACAGGTCAACACGCGCCTGCCGTTGGGAGCGCGCGCCAGTCAGCGAGGCCGAGCCACCTGTCACCGATATCGTCCGGCAAACCGGGCAGCCCTACATCACGGATCCGTTCGCCGGCACGGTCGCGCGCCGTCTGATATTTGCGGTCAGCGTGCCAGGTGCATGTCGGCGACGGCATTCCCTATGCGCTGATCATGTCGCTGGATCCGGAACGGCCTGGCCGAGCTGCTGCGGACGCCCGGGCTGCCGACATGGCTGGCTCGCGGCCGTGGCGGACCGCAAGAACGTCAACATGGCGCGCTCGCATCAGTCAGCGGATCGCTTCATCGGTCCAGCCCGTGCCGGGAATGGCTGCGCCAATGCGGCAATCGCGCCGAAGGCGTCGTCACCACCACCGACTTCCAGGGCCAGCGCTCGCTGCCGAGGCCTTCCACTGGTCAGGTGACCGGATGGTGGATCGCCGCCTGGGCGCCGCTGTGTCAGAGTCGAAGCGCCGCTGCGGCAGGCCTGGAACGCAGCTTCCTGTTTGCAGGCGCGACGCTTCTCGGCCTCGCTTCTGCCTGGCGCGTCGGCATCGGCAGCCAGCCGCATATGGGCGGGGCCGATAGCCGGCTTTGATGCCCGGGCGTGGGCGCAGGCTTGGCCCACAGCTGCAAGCCCGTTCAGCCGCTGTCGACTGCACTGCGCCAGGCCGACCGAGCTGTCGCTGTGGTGCTGTCAGCCAGCGCCGCCAAGGGCTACGGGCGAGGACCGAGGCGCGGGGACGTCTGGCCACCATCGTGTCCTCGTCACCCAACGCCATAGGTCAGCCAATCGCCGGACGGCATCATCCGCACCCCCTGGAACGCGGCCGCCGAACGGCTGTTTCGGCTTTACCAGGCATCCGAGGTGACCGGCTGGCAGATCGGCGCGCATGTTTTACATACTGGCGGGCAACAGTCGAGTTCAGCCGGCATCATCGCCGAGTCCGCTCCCGGCACGGCGGTGCATCGCGACGCATTGCAACGTCGACACAAGGACAGCCATCTGATCACGACGATGTCTATCGGCGTGGCACCGATGTACGACGACGCCGGTCGCGTGGTCGGCATCTCCTCGATCGTGAAAGCGACATCGGCGAGCGCAAGGCGCGCGAGGAAGCAAATCGAGTTTCACTGGTGCGAGCTGTCATCGCTCCAGAACCTGCTGGCAGCTGGTGCAGGCGATTGCCGGGCGAGACCGGCGCTACAGCGACGGCCTGGACAGGATTCAGAACGCGCTTCTCGCAGCGCCTGCACGCCGTGGCGCGAGCCCCAGGACCTGCTGGTGGCCGCAACTGGGAAGGCGCGCAGCTCACCGATCTGGTCCGCTCGCCAGTTAGCTCCGTTCACCGAGGGACGTCTCGACGCGTATCGAGGATGAGGCGGCCCCGAGCTGGACCTGCGGCCCGACGCAGGTTTCACAGCCTCACGCCTGGCGCGCTGCATGGGCTCGCCACCAGCGCCGCCAAGTACGGCGCCTGTGATGCAGTGCCCGACGGTCGTGTGGCGGTCGATTGGGAGAGAGGTTGCCGACCTTGGCGAAAGAGCCGGACGACCTGCCGCTTTCGCGCAGAGCTGGCGCGAGCATGGCGGACCGCCGGTCCGCCACTCCGGACCGCAAAGGCTTCCGGTGCGTCGTCATCGCCGACATGAGTCGGCAGCGCGCTGCTTGCGGCCGTGGCCGCAGCTCCTGTTTGAGGTAGCGGGGTGCGCTGGAGCTGGATGTGCCGGCTGCCAGCGTCATAAAGGCCGAGGTGAGGTCAGCCCAGCTTGCCCCGGCCCCGCAAGGACGACGACGGATAGCGATTCGCTGGCAATCGACAGCCTTTCGGCCTACATCAAAGTGATTCAATCCAGGGCGATCCTGCTCTAGAGTAGGATGATCGTTCTGGATGGAAGCACTTCGGCTTCCACCGGGGCAGTGAAAGCTCGCACTCTACACTCAAGAGATAGAGCAGGATTCACGCTTCGGCCGCCATCGTATCGGTCAGAGCAGGGTGATTCAATCCGAAGCGATCCTGCTCTAGTTGTTGGGCTTCGGAGCCGCTTGGTATTTGACGCACGCGAGGGGCCAGCACCGTTGCAGCCGAAGCCCGGAGGACTACGACTTACGAGCTCGACGAGGCGCTGAGCGCCGGTGGTCGGCATCCGCACGATCATCCCCGGCGATGCCTTCACGGCCGAGATCGCTCGGCACCGAGCGGGCCGGCCACGGCGTCCTGATCCGCAGCGACGGGATCGTGCTCACCATCGGCTACCTGATCACCGAGGCCGAGACCGTCTGGATCAGCCTCGGCGGCGGCCGCGTCGTTCCGGGCCACGTGCTGGGCTTCGACCAGGAAAGCGGCTTCGGCCTGGTGCAGGCGCTGGCCCGCCTCGATCTGCCGTCCTGCCGCTCGGCCGCTCGAGCGATGCCGAGATCGGCGATGCGCGTCGTGGTCGGTGGCGCGGGCGGGCGGCAACGCGGTCGGTGGCGGCGCGCATCATCGCCAAGCAGGAGTTCGCCGGCTACTGGGAGTACGTGCTGGACGAGGCGATCTTCACGGCGCCGGCGCATCCCAACTGGGGCGGCACGGCGCTGATCGGCCCAGGCCGGCGACCTGCTCGGCATCGGCTCGCTGCAGATCCAGCAGGCGGTGCCACCGCCAGACCAGGCAGGGCGATGACGCCAACATGATCGTGCCGATCGACCTGCTGAAACCGATCTTCGACGACCTCGATCACCATCGGCCGGCCCAACCGCCCGGCGCGGCCGTGGCTCGGCCTCTATGCCACCGAGATCGGGCAACACCGTCGCCAGTACTGGGGCTGGCAGGCCGCGGGCCGGCGCAGCAGTCGGACTTGCGCACCGGTGACATCATCATGGCCGTGGCCGGCACGCAGGTGAAACGGGCTCGCCGAGCTTTTCCGCCGCGTCTGGTCGCTGGGGCGAGCCGGCGTCGATGGTCCCGCTGACGATCAATCGCGACGGCAAGACCTTCGAGGTCAGTGTCCGTTCGGGCGATCGCCGCCGCTACCTGAAGGGTCCGGTCCTGCACTGACGGGAAGCGGGCACTCACCCGTCATCCTGGCCCGCGAGATCGCGCTGAGCCGGGACCTTTTCGTGAGCCTGTGCGTGCGGCAGATCCCGGACGAGTCTCGCCTCGGGCTCGACTTCCGGGATGACAGGTTCAGCAAGGGCTCAGGACTTGGACGGCACAGCACGCGCGCGCATCGTTGGCGCGCGCTTTGATGATCTCGGGCGTGCGCGGGTCGGCGTCCTTGCGCGCGAATTGCCCGCGCAACCAGCCAGTAGATCACGCGCGCCGACGAAGCCCATGGTCAGAAAGGCCACCAACGCGTAGTTGTTGACGATGCTCGCCTGCGCTCCGCCTTCGCTCAATGTACTGCGCGAGGAAGCCGAGGCCGGCGATGACTATGCCCAACCACGGCGTAGTAGGTCCAATGCGCCAGACGGCGCCCCACTCGCCGATCGCCGCGCCGATCAGGGCCAAGGGCGCCGCGAACACCGCGCTGTGCGTCGCCGCGAACAGGGCCAGCAGGCCGTTGGCGCTCAGCGCATCCGTGATGGCGTTGGACGGCGTATTTGCCAACTCGACCGGCGTGGTGACAAACAGAACGATGGTGAGGCCGGCCGCAAGGCGGGCAACCACGAACCCGAACACAACTCTGATCACACGCCCCAGCATGTCCGCCCCGTGACGAGTCTTGACAGCGGCTATCAATCTACACGCTGAGCGCCATTGAATTCAATTGGACTTTTTAGATTGGCGCCATCAGGCGTTCCGACCCGCCACCACCCAATACACGAAGCCACACGGCAAAGCCGGCCGTGGCCAGCACCTGCCAGACCGCGGGCGACAGCTCCAGGATGCCGCTTGGGTGACCTATGCGGGTCAGCAGCGGCACGACGGCCAGCGCCGCTCCGCCCCCAATGACGTAGTAGAAGGCGCCACGGATGCGGGCCACCTCCCCAATGATCACCAGCAGCAGCGCCGGCAGCAGGGTCTGCACCGACACTGAGTTGCACCGCCAGCGTGAACAGATCGAAAGCGGCCCCGATCGGCGGCTCGTCCGAGCGCATGCCGGTCAATCGCCTGAACGATACGCTCCTGCCCCAGCGAGATGATCACCAATAGCGTCGCCGCTGCCGCAACCAGGAAGGCGATCGGCAGCAAGATGACCCGTCCCAACGCTCGCAGCATGGCTCCCCCAGAGAGACTGTGTTTCTCGACCCAAACATGTACTTCCCGCTGTCATCCTCGGGCTTGGTCCGGGGATCCAGCCATCCACAAACGCCGGAGCAAGCGGTTGGATGGATGGTCGGGACAAGCCCGACCATGACAAGCCGGGCAGGCAGCCACACAACTCAGAGCGATACTGCGCTCGCTGGCGCGCAGCTTCAAGCTTTCCGACTTTAGTTGGCCGCACGCCGCCATGATGTCGCGCCCGCGCGGCGTGCGCACCGGGCTGGCATAGCCGGCGCGGTTCACCACCTCGGCGAAGCGCTCGATCTGCTCCCAGTCCGAGCACTCGTGCGCCGTGCCGGGCCAGGGATTGAACGGGATCAGGTTGATCTTGGCCGGAATGCCGGCGAGCAGACGCACCAGCGCCTTGGCGTCGGCAAGGCTGTCGTTGACGCCCTTCAGCATCACGTACTCGAAGGTGATGCGCCGCGCGTTGGACAGGCCCGGATAGGTGCGGCAGGCGGCCATCAGCTCGGCGATCGGATACTTCGCGGTTGATCGGCACCAGCTTGTCGCGCAGCTCGTCGCGCACCGCGTGCAGCGAGATCGCCAGCATGGTGCCGGCCTCTTCGCCCCAGCGCGGAATCTCCGGCACCACGCCGCTGGTCGAGAGCGTAATGCGCCGCTTCGACAGAGCGAGGCCGTCGCCGTCGGCAGCGACGCCCATGCGCCTCGCGCACGTTGTCGAAATTGTAGAGCGGCTCGCCCATGCCCATCAGCACGACGTTGGTGATCTTGCGATCCCCATCCGGGATGAGCCCGCCATCGCCTGGCCCCGCCGCGCGCCGGCCAGTCGCCAATGCGGTCGCGCGCCAGCAGGATCTGGCCGACGATCTCCTGTGGCTCGAGGTTGCGCACCAGCTTCTGCGTGCCGGTGTGACAGAACGAGCAGGTGAGCGTGCAGCCGACCTGGCTCGAGATGCACAGCGTGCCGCGATCGGCCTCGGGGATGTAGACCGTTTCGATCTCCGGGGCGCGCGCCTCGCGTCCGCGCTTGGGCAGCCGCAGCAGCCACTTGCGCGTCCCGTCGGTCGACACTTGCTCGGTGACGATCTGCGGGCCGCTCGAGCGTGAATGCCGCCTGCAGCTGCGCGCGCACGTCTTTCGACACGTTCAGCATGTCATCGAACGACGTAACGCCGCGCGCGTACAGCCAGCTCCACAACTGGCCGACGCGCATCCTGAGCTGCTTGTCGGGAACCCCGATCGAGGCCAGCGCACCCTTGAGCCCTTCGCGGCCAAGGCCGGCCAGCGACGGCTTGGGCGTCAGCTGCTGCTGCGGGGCGGGAGTGTCCAGTATGGCGGTCATGGGTGCGATCGGGCCGGATTCGGCCTCTATTTAGGCGCCCCAGCCCCGTGTGTCATCCCATCCCTGCATGGCGCGTGCCGCTCGTCCTTCGACAAGCTCAGGACTGGGTCGCACCACCGCCGGCTCCGTTGCGGCGTTGCCTCCCTTCCGGTACTGGCTCTATCCGGGTACTGGTTCCAGCCCCTTGCTCGCTCAACCCCCGTCCTGAGCCTGTCGAAGCACGCCTCGCAAAATGCCTCAGCCTGCGCAAGCGCGCATCAGGACCCAGCCACGATTACCATTGCGCGAAGGGGCCGCAGATCCCGGCTCCGACCTGCCGTCCGGCCGGGATGACGGGTATGGCCGTCACCGTGGGGAGAGGGAACGCAGATCAGGCCGGCTTCGGATGAAACCTGCGGATGCCGAGATAGGTCAGATACACGAACACCAGCAACCCCAGCGTCTGCGCGATCAGGAACGGCGGCTCGGACTGGGTCGGCGCCAGGGGCTGCAGGAAGGAAACCTTCAGGAACAGCTGCACGATCAATACGAATACATTGAGCCACAGCGCCAGCACGGTGGTGATGACATAGATCCAGCGCCAGGCGCCGGCCATGTGGAAGGCTATAGCGGGCCAAGATGGCGATCGCTAGCACCGCCAGCGAGATGAAGCCGGTGTAGTGCGACGGGCAGCAGCCGCTCGAACGGAAAGCCGAAGCCCGTCACGCTGGTCAGCCCGGTGGTCCACAGGAACAGCGACGTCCAGGCGTCAGGCCGCTTATCCTGCAGCATGCCAGCCACCACCACCAGCCCGGCCACGATCGCCACCAGGCTGATGATCACGTGCGCGGTCGTGTACGTGGACAGTGATATCCCGAATACCATGACGCCCCTCCCTGCAATCCCCACGGAATAGTAGCTTCCTTTGAGTGGAAACCACAAACCCACGTGTCATCCCCGTGCTTGGCACCGGGATCCAGCCATCCACAAGCGACAGAGCAAGCTGATAGTTGGATACCGGGGACAAGCCCCGGTACGACAGCGACCTACAGGATGAACTTGCTCAGATCGGCGTTCTTGGCGAGTCGCCGATCCGCCCGCGCACGTAGGCGGCATCGATCCGGATGCGTGCTCGCCGCCCTTGTCGGCGGCCTCGAAGGAAATCTCGTCCAGCACCCGCTCCATCACCGTCTGCAGACGGCGGGCGCCGATGTTCTCGACCGTCGAGTTGACCTGCGCGGCGATGTCGGCCAGCGCATCGATGGCATCGTCCGTGAAGGCCAGCGTCACGCCCTCGCGTCGCAAGCAGCGCCACGTACTGCTTGATCAGGCTTGCTTCCGGCTCCGTCAGGATGCGCCGCAAATCCTCCGACCGATCAGCGGCTTCAGCTCCACGCGGATCGGCAGGCGGCCCTGCAGCTCGGGCAGCAGGTCGGATGGCTTGGCCTGATGGAAGGCGCCCGAGGCGATGAACAGCACGTGATCGGTCTTCACCGGCCCGTACTTGGTCGACACGGTGGTGCCCTCGATCAGCGGCAGCAGGTCGCGCTGCACGCCCTCGCGCGACACGTCGGCGCCGACGCGTCCGGCCTCCGAACGCGCGCAGATCTTGTCGATCTCGTCGAGGAAGACGATGCCGTCGTTCTCGACGCTCTTGATGGCCTCCTGCACGATCTGGTCCTGGTCGAGCAGTTTGTCGCTCTCCTGGGCGATCAGGATGTCGTAGGCCTGCGCGACGCTGGTGCGGCGCGGCTTGGTGCGCTGGCCGAACGCCTTGCCCAGCATGTCGTTGAGGTTGAGCATGCCGACCTGCCCGCCGGGGATGTCGAAGGTCGGCAGCTGCGGGCCGCTGTCGGTGACCTGGATCTCGATCTCCTTGTCGTTCAGCTCGTTGTTGCGCAGGCGCTTGCGGAAGCTGCTCGCGCGTGGCGGGCGACGAACTCGGCCCCGACCAGCGCGTCGAGCACGCGCTCCTCGGCGTTCTTCTCCGCCTGCGCCTTGACCTCGCGGCGCTTCGTCTCGCGCACCAGGCCGATGCCGACCTCGACCAGGTCGCGCACGATCGAGATCGACGTCGCGGCCGACGTAGCCGACCTCGGTGAACTTGGTCGCCTCCACCTTCAGGAACGGCGCGCCCGCCAGCCGGGCCAGGCGGCGCGAGATCTCGGTCTTGCCGCAGCCCGGTCGGCCCGATCATCAGGATGTTCTTGGGCAGCACCTCCTCCTTGAGGTCATCGGACAATTGCTGCCGCCGCCAGCGGTTGCGCAGGGCGATGGCCACTGCGCGCTTGGCATCCTTCTGGCCGACGATGAAACGGTCGAGCTCGGAGACGATCTCGCGAGGAGAGAGAATGAGGTCATGGCGTCGATAACTGCTGAGGGTTGTCACGGATCATCAGAAGCGCGCGGCCGTCCGGGGTGTCGACCTCGCGGTCGCGGCGGAAACCCGCTTTCTCGTAGGCGCGGACGGCACGCGCGTTGGTGGGGTTGGGGTCGGTGATGACGCGGGCGTGCCGAGCCGCCAGAAGAGCGTCCACGTACGTCGCGGATGAACCCGGAACCGTGACCGCGATCCACCATGTCCGGCTCGCCGATGAACTGGTCGATACCGCGCGTGCCGGCGGATGCAGTGCCGAGACCGTTCTCCTCAGGCCCATTCTGCATGCCAATGACACTGCAGGTACGCAAGCTGCCGGGCCGCCCGCGGCGACAATGAACTGGTCCATGGCCGGCTCGTCCAGGTCCTCGCGGACCAATTCGAGTTGCTCCGGCGGGTCGCCCCACCACTCTTGCAACGTGCGGCCGCGTCAGCCAGGCTCGCACCATCGGCAGGTCGGCAGATGTCATCGCGCGGAACTCGTAGCGAGCACTCTGTCCGAACTCGAGACCCTTCGAGGTGGTCATTTGCTGCTTTCGAGCGCTTCGATGACAAGATGAGTGTTGGTGTAGACGCAAATCTCGGCGGCGATGTGCATGGCCTTGCGCGCGATCTCCTCGGCGTCGGCAGGTGTATCCATCAGCGCCTTGGCGGCCGCCAGCGCGTAGTTGCCGCCCGAGCCGATGCCCATAACGCCGCCTTCCGGCTCCAGCACGTCGCCGGTGCCGGTCAGCACCAGGGTCGCGCCCTTGTCGGCGACGATCATCATGGCTTCGAGCCGGCGCAGAAAGCGGTCCGTGCGCCAGTCCTTGGCGAGCTCGACGCAGGCGCGGGTGAAGTTGCCCCGGATACTGCTCCAGTTTGTTCTCGAGCACGCTCGAACAGCGTGAAGGCATCGGCCGTGGCGCCGGCAAAGCCGCCGATCACGTCGCCCTTGCCGAGCGAGCGCACTTTACTGCGCGTTGGCCTTGATCACCGTGGCGCCGAGACTGACCTGCCCGTCGCCCGCCACCACCACCTTGCCGCCCTTGCGGACGGTCAGGATGGTCGTACCGTGCCAGACCTGAGATGGAGCTACATCGTTCATGATCGAACCCATTGGCCGATGTCGGCGTGAACGGCGATGTAAATCAAGGGGGCCATAGTGCTGGCCTCCTATGGCAACCGGTGCTCCCGAGCTGATAAAGGCTTGGTTTCCCGCACGCAAGCAAGGCAGAAGCTCCCCGTGAAGCGGCAGGCAACCATCGATCGCTCCACCAAGGAGACGAAGATCAAGGCGACCGTCGATCTCGACGGCACCGGCGCCTATGACATCGCGACCGGCGTCGGCTTCCTCGATCACATGCTGGAGCAGCTGTCCCGCCACTCCCTGATCGACATCACGCTCAAGGCCAAGGGCGACCTGCACATCGATTTCCACCACACCACCGAGGACGCTGGCATCGTGCTCGGGCCAGGCGGTGGCCAAGGCGCTGGGCGACAAGCAGGGCATTGCCCGCTACGCCTCGCCTGCACCTGCCCATGGACGAGACGCTGACCCGCGTCGCGGTCGACGTGTCGGGGCGGCCCTACCTGATCTGGAAGGTCGCCTTCTCCGCAGTCCAAGGTCGGCGAGATGGACACCGAGCTGTTCCGCGAGTGGTTCCAGGCCTTCGCGCAGAACGCCGGCATCACGCTGCACGTCGAGATGCCTGTACGGCGACAACAACCACCACATCGCCGAGACCTGCTTCAAGGGCCTCGCCCGCGCTCCTGCGCGAGGCCGTCGCCATCGACCCGCGCCAGGCCGGCCGCGTGCCACCGACGAAGGGCTCACTGTAACGCTCGCCCGTAGATTGCCATCGGTCCGACCAACCCGCTCCTGGGAGCCCGTCGAAGGGCGGATCAATCCGGCGCGCCGTGCTCGAGCAAGCTCAGCACCAGGTGGTGCTGGCCACGCATTGCACCCCGGCCTGAGCCTGTCGAAGGGCGGATGAGTCCCGCCCAGCCGTGCTCGACAGGCTTCGCGCACTAGGGGGCGAGGTCTGATGTGACGGTGTATGCACTTGCGCTTCGCCACTGCGCCACCGCACATTACCGCGGCATGCCGAACGACACCCCTCGCCACCGCGCAAAACCCCGCTGCCATCGTCGATGCCCCTGGCGCGCACCGCCCGCAAGCAACCGCACGCCCCGTGGCGACGGCAGCATGGTGTGGCGCGTGTGGGGCACCGGCGAGCCGCTGCTGCTCTTCCACGGCGGCACCGGCTCGTGGACGCATTGGATCAAGACCATCCCGGTGCTGGCGCCGCGCTTCGAGTTGATGGGTGCCCGACATCCCAGGCCTCGGCGACTCGGCCATGCCGCCGGAACCCCACACGCCTTCCAGCATCGCCGACGCCGCGGCGGCTGGCGTCGACCAGCTATTTCCCGCCAACACGCGGCTGCGCCTGCACCGGCTTCTCATTCGGCGGCCATATTGCCGGCCTGCTGGCCGAGCTGCCGCCCCGACCGCCTCGTGAGCCTCGACCCTGGTCGGCGTGGGCCGGGCCTCGGGCTGGCGCGCCGATCCGCGCGCGCCTTCGCCAAGACGCGCACCGGCATGAGCCCTGCCGAAGTGGCCGCGCTCTACCGGCAGAACCTGAAGTCTTGATGTTCGCCGACCTGCGCAACATCGACCCGCTTGCTGTTCATCTGCAGATCGAGAACGTGCGCAGAGCCCGCTTTCGCAGCCGCGGCTTCGCGGGCGCACCGACGAGCTGGGCGCGTGCGCTGGCTGACGTGCGGGCACCGGTCGCCACCATCTGGGGCACGCTGGTCGCCATCGCCCGCCCGTCGCTGCAGGGCGCGCCTCGACGTCCTGCGCCGCCATCACCCCGAGCTAGACGTGCGCCTGATCGAGGGCTCCGGCCACTGGGTCATGTACGAAGCGGCTGACCAGTTCAACGCCGCGTTCCTGGAACTGCTGTAGACTCAAAGGATTGCGCCCTGAGCGGGCAGGTTCTCGCGCAACCCGCACCAGGTCCTTACAATGGCGCTCTCTCAGCGAAGGGGGCGCTGCATGCCAAACCTGCCGCCATTGGGCTTTGCCGCGCTGCTGCTCGCAACGCTGGGCGCCGTCGCAACGCCCGCCGCAGCGGGCTGCGGCGAGAGTCGTGACTCTGGCCACGCACGGCAGCTCCAAGACGTCCTACAGCCTCGCCATGCCGGCCGAGCGCTATCCGGCGATCCGATCGCCCTCGTGCTGCTGGCCGGAGGCAGCGGCTTCATCGATCTTGGCGCCGACGGCTGCCCGCGCCGCGCTGGTCGGCAACTCCCCTGGTGCGTGCCCGTCCGCTGTGGAACGGCCAGGGCTTTGCCACCGCGCTGGTCGATGCACCCACCGGCTATCACGGCGAGGACGGCCTCGGCGGCTTCCGCCTGTCCGTGCAGCACTGCAGCCGACCTCGGCAGAGGTGATCGCCGACGTCCGCCGCCGCACCAACATGCGCCGGTCTGGCTGGTGCGGCACCAGCCGGGGCGCCATCTCGGCCGCCAACGCGGCGGCACGTCTCGGCAAGGCACGGAGGCGCGGACGGCCTGGTGCCGACCTCTGCGGTCACGGTAGGCAATCCCGGCGGGCGCAAGCGTGGGTGGCGCCAGACCGTGTTCGACGTTGCGCTCGAGAGCATCACCATGCCGGTGCTGGTCGTCGCACACGCATCGGACCGCTGCATCCGCACTCCGCCCAGCAGCTGCTGGCCGCATCGCCGCCCGCACCCGCGCCAGCGCGAGCAAACCGTCAAGTAACTGGCGGGTCCTGGCGGCGGCGGCTCGGGCCTGAGGCTTGCGAAGGCAAGACACCGCACGGCTTCCTTGGCCAGGACGACGGAAGTCGCCGCTGGCATTGCCCGCTTCAGTGCGCGGCGGCACGTATCAGGATCTTCCAACCCTGATCAAATCGCCGCCAGCAGCAACTACCCAGTGCTGAGCCCCTCGAGCACGGCATTGGCGGAGCTCATTCGCCCTTCGACACGCTCGGGGCTGAGGGCGATGCCTCTCAAGTGGAACTGCCAGAACTCTGAGAGCTGGCCCTCGCCGGCCGGCACCACCAGCCGGCGCGAGCCCTGGCATGTCGAGCCTACAGCCCAGCCGGCGTGCGTACCAGTCGGAGTGCGACACCGTCGCAGGCAACGCAGCGGAAAATAGCACCCATGGTGCCGCCAGTGACTCCGCGCCGCGACCCACCTCGCCGACCGCCCCGCACTCGGCGCACGTGAAGCGCGCCACCGTCACGTCGAGCGCGAACAGCTCGCGCAATAAGCCGGCGGCGGCATTGCCGTCGAGTGCCGACGCTACGCCCTGGATCTGCGCTCTGTCTGGTGCCTCGATCGCGCAGATGCCCGATGCCGAAGCGCGCCCGGGCTCAGCGTGCGTTGCGTGCCGCCGCGTCGATGTGCGCGGCGAGGCTGTCGTCGATGCCGAGCCGGCTCGGCCAGCGCTGCCAGGAATTCGTGCTCCTGGTCGCGTATCGGCGTCAACGGCGAGGCGCGCCGCAGTGTAGATCTTCGCCGCCTTCCTCCGGCGATGAGCAGGCATCGGCCAGCTCATCGACGGTTGCCGGCTTCTGCCAGCTCGCGCGTAAAGAACTGCGCGCGTCGGCGTCGTAGGGTCGCCTGTTGCCGAAGCCGCTCAGGATCTTCCGTTCTGCTCGGCCGCATCGATGCGGCCATCCGCGGCGGCTGCGGCGATCATGGCGCCGCAGCAGCAGCGTGATGCCTGATCGCTGGTAGGCGGCTTCGGCCTCGAAGCCTGAGCCACCCGGCGCGGCGAGCAGAGCCTGCGGCGCTCCGGCCTTGGCGCCCGTCAGCGGCGGCTGTCCCTGCTGATAGTTCTGGTAGGCCTTGTAGGCGAGGCCGCCGGATCAGCGCGAGACCGCCGAGCTTGATGGCGCTGCCGGCCAGCGAACGGCCGGCGCCGGTGCCGAGGATCAGCGCGCCGAGCCCGCCGAGCGCGGCGCCCGCGCCCAGTTTGTTGTTGGCGAGCAGCTCCATGATCTGCGCCACCAGCTCGTCCGGCGAACGGCCGGTCAGCTGGCCCGCAGCCTCGCGCGCGCGGTCGGACACGCCGGTGGCCCGATCGACGCGGCCGGCGCCTTCGCGCACACCGGCGGTGGCCTGCCCGAACACTCTGGCCGAGGATGTCGGCTATGCCACCTGGCTGCGCCGGCCTGCTGCCTGCAGCTTCGCCGAGGATCTCGCCCAAGCCCGCCGCCGCCCTGCTGCTGCAGCTTGCTCAGCAGGTCGCCCAGCGGAGTTGCCGCTGCCGGATGGCGCGCCTTCCAGGTTGCAGATTGGCCTGATTGCGCAGATGCGCCGCGACCGGCGCCGGCGTCGGGCAGGAAATTTCCGCAGCAGGTCTTCGAGGCCGCCACCCGAGGAGGCACCTGGGGCTTGCTGAGCATTGCCGCGCACCAGCGCATCGAGAATGCTCTTGGGATCGAACATGGGACGCTCCTTGAGTTGGGTCCGCCTACCTTCCCCCGATGCAGGCCTCCAGCACGCCAGGCACTGCGGGAAGATGGCGGCCGCCGCGTAGCCTTACTTTTCTCTTCCGCCTGGCGCGCTTGCACTGAGCTCGCCTCGCTCGAGTCTATTCCGCCGCCATCCGGCCATTGCTGCTGCTCGCCCGGCTGCGGCTTGGCCGTGACGGGTTCGTCGGTAGCCGCCGACGAAGCGCGAGAACACCCGCCAGGCCAGGCGGCCGATGTCGTCCATCACCGTGAACACCGCCGGCACGAACACCAGCGACAGCACGGTCGAGACGAGCAGGCCGCCGATCACCGCGATCGCCATCGGCGCGCGGAACTCGCCGCCGTCGCCGAGCGCCAGCGCCGACCGGCAGCATGCCGGCCGATCATGGCGATGGTGGTCATGACGATCGGGCGCGCGCGCTTGCGGCCGGCATCGATGATCGCCTCGGTGCGCGGCACGCCGTGCTCGCATCTCCTCGACCGCGAAGTCGACCAGCATGATGGCGTTCTTGGTGACGATGCCCATCAGCATCAGGATGCCGATCACCACCGGCAGCGCTGATCGGCATTGCCGGTGATGGCAGAGCGCCGGCGATGGCGCCGCCGATCGACAGCGGCAGCGAGACGAGGATGGTGATCGGCTGCAGGAACACTGCCGAACAGCAGCACCAGCACGGCGTAGCACCATCATGATGCCGGCGCCCATGGCCGTGGCGAAGCTCGCGAACACCTCGCCCATGATCTCGGCGTCGCCGAATCTGCCTGATCGCACGCCGGCCGGCAGGTTCCTGGCCGCCGGCAGGCGCCAGCACGGCGCTCGACGGCCTCGCCGAGCGCGGCGTCCGGCCGACCAGGTCGGCGCCGATCACCGACGCGCCGCATGCGGTCGTAGCGGTCGATCGCGGTCGGGCCCTGCGCCGAACGCGAAGCGGCGCCACGGCCGACAGCGGCACCGACGCGCCCGACGCGGTCGGCACCGGCAGCGCGACTCGAGCAGATGCCGGTCGCCGCGGCGCTCTCGTTCAGCTGCACGCGGATCGGGATCTGGCGGTCGCCGACGTTGAACTTGGCGAGGTTGGCGTCGATGTCGCCGATGGTGGCGACGCGCACGCGCCTCCGACATGCGCCTCCGGTCGAGACGCCGAGCTCGGCCGCGCATGTCGGTGATCGGAACGACGACGCACCTCGGGCCGGTCGAGCGTCGGCCGTCGAGACGACGTTGACTAGCATCGGGCATGCGCTTGCATCTCGCGCTGGTGCAGCTCGGCTTGCGACAGCGTGACGCGCGCCGTGCTCGTCGACGCCGGAACGCCAGCTGGACTGCTGCTGGCCGTTGTCGTTGCAGGAACCAGGAGCGGATGTCGGGCACCGTGTCGAGCTTGGCGCGGCCGATCTCGATCCTTGATCTCGGCCTGGGTACGCTTGCGCTTCGACTTTTGGCACCAGGTTGATGACCATGCGTCGCCTTGCGCGCGCCGGCTGCGCGCGCCCAGCAGGTCGAGCCGCCGATCGACGAAGACGTTCTCGACCTCAGGCACGCTCGCGCATCTGCTGGCGATGGCGTCGGTGGCGGCGCGCGTGTCCTCCAGTCGCGAGCCGGGCGGCAGCTCGATGGCGAGCAGATGATGCGGCTGGCGTCCTCCGCTGGGATGAAGCCCGACGGCAGCAGCGATCGAACGCTGCCGATCGAGCCGGCGAACGAAGCCGAGCGCCAGCGCGCAGCGTCATGCCAGCGGAAGCGCACCGACCAGCGCACCAGCAGGCGCGTATAGCCGCGCATGATGATGCCGGGCTTCGGCTCGGCATGGCCGTGGCGCGCGCAGGAAATAGGCGGCCAGCAGCGGCGTGATGAGGCGCGCCACCAGCAGCGAGAACAACACCGCGACCGCGACCGTCAGGCCGAACTGCTTGAAGTACTGGCCGGCGATGCCGCCCATGAAGCTGACCGGCGCGAACACCGCGATGATGGTGCAGGTGATGGCGATGACGGCGAGGCCGATCTCGTCGGCCGCCTCGAGCGCGGCCCGGTACGGCGTCTTGCCCATCGCGATGTGGCGCACGATGTTCTCGATCTCGACGATGGCGTCGTCGACCAGGATGCCGACCACCAGCGTGATCGCCGAGCAGGCTGACGAGGTTGAGCGAGAAGCCCATCATGTCGATCGCCCAGAAGGCCGGGATGATCGACAGCGGCAGCGCGATGCGCCGCAATCAACGTGGCGCGCCAGTCGCGCAGGAAGATGAAGACCACGATGATGGCCAGGATGGCGCCCTCGATCATGCGTCTTCATGGTCGAGTCGATAGGCGCCGAGCGTGTAGGTCGACCATCGGTGTCGATCAGCTTGCAGCTCGACGTCCGGATTGCGCCTTTGCAGCTCCTCGATCTTGCGGCGCGACGCGCGGCGGCTGACCGTCGCGTGTCGCTCGCGCCCTTGGCCGCGGAGATGGCGAAGGCGACGACCGGCGGACCGTTGCAGGACGCGCGAAGGTGCGCGGCTCGGCGATGGCGTCGGCGACCGTGCCGAGCTCGGTCGAGGCGGACCTGCGGCCTCGGCAGCGTGATCATGGTGGCGGCGAGGTCTTCCACCGTCTGCTTGCCGGCCAGCGTGCGGATAGCCTGGTCCGCGCCCGCCGATCTCGCGCTGCCGCCGGCCAGGTCGACGTTGGTCGCTCTGAGCTGGCGGTTGACGTCGCCCGCCGTGATGCCGAAAGCCAGCAGCCGGTCGGGATCGAGCGCGATGCGGATCTCGCGCTCAGCGCCGCCGATACGCCGGTCGATCTGCGGCGACGCCTTCACGCCCTGCAGCGCGCGGATGACGGTATCGTCGACGAACCAGGACAGCTGCTCGGTGCGTCATGCCGGGCGCGCGCGACGGCATAGGTCTGGATCGGCAGGCCCTCGATCGTCGACGCGGTGCACGATCGGCTCCTCGATGGTGCGCGGGCAGCTCGGCTGCGGATGCGGGCGATGGCGTCCCTTCAGCGTCGTTGAGCGCGCGGTCCTGGTGTCACCTCCAGGCGGAACTCGATGGCGGTCTGGAGGAGCCCTCGGTGACCGTGGAGGTCTGGTGCTTGACCCCGTTCGCGCCGGCGATGGCGTCCTCGATCTTCTTGGTGACCTGCACCTCGAGCTCCGGAAGGCGCGGCGCCCGACTGGTAGACGCGCACCTGCACGATCGGGATATCGATGTTGGGAAGCGCGTGATCGGCAGCTCGGCCAGCTGACGCAGCCGAGCGCGATCAGCACCATGAACAGCACCAGCGACGGCACCGGCCGCCGGATCGACCAGGCCGGAGATGTTCCAGTTCATAGGAGACCTCGACGTTGTCGCATCCCGGCACTTGTTGCGGGGATCCAGCCATCTGCGATCGCCCGAGCAAGCGGCGCAAAGCGGATCCCATTGACAAGCGCCGGGATGAGACCACCAGTCATACGCGGTGGACTATCGGCGTCGTAGCCTGGCTTACGGTGTTGAGACGGGACCGGCCGCACCGCGTCGCCATCGCCTGAGAACGTGCCGGGCGCGCTTTACCAGGTCGCCCGGCTCCAGCCCTCCCTGACCTCGACCATCGAGGCCGCCGCCAAAGCGGTCGCGATCCTGCGCGTCTCGACGACCCTCACGCGCACAACCTGCACCAGGGCGCTTCCGTCGGGCTATAGAAGAGAACGGCCGAAGCGGGTACCGCGGGCCAAACCCTTGGCAGTCTCAATCGTGCCGCGAGACGAGCACCGACGCGCAGCCCCGCATTGTCACCGAAGATGAGTGCCACGCGAAAGCCGAGCCTGGTGGCCTTGTCGACCTCCGGCGAGACCAGCCGCACCTTGCCGGTGATGGTGCCGGGGCCGGTTACCTGCCTCCCTGGCCTTCCTTGACGTTGGACGGCGCGTCTCGATCACGCACCTCGCGGCATCAGGCTCAGGCACTCGCCATTGGCGATGCGGAGACATCGGCTCGGCAGCGCCCGCGTGAACCCACCGACACGGGCGATGCACGGCGGCTGATGATGCCGTCGGCAGGTGCCAGCTTTTACCTCGCTGCGGCCACGCCGCCACATCAGCTCACTTGTGCGCCTCGATCTGCCCTTGTCGGCTTCGGCGACCTTGAGGCCATCCTGCGCGGCCAGCAATTGGGCGTCGGCGGTGCGCGCCGGCCACCTTCGCGCTGATCATGAGCGGCCCCTCAGTATCGGCTCCGGTGCCGCCGAAGGACACCTGCTGGGGATTGTGGAATACGAAGACTGCACGCCGGTTGGCAGTTCAATTCGGGACGAGGCCACAATCTACCGCTTCGCCTGCGCAACCGCGCCAGAAGGTTCGCGTAGCGCAGAGCGTAGAGTCTGGTTTTTTGATCATCAGAACGGATCCATCTGCTACGCGCGCGGAACAACGGACGAGTGGAGTCAGTTCACCGTCGGTCTTCCTGATCTGGCCGACTCGCGATACGTCGGCAACGTACCTTCCAGCGCGCAGAATCCACATTCCGATGCCCAGAGCGCGCTTTCACAACCACCCCTCGCCTCTTCTTCGAGGATGCTGTGCAACCGTCGTTCTTCGTCAGAAGTGCACCGCAGGCAACCAGCTACAAGAACGCTGGCTGCGAATCAAAGGAGGCTCCAGGGCGGCCAAAGTTCAGCGCTACGACAACATGATTAGCCTCGCAAAATGCGTGGGGCGCGCCATCATGGGGTGGAGTCGAGGATACTGCCCAGCGCCTTCGCCGATTCGTGGTGAGCCTCGACGGATCACCATGCCTACCTTCAAGGGGGCTACCGCCTGATATTCAAAAGTCAGAAGCACGATGTGGTGCCTTGGGGACCTTGGGCGCTGAAGGCCGAGCCCGACAGGATGACACGTCCTATTCTATTCCCGACGAAGCAATACGTAATAACTTGA
>ERZ1370068.91-contig-10079_pt1 | contig 66542 bp, 114 predicted proteins | sample MGYA00561227_ERZ1370068 | MGnify/ENA primary metagenome ERZ1370068 (study PRJEB38410, sample SAMEA6850437) | metagenome | study: Metagenomic assessment of the ecological functions of the soil: analysis of the soil microbiota associated with the... | reverse complement strand
CTGGCGTATTGCTCGATCGGCGAGTGGAGACCGTCGCTGACTGGCGAGTACCTGCGCAGCAGCGTCCTGTACGTGGATAAAATCCCTCCTCTGAGTGCCGTCACCACGACAGTCAGGGCTCCGCTCCCTGGCGGTATTGCTCCAAGAAGATGCCAACCACCGGGGCATCACAGCCCCACCCGTCGGCGACCGGTATCCCGCACGCGTTGAAGTGCCTGAGGGCAGATTGTTTTGGGGCCGTAGAGATCCAAATCGGGAGTAGCAGCGCAGAGCTTTTCCCCAGCAAGATGCTTTTTGAAACGCAGATGCAGGCTCCAGGCAGTCATCCGGCTGAGCCTCATGATTCGGAGGCTCGCGTTTCGAAGCCATCTACCTGACGACGTGGAAGAGCCTCGCAGTAAACCTGTCGACGAGACGCTACGCTCTCTTGCATCACGCAGCTACAGCCGTGGTGCCTAGCGATCGTTCTTCTGCACCGCCCTCGGATCCCGGGTTTAGAATCGCGGGCTGAAGCCACCTCGAAACCTCCTGCCGCGAGGTGAAAGACATAGTCTACGCCCCCGCACTGACGGGCGCATCGAAGAGTAATCACGACCACATCGATCTTGTGATTGGTCGCTCGATCGTTCCAGTGTGGAGACGTCATTTAGGGTCGCGCTCATTGTCTATACCACGACGACGTCGTGGCCGTGGCCTATCAGCGGGTCGACGAGGTGCGATCCAGCAAACGCCGGCCCCGCCAGTGACGCGGCCTCCAGCGCTGACTCCTCCTCTGCGACCCGTGTCGCTAAATTGCCCTCTTCAGGCTCAGTCGTGCGAGTATCCGGTGGTGCGCGACCTGGCGATCCAGTGGATTGGGATGTCTGCGATCAGCACCCGTGAAATCGCTCGAGTTATTTGCCGTCGTCGCCGAGAAAACTCTCACATCCGCGCACAGCACGGTCTTCACGGACCGGTCGTGCACGAATGACTCCATCTTCGGTGTCGTAGGCGACGACCTCGTCTACATATCGTATGGACTTGCGCGAAGAATTGAGTGATCGCTCTTCGACCGTTAGAACCGGTTTCAGAACTTGCTCCGACCGCCGCAGTGCGCGGGGTCGGAGCGGGTAGGGCAACGGTAAGGTCTCGTGCACACCTGCTTCGCCTCGGCCGAACATTCTGACACATCAGGAACTAACGGGACGTGGATAATATCAAGCGCAGCCAGGCGACGATCCCGCGCACAGGCGGTATTTTCTGCTCCTAACCATCAGCTTCACTGATGATTGATCGCACGATCAGATCGACCTGAAGAGATGGGCGTGGGGTTTGAGTATGCATGATCAGTTCGTGGTACTTGACGCCCCATTGCGCCTCGGGGGCTGGCGTCGATTGCGCAGCTCAGTGCAAAATCCTAGCCGCTCACCGATCGCACCGGGCAGTCATTACTTTCTATCACATCGTCTCTACCATCAGAGCCGGTTGTTTAGTTTCTCCTAATTACCCGCAGTGGGCATGAGGCCGCGCCTCCAGCTATCTCTCGAATCTTCGACGCTGTGTGCAGATATGTCCCGTCGACGTCAAAAGCGAGCAGATCATTGACATCTGACGACCCCATGGAGGAACTCTATCTGATCAGCCAGCACGCCGCAGCACCGTAGCTTTTGCGTCAGGAATGTCTGGTAGTTGAAGACCGCGTCGGCCGACATCGTCCGAACAGTGTTGGCGGTCCCCTGAAGACGCAGTCAGTACGCCGTAACGCCAGGTGTCTCCCCTCACGGACACCAACGGACCGATTCTATGATGTTCTTCGACTCCCTGAGAAGGAAGCTTATGAGAATGACCGAACAAATCGTCCTGGCTTCGGCATAGTAATTTCGAGGAATTTTGAATACGCCTTATCGACACCGAAATCGGTCATGAAGCACGTCAGCAGGGAGGCATCCGTGAACGCGCAGTGCCCTTCTTTCCGCCCTGCTGTTTTTCGTCCTCTTATCTCTGCGCTTCTATGCGGGCTCGCCGCAGACGTTGCTTCCGCCATTACCGATCAAAATGCATGTTCGTGAGGCCCTCCATTCTTCGCAGTATTTCTTGTATTCATCGAAAGAAATATGCGCCACGTTTGATGCCAGTGAAATCGATCGCCCGCATTTTAGGTTTCCCCACATTCCTCAAAGAACTTCATATCACACACCCTCGATTCCTCCTGTGGACAGCCGTCACTTTTGACGGCCTAGCGCAGATGGCGGTCGGGTACCAATCCAGTCGCACTTGTCCGTGAAGGTCACTAACGAAAAAAGCCCCCCCATTACCGGCTCACTTTGCACAATTTACCGGGCGAGTATTTTGTCGTCGCGAGCCGGTTGGGAATCGAAGAATCTCTGTAATTTTCGGGTTAGCGGCGATCAGAACATCGCTTACCGTTCTCTTCTTCTCTCATCCCAACTTTCTTCGCGTTCAAATGTCGGGCGGGTGCTTGGTCGAACTATCATCAAACCATAGCAACGCGCGTCGTACACAGACATCCACCTTTTCAAGTCAGAGGCACCGCTTTACCAACGCATTGCCTGAGACGCGCATCCTTCCATGCACGCGCTTTCGAAGAAGTCCCCGCGTTACCACGCCGGTGAAGATCGGGTGGCAATCTCACCTCGTATGTCGAAGAGTCTCGAGGGCAGGAACTCCAACAGATCACCCTTCGGTCGGCGTTTTTGTAGACTCAAGACGCTTAAATCCGCCCAATCCGCATCCACGTATGGATCCCGGGAGTCCGCAGTACGGATTCAAGGCGAGTTCTATTTCGTAGGCGATTGAACGCGCAAATCTCGCTGTCAGTCATCGCTACTTTTTGAAGGCTCGTGACCGCCTCAATGGGACTGATGATGTACGAAGACGATGAAGCCGGTGAGTTCCGCCTGTCGCGACGAAAGCGATCACTTGTTAAACTAATAGCCGTGACGGGGTCTATCGAGCAGGGTGAGAACGCGCTTAACGATGTCATTTGTCGCGGTATATCTCGTGGCATGCTTTCGACTTCACCATATCTTCTCGAATCATTCGCGATGTAACGCCTTACTATCCTGCCTGCCTGTTGAATCCAAACGTATCCTGGCTGATCGTGACATATGTCTTCAGGTTAGAGGCGCAGCTAATAACGACTCCCCGGCCATGCTATGCTTAATGAAGGATGGTGTGTCCGGTTGAACCACCGAATAGCGGTATCACGCCAGTGGTGTGCTGGCAATTACTCATAATGCGCGCTTCCCAGCCGGCCCCGCATCGGTGCTCTCTTGTCGACTTCTCGTATAGACCACTTCTTCTCGCACCTGGCTCTAGGCAGCATGGAGCACCGCTCGCGGCGAGCGCGCTGCATATTCCTGCGTCCGACAGTCCACCCCGACTGATTTCGTGACTCTCGAACTTCGTGCTACGTACGAGGCGAAATCCATTCGCTCCCTGCCAGAGGCGATCGGCATGTCGATCACCCAATAATCCACTAATCTGCAAGAATGCAACCCCTAGTCCTGTGTTTTAGCCGGCGATCCCATTCCGCCCGGGGGTCAGAAATCTGAGCTACCCCGCTCGGGCGCCAGAGCGCGGATACGCCGTGCCCACCCCGAAACGCCGGCGATATCGGCGTCAAGGGACCTCTCTGCAACGGTCGATGCGGCGTATCGACCATTTTGTTTCTCGGGAGGCTGGTCGGTGTGCGCGTGGGCGCAAGCGCCGAGTATCACGTCAGTGCCGCTCCGCGGCAGCACAGGACCTGCTTCGGAATCGACACGCAACACAGCTTTTAACTGCAGATCCTTGTTTCAACGACTAGAAGCTGCGCTTCTCCACATACGCCAGGATCGGGCTGAAGGCCGCACGCGCTCCAACGACGGTAAGGTTCGATCGGCCTGACACCCGCCACAGCCCGGTCAGCCCCGGGCTGCGCACCTGGCAGCAGCGTTTCGCCCTGCGCACCGTAGCGTCCGAGCTTCCACGGCGGCGAGATCATGCCGCGGGCCGACGCGCTCATGTCTCTCGCGCAGAAACGTTCCAGAGCCGGCGCCGAGTTCTGTCGAGGCCGAGACGCCGCAACCACTGCGACCCACAGCGTGTGATGCGCGGGTCGCCGTCGAGCCTCAGGCGTGCTTCAGCCTTCAGCCGCACCTGCAGATCCGGACGCGCGGCTAGCATCGCATCGCCGTACGCCCTGCCATGGTACGCCAGCTTGAGAGCGCGTCGAAAGCCTGGGCCACCGGGCGACCGAGCACGCCGCCGCCGATACGCCAACAATGGCCCGGGGCTGTATCGATGAGCAGGATCAAAGCCAGAGTCGCTCGCCAGCTTAGAGGCGCCAGCAGTGTCAGCACCGCCGCAGCGATCGTCACATCGATCCACTCGTTTACCCCTGCAGCCTCGGCGCGGTCGCCCCGAGCCCCAATCGCGGATTGTCCTGGTGATCTTGTCTGGCGCGTGTGGACCACCGGCCGTCGCTGCCGACGCGGTCGAGGCTGATCGGCTAGCCGATCACCCGGTCCTCGAAACGGCGTCGCGAAATCCATGCGGACTTCGAGGGAGCCTCTAGCTGCGCGGCGTCAGCGCTTCAGTGACTGCGTTCGAGTGTCCACCCCCAAGGGTCTCCAGGAGAGCGATCGCACCGCATCAGGATGGTCCACACCATGGACTTCCACGAAGCGTGCCGTCGGTGGCTCGCTCGCGTAGCCGCCATGATCGACCCGCTCGTTGCCGAGTTCGCGGGATTTGCACTGGTCAGTCGATTAGCACACTTCGCCGGTCCAGCTTCTCTGCCGCCACACTAGCAGCGGGACCACGCCGGCTGCGCCGACCGCGCTCTCTGACCAAAAGCCCCGACCTTCGCGGTCGTGCGACCCCATGACCGATCCACCAAGAGCCACACCCGTCGGTCCCCCTGGCCGACGAATGTCAGCTCCCACTGCGTATGCGCGACTAGCATCCTCTACCCCACGGTTGTCGTCCGGCGAACATCTTTGCCGCTGACACCCAGGGAACCCGCCGCCTGCCCTCACCGTTTGTTGCCGCCACATCTCGCGGATCTGGAGCCGTCAAACGAGACAAAACATCGGCTGGCCCCCGGTCCAGCCCACGCTGCTCCCCGCGCGTACACGAGTGTTGCACTATGACATCACCTATCCCGTGTAGCCGCCGGTGACGACTTTGCCGGTGAAAATGAAGGTCTCAACGCCGGACCTCCGGCTCGCGTTGTAGCTACGACATATCGCGGAGCTACAACACCCGTTCCACGTCCTTCTCAACCGGTGAACAGCATATTCACCCCGGGGTGCCTGAAGGAATGAGGGTGTTTCCCTATGTTTTCACAGTCTTACCCCAGGAACCGCAGGTAGATCTGATTTTAGCGGGAGGGGCTTCGTTCCCTGAATGTCTTGACAGAGGTTGCTGTGGTTTCCGCAATCGACCCGGACACTCTCGGCAGTCCATCCGCCAGACATAGATTCGGGCGCTACGCCGCCTTCGACCAGCATGCGTAGACCGCCGGCTGTGATGCGATCGTCATCTGGCCGTGATTAGCTGAGCGGAGAAGCGCGACCGACGGACTGAGCCCTCCCGACAGGTCCGGAGACTCCCTACCTTGGGACAATTCGAGATTAACTACTTCGACCTGAAAAAATCCGGATCGCGGTGTTGGTCGCTGAACGGGTGGCGGATCGTCGGTCGTTATGGGTTGTGGATTCTTCTCTGATGATGGTGTCAGGCGGTCAATGCGGCGATCTTGGTCAGGTTGTGGGTCAAGATTCCCTGCCCGGTCCAGGTTTTCGCTCCCTGAAGGCCGTCCATGCGGGTGCGGTCCCAGCTGTATGCAGCGTTTGAGGGTGCTGATGCGGCCTTCGCATCCGGTTCGCCACTTGACGGTTCTGCGGAAGGTTCGCGTCGTTCCAGCTGTTGGGGCCAGGCCGGGCTCCTTCCTTTCCGGGGAATCGACGACGCGCGAACACCCAGGCTGTTCGCCCTCCTACCAGGGCAGCGCCGTTCTGACCAATGCGCTGGGACAACCCGAGCTCATGGCCCGCCAAGCCCGACGCCTCGAAAAGTGGATCGAGGCACTCAATACGTGAAAAGGTCAGGCCTGCAACGTCATGGGCCGAGACGGGAAAGGAGCCCCGATCGTGACGGACCTATCAACCTTCGCTGAGCTCGCGTCTGTCGACCACGGGCTTTGTGTGTTCAGCACTTTGCGCGGCGATGGCAGCGCCCAGGCGTCGGTGGTCAACGCCGGGGTTTTGCAGCACCCACTGACGGGTGTTCAGGTCGTCGGACTCGTGGCCACCGGCGCCGCCCGCAAGCTGCGCAATCTGCGCGCTGATCCCCGAGCCACCATCGTTGCCCGCGCCGGCTGGCGGTGGGCTGCCGCCGCAGGTTCGGCGCAGCTGATCGGACTCGACGACCCCCACCCCGATGTCAATGACGAACAACTGCGGCTGCTGCTTCGCGCCGTCTTCACCGCGAGCTGGTGGAACCCACGACGACTGGGACACCGACGACGGGTGATGCGAGAGGAACGTCGAACCGCCGTCCTCGTCCCACCCACCCGCGTCTACTCGAGTCCGGCATGAACGCCGTTACCCACCAGGGCCGGCCGCCAAACTGACGAACAGGACGCGGACATGACGCAGAGACAGGTCCTCGAACTGTGCGGACGTTTTCCCGGAGCGGTCGAGGACTATCCCTTCGGAGATGGTGTCGCCGTGTTCAAGGTGGGCGGCCGTATGTTCGCCCTCGTGTCGCTCGATGGGGATCCGGGAAGCGTGAATCTCAAGTGCGATCCGGGGCTCGCGCTCGAATTGCGTGCCGTGTACGCCGCGGTTCGCCCCGGCTACCACCAGAACAAACGCCATTGGAACACCGTGGAATTGGACGGCTCGATCGACGATGACGAGCTTCGAGAGATGATCGACCACTCGTATGAGCTCGTCGTCAGACGGCTACCACGCGCACAGCAGAGCCGCCTCTTTGGCGGCTGATCCTCGGTCAGTGCTCGGCAGCGGCGCGGGCGCGCTCGTGCCAGCAGCCAGGCCTCGCCCCGGCCCCTCGCCCGCGGCGATTACGTCGAGATCGGCGAACGCGGCGGCGAGCTCGCCGGCGGCGACCGGAAGAGGCCCAGGGTGGCGCCGACCTCGCTCAGCGCGGTGATCGCCAGCAGGCCGCCCGGTGCAAGGCGCCGGGCGGCCGCCCGGTCGAGGCGGCGGTCCCGGAACTGGTGGCAGAGGATGACTGTCGACGGGTGGCCCGGCCGGCAGGCCGTTGTCGAGGTCGACGACGTCGAACCGGCATCGATCGCCGACCCCGCACCGCCGGGCCAGATCCCGCGCCTGGCCGATGGCCACCGGAGAGACGTCGAACCCCCAGACGTCCATGCCTCGGCGTGCGAGCCACACCGCACCGAGCCCTCGCCCGCAGGCCAGATCGAGGGCGTGCCCCGCGGTCGGGAACATGGCATCGAAAGGTGCGAGCACGGGAGGCGGGCCGACCGCGGCGACCGGCGCCGGTCCGCGGCTCGCATACCTGTTGTCCCAGCGGACGCGGTCCTTGTCGGTCACCGCCGTCACCCTACGTAGCGGCGGGGAGATGAAGTAGCCGGGTCTTCGTATCGCACGCGCTGGATCCACCCAGCACTGCCGCAGTCGACCGAAGCTTCAGCGTCACAGCTCCACGTCACGGAAGTGTGTGCCCTGCAGTTGAATTCGCGGACCAGGCCAGCTAGCGCTCGTCGTCGATGACGTGCACGGCGGCCTCTTCGGCGGATGCCGCGCCTCCGTCGATACCGACGTCACTAGCCGACACCTCAGCGTCCACATCTTCGCCAAACCCCTTGGTCCAGCGCGACAAGTCCGACCTGCTCGTGCGCTTCCAACCTCAACGTCGCTGACGGAAATTCCGCCTCAACTGTCGATGGCGTTCCTCGTGCTGCTGGAGGCCCTCTCGCCGGTGGAGCGGGCCGTGTTCATGCTGCGCGAGGTGTTCGGGTACGGCTACCCGGATGTGGCGAGGATCACCGGCAAGACCGAGGTGAACTGCCGGCAGATCTTCGCCCGCGCCAGGCAGCGCATCGCCGCCGGAGGGCAGGTGCGCGACAGCGCGCCGTCCCCGGCGCGGCGGGCGGAAGGCGAGGAACTCGCCCGCAGGTTCTTCGAGGCCGCCGCGGGCGGCGACATGGACGCGCTGCTCGGCATGCTCGCGCCCGACGTGGTGCTGCACGGCGGACGGCGGCGGCAAGGCGCAGGCGATCGGGAAGCCGCTGGCCGGGCGGCAGCGCGTCATGCGGCTGCTCGTCGGCCTGCTCCGCCGGGGCCGGGACCCTCGGCGCCTCCCACCGGCTGGCCTGGGTCAACGGCCAGCCGGGCGCCGTGATGTACGACGCCGAAGGGCGCGTGGTCGGCGTGGTCGAGCTCGACGTCGCCGACGGCGTGGTCCAGGCGATCCGCTCTGTGGTCAATCCCGACAAGCTTGGTCATATCCGACCGGTGTCTGATGTGGCGCGACTGCCGAATACGGCGGAATCAAATACGGCGGGTTACCGGTAGAAGCCGACGTATTCGTTATCTCGGTGTGCTGCAATCATTTTCAGATCTCCGTTCTGAATGGAGTTCGCAGGCTTCGCAGCGAATCAGGCCTACGACGGATTGATCGGGTAGCCCTCGCCCGATGAATCAACTTCCTGTTCACGGCGGACGCCACGAAGCACTGTGCCCGGCGAAGGAATCCCCGCCAGCGCGCTCAACACCAGTGCCTTTCGCCGCATAGCGAAATTCGTACGCCGACATTTCATCCTCGCAACCGCACGCCCGTCACGCCTAGTCGAGGCGGGTGGCCGCCACCGCCCAGAACGGCATATGCACCCGATGGTTCTCAAGCAAGGGCCCGATCACGGCGAGCCGCTCCGTATCACGTTCATCCTCCTCGGCCAGCTCGGGGCTGGCTTCCGAGGACATCACCGCGAACGCCTCGGGGCTGAAGTGCCCCTGGTAGGTGGTGGTTCCCAGATGGTCGAGGCGCCACCCCGAGCCGGGCAGCAGCCGCTCGAAGTTGTCTGCCGGCAAGCCTTCCCACACAAGGCCATTGACGTTGTGGCGCCCGAACTCGAACATGAACAACCGCGCACCCGGTTTCGTGGCCCGCCGCAGGGCCTGCAGATACTGCTGCTGGGTCTCTTCGTCCTCGAAGAACACGTGGTAAAACGCGCTGTCGATGACCGTGTCGAACCGATTCTCCAGGCCCTCGAGTCTGGTCGCGTCGGCAACCTCGAAGTTCACCGACACCCCGGCGCGCTCGGCGTTGGCCTTCGCGCGCTCGATCGCCGCCGGCGAGCTGTCGATCCCGGTGGTGGCGTAACCCTTCGCTGCGTAGTAGATCGCGTTATGGCCGGGGCCGGTGCCGGGGTCAAGGACCTCACCCCGCACCGCCCCGTAGGCCACCAACTGCTGCACCACCGGCTGGGCTCCGCCGATGTCCCACGGTGTCAGCGCCGGCAGCCCGTCAACTGAGCGCTCGTCGCGATACAACTGGTCGAAATCCGGTCGATCAACTTTGTTAGCCATACTCAACACCGTACGCGCGGAACCAGGCTCTTCGAGCCTCGTGTTCGCCAGTCGTTCCCACGCCACGACAAGCGGCCCGACTCGAAGAAGAGATCGCGCGCGGCCGGCTGCTGGCGCGGGTTGGATCCAATCACGTTGGACGACAGGGCGATCCCTGGGATACCCGCAACGCTTAAGGCAGCAGGCCGGCTTGACGATAAAGCGCTTCCAGATACCGGCACATCTCGGCGAGGTCGGGCGGATCGGGTTGCAGCACACGGTAGATGACGGCACCGGCCATCATGTCGATCAGCACGTCCAGGTCGGCGTTGGCCGCGACCGTTCCCTGCTGCTGCGCCCGCTCCAGTAGCCGGCTGGTGAGCTTTCGGCGAGGCAGGACGTAATGCTTCCAGTACGTGGCCATCAGCGAAGGATGGCTGACGGCAGAACCAAGAATCCGGGCGACCAACGCGCGAAATTCCGGTGCTGCGGCGGTCTCGGCCGATTTCGACAGTGCCGCCTCCGTCAGCTGGTAGGGCGAGACCTGGTCGATTTCCTCATCGGATGGCCACTCGACCTCGTTCGCGACCAGCGTTTCGATCGCCGCGGCAATCAAGTCCTCTTTGGCGGGCCAACGGCGATAGATGGTCAGCTTGCCGACGCCGGCCCGTTTCGCGATCTGCTCGATGCTGGCGCCCTCGATGCCGCGTTCGATGAACAGCTCAAGCCCGGCACGCAGGATCGCGTCTGGGTCATCGCGGGCCTCGTCCGTCGCGCAACGCACCGTCCAGCCATCGGTCAATGCCGGCGGTGTCCTCCGGATCGCCCCGCCAGGCCAGGTGAGCGTCGGGACGCACCAGCATCGCTTGCTGCCCGTCGTATCGGAGCACAACGAGATAATCGTCGAGCCATTTGCGGGTCGCCGCCGCGCCGTCGACCGCGGCGCGGCTCGGCACCAGCAACGCCCATCGGCCGCCCAGCTCGGCGTGCAGCCGCGACCGCGCGCCGTCCTCGCGGACACAGGTCAGATCGGCGATTCGATCGCCCGGCCGCGGTTTGCGCCCGCGTCCGCCCAACGGGCCCTTGCGGTAGCTCACCCACAGCTGCGACGCGGTGTAGGTGGCCCAGCGCTGGATCGGCGCCAGGCCGACGAGCGGCACGATTATCCGATCGCGCACAAACCGGCCGATCGGATTGCTCGCGATGTTGATCCGGGTCACCGTGCGGTGCGCGTGGTCTGACCGAGCGCCCGCCCCGGCGGTCATGTCGCGGGCCAACTTCCTGCACGCCGCGGCTCCGAGGTGCTCGACCGGCTGGGCGCGCTCGGCACGCTGCCCGACGAGTCGTTGCGGGCGTTGCAAATCACCGCCTACCTCGGCGGGACGGGTTGGCCGAATCGGCGGCGTACCCGGAGTGGAATCAGCCGCTCGTCGACATCGAGGCGCACCCTCCAGAGGTGCTGGTGGTCGGCGCCGGGACGGCGTCACCACCGTGCTTGGCGACGGCCAGTCGAGGCCAGCGTGAGCCCGGTTGGACCCGCCACCCCGTCGTGCCGCACCCGCCGAGGTTCGTCGGGTGATAGATCGGCGCTGGCCAGCACCGGCACGAATTCGCGTGGCTCCAAGCTGATTTCGGATCGGTCGACCTCGATGCGGTGCCGGAAGACGAGGTCGCCGCCAAGGTAGGCCGCCGTCACCGCGAGCACATAGCCCAGCACGCCGGCGCCTCGGCTACGTGCAACCATGCCCCTACGGCGAGCGTGCCACGAGACGAGATACAGGCCCAGCGCGGATGCGTTGATGATGCCGTGCGTCAACCCAACGCGCGCGCGCGGTGTCGTGGGTGTACTGCCAGTCGGCGGCGCCGGTCACAGCTGCCCTGAAGCCGCCGAGGATGCCGGACCCGTTCGCGATGTGGGCGGCTCCGGCCGAGCCCGCCCGAGCGCGGCGAGATCATGTCGATCCCGTCGAGGGCCAGCCCGGCGGTCCACGCCCCCAGTGGGACATCGGTCAGTGCAGGATGAATCGGATGGCCGAGCCACGTGCCGTGAAGCACGCCCTGCAGCCGCCGACCACGCTCACCGAGCAGATTGAAGCCCAGCGCCATCGTGCGTTCGAGCTTTGTAGCCGCCAATTGGTTCAGCTCGAGAACGCCTCGGATTCGAGCCGACGCAGGTGCTCGCTGGGTGGACCGAGCAGCTGCGCGCTGCCGTGCGCACGTTTGAAGTACAGCTGGATGTCGTGCTCCCAGGTGATCGCGATGCCGCCGTGCATCTGGACGGCCTCGGCCGCCACCTTCGGAGAACGCCTCGCTGGCCGCGACCCGGGCCAGCGCCGCCGACGTCGCCGACGGTCTCGGCGATCGCGTCGTTGACAACCGCCCGCGCCGACTGCACCGCGACGTACAGGTCGGCCATCCGGTGCTTGAGGCGCCTGAAGCTGCCGATCGGCCGGCCGAACTGAACGCGGTCCTTGGTGTACTCGACGGTCAGGTCGAGGCACTTCGCGGCGCGCGCCGATCTGCTCGGCGGCCAACAGGATCGCCGCGGTGTCGGCCAGAGCCGGGGTCGGCGCCGATGTCCGTGGTGTCCTGCGGCTCGATCCGCGCCAGCCGGCGGGTCAGGTCCATCGTGTCGACAGGGTGCGCGGTGAACGGTCGGTCCAGCGTGGTGAGCTGTCGCTGCCGTCGGCGGCGATGACGACGTCGGCGACGTCGCCGTTGACCACGATAGTCGGCGATCGAAGACGACGGTCCCGATCGATGCACCCTCGGCCAAGCCGCTCGATCGCATCGGTGTCGGGTTCGTCGGCGGCGAGCAGCGCGAGCTCGGCGAGCGTGGTGCCCAGCAGCGGCGTCGGCACCAGCGCCTTGCCGAGCTCCTCGAGTACGACGGCCGCGTCGGCGAGTTCGCCGCCCGCGCCGCCTAGCTCCTCCGGGCACGACCAGTGCGGCCGCGCCGACCTGCTCGCACAACAGCTTCCACAGCGACTCGTCGTAGCCGTGCTCCGACGCCATCGCCCGCGCACCGCCGCCGGCGATGCGTGCTTGTCGACCAAGCGCCGCGACGGTCTCGCGCAGCAGCTCCCGTTCTTCACTCATCTAGAGACGCCTCCAATACCCGGCGGCGGTGCCACGTCGGGTCGCCCCACGCCGACCGCAGCGCCTGCACCCGCAACAGCAGCAGCGACAGGTCGTGCTCCTGCGTGAAGCCGATCGGCGCCATGCGTCTGCAGCGCCGACCGCGCCGACAGCAGCGCGGCGTCGGCGGCGGCGACCTGCGCGGCGCTGACGTCGCGCGCGGTGTCCGGCGGAGCCGTCGGCCAGCGACAGCGCCGCGCCGTAGACCAGCGGCCGGGCCAACTCGACCGCGATGTGCACGTCGGCAAGCTTGTGCTTGATCGCCTGGTAGGTACCCGATGACCCTGCCGAACTGGCTGCGCTGCTTCGGCGTACTCGACCGACGCGTCGAGCATCGCCTGGCCCGCGCCGACCAACTGCGCGGCGGTGGCGAGCACACCGAACTCGAAAGCACGTGCGATGTCGGCATGCTGCGCATCGCCGGAAGCGGCTGACGTCGAACAGCTTGCGGGCCGGGTCGACCGACTCGTGCCGTTCGCCCGCAGTGCCGTCGCGCACTGCGCCGTCGCCCGCGACCAGGATCAGACCGGCAGAAGTCGGCGTCGACGGCACGCGGCACGTGTGGCGGCAGCGCGACCGTGGCGATCAGCTCGCCGGCCGCCAGTGCGCCGCACCGGCTCGTCGTCGGCGAGCAGAACCGGTGCCACCGCAATGGATTCGGTGACCGGACCGGGCACGCCCCAGTGGCCCGAGCCGCTCTGGCGGCGACCACGAGGTCGACGGGGTGCGCGTCGATGCCGTCGAACTTCTCCGGACACCGCCAGCGCCGTGCACGCCGAGGTCGGCCAGCGTGCGCCCACACCTTGCGGCCCGGGCCGGTGTCGCCGTGCGGCCCAGGCGCGCACGGCGGCGGGCACGTCGGCGGCGCCGCGACGCAGCGTCGATGCTCGGCGGCGAAGTCGCGCTGCTGTTCGTCCAGATCGAATCTTCATTGCTTGCTTCCCGGCGCAGGCAGACCAGCAGCCGCTCGGCGATGATGTTGCGCTGAATCTCGTTGGTACCGGCGTAGATCGGGCCGCCGAGCGCGAACAGCAGGCCGTCGGTCCACGAGTCCTGGCCGAGCTCGCGCGTCCGCGCCTCGCATGTCGAGCGCGGTCTGGTGCAGCGCGACGTCGAGGTCCGACCAGAACACCTTGGTGACCGATGACTCGGCGCCGAGCTCGCCGCCGTCGGCAAGCACGCGTGACGGTGCCGAAGGTGTGCAGCCGGTACGCCTGCGCCTTGATCCACGCGTCGGCGACTCGGTCGGCGAAGACGGGATCGGGGTTCGGCCTTCCAGCGCTCTACGAGCCGTTCGGCGGGCGCGAGGAAGCGCGCCGGGCTGCGCAGCGACATGCCGCGCTCGTTGCTCGACGTGCTCATCGCGGCGCGCCAGCCGTCGTGCACCCCGCCGATGACGTCGTGGTCGGGCACGAACACGTCGTCGAGGAAGATCTCACCGAAACCGGTGTCGCCGCCGAGCTGCGCGATCGGCCGGACCGTGACGCCGTCGGCCTTCAGGTCGAACATGAAGTACGGTGAGGCCCGCTGTGGCGCTCGGCCTCGGGATCGGACCGGAACAGCCCGAATGCCCTGTCGCCGAACGGAGCCCGCGAGCTCCAGATCTTCTGGCCGTTGAGCATCCAGCCGCCGTCGGTCTTGGTCGCCGTCGAGCGCAGCGACGCCAGGTCACTGCCCGACTCCGGCTCCGACCACGCCTGCGCCCAGATCTCCTCGCCGCTGGCCATCTTCGGCAGCACCCGGTCGAGCTGCTCGTCGGTGCCGTGCGCGAACAGCGTCGGCGCGAGCATCGACGTGCCGTTGGCGCTGGCCCGGCCCGGCGCGCCGGCGCGGAAGTACTCCTCCTCGTACACGACCCACTGCAGCAGCGTGCGCATCACGGCCGCCGTACTTCTCGGCCACGTGATCACCGACAGGCCGGCGTCGAAAAGCACCTTGTCCCAGCGCCGATGCTGCTCGAAGCCCTCGGCGGTGTCGTACGACTTCGTCGGGAACGACGTCCTGTTCGCCGCAAGGAAGTCGCGCACCTCGGCCTGGAACTCCAGGGTGCGCGTCGTCAAAGTTCAGGTCCATCAGGCTCTTTCTCTCAACAGCGGTTTGACCACCTTGCCGCCCGGATTGCGCGGCAGCACGTCGAGGAACTCCACCGATCGCGGTGTCTTGAAGTTCGCCAAATGCTCACGCGTGTAGGCGATTACGGTCTTCTTCGTCCAGCGTCGGCGCCGGGCTAGCGTCACGATGAATGCCTTGCCGACCTCGCCGAGCCGCTCGTCGGGCACGCCGATGACCGCCGACTCGGCGACGCCGTCCAGCCGCGCCAGCACCTGCTCGATCTCGGCGGGGTACGACGTTGAACCCGCCGCAGATGTACATGTCCTTGAGCCGGTCGGTGATCTTCAGGTTCCCGGCCTCGTCGACGCGGCCGACGTCGCCGGTGTGCAGCCAGCCGTCGGCGTCGATCGCCGCGGCGGTGGCCTCCGGATCGTCGAGGTAGCCCAGCATCACGTTGGGCCCGCGCAACAGCACCTCGCCGGCGCTCGACTCTTCGCCGACCGGTCGGCCCGTCGATGCGCAGCTCGAAGTCGGCGATCGGGCGTCCGCAGGTGGTGGCGACGGTGACGGCGTCGTCGTCGGCACGGCACATCGTGCCGAACCCGCTGGCCTCGGTCAGCCCGTACGCGGTCAGCACGATGTCGATGTCCAGTTCGGTCTGCATCCGTTCGATCAGCACCACCGGGATCGTCGCCGCGCCGGTGACCGCGAACCGCAGCGACGTCAGGTCGTAGTCGCCGCGCTTGGGGTGGTCGAGCAGCGTCTGGTAGATCGTCGGCGGCCCGGGCAGCACGGTGATGCGGTGGTCGCTGCACCGCGGCCATGGCCTGCTCGGGGTCGAACGTCAGCTGCGGGATCAGCGTCGCGCCCCGGTCTGCAGGCACGCCAGGATGCCGGCCTTGTAACCGAAGTTGTGGAAGAACGGGTTGATGCAGAGGTAGCGGTCGGCGCTGGTGACCTGTCCGCACGCCGCCCACGCCGCGGGCGCGTCGAGCGACTGCCGGTGCGCGCACAGCGCGCCCTTGCTGCGGCCGGTGGTGCCCGAGGTGAACAGGATGTCGGAGACGTCGTCGGGTTTGACCGCGGCGGCAGCGGGCGTCGACGGCATCGAGGTCGGTCGCCGCGCGCGACGAACTCGTCCCAGCGTTCCGTCGTCCTTGTCGATCGGGACGCGGACGATGTGCCGCAGGTCCGGCAGGGCGTCGCGATCGATGGTCGGCGGCCTTGTCGGCGCCGAGGAACTCGCCGGCCGCGACCAGCAGCGGCGCGCCGGTACGGGCCAGGATGTCGGCGGCCTCGCTGGCGGTGTAGCGGGTGTTCAGCGGCACAAGCACGCCGCCGGCGTAGTGTGGTGGCCAGGCAGGCCACCACCCAGTGCCAGGTGTTCGGCGACCAGATCGCGACCCGGTCCCCGGCGCCTACGCCGAGTTCGATCATCGCGGCGGCGGCCCTGCGGACCTCGTCGCGCAACTGGCGCGAACGTCAGCCGCCGATCATCGGTGTCACCAGCGCGTCGTGGTCGAAGAATTGGTCGGCAATCCGGTCCAGGACCTGCGGAATGGTCCTCGGATCGTCCCCCGCCCTGCGGGCGTGGGCCCAAGTCATCGATGCTCCTCTAACAAAGCAAGTGCTTGGTAGGTTAGCCTACAGGGGTGATAGAGGTCCAGGAGTTCCGGGCCGAGGTCCGCCAGTGGCTCGCCGACAACCTCGTCGGCGAATTCGCCGCGCTCAAGGGCCTCGGCGGGCCGGGTCGCGAGGACGAGGCGTTCGACGAACGACGGGCGTGGAACCAGCACCTGGCGGCCGCCGGTCTGACCTGTCTCGGCTGGCCGGAGGAGCACGGCGGCCGCGGCCTGTCCGTCGCGCACCGGGTCGCGTTCTACGAGGAGTACGCCAAGCGCCGACGCGCCCGACAAGGTCAACCACTTCGGTGAGGAACTGCTCGGGCCGACGCTGATCGCCTACGGCACGCCGGAACAGCAGAAGCGCTTCCTGCCGAAGATCCTCGACGTCACCGAGCTGTGGTGCCAGGGCTACTCCGAACCCGGCGCGGGCAGTGACCTGGCCAACGTGTCGACGACGGCTGAGCTCGACGGCGACCAGTGGGTGATCAACGGCCAGAAGGTGTGGACGTCGATGGCGCACCTGTCGCAGTGGTGCTTCGTCGGTGGCCCGCACCGGAGAAGGGCTCCAAACGCCACGCGGGCCTGTCGTATCTGCTGGTGCCGCTGGACCAGCCGCGGCGTCGAAATACGCCCGATCGTGCAGCTGACCGGGACGGCGGATTTCAACGAGGTGTTCTTCGACGACGCCCGCACCGACGCCGATCTGGTGGTCGGCCAGCCCGGCGACGGGTGGCGGGTCGCGATGGGGACGCTGACATTCGAGCGCGGCGTGTCGACGCTGGGCCAGCAGATCCGTTACGCGCGTGAGCTTTCCAACCTGGTGGAGGTGGCCAAACGCAACGGCGCCGCCGACGACCCGCTGATCCGCGAGCGGTTGACCCGGTCGTGGGCAGGCCTGCAAACGATGCGGTCCTACGCGCTGGCGACGCATGGACGTCGGAGCAAGCCCAGGCCAGGACAACGTGTCGAAGCTGTTGTGGGCCAACTGGCATCGCGACCTGGGCGAGCTGGCGATGGACATCGTCGGGAAGGCCGGTCTGGTGGCCGAAGACGGCGAGTTCGACGAGTGGCAGCACCTCTACCTGTTCACCCGCGCGGACACCATCTACGGCGGGTCCAACGAGATCCAGCGCAACATCATCGCCGAGCGGGTGCTCGGCCTACCCGAGTGAGGTGAAGCGGCGGATGAGCCTGAGCGGAAGCGCCGAAAGAGATTGACGGCCACGGCCTTCTGACCGGCAAGGTCGTCGTCGTGACGGCCGCTGCGGGCACCGGCATCGGCTCGGCGGTGGCTCGCCGCGCGCTGGCCGAGGGCGCCGACGTCGTCGTCTCCGACCACCACGAGCGGCGGCTGGGCGAGACCCGCGACCAGTTGACGGAGCTCGGGCTGGGCCGGGTCGGAGAGCGTGGTGTGTGACGTGACGTCCACCGCGCAGGTCGACGCGCTGATCGCCTCGACGACCGCGCGAATGGGCCGCCTGGACGTGCTGGTCAACAACGCCGGCCTGGCGGGCAGACACCGGTCGTCGACATGACCGACGAGGAGTGGGACCGCGTGCTCAACGTGACGCTGACGTCGGTGATGCGAGCCACCCGTGCGGCGCTGCGGTACTTCCGGGAAGCCGGACCACGGCGGCGTGATCGTCAACAACGCCAGCGTGCTGGGCTGGCGGGCGCAGCACTCGCAGTCGCACTACGCGGCGGCCAAGGCGGGCGTGATGGCGCTGACCCGGTGCAGCGCAATCGAAGCCGTCGAGTACGGCGTCCGGATCAACGCGGTGTCGCCGAGCATCGCGCGGCACAAGTTCCTCGAGAAGACCAGTCAGTCGGAGCTGCTCGACCGGCTGTCCGAGGCGCGAGGCGTTCGGCCGGGCGGCCGAGCCGTGGGAGGTCGCCGCCACCATCGCGTTCCTGGCCAGTGATTACTCCAGTTACCTGACCGGAGAAGTGATTTCGGTATCGCGAGCCAGCGCGCCTGAGTCTACAGGCCCAGCATGCGCGCCGGGTTGGTGGCCAGTATCGCCGTCCGCTCGGACTCCGCTGATACCGGACACCTTCTCCAGCCAGCCCACCGGATCCTCCTGCACCATCGGCGCGGGATAGTCGGTGCCCAGCACGACGCGGTCGATGCGCGACGGAGTCGATGAGGAAGCGCAGTGTCTCCTCGGTACGTGCAGGAGTCGTAGTAGAACCGGCTCAGGTACTCCGCTGGGCGGCTTGGGCAAGCTCAGCATCGGAGAACTCGGGCACACCCATATCGGCGGCGCGCCACGTCTTGTCCATCCGCGCAACCCCGAACGGCGCGTATCCGCCCGCGTGTGCGAGGCAGATCTTGAGATCGGGATAGCGGTCCATGATGCCGCCGAACACCAGCGTGCCGAACGTGACGGCGCGGTCGACGAGGCTTGCCGATGCTGTTGGGCAGCGCATGGCGGGTGGTGCGCGCCTTGACCAAAGTGGGGCCGCACTGGTGGAAGAACACCACCGCGCCAAGGGATTCCACGGCTTCCCAGAACGGGTAGAAGCGCGGGTTGTCGAAGGTGACACCGTTGACGTGGTCGTTGATCGTGATGCCGCGGTATTCCAGGGTGGACATCGCGTACTCGGCATCTCGGCGACCGCCCGCTCGATGTCCTGCATGGGCACCGTCGCCAGGCCGGTGAACCGGTCGGGATAATCGGCAACAGCCTGGCCGATCTCCGCACAGCGCGCGATCTCCTGGTCAGCGCCGGATCGAGTTCATAGCGCGTAGAAGTCGTTGTTGACGGTGAGCACGTGCATGTCGACTCCGGCGGCGTCCATCTTGGCGATCCGGTCCGTCGCGGAGATGGAGAACTGGGATTTCGAGCTCGCCGATCTCATTGGTCAGCGTGTGCCAGGTCCCGCCGTCGAGTACCGCCTCCCGGAAGCTGGGAGGTGTGACATGGGAGTGAACATCCATGACGGGCACGGTTGTTCGGACCTCTCTGGTAGTGGGATCGCCCAGCAGCATGGCAGCGGTGCCACGCAGGATCGACCTCGATTTCGTCGGGCGTCAGCACCCTGATGCGGCTTAGTCGCTGCACCGGCTCGAGCACCCGCATTGGAGCCGGCCAGTCGGTGCCGAGCACGACCCGGTCAGCGCCGACCACGTCGACAAGCGAGGTAGCGCAGCGTACGCGGCTCGTAGGTGACCGCGTCGTAGGTGAAGCGGCGTGCGTACGTGCTCGGCGGACTGGTCGTCGCACCCGCATTGACGGGAACGCGCGCCAGCCCTGGTCCATGCGGTCCAGCGCGAAAACCGTGTAGCCGCCCGCGTGTCCGGAGGCACACCCTGAGGCCGGTGGTGGCGATCCATCACCCCGCCGTACACCAGCGCACCGAAGGTGATCGTCCGGTCGACCAGGTTGCCGATCGAGTTGAAGAAGAAGAACTGTCGATGCGCGCCTCGACCGAGGTAGGCGCGTACTGGTGCACGAAGATCAGCGCGCCCCAGCGCGGCGGCCGCCTCCCAGAACGCGTCGAAGCGGGGATCGTCCTCGTACGTCTGACCGTTGACGTGGTCATCGATCATCACGCCGCGCAGGCCAAGGTCACGGATAGCCCGGGTGAGCTCCGCGACCGCAAGGTCGGTGTCCTGCATCGGCACCGTTGCCAGGCCCGCGATCTGGTCGGACGCGCCCGGAACCATCTCGCCGCCACTTCATATCGTTGACCGCAGACGCGATCGTCGCGGTGACCGCCGGGTCCTGGTGGTACTGGTAGAACACATCCGTCGGCGAGGTGAGCTGCACGTCGATGCCGTCGGCGTCCATCGCCTCGATGCGCTGATCGAGGCTCCACGCCAGATTCATCGGGCTGTTGCAGCTCACCATCGTCGGATGTCATTCCATGCCAGTCGTTCCCACCAGCACGACATCACTGAAACAGAGGGGCGTTACGTGGCGTGGACATCACTGTGATCGAGCTGATGCTTTCTCTCCTCGTTTGATCACAATCCATGCATGAGGTGGGTCAGCCGGGCGATCCACTCGGTACTGGTCACCTCACCGAGCTGCTTGGAGGCTCCGGGCGCGCTCCTCGCTGGCAATCAGCTCCGCAGCGGATTACGTGGTCGGCGCATCGGATGTCGACGATGAAATCGAAAATCCGCTGTGAGCGTGCCGACGTTGCGCCCGATCGTCACCTGCTGGACCAACGGCGTCTCGCTCGAGCGCCTTGACCCCGGCGAGCGGCCACCTGCGCGCGCGGGCTTGTCTGGCCTCGTCTGCCCAGACGAACATCGCCGAATGCCGGATCTGGTTCTGGTGATGAGCGGCTCACCGTCGTACCACCAGTCCACCCGCGCGGTGACCTCGCCACGGCAGATCGACGCGTTGTATACCCCACCCTCGTGGTGGACATCGTCAGTCGTCTGTACGCGTCGAGGCCGGCCCGGTCCTCGAAGTCGAGATGCAGTGCCACGTCATAGTTCACCGCAGGCCCCAGCTTCGGCTTCGCCACCGGGGCGGGCGGTCCACGGTTTGCACGACCTCGCGCAGCTTCGACGAGCCGCCGAACAAGTCGGAACTGAAGTCGGAGTGCGACCACGCTCAGGCAGGCGAACCGCATGTAAGCCAGGCCCTCGAGCATCATCATCGGTGCTGCCTCGGGGAGTGGTCTCTCGCGGAATATGGAAGAAGGCGGTGTGACGCAGCATTTAGCGGTGGTTCCTCTGCGGATTCGGCGCCGACGGGCGCAAGCGCGCATTTGTTCGAACAGGGCGAGAACATCAGCCTGCTGGTGACCAGCGTCGCGATCGGTCTGCAGGCGCGCGGCCGGGGAAGGCTGATCAGGATATCGGCGCACAACGTGCCGCCCTTGTTCATCATCAAGATCCGGTCGGACAGTTGCACCGCTTCGTTGACGTCGTGGGTCACGAACAACACCGTCGCGCCCGACGCCTGCCACAGTTGTTGCATCTCGGTGCGCGCAGACTGCGGGCCGTGATTGCGTCGAGGTGGCTGAACGGTTCGTCCATCAGCAGCAAGTCCGGCTCGATCGACAGGCGCACGGGCGATGCCGATGCGCTGGCGCATGCCGCCGGACAGCTGCGCGGGATACATGCCCGCGGCGTGGGCGAGCTGTCGACCATCTCCAAAGACCGCGGCATCGTTGCCTGCGCAGGCCCCTTGCGGCCACCCTCGTCGTGGACGTGACACCATGTTGTCGAGGGACCGTCCGCCATGGAAGTAGTCGTGGTTCACTGGAGACGTATCCGATCCGCGCGTCCTTGACTCTGCGGTCACCGTCACCTTGCCCGACGTCGGCTTCTCCACACCGGACACCGGCTGAGGGAATGTGCTCTTCGCCGCAGCCCGACGGCCTGACCAGGCAGACGAATGTGCCCCGAGGCCTCGGAATGAAGTCGTTGAGGGCATGGACCGCCGTCTGCCCACGGCCGGTCGGCTCTGTAAACCTTGGTGACGTGCTCGGCTACCAGATGCGCCATGACCTCTCTCCTGGATTGGCGATGCCTCACCATCGTTCGGTTCCCTCCTGCCAGCGCCAGCGAGCGCCGGGCGAGGCGCTCGAGGACGAGCCGGTCGACGGCGAGGATGACGACGATCTCAATCACGGCCCCAACCCATCAGGCCGTCGAAATTGCCTGCGTCGTACCCAGAATGCGGCCCCGATAGCCCGCGCCCCAGTTGCTCGCGAAGAACTCGACCAGCGACGAGAGCGCCCCAGCCGGCTGCAGCACCGCGTACCGGAAGCCCGCGAAGATGAGGCGCCATCGCCGGAAGGACCAGCCAGCCGAAAAGCCGCCCCGCCGGGACCCGGTATGCCGTGGACATCTCGATGAGCGGTTTCGGCAGCCGACTTGGCGCCCTCGGAATGCGGTGGACGTGACCAGCATCGGGGTGGCCGCAAGCACCGGCACGACAAACGGACCGACCTCCGAGAACCCCACCACATCGCTGCGAGCAGGGCCCAGATGAACGCGCGGGCAGTGCCAGCATGATGGTTACGACGTCGCGGAAGTACGCACCGACGCGCCACCACCGGCCCACGTCGCCCAGCCGATCGCGACGCGCCAGCACCAGACTACCGGCCGATAGTGCGAACACAGCCCGGCGCAGTGTCCATGCTGAGGTGCACCCACAGCTCGCCCCGCCATTGCCCGTCGACCAGTGAAAACTTCGATGGTCCCGATCGGCGTTGGGATGCGCGTGGAGAGCAGGCCGACCGCCCGCCACAACGCTAGCGCCAGCAGACGGGCGGTATAGCGCGCCGCCCGGTCGGAGGTCAGCCTAGTGCCACGTTCCGCGCGACGTGTGCCGTCGCCGTGCTCACGGGCTCGCTCGCTTGGCTGTGGCCCTGCATGGCCCTGCCGTCCACGGACTCCACCGCAGACTCGGCGGCATCGCGCACAACGTCACTGGCGGACTTGCCGTCCGGCGTGCCTGTCGTCGCGGCTCCGCGACCGCCCAGCCATCGCCCTGGCCTCGTTGCGGCGCGTTTCGGCTCGCCACCTGAACAGCCGGGTGCTCGGCATTGACTCAGCACCAGCCGCCTCGAGCAGGACCACGAAGATGACGAAGAAGCACATCCAAGCCAGCACGTCGCGCACCGAGAATACAAATGATAGGAGCGGCCGATCTGATAGCCCACGCCGCTTTGAGCCGCCGAAGGTTTCGACGAGTGCGGCCGAACTTCCACGAGTCGGCGAACGACACCCGTCCAGCCGCAAAGGCAAACGTGCATCACGGTGGGGATGATCACGTGCTTTGGCCAGGTTTCGGCCTGACTTCGGTTGAACGCCTTGCTCATTCCCACCAAGTCGGGGTCGACGGACATCATCCCCGCAGCGACGTTCAGCGCGATGCCGGGCAGGACGAAACAGCACCACCACCGAGGTGGGGCCCATTCCACTGATTCCGAACACGATGATCGCCACGATCGCGTACACGATCAATGGGACGTTGGCGGCCAGGTAGATCAGGTCGTGGAAGAACGCCCTGGCGTACCGGTAGCGACCCATCAGTGAACCCGAGCACTGACCCAATGATCACTGCGATCGTCCAGCCAGAGCACCGTGCGCCAAAGGCTGTCAACGAAGTTCGTCAGCACGACGCCTGAGCCGGCGAGCTGCCACATCCGCTGTGCAACGGCCCACGGCGACGTGGCAGGACTGTGCTCCATCCGTGAGGAGGCGTACGCCCAGATCGCGATGAACGTCGCGATCCCCGCCAGCGAGTAGGCCTGCGCGACGAGCAGCCGACGGTTGCGGGCGCCAGTGACCATCAGTGGTCTGCGGCTTGATGACGACCATTTCCGGGGTCAGGCTGAGTCGGGATTGACCACCCCGGCGTCCTTGAGCAGCTGGAAGATTCTCTTCTCCTTATCGATCCACTCCTGGGTGAGGTAGGCGAGTCGACGAACCAGTCGAAGGTGTTCGCGAAGTATGCCCTCTCATCCACTTCGCCTCCTCCTCGTTCTTACCGCGAAGTGCTGGGGGTACTCGTCGATGATCTCATCGCGATGCGCAGCCCATTCGTCCATGGCGCGCTGCCAGACCTTGAGGAAGAACGCGGCTTCCTCCTGGTGGGAGTCGTACCACTCTTCGCGGGCGGTGAACAGGCGTTGCGTCATGACGCTCCTGGGTGAGCCGGCGACATGATCTCGCCGTACAACTCTGATGCGGACCGGCCGTCATACATGATGTTCAGCTGGGCCCGAGGCGAACTGGGGAATCGACCGGGTGGGGTCGGCGAAGGCGCCGCACACACTTCGTTGTTCAGCACGAGGTCCGGGATGACCCGGTAGTCGGCCGATACCAACTCGAGGTCGTCTCCGCCCTCGGCCAGCTTGCGCTTGTCCATCTGATCGATGAGCGCCGTCCATATCAGGGTGTTACCGACTGGCGACTCCGCGGCGATCTTCGCAGCCCTTCGGCATGTCCGAGACCGTTTCCCACTGGGGTTCGCCGTGATCATCACGTCCTTGGCCTTGTTGAACTTTGCCGGAAGGTGACCGTCTCGGACGCCGGTCTCCTGCTCCAGGTTCTGCAGCTCGTAGGTGCCGATGGAGACGACGTCGGCGTGCCCCCGGCGAACTGGCCGTATTCATCCCAGGTCACCGTCTCGCAGGATCCGGAAACCGGAATCCTTCTCCATCTCCTCGAGAATTCCCTGGTCCTGGATCCAGTCCCAGGCAGGGTCCGGCGAGAGAAGTGAACCGGATGACACCGTCCTCCCGCTTTCGGCTGACTTGAATCGCCTTGGGGACCGCTGCAGCCGGAGGCGAGCAAGATCCCCGCGCTGAGCGCAGCCAAAAGTGACGTTGTCTTCCTGTTCATGGATGGACCTCCTGCGTTTACCGCCGGGCGGCTGCCACAGTCTTCGGTGACGAAACGCTGCACAGACCGCGCAGCCGTTCGACCTTCCTGGCTGCCGCGATAAACCTATAGAACGACAGATCCTACTAAATTATGTGAATCTCGATCTTCGTGGGTCGCCGATGCTGTAAACAGTCCGACTCCTGGCCGAGCAAGCGCTTCTGGTTGATATTCTTCTCTTCGTGGACAAGCGCAGCGTTGGAGCCGACGAGAGCGAGCTCTTGGATCTCGCCGCGACGATGTTCGCCGAGCCGTGGACTGCGCGCCACGACCGTGCGCGACATCGCCGACTCGGCGGGCATCCTGTCCGGCAGTCTGTACCACCACTTCTCGTCCAAGGAGGAGATGGTCGACGAGCTGCTGCGCGGGTTCCTCGACTGGCTCTTCGAGCGCTACCAGCAGATCGTCGCCGACCGAACCGAACCCGCTGGAGCGGCTCAAGGGCCTGTTCATGGCGTCGTTCGAGGCGATCGAGCATCGGCACGCGCAGGTCGTCATCTACCAGGACGAGGCGAAGCGGCTGTCGGGGCAGCCGCGGTTCTCCTACGTGGAGGAGCGCAACAAAGAGCAACGCAAGATGTGGTTGGACCTGCTCAACCAGGGCGTCGAGGAGGGCTACTTCCGGCCCGATATCGATGTCGACCTGGTGTACCGGTTCATCCGCGACACCACCTGGGTTTCGGTCCGCTGGTATCAGCCGGGCGGACCGCTGACGGCCGAAGAGGTCGGCCGCCAGTACCTGTCACATCGTTCTCGGCGGCATCACCGCCGATAGGCTCACGCGAAGAGATTCAACAATAGCCAAGGACAGTAATGCGCCGAGGCGTACGTCATCGACGCTGTGCGACACCGCCGTCGGCAAGCAGAACGGTTCGCTGGCCGGCGGTGCATCCCGATCGACCTGGGCGTGCAGCGTTGCGCGGGCTGTTCGACCGCGTCGACGTCGATCCTGCGTGCGGTCGACGATGTGATCGTCGGCTGCGTCGACGCGATCGGACCGCCAGGCGGGCAACATCGGCCGCAACGTCGTGGCTGGCGGCCGGGTACCCCGAAGAGGTGCCCGGTGTCACCGTCGACCGCCAGTGCGGGTCGAGCCAGCAGGCGATTTCCTTTGGCGCACAGGCGATCCTGTCTGGCACAGCGGACCTCATCGTGGCCGGCGGCATGCAGAACATGAGCCAGGTCCCGATCGCATCGGCGATGGTCGTCGGCGAGGAGTTCGGGTTCACGTCGCCCACCAGCGAGTCGGAGAACTGGCGGCACCGCTACGGCGATCAGGAGATCTCGCAGTTCCGTGGTGCGGAGCTGATCGCCGGAGCGCTGGAACATCGCCCGCGAGGAGATGGAGCAGTTCGCGCTGACCAGCCACCAGCGCGCGTTCAGCGGCGATCCGCGGCGGACACTTCGACAACGAGATCATCGGTGGTCGGTGATTTCCGCATCGACGAGGGTCCGCGGGAGACGACGCTGGAGAAGATGGCGGCCCTGCAAGCCACTGGCCGAGGGCGGTCGGCTGACTGCGGCGATCGCGAGCCAGATCTCCGACGGCGCCAGTGCGGTGCTGCTGGCCTCCGAGCAGGCGGTCAAGGACCACAAGCTGACGCCGCGGGCCCGCATCCACCACATCAGCGCGCGCGGCGCCGATCCGGTGTTCATGCTGACCGGACCGATCCCGCCACGCGGTATGCGCTGGAGAAGACCGGGCCTGTCGATCGACGACATCGACACCGTGGAGATCAACGAGGCGTTCGCGCCGGTGGTGCTGGCGTGGCTGAAGGAGATCAAGGCCGACCCGGAGAAGGTCAACCCGAACGGCGGCGCGATCGCGCTCGGCCACCCGCTTGGGGCGACCGGGGCCAAGCTGTTCGCGACGATGCTCAACGAGCTCGGAGCGCACCGGCGGCCGCTACGGCCTGCAGACGATGTGCGAGGGCGGCGGCACCGCCAACGTCACGATCATCGAACGGCTCTAGCCGACCTCTACGAGCACGGCACGGCGTTCCCCGGCAGCGCGGTACAGCGCGGTCGGCGACGGCCACGGCCGTAGGCCGTCCAGTCCACTGGCGGTGGGTTCGGTTCCGGACGCCACGGCCTCGGAGAAGCGCGGCCACCTCGGCCACGTAGGCGGATGTCGTCGACGTGGCGGGAGTCGACTGGTTCCGCCGTCGGTATGCAGGTCAAGGACGTCGTCGGGGGCCGGGCTGGTGCCGCCGCGGGCGTCGAGCCATCCCCGGTGCCGAACACCGTCCAGTCGGGACGGGTGCCTGCGCGGCGGCTGTGTGAGGCGATGTTTACGCCAGCGTCCCGTCGCGCCAGCCGGCAGCTGCCGACGAACACGTCCTCGGCGCCTGGGCTGTCGATCATGCACGTGACTTCCACGACCGGCTGGTCACAGAGGTAGGCGACGCAGATCGACCGCGTGGACGCCCTGGTGAAGCAGCGTGCCGCCGCCTGCAAGCGCCGCGCTCGGCCCGCCAGGTGTCGTAGGGAAAGAGGCCTTGCCCGCGCCGCAAGCCATCTCGGCGTAGAACACCTCGCCACAGCTGTCCGGCCGCGATCGCATCGCGTGCAGCGCGGGCCGTCGCCTGTACCGGAGATGAAATCCGACGCCCAGCCGCACGCCTGCGTCGGCGGCCGCGTCCGACCATGGTCCGCGCGTCGCCGCCGATGTCGAGTGCCAGCGGTTTGTCGACGAGCGACGCGTTTACCGCACTCGAGTGCGGCCAACGCCTGCTCGGCGTGCAGGCCGTTCGGGGATGCGATGTAGACGACGTCCACGTTCGGGTCGTGCAGCATCTGCGTGTAGTCGTCGTAGCCCGACGCCGCACCGTGCTTCTCGGCGAAGGCTTTCGCGCGGTCGAGGCTGCGGCTGCACACGGCCGCAAGACGGCTATGTCTTATCGGCGTTGATCGCCGGCGCGATGGCGATATCGGCGACCACGCCGATGCCGGATAAGGCCCCAGCCGACGCTCATCTCACTCTCCATTCAAGGCGTACTTTCATACTTTATAGGCATCAGGTCAGCAGCTCTGGCCCTGGCGGACCGGGACCCGGTGACCCCGGGCGGAGATCAGGTAGCTGGGCTCGCCGATTCGGCCGGGGTCGAACTCGAGTGAGTGAATGCTGGACTTGATGTGCGCCTCGACGGCCCGTGCGGCCGCTTCGGGATCGCGGCGGAGATACGCATCGAGGATGGCGCGGTGTTCGAGCTGCGTGATCGGGTCCAACGCGGTGGGTGATGGCCAGCGGCACATCACAGCGCGGCCGCCTCCAGCAGCGAACTGAGGATCCCAACCAACCTGGGTGCCGGAGCAGGCGACAGCAGCAACTTGTGGAAGTCGCGGTTGCAGACGACCCAGCGGTGGTCGGCCGCTCCGACAGGGCCGAATAGAGATCCTCCGCGCGGTTCAGCACATCGAGAGGTGACGTGGTCGACGGCCAGCCGGGTGGCATCGGGTTCCAGCTTGAGCCGGATGGTGTGAATCTCCCCTTGGCGTCCGCCAGGTCGAGCGAGGTCACTGCCGCGCCCTTGTGTGGCAGGAGAGTCACCAGGCCTTCGGTTGCGAGGTCACGGAGTGCTTCCCGCACCGGTGTCATGCTCACGCCGAGATCCTTGGCCAGACTGGCCTGAATGAGCGGGGCGCCGGGCCGCAGCTCGCCGATGAGGATTCTGCTACGCAATGCCTCGTACGCGGCGTGAATGGGCGGTCCGCGGTGCGGCGACAGTCATGGACCCTCATCTCGTCGTTCACAGCGAATAGCATTTGCCCGGTGCGTTTCTTGCCATCCCGGGGCTTGGACCAGAGCGGCCAGCGCGGTTTTCGCCCTCTTATAGAATACGCAGTATTGTGCGCCCACCCCCGGCAGACTCAGCTCCGGCGCTGACGCTCGGCAGCACCATGACCGAGCTGGCCTCGGCGCTCCTCGACTCGTGCAGCCCGCAGCAGCGCACGCCGCTGCTCTTCCCGGCGGGACGACGACGACAGGACCCGATGGTTCTACACGCCGACCGACCACGGCGGCTTGCCGCTCGGTGCACAGCGCCCCGCACAGCAGCAAGCGACGATGCGTCTCGTCGCCGCTGGTCCGTCCGAGGCGGCCTATAACACTCGTGGCTGCCGTGATCGGGATCGAGAACATCCTGACGGGTCGAGCGTTTTGAGCGTGACTGGGGCCAGTGAACGTGGCCGTGATCCGGGCCTGTACTGGCTGAGGTTTTTCGGCGAACCGGGCGCGGACCGTTGGGGATGGCGCTTCGAGGGGGCACCACATCTCGTTGAACTACGTGATCGTGGGCGGCGACTCGGTGTCCACCACCCCCGCTTCATCGGCGCGGATCCGCCCGGTCACCATTGTTAGGCGGAGGGGAAAACGACCGCTGCGGGCCGTCGAGGAGGCGGCCAGGTCGCTGGCTCCAGACGTTGACCGACGCCCAGTTCACATGGCCCTGTTGCATCCGTCGGCCCCCAGCGACATCGTCAGCGGTAATCGTCCTCGGTTGGCCATGCCTGCCGAGATGCTCCACATGAATGATGCGCGGCTGTGGGTGGCAGCTTCGACAATCCGGGGATGAGGGAGCCAACCGACCCCATCGACCGAACCGCAGAGGCCGGCGCTGGTTATCAAGTCGGCGACCACGAGAAGTCGCCATCCGGCCGGTCCCCAGCGGCTGGCTGCGGCGGACATGACCGCCACCCAACAAAGCTGTTGTACTGCGCTCGCCGCGGCCTATGAGTCGAATGCTCCCCGACGGAGTCCCGCCGAGAACGCCGGAATCGCTGGACGGTGTTCACTTCGGATGGGCGGTCCGCTGGATGCAGGCAAACCGCACTATTACCGCATCCATGGGGCCGGACCTGCTCGTTGAGCTGCGACAACACACAGCGCAATGCCAATCAGCGCATTCGGTTTGGCGTCGCCCCGACAGCGACTTCGGCTTCGACGTGCTCGCGGCCCATCGGACCAATCACGCATTGATCCGCCGCGGATCCCCAACGGCTGCGGTAGTGTTTTCTTACACTTTATAAAGTCAAGGGGAGGTCCAGCCGACGTGGCCGCAGAACGACTCCGAGCATCCTCGCCAGCCTTTCGAGCTGCGACGTCGCCACCCTGCATGAGGCAGCGGGCCGGGTCGGCAATCTCAGCCCCTCGATCCGCCCCATCCAAAGCGGCGCTCACATCGCGGGCCGCGCGGTGACAGCGGCCGTGCAGCCGGGCGACAACCTCGCCGTCCACCGGGCTGTGCTCGAATGCCGGCCGGGCGACGTCCTGGTAGTGGCGGCCAACGGACATCTCGCCGGGTACTGGGGTGAGATCCTCGCGGTGGCGGCACAGGCGCCGCGGTGTATCGGGTCTCGTCATCGACGGAGGCTGTCGAGACGCGGCCGCCCTGCGCAGGCGGAACTTTCCCGTGTGGTCGGCAGGTGTTTCGGTGCACGGCACGACCAAGAAGGCGCCCGGCACCGTGAACAGCCCGGTCGCGGTGGGCGGCGTACTCGTCGCGCCGGGCGACTACGTGGTCGCCGATGACGACGGTGTGGTGTGCGTGGCGGCTGCCCGGGTGAACGACGTGCTCGCCGCGGCGTTGGCGCGTGCTGAGCGCGAAGAGCGGGTGATGGCCGGACTTGTCGCGGGCGGAACGACATTCGAGTTGATGGGCATTGAACGGGTCAACTCGAATGAACACTGAAGCGGAGCGCCTCGGCTGCGCTGCCTCGGAGTCCGAAGCCGCGCCGTGCATCGACGGCTTGAGGCGATCGATCCCGACTTCGTGTTTCACCTGGCGAGCAGCACGCTCAAGCCAGGTGCTTCCACCACTTCAATCGACGGCGACGGAGGCCGTGAGCGTGTGGTGCTCCCGCGATGCCGAGGGAAGAAGAAGGTGTCGTGGTGGCCGCCGGTCTCGAAATCGCGGGCCGCCGTCCCGTCCTGATCTTCCAGGACAACGGGATCGGGAATCTCCCTGACTGCCTTGTTGACTTTTCCGCAGGCCTACCATGTTCCGCTCTTCGAATCGTTTCGCGGCGTGGCGGTCTCGGCGAGCACAACTCGATGATCCACACCATCAGCGAACGCAGCGAGGCATTGTTGGACGCGGCGAATGTGCGCAGGTTTCAGCTGGACGCGCGCACGCCGGCGTCGAATCGTGGGTACCCGAGATCCATCGCGCCTGGGCGTTCTCGCGCACCACGCACCGGCCCGTGTTGGTCCTGGTCAACCGATGGGAGGTTGATCGATGTCGCAGCCGTTGAATCGCGCCGCGGTTCTCGCCGATATGACGCCGAGTTTCCGCAGTCCCCAATGATTCTCACACTGGGGGCACGGCGCGGGAAATGCCGGCTGTTGCCGGTCGAAAGCCGAACTACCTGTCAATCTGGACGCGATGGGCCAAACGGTGTCCATCGGTCTAGGGCATTGCACTGGGATTGCGGGCGCTGACCCGAGGGGAGAAAACGGTAGTCGTCGAGGGTGACGGGTCACTGATCATGGGGCTGTCGGTGATGAGCACGATCGGACATCTCGGGCCGGAGAATCTCGTCGTCTTGGTGTTGGACAACGGCGTTTACCTCGCGACCGGTGGACAGCCCACGGCCTCGCCGTCTCTCGACATGTGTGCACTTGCACTCTGCCCGTGGCTGGCCCAACGTGCGCTCAGTCTCTACACGCGAGGAGTTGCTGGAGAGTCTGCGTTGGGCCGCGGCGGAACTTGGCCCGACGCCTCGTTCGGGTGACCGTCTCGACGGAGCAGACAGCAACGGGTTCTTCCTCGAGGATCCAGTCATCTTGGCCCGGGACTTCCGCGATTGGCTTCATGACAGCGAGGTGCCAGTCGAGGTGAACACATCACGACCGAGGTTCCCGATGTGATGCGGGCCGCCGTCCTGTTTGGGCCCAATGACTTGCGCGTAGTCTCCAAGCCCGTACCTCGTCCGGCTCATGACGAGGTCCCGGTGCGGGTCGCGATGTGCGGCGCATGCGGCACTGACATCGCAATCCAGGCCGAACCATTCCCCGCGCAGCCTCCTTTCGGATCTTCGCACCGGGCCATGAGTGGACCGGCACAGTGGTCAGCCGCGGCGCAGGCGTAGACGAGGTTGACGTCGGGCAGCGTTGTTGCGATCCACGTTCATCACGGATGCGGCCGGTGTCGAAACCGTCTGACCGGTTCCTACACCGCATGCGAAAACTATGGTGACCATGAAAAGGGGCATAGTGCAACTGGATTCACGACGGATGGAGGTTCGCCGAGTACGTCATCCACAACGTCAGTTGCGTTCGCCCCCTTCCCGACAACCTCAGCTGGGAGGAGTCGGTACTGGTTTCCACCGCCCGGTACGTCCGCGGTACTGGGTTGGATCGCGTCGGCGGACTGGTCGCTGGGTGACACCGTTGTCGTGATTGGCCCCGGGCCGGTCGGGATCATGACCGCCCAGGTTGCGCGCACTCGGCGCGACGAAGCTCATTGTCGTCGGCACTCGCGAGAGCGCCTCGACTGCTGCGGCCTCGGGTGCGACCGAAGTCGTCAACTCGCGGACCCACGACGCCGTTGCGGAAGTGCGCCGCCCGACCCGTGGGCGGGGGCAGACGATGGCGGATCGGAGTCATCCGGAGACCCGCTCACTCCCTAACCAAGGCCCGCAGATGCTGCGCCGTGGTGGAAAGCTGCTCATCCTCGCGTTCTATAAAGACCCCGTTCCTTCAACTTGGGCTTCTCGCGAACCGTGAGGAGATCTCTCTCGTCACGTCCCGAGGAGAGTGGCAGGCAAGCTGTCGGCCGCGCGCTAGCGCCGCGGCCGCCGGTCTGATCACAGCGGCGAACGGTTTGTCACGCAGAGGTTTCCGCTGGACGAGATTCAAGAGGGTTTCGACATGCTTCGCAGCCGCCAAGGTAAACCGATGAAGGTGGTGTTCATCCCGTGATCGACCATGTGATCGCATTTCAAGGCTCCGGGACTCCGACCCCGAAGCGGAGAATGCGTTGTTTCGCCAGCGCGCTGTCGGTGAGCTGCCGCCAGGTCCCGGGAGTGCGTGAATTCTCGCTCTGGCCGGAAACTTCGGAGACAGATCGAGAGGATTCGACGATCTGCATGCGCATCACGTTCCGACACCCCGGGAAGCCCTCGATGCCTGCCCGAGGCGCACCCCCTCACAAGGAGGTCGTCGCCTACAACCGTAAGGTCACCGAGGAGCACATCTGCTTCGACTTCGAGTCGGTAGCGATTCGCTTGCGCGAGCGCGAGGCCGCCGAACGCATGATCCAGCTGGCGAAGCTGCCGACGAGGAAGTACTCGGTGATGTCCACGATCCGATGCCGATGTCTTCCTGCGGGCCTTTTCGGCGTTGATCTCCGGGAACCGGATGATGCTCTTGGCGGCGACGACGGCGGTGGCCGCCGCGAGCTGACCGGCTGGAGCCCAGCCCGAGGATCAGCAGCCGCTCCATCGGGCCGAGCAGGCGGCCGCCCTTCGAGCCGATCGGACGGCTGCGGCTGTCCCTCGGGCTTTCACCGCGCCGACCGAGCCGAGCACCAGCCGCACCAACTGGTTGCCGGTGACGAACTGCAGCAGCACACACCCGACCACCATCAGCAGCCGGCCGGGGCTAGCACCGCCGACCCGGGCATCTGCACCCACGACGACCACCGCTCGACGCAGGCCACCGACGTCAGAAGCCCAGCCGGACAACAGGATCAGTGTTGCGAGCGCGATCCCGAACACGGCCAACGGCGCACCTTGGTGTTCGCCGGTTCGCTCTGCGCGAGCACACAGCACGACCCACCCGATGCTGGCGGCCACGGCGATCGCCAACAGCGGGAAGTCGCCGAGATGCCACAACCCGGACAGCGCCGCGCACGCCGACCACCACCACCGGGCGCGACCACCTGGCGGCACCACATGGCGCGGGTCAGTCGCCGGACACGCGTCGGCGAGGCCCATCGCGATGAGCATGACCGCCACTGAGCTCATGGGATGCCCCGAAGGTACTGCGACGCCAGCACGATCAGAGTCGAGGCCGTCGCGGTCCGCGCGCTGCGACACCGCCGAGGGCTGATGCCTTCGGCTGCGGCGATGTCCTTCTTGGTCCGGTTCATCAACAGTGCCTTCACAATCCGTATCGAGCGGTCATCTAGGGATCCAACCAGGTGGTCCCGACATATCAGCGCGGCGTTGATCGCGTCGACGTCGGCGCGGGTCCCTTCGCCGGCCCGAAACGACGTCCGCACCAACGCCAGGCCGGGCTGGCGCTGTGCCGATGCCGTCCATTCGATCGCCTCGCGGGCTCGCCCACCAGCCGGGCCCGTCCTGGATACCGGCGGTCTCATCCAGCATGGTGACCGTGCCCCAGCCGATGCCGAACCGCACATCGACCTCGGGTGCGACGGCCAGACGCAGCGTCAGCGCCGCATCTATCGCCAGGCCGACCGCCGTAAACGCGCCCTGGAATTCGTCGCCGACTGTGAACGCGGGCGGGTCGACCGCGTCATCGGCAATGCTGCGAAGGGCGCGGTTCACCAGGCCGGTGTGCCCCAGCGCGATCAGCGACTGTCCGTGAACCGACGACGTCGCCGATGAGAGTCGCGCGAAAGCTTGATGAAGCTCCAGTCTTCATCTTCGACATATGAAGAGTATAGCTTCAATCAATGAAGATTAAGCAATTGTCTTTTACTCGACGAGGCGGCGGCCGCCTGCAGGTGCTTGACGGCGTCGCTAGACGATGGCGTCGATCAGCTCGGCACATGACGGCAGAGTCGTCGAGGATGCCGCGCGACCTGACCCGACGCCAGCACCCCGGCGTCCGTGTTGCCTCTCGACCAGGCCGGCCTTCAGCAGCATCGGGGTATTGGCCGCCATCACCACCTGCGACCAGGATCAGCTCCTTGCCGTGCCGCATCTCGAGCCCGTCGCTGATCATCGACCGCCAGCTCATCTGCGACATCTTCTTGAACTTCTGCGCGTTGCGCACCGCGGCGCTGAAACCGCGCGAGCCGCAGAACCGCTTTCGAGCTTCTCGACCAGGCCGGTGCGCAGCACCGGTGCGGCATCCCGTCGACGCGGGTTGAGACCACGGTGCCGTCAGAGCCGGCCTCCAGGTATCGCTGCTTGACCGCGTCCGGAACGGTGGAATCGGACGTCAACAGGAAGCGCGTCCCCATCGCGACACCCGCCGCGCCATAGGACAACGCCGCAGCCGAGCCCGCGCCCGTCGAAGAATCCGCCCGCGGCCACCACTGGGATGTCGACCGCGTCGAGCACCGAGGGCAGCAGCAGCGTGGTGGCCACCGGCCCGGTATGGCCGCCGCCCTCTCCGCCCTGCACGATCACCGCATCGGCGCCCCAGCCCGCGACCTTCTTGGCGTGCTTGGCCGCGCCGACCGACGGAATCACCACGACGCCTGCCTCTTTGAGCTTGGCGATCAGATCCGGCTTCGGCGCCAGCGCGAAGGATGCGACCTTGACGCCCTCGCGGATCAGCAGGTCGACCCGGTCGATCGGCGTCGCCGGCGTCCGCGCGGATGTTGATGCCGAACGGCTTGTCCGTCGCGGCCTTGACCTTGGCTGACCGCGGTCTGCAGTTCGTCCAGGGTCATGCGTCGCCGACGCGAGGATGCCGAGGCCGCCGGCGTTGGAGGTCGCCGACACCAGCCGCGCACCCGCCACCCAGCCCATGCCGGTCTGCACCACCGGATGCTCGATGCCGACCAGTTCGGTCAGCGGCGTGCGCAGTCTAGCCATTGGTTACACCCGTACTTCCTTGTCCCGCAACGACTTCGGGTCGATCACCTCGCGAAGCAGCTTCAGCTCATCGGCGGTTGCCAGCCGCGTCGTGCTCGGCGCCATCCAGCCCGTGCGACCTCGAAGGAGGTGTTCTCCCGGCACCTGGTCCGGCTCGATGCCGGGATGTAGCGACAGCGCCCGCATCGTGATGGTCGGGGCCGTTGAAGTCGAACACCCCGAGGTTTCGACACCACGCGATACACGTTGACGAACCGGTACGCCGGGATTGTCGGGATCAACCTTGTCCCAGCCGATCCCGGACACCACGTCGACACTGATCGCAGAACACCCGCTTGGAGTGGTTGCCGACCCAGTAGCTGGTTGCGTGGTTGATGGTGTTGCCTGGTGCGCCTCGCACGCCGAACATCTGCCGGGTCGGGTGCTGCAGCGGCCCGAACGCCGACAGGTTCTGGTTGCCGTACCGGTCGATCTGGTTAGCGCCCATGACCACGTGGCGACGTCCCCAGGCCAGCGTCTCGAAGACCCGGCCGAACGGCATCCAGCCCTCGATTGCTCCGACCGCGCCGATCGCGGGGGTGTCGGCCAGCAGCCTGCGCCTCGCCGTCGGTGAGCAGGATGTCGGGGAGAACGTCAGCCGGGCCAGCCGGGCGCCGATCGACACCATGGTCGCCATCGGGCTGACCATGATCTCGCCGGCGTCGCGGAACAGTTCCGCGCACGCGACAGCGCACACCTCGGCGCGTGACACGGAAATCACTTCGAGGCCTCGTTCTGATCCGCGGCGAACTTGCGCACCGCGGCCTGGTAGTCGGCCTCGCTGCCGGACAGGTATGTGGTGCACGAACTGCCTGCCACGTCTCGTCTGACGCCGGCCGCTTCGGCGTAGTGGCGCTGGAACTTCTCGTCGCGGCCGTAGTCCGGTTCGGCGGTGGTGAAGTGGGCGCCGTTGGGCGTCTCGACGACGGTGTCCACCATCATCCGGTTGATCAGCAACGCCTGCGGCGGAACCGATTTCACCAGCTCTTCGGTCGGCACCACCCGCTCGACCGACAGGAAGCGCTTCTGGCGCCGCCATCAGGAAACAGGTCGTCGAAGTACGGGTCGATGCCCGTGTAGGCGGCATTGCCCTGCTGCGTCACCGATATTCATGTGCACGAACGCCGCGTCGAGGTTCAGCGCGGGCATCGCGATGAGCTCCTCATAGCCGCCGTCGGTGGGATACGGGGACTTCACCGTCTTGAGCTCGTCGCCCCAGAACGTGCGAACGTCGCTGCCCAAGCCGGCGCGGATCGGCAGGAACGGCAGTCGTTGCGCCGCAGACCTGCAAGCCGCATCGCAGCATGCCTTCGTCCATCTCGCGGGCCTCGATCGAGCCGCCGGTGCGCGCCTTGGCGAACCACGGATCGTAGAACGGCGGCGAGTCCAGCGACACGAAGCCGTAGTAGACGCTTCTTGACCTTTGCCCGCCGAGCACAGCAGCCCGATGTCCGGGCCGCCGTACGTGACGACGGTCAGGTCGGTGACGTCGGTGCGCAGCAGCGCCCGCACGAAAGCCATCGGCTTGCGGCGCGATCCCCAGCCGCCGATGCCGATGGTCATGCCGCTCTCGATCGACGAGACCGCCTCGTCCAGAGTTGTTCTCTTGTCGCTCATCTTCGCCGATCCCTCTGTCGGTGCCCGGCGAACGCGTCGCGGTGCTCGTCGGACACCCCGGACAGGTTGAGTTCGAACGTAAAGCCCTGCTCCATCCGGTAACTCGAGTTGACCTTCTGCACGTCGATGAGGTTCGAGCGCCTCCTTGGCCGCACGGATCACGCGGGTGTCCTTCGGCGGCGATGTCACGCGCGACCCGCAGCGCGGCCTCGTCCAGGTCCGGCGCGCGGCACCACCTTCGTGCACCGACCCGAAGTGGTGCAGTGTCGCGGCGTCGACGGTGGCGGCGGTGAAGAACAGCCGGCGCATCATGTGCTGCGGCACCAGCCGCGACAGGTGGGTGGCGCGCGCCGAGCGCGCCGCGCTCCACCTCGGGCAGCCCGAACGTCGCGTCGTCGGAGGCGACGATCACGTCGGCGTTGCCGACCAGGCCGATGCCGCCGCCCACGCAGAAGCCGTTGACCGCGGCGACCACCGGCACCGCGCACTCGTAGCACCGCGCGGAACGCCGCGAAGCAGCCCGCGGTTGGCGTCGATGAGCGCGGTGAAGCCCTCGGTGTTCTGCATCTCCTTGATGTCGACGCCGGCGTTGAAACCCGCGGCCCTCAGCTCGCAGGATCACCGACGTGGGTCGGGCTGGTCGCGGCCCGCGGCTGTGATGGCATCGGCGAGTTCGAACCAGCCGCGTGACGGGATCGCGTTGACCGGCGGGTAGTCGACGGTGACCGAGACGATGCCCGGTTCGACTGGCTTGGTGGTGATCGTCATATGGCATTGCACGTCCTCGGGGTCGGCTACCTAAGCAAGCACTTGCTTGGTACGCTAGCACAGTGACCGACGCGGCTGACAGTGCTGATTTCGCAGGAGCCTCGGATCTCCAAGTGAGCGGTCGAGTCGTCCTGGTGACCGGTGGCGTCCGCGGGCGTCGGCTGCCGGAATCAGCGCCGTCTTCGCCGACCAGGGCGCGACCGTGGTGACGTGCGCGCGCCGCGCCGGTCGAGGACTGCCCTACGAGATTCCACTCCTGCGACGTGCGCGACGACGACGCTCGGTCGACCGCGCTCATCGACGACGATCGTGGAGCGGCACGGCCGCCTCGACGTGGTGGTCAACAACGCGGGCGGCTCGCCGTACGTGCTCACCGCCGGATGCGAGCGCGAAGTTCAGCCGCAAGATCATCGAGCTCAACCTGCTTGGGCCGCTGTCGGTTTCGACAGCACGCGAACACCGTGATGCAGACACAGGAGCAGCGGCGGGTCGATCGTCAACGTCGCCAGCGTCAGCGGCCGGCGGCCGACGCCGGGCACAGCGCCTACGGTGCGCGCCAAGGCGGGCGTCGAAAGCCTCACCAGCACGCTGGCGGTCGAGTGGGCGCCGAAGGTGCAGGGTCAACTCGGTCGTCGTCGGCATGGTCGAGACCGAACAGTCCGAGCTGTTCTACGGCGACGCGGATTCCATCGCGGCGATCTCCGACGAACGTGCCGCTCGGCAGGCTCGCCAAGCCCGCCGACGTCGGTTGGGCCGCAGCCTTCCTGGCGTCGGACGCCGGCGTCGTACATCAGCGGTGCGTCGCCTCGAAGTGCACGGCGGTGGCGAGCCGCCGCACTATCTGGCGACAACGAATGCAAATCAAGCTAAGGAGACATACGGATATGGGATCTGCTCGACGGCCGCGTGGTCATCGTGACGGGTGCGGGCGGCGGCATCGGACGCGCGCACGCGCTGGCGTTCGCCGCCGAGGGCGCGCGTGTGGTGGTCAACGACATCGGCGTGGGCCTGGACGGCTCACCCGCCGGCGGCGGCAGCGCCGCGCAGGGCGTCGTCGACGAGATCACCGCCGCCGGAGGCGAAGCCGTCACCAGTGGGGCGAACGTCGCCGACTGGGCAGCAGGCCGAGGGCCTGATCCAGACCGCGGTCGACACCTTCGGCGGGCTCGACGTTCTGGTCAACAACGCCGGCATCGTCCGCGACCGCATGTTCGCCAACACCAGCGAGGAAGAGTTCGACGCCGTCATCGCCGTGCATCTCAAGGGCCACTTCGCCACCATGCGGCACGCGGCGGCCTACTGGCGCGCGCAGTCCAAGGCGGGCAACACCCTCGACGCCCGGATCATCAACACCAGTTCGGGCGCCGGCCTGCAAGGCAGTGTGGGACAGGCCAATTACAGCGCCGCCAAGGCGGGCATCGCGGCCATGACGCTGGTGGCCGCCGCCGAGATGGGCCGCTACGGCGTCACCGTCAACGCGATCGCGCCGTCGGCGCGAACCCGGATGACCGAGACCGTCTTCGCCGAGATGATGGCGACGCAGGACAACGACTTCGACGCCATGGCGCCGGAAAACATTTCACCGCTGGTGGTTTGGCTCGGCAGCGTCGAGTCCAAGGACGTCACCGGCAAGATGTTCGAGGTCGAGGGTGGCATCGTCCGGGTCGCCGAGGGCTGGGCACACGGACCGCAGGTCGACAAGGGCGCCCGGTGGGATCCCGCGGAACTGGGCCCGGTGGTAACCGATCTACTGGGCAAAGGCGCGACCGCCGGTTCCGGTCTACGGCGCCTAACTGACGCGTCGAAGCGGCGGCTTGTTGCGTGCCGTCGTCGGCAGCGTCGGCGGCGGCCGTGGTGTCGCTGTCGCCGGAGCTGAGGTCGTTGTCGCTTCGCCAGTGACGTCAGTCGGTGGCCTGTGATTCCCCGTGCCGCACGAACGTCAACGTCATCGACTCCGCGCCCACGCCGGAAGCGTGGATACGAAGAAGAGGATGGCAGCCCACTTACCGCTGCGATGACGAGACGGAGGATCCGCCGCATCTGCGTTGACACACAGTACGTGGATGGATTCGCGGGATATGGCGATTTCAAGCGAAACCCCGCTGAACCATCCCGACTCGCCCATGATGGACGGGTGAGACGGCTTCGATTGCCGGTTCTTGTCGGCGCAATGCGTGTTGCTACTGGCCGGGTGTGGCGGTCAGCGGGGTGGTGACAACGCCGGAGTCGGCGGCCGAGCCGACACTCGTGCGAGGTGACCGCCGACGCGCGGCTGAGCATCGCGACCGGGAACACCACCGGCGTCTACTACACGCCTCGGCGGCGCCTACGCCGAGGCGATCAGCCAACAGACCGGCGGCAAGCTGAAGGCCACCGCGGCCGGAGACGCTCCGCGTCGCTGCAGAACATCCAGCAGTTGGTGGCGGGCACCCATCAGATCGCGTTCTCGCTGCGCCGACACCGCGGCCGACGCGGTCAACGGCACGGCGTCGTTCGACGCGAAGCAGCCGATCGCAGCGCTCGAGCCCGGTTGTATCCCAACTACACCCAGGTGATCGCCCGCACCGACGCCGGCATCAACTCGATCGCCGACATGCGCGGCAAGCGGGTGTCCACCGGGAGCGCCGAACTCCGGCACAGAGGTGATCGCCAACCGGATGCTCAAGGCGGCCGGACTCGACCCGGCCAAAGACATCCAGGCGCAGCGCACCGAACTCGGCAAGACCGTCGAGGGCATGAAGGACGGCTCGATCGACGCGATGTTCTGGTCAGGCGGCCTGCCCACCGGCGGGATCACCGACCTCTTCGTCAGCCGGCGCGACCAAGTCAAGTTCCTCGACGTGACAGACACCCTGGCGAAGCTGCAAGGAGATCAACCCCATCTACGAGCGGGGTGTCATCCCGGCCAGCACCTACCAGACGCCTGCGGACGTGCCGACCGTCGTGGTGCCCAATGTGCTTCTGGTCAAAGACGATATGGACGGAAACACCGCCTGCGTGCTGACCAAGGCGCTGTTCGACCACAAGGCCGATCTGGTCAAGGCCAATAAGGCGGCCGACGGCATCACGCCTGGACATCGCCCGTCAGACCAGCCCGGTTCCGCTGCATCCCGGGCGCCAAGAAGGCGCTCGACGAACTCGGCGCGGCCAGCTGACCGAGCAGCGAAGCGCGATACAGCACCGGCCGGCGCCGGCCGGGGAGGCGTCGCGGCGCCGGCGACCTATGAGGACGAGAAGCCGGCCCGCGAGCTGACCGGGTGGGTACGGCCACGCGGTGGCCGCCGGCTGTGTGCTGGTCGGGCTGTTCGCGATCTATCAGGTGTTCTTCCCGCTCGCGCAGGGCAACCAGGTCTCACTGATCTTGTTCCTGGCGGCGGTGCTGCCGCTGACGCTGTTGTGCTACCGCTCTGGACTGCGGCTCCGGCGTCGTGCGACGACCGACAACGGCGACACGAGGCACAACCCGACGCCGGTCGACTGGCTGCTCGCCGTGGTGGCATTGGCGGCATGCCTGTACCCGGTGCTGCCCTTCGAATTCGCCGACGGCGGAGGTGGATTCGACGAGTTCCTGAGTCGGCAGGGCATGCCTGCGACGGTCGACGTCGATCGTCGGGACGATCGTGGTTCTGCTGGTGCTGGAGGCCTGCCGCCGGACCACGGGCGTCGCGCTGCCGATCGTGTGCCTGCTCGCCCTCGGCTACGCCTACTACGGCGGCTACCTGCCGCAGGGCGCGGCGATCGCGCACGCCGGCGTGGACTGGGACCAGATCATCAGCGCATCGTTCATCCAGTCGACCGGCCTCTACGGAGTGCCGCTGGACGTCGCCGCCACCTACATCGTGCTGTTCACCATCTACGGCGCGGTGCTGGACGCGTCCGGCGCCGAGCAAGTTCTTCATCGACCTGTCCTTCGCCGCCTTCCGGCGGTCCAGGGCAGCGCCGGGCCGGACCGTGCACGCTGGCCGGGTTTCTGCTCGGCAGCGTCTCGGGCTCCGGGTACGGCGACCACCGGTCAGCCTCGGGTCGGTGTCGCTGGCCGGTCCTGCGCCGGGCCGGCTACCCGAGCGAGAACGCGCGGCGGAATGCTGGCGGCCGCGGGCATCGGCGCGATCCTGTCCCCGCCGACGTTGGGCGCCGCGGCCTTCATCATCGCCGAATACCTGCGGCGTGCCGTACCTGACGGTGCTGGTCTGGGCGATCGTGCCGACGATCCTGTACTACCTCGGCATCCTGCTGGCCGTCGAGATCGACGCCCGCCGGTACGGGACCGCGAGGTCGAGGTGACCGCGCAGTCGACCTGGCGGCTGCTGGGCACGGTTCGGCTATCACCTGATCTCGCTGGTGATGATCGTCGTGTTCCTCGCGATGGATATGTCGGCGGTCCGGGCAGTGGTCTACGCGACCGCCGTGCAGATCGTGCTGTCGTTCCTGGACCGCGAACACCGGCTGACCCCGCGTCGGCTGTACGGCGCGCTGGGCACCGGCGTTCGGGGCGTCCTTGCCGTGGCGGCGGTATGCGCCGCCGCGGGCGTCATCGCCGCGATGATCACCAGAACCGGGCTGGGCCTGCAACTGAACTCCATCCTGGTGAACACCGCGCGCGCGCATCACCGAAAACCCACGGCTGGTACTGATTCTCACCGCGGTGTTCGCCGCACTGGCGGTGTCTGATCCTCGGACTGGCGGTGCCGGTCACCGCGTCGTTCGTGATCAGCTGGGTGATCATCGGACCGGCGCTGCAGGATCTCGGGGTTCGCCGCCCCGGCCGTGGCGATGTTCGTCTTCTATTTCGCGGTGCTGTCCGAGGTGACCCCGCCGACCGCACTGGCCGCGGTCGCCGCATCCGCGATCACCGGCGGCCGGGTGATCGCCGACGATGTGGCAGACGTGGAAGTACACGCTGCCCGCGTTCCTGGTGCCGTTCGCGTTCGTGCTGACCGACAACGGCGAGGGCCTGCTCGGGCTGCGGTCGTTCGGCGACATGGTCTGGACGGCAGCGGTCGGCCGCGCTGGCGGTGGCGGCACTTGCCGTCGTCACCGGCGGCTGGCTGGTCCGTCGTGCGGGCTGGCCGGAGCGGTTGCTGTGCGTGCCTGCGGCTGGACTGCTGCTGTATCTGAACCCGGCGACGATCGCGGTGGGGGCTGGCCTGCTAGCTGTGGCCGTGGCGGTGCAATCTCGTTATCACTCGCAGACCACCAGCGGAATCACTCGATCAGCCGCCTCCCGATACCCCCGATACGGCGGATAGATCCTGATCAGCCTGGGCCAGTAGCGGTTCGCGCTCATCATCGCTGGCGTCACGGGCGATGAGGTCGAAGTGCTCACCGCGAATCTGTATGTGCACCTCGGGATTCGCGCTGCAGGTTGCGATACCACACCGGATGGTCGTGGCGGCCACCGAATGATGCGGGCAGCACCACGCGGTCGCCGTCACGCAGATACAGCGTCGGCGTGGTGCGTGGCTGCTCCGGTCCTGCGGCCCTGTCGTGGTCACCAGCGCCGCCGGAAACCACAGCAGCTTGGCGCCGAGCCGCCCGTTGGTGCGCCGGTAGACCCAGATATGGGCGCGCGCGAAGTACTTCAGCAGCAGCGCGAGGAGCTTGGAGTTCCGAATCCATCGCCGCTGCGTCATGCCCACTGACTTGCCGCGATAGCGCGGTCCGCAAACTACTTCTTGAGCCGACGGCTGCCGCCGTGCCAATCCTCTTCCTTACCAACCGATTCGGTGTCGACGCCGAAGCTGGCCAGCTGGGGCCGCTCGCGCAGGCTGCGCTTGATCTCGGCGAAGCCGGGGAACGCCGCCAGCGCGATGACGTGGTCCCACAGCGGGCCGGCGTCGTCGGCCGACGGCAGCCTGCTGATCACGGGCCCGAAGAACGCCGTCCCGCCGGCGGCTGGAAGTGCAGGATCGGTGTGCCGACGTCGCGCCCCGTCAGCGCCAGCGCCTCCTCGGTCTCCGCCCGGATCTCGTCGTCGAACGTCGGCGTCGTCGAGCGCCTCCGCGAGATCGGCGGGCAGCCCGGCGTCGCGCAGCAGCGGCTTCGCAGGCAGCTTCCGGCGCGCTAGCCCAGGTCCGACGCTGACAGCGGATCAACGTCACGCGGCGTGTCGAACAGTCGGTGCGCCGATCGCCGCAGTAGAGCGGCTCGACCGCGGCCCGCCCGTGCTCGCTGCGCACCCGCGCGGCGACCCGCAGCAGCCGCAGGCCCGCGGTGTGCCCGTCCTCGTAGTGCTCGGCGGAAAGTGCGTCGCATAGTCGACGTTGGCGTTGAGGATCCGCAGCGAGATGAACCGCCAGTCCACCCGGTAGTCGCGCTGGGCGGCCACCATGCGCACCCACTTGCTGGTCATCCAGGCGAACGGGCACACCGGATCGAAAGTAGAAGTGCAGGTCGTACTCGGCGAAGAGCTCACGGCTCGCAGACCACCAGCGGGATCGTCCGATCGGTCAGGACTGGTAGTCCTCGTAGGTCGGGTACATCTCGACCAACTGCGGCCAGTACTTCGCTCGCTCTTCGTCGTTGGCGTCGCGGGCGGTCGAGGTCGAGCACCTCTTTCTTGATCTGAACCTGCACCTTCGGATTGGCCTTGAGGTTGCAGGTACCACATCGGGTTCCTGTCGCTGCCGCCCCTGGACGCGGCCACCACGCACCGTGATCGCCGTCGCGGTGGAAGTACAGCGGGCTGACCCGCGGCTCGCCGCTCTTGCGGCCGGTGGTCGTCAGCAGCGCCACCGGGAATGCCCTGGAGTGTACCGCCGAAGTCCCTCGCCGTCGTTGCGGCGATACATCCAGGTGTTCAGCTTCGACATCCACTTGATGAAAAGTCCGAACAGACTTCGTGTCCATGAAGCGGGGGCAGAGACTTCGGCGCATGGTCGATCCTAGCACTGGTCGGAAACGGGCGCATGCTCCCGCGGACGTGACTGGATCTGGCCGTCCGGCCGTGGGCATCCGACGGACGTCTCGTCGATATGGCGCGCCGACCCCGCCCGTCGTCCGGCGGCGGACGGCTTGGTCACGAGGTCGAACCGGCGTCCCGGACCGTGATCTGCCGTCGCGAGCTGGATGGCACTCGGATCGCGTGGTATCCTGGATGACCCGGTACTGCGGACCGCGCGATTCAGGCTCGCGGCGCAGATGATTTCCCGAGAATCCCGGTCCTTGAGGCCAACCTCGATGCGGGGCACCGGCGCGCGGACCGGAACCTTGTCGGCGAGTCGTGACTGACCAGCGCGATCGATGCAAGCCTGACGCGCGCCGCGATCCGTTCCGCGCTCCGACGCCGAGCATCTAGATCCGCTCGATGATCGTGCCGGTGGACAGCGCGCCGCCGCACACATCGTGATCAGCGCCGTGCTCTGATCGGTGCGCTCCAACTCGTGAAGCGCGGTGGTGATCAGCCTGCTGCCGGTGCTGCCGACGGGATGGCCCAGGGCGATCGCGCCGCCGTTCACGTTCACCTGCTCCATGTCGGGGTTGTGCACGCGCGCCCACGACAGCACGACCGACGCGAACGCCTCGTTGATCTCGGCGAGGTCGATGTCGCCCATCTTCATGCCCGCCTTCTCCAGCACCTTCGCCGTGGACTGCACCGGCCCGTCGAGGTGGTAGTACGGCTCCGCGCCGACCAGCGCCTGGCTGATGATCCGTGCCCGCGGCCGCAGGCCTAACGCCTTGGCCTTGTCTTCGTCCATCCACAGCACCGCGGCGGCGCCGTCGGAGATCTGCGACGAGGTGCCCGCGGTGTGGATGCCGTCCTCGAGCACGGGCTTCAGCGACGGCAGGCCCTCCAGCGTGGTGTCGCCGCAGCCCCTGGTCGCGGGTGCACGAGGTGCGCGCTCGGACGGTCGGCTGCTTGTTCTCGTCGAGCACCGGCGCCTCGATCGGGCTGATCTCGCGGTCGAACCGGCCCTCGGCCCACGCCTGCTTGGCCTTGCGCTGCGAGTCGAAGCCGAACTGGTCGATCTCCTCGCGGGTGATGCCGCGGCGCTTAGCGATCCGCTCGGCGGCGGTGAACTGGTCGGGCAGGTCGATGTCCCACGACGCCGGCCGGAGCGACGCTGCGATCGGGACCGGCGTTGGCGCCGAGGCCGACGCGGCTCATCGCCTCGATGCCGCAGGCGATGCCGATGTCGATGGCGCCCGCCGCGATCAGGCCGGCGATCAATCCGTTCGCCTGCTGGCCGCTGCCGCACTGGCAGTCGACCGTCATCGCGCCGACGTGCTCCGGCAGTCCGGCGACCAGCCAGCTCACCCGGGTGATGTTGTTGGACTGCTCGCCGAACTGCGTGACGCAGCCGCCGACGATCTGCTCGACGTCGCCGGCGTCGATGCCGGCCTTCTCGACGAGTGCCTTCTGTGTGGCGCCCAGCAACTCGGTGGCGTGCAGGCCGGACAGCCATCCGTTCCGCTTGCCGATGGGGCTGCGGGTGGCTTCAACGATGACAGGGTTACCCATTCCGCCAGGCTAGAACACGTTTCATTACTCTGACAAGCGGCGATGCCACCGCGCCTTTTATCTGCTGAGAGGCCATGTTTTACTGGAACTAGAACACGTTGCAATTGAGGAGCGCACCTGCATGGCCAACCCCCAATATCCCGGCTGACTTCGACTTCCTCGACCCGGACGTCAACCTCGCGGGCCTGCCCGTGGCCGAGCTCGCCGAGCTGCGCACAGCCGAGCCTATCCACTGGGTCGACGTGCCCGGCGGCTGCGGTGGCTTCGAGGACAAGGGCTACTGGCTCGTCTCCAAGCACGCGGACGTCAAGGAGGTGTCGCAAGCGCAGCGACGTCGTTCTCCAGCTGGCAGAACGGGGCCATCCCGGTCTGGCCGCCGGAGATGACGCGCGAGCAGGTCGAACTGCAGCGCAGCGTGATGCTCAACATGGACGCGCCGCACCACACCCGGCTGCGCAAGATCATCTCCCGCGGGTTCACGCCCCGCGCCGATCGGACGGCTGGAGGAGGAGCTCGCGCCAGCGGGCGCAGAACATCGCCAAGACCGCGGCCGCCGAGGGCAGCGGCGACTTCGTCGAGCAGGTGTCGTGTGAGCTTCCGCTGCAGGCCATCCGCCGGCCTGCTCGGTGTGCCCGCAGGACGACCGCGACAAGACTCTTCCGCTGGTCCAACGAGATGACCGGCGGCGAGGATCCCGAGTACGCCGACGTCGATCCCGCGCAGTCGTCGATGGAACTGATCATGTACGCGATGGCGATGGCCGACGAGCGGCAGCAGAACCCGACCGACGACATCGTCACGACGCTGATCCAGGCCGACATCGACGGGGAGAAGCTCTCCGACGACGAGTTCGGCTTCTTCGTGATCATGCTCGCGGTGGCGGGCAACGAGACCACGCGCAACTCGATCACGCACGGCATGATCGCCTTCGCGCAGCAACCCCGACCAGTGGGAGCTCTTCAAGAAGGAGCGCCCGGCGACGGCAGCCGACGAGATCATCGCGCTGGGCGACGCCGGTGTCGGCGTTCCAGCGCACCGCCAACGAGGACACTCGAGCTGGGCGGCGTGCAGATCAAGAAGGGTCAGCGGTTGGTGATGTCCTACCGCTCGGCCAACTTCGACGAAGAGGTCTTCGAGCGACCCACACACGTTCAATATCCTGCGCGACCCGAACCCGCACGTCGGCTTCGGCGGCACCGGCGCGCACTACTGCATCGGCGCGAACCTGGCGCGGATGACGATCAACCTGATCTTCAACGCGGTCGCCGACCACATGCCCGATCTCAAGCCGATCGGCGAGCCGGAACGGCTACGGTCAGGGTGGCTCAACGGCATCAAGCACTGGCAGGTCGACTACACCGGCGCCGGCGAGCCGGCGAAAAGCGCCGAGTGCCGCTGTCGCCCACTGAGCAGCTCGAGACTCGAGGAGGAGTCGGGTGGATTTCACACCGGACCCGGAACAGCAGGCTGTCGCCGACGTGGTGACGTCGGTGCTGGACCGGGACAACAGCTGGGACGCGCTGGTCGCGGGGGCGTGACGCGCGCTGGCGGTGCCCGAGCGCCTCGGCGGTGACGGCGTCGGACTGCCCGAGATCGCGACGGCGCTGACCGAAATCGGCAGGCACGGCACCATCAGCCCGGCGCTGGCCACGCTCGGGCTCGGCACCGCGGTGCTGCTCGATCTGGCGTCCGACGCACAGCAGGACCGCTACCTCGCCGGCGTCGCGAAGGGTTCGGTCCTGACGGCGGCGCTCAACGAGCCAGGCGCACCGCTGCCGGATCGGCCGGCGACGACGTTCGCGGGCGGCAAGCTCAGCGGCACCAAGATCGCGGTTCCCTATGCGGAACAAGCGGAGTGGATCGTCGTGACCACCGGACAGCGCCGTCGTGGTGGTGTCGCCGAAGGCCGACGGTGTGCAGGTGACCAAGACCCCGTCGTCGAACAAAGGCGACGAGTACACGGTGACGTTCTCCGATGCCGAGGCCGACGGGGTGCTCGCAGGGCGCCCAGGTGCACCGGGTAAACCAGTTGGCGCTGGCCGCGATTGGCGCGTTCGCATCCGGCCTCGTCGCAGGTGCGCTGCGGCTGACCGCCGACTACGTGGCCAACAGGCATCAGTTCGGCAAGCCGCTGTCGACGTTCCAGACGGTCGCCGCACAGCTTGCGGAGGTCTACATCGCCTCGCGCACACTGACATTGGCGGCGACGTCGGTCGTGTGGCGGCTGGCCGAGGGCGTGACGCCGACGACGATCTCGACGTCCTCGGTTATTGGCTGGCCTCGCAGGCGCCGCCGGTGATGCAGATCTGCCATCACCTGCACGGCGGCATGGGTATGGACATCGCCTACCCGATGGACCGCTACTACTCCACGATCAAGGACCTGACCCGGCTGGTGGGCGGGCCGTCGCATCCGCCTCGATCTGGTGGGAGCGCAATGTTCATCGAACTGACCCCGAGCAGCGGCAGCTGCAAGCCGAACTGCGGCAGTACTTTTCGAACCTCGATCTCGCCCGAGGAAGTACAAGGAGATGGAGGCCGACCGGCACGGCAAGGCCTACCGCGCGGTGATCAAGCGGATGGGTTCGGACGGCAAGCTGGGTGTCGGCTGGCCCAAGGAGTTCGGCGGGCTCGGCTACGGCCCGATCGAGCAGCAGATCTTCGTCAACGAAGCCCACCGAGCCGATGTGCCGCTGCCCGCGGTCACGCTGCAGACCGTCGGGCCGACCCTGCAGATGTACGGCAGCGAGGCGCAGAAGAAGAAGTTCCTGCCCGCGATCCTGGCCGGTGATGTGCACTTCGCGATCGGGTACACCGAGCCGGAGGCGGGCACCGACCTCGCGTCGTTGCGCACCACCGCGGTCCGCCAGGGTGACGAGTACATCGTCAACGGGCAGAAGGTCTTCACCACCGGTGGGCATGACGCCGACTACATCTGGCTGGCCTGCCGCACCGATCCGGAAGCGGTGAAGCACAAGGGCATTTCGATCCTCATCGTCGACACGAAGGATCCCGGCTACTCCTGGACGCCGATGATCCTGTCCGACGGTGCGCACCACACCAACGCCACGTACTACAGCGATGTCCGGGTGCCTGCCGACATGCTCGTCGGCGAGGAGAACGGCGGCTGGCGGCTGATCACCACCCAGCTGAACAACGAGCGCGTGATGCTCGGCCCCGCCGGCCGGTTCGCCAGCGTCTACGACCGCATGCACGCGTGGGCGTCCAAGCCCGGCGGAAACGGCGTGACGCCGATCGACCACGAGGACGTGCGCCGCTCGCTCGGTGAGATCCATGCGATCTGGCGGATCAACGAGCTGCTCAACTGGCAGGTGGCGGCGGCAGGCGAGGACATCAACGTGGCCGACGCCGCGGCGACGAAAGTCTTTGGCACCGAGCGCGTTCAGTACGTCGGGCGGCTGGCCGAGGAGATCGTCGGCAAGTACGGCAACCCGGCCGAACCGGACACCGCCGAGCTGCTGAAGTGGCTGGACAGCCAGACCAAGCGGAATCTGGTGATCACGTTCGGCGGTGGAGTGAACGAGGTGATGCGCGAAATGATTGCGGCGTCGGGTCTGAAGGTGCCGAGGGTTCCCCGGTGAGTGCGCGTCGAGACGACATCCACGGCGCGCGGCCGAGCGGGTCAAGGCCGAGGGCAAAGAGCAAGCCGCGTGTCGGCGCGCCATCCGGTCAACCAGCCGATGGTCGACCACTGGCTCGACGCGATGGGCGACAAGAACCCCATCTACGTCGACGAGCGACGCGGCGAAGGCGGCGGGCCATCCAGGCATCGTCGCCCCGCCGGCGATGATCCAGGTGTGGACGATGATGGGCCTCGGCGGCGTCCGGCCCGACGACGACCCGCTGAGCAAGATCCTCGGATTGTTCGACGACGCAGGCTATATCGGCGTCGTCGCGACCAACTGCGAGCAGACCTACCACCGGTACCTGCGGCCCGGCGAGGAGGTCAGCGTCGCGGCCGAGTTGACCGACGTCGTCGGGCCCGAAGCGGACGGCGCTGGGCGAGGGCTTCTTCATCACGCAGAAGATCACCTGGCAGGTCGGCGACGAGGACGTCGCCGAAATGATGTGGCGCATCATGAAGTTCAGGCCCGCGATGCAAGATGCGCCGGTGCCGCAGCCGTGCCCGACGACCTCGACGCCGACTCGATGATGCGTCCGGCGTCGTCGCGGGACACGAAGTTCTTCTGGGACGGCGTCAACGCGCACGAGCTGCGCATCCAGAAGCGGCCCGACGGCAGCCTGCAGCATCCGCCGGTGCCCGCGCTGTGGCAGGACAAAGCAGGCGGCGATCGAATATCAGGTGGCCAGCGGCAAGGGCACGGTGTTCAGCTTCGTCGTGCACCACGCCCCGAAGGTGCCCGGCCGCACGCTGCCGTTCGTCATCGCGCTCGTCGAACTCGAAGAGGGGTGCGGATGCTCGGTGAGCTCCGCAACGTGGACCCCGCCAAGGTGGAGATCGGAATGCCAGTTCGCGCAACGTATATCGACTTTCCCGAGGGTGATTCGGGTCCGGCGTGGACGCTGTACGCGTGGGAGCCGGACAGACGCAGTGAGCGCGCCGACAGTCGAGGTGGGCACCAAGCTGCCCGAGCTGTCGCTGTACGGCGACCCGACGTTCATCGTGTCGACGGCGATCGCCACGCGCGACTATCAGGACGTCCACCACGACCGCGACAAGGCGCAGGCCAAGGGTTCGAAGGACATCTTCGTCAACATCCTCACCGACACCGGTCTGGTGCAGCGCTACGTCACCGACTGGGCGGGACCGAACGCGGTCATCAAGTCGATCGTCTCTGCGGCTCGGTGTGCCGTGGTACGCCTACGACACCGTGACGTTCAGGGGTGAGGTGACCGCCGCAATCGAGGACGGCCTGATCACGCTGAAAGTCGTTGGCAGCAACAGTCTTGGCGATCACGTGATCGCGACCGCGACGCTTGACCATCGGAGGGTGCCTGATGCCGGGTGAGCTGTCCGGAAAGGCGGCGATCGTCGGGATCGGCGCCACCGACTTCTCGAAGAACTCCGGCCGCAGTGAGCTTCGGCTCGCCGCCGAGGCGGTGCTGGACGCGCTCGACGATGCGGGCCTGACGCCGGCCGATGTCGACGGCATGGTGACGTTCACGATGGACTCCAACACCGAGGTCGCCATCGCGCGGGCCACGGGTATCGGTGAGCTGAAGTTCTTCTCCAAGATCCATCACGGCGGCGGCGCGGCGTGCGCCACGGTTCAGCAGGCGGCGATCGCGGTGGCGACCGGTGTCGCGGATTGCGTTGTCGCATACCGGGCGTTCAACGAACGCTCGGGCACGCGGTTCGGGCAGGTGCAGATGCGGTTGGTGGAGAACGCCGACTCGACGGGTGTGGACAACTCGTTCTCGTATCCGCACGGCCTGTCGACGCCCGGCGGCGCAGGTGGCGATGATCGCCAAGCGGTACATGCATCTGTCCGGGGCGACGAGCAAGGACTTCGGTGCGGTTTCGGTGGCCGACCGCAAGCACGCGGCCAAGAACCCGAAGGCGTACTTCTACGAGAAGCCGATCACCATTGAGGATCACCAGAATTCGCGGTGGATCGCCGAACCGCTGCGGCTGCTGGACTGCTGCCAGGAGACCGACGGCGCGGTCGCGCTGGTCGTCACGTCGGCGGAGCGGGCCAAGGATCTCAAGCACCGGCCGGCGATCATCGAGGCCGCGTCGCAGGGGTCCAGCCCGGACCAGTATTCGATGGTCAGCTACTACCGGCCGGAGCTGGGTCTGCCGGAGATGGGTCTGGTCGGCAAGCAGCTGTGGTCGCAGTCGGGGCTGAAGCCGACCGACATCCAGACCGCGATCCTCTATGACCACTTCACCCCGTTCACGCTGATCCAGTTGGAGGAGTTGGGGTTCTGCGGCCAGGGTGAGGCCAAGGACTTCATCGCCGACGGTGCGATCGAGATCGGCGGCCGGCTGCCGATCAACACCCATGGCGGTCAGCTCGGCGAGGCCTACATCCACGGCATGAACGGCATCGCCGAGGGCGTGCGCCAGCTGCGCGGCACGTCGGTCAACCAGGTCGCCGACGTCGAGCACGTGCTCGTCACCGCGGGTACCGGCGCGTGCCGACGTCCGGGCTCATTCTGGGGTGAGCGTCTGAGGGCGTGCCTGAGACGTGGAAGTCGGGCCTGCTCGAGATTCGGCCTGACCCCTCAACGGCCTTCGTTGGCGACCCCCGCCTCACCTCGACAGCCGGTGATGTCGATCCACGTAGCTGGGCGGCAGGCGTGAGGGGAGCCGTGTCGTGGGGATCCGGCCCGACGTCAGTCCGTTACGGATCGCAGACCGTGACGGAGTCCCCGCTGGCCGAACGTCGACGAGGATCAGCTTCCGGCGGCCGCGGCGGCCCACGTACGAGGCGTTGCGCAGCCAAGCTAACCGGGTCGGTGGTGCCCAGCAGACAGGGTCAGCTGATGAAGCCTGACGCGGACAGTCTGGAAGGGCGCGCGGTGCGCTGGCCGCCACCGGGGAGGCCACCACGATCATCGGCGGCCACGAGGCCAACGCGCGCCCAGCGCGGCCACGATCGCACGCTGAAGCTGCGCGCATGGAGGTCGACGCGTCGCGAAGACCAAGGCGCTGGCGGAACGCGACCGCGCTGGAAGTCCAGCACGCGAGTGCGAGGCATTCAGGCGCTGCCGGTCAGCAACGCCTCAGGAGCTGGTGCAGAGCCGGCGTCAAGATGGGCCTGTCGCAGAACATCGCCTACCGTGAACGCCAGCGCCACCGAGTTACGGTCTCGGGGTCCCGCCGATCTCGGTCGCTCAGATCTCCAGCTGGCACCGCCGGGAACGGCGCAGGCCCGGCAAAGCCGGCCAAGACGGGCCTCGCAGCAGGCGATCAGAATGCTCGGGCAGCTGGAGACGGGCATCGGCGGCGCAGCTTCGCCGGGGACAGCTTCGCCGGAATGATCGCCTCGAGGCGCCGCAGCAAGTATCTTAGCCCATGACCGCTGCAGCAGCTGTCCCCAGCCGGTGCGGCAAGCCACCTCGCATGTTCAGCGGCAGGTTGGCTCTAGCGCGGCAGCGACGCCTTCTCGGCGTTCTCCAGCTCACCCGTCGGCCGGTGGGTCGGGTCGCGGGACGGCGGCGCGCAGGGCATGGTGAGAGGCCGCGTCAGAATTGGCCCGGTTCCGGTAACAGCCCCGCGCGGACCCCGATGATGGCGACACTGGTGGGCGCTTCCCCGAAACCCGTCGCGGTGCCCGCTAGGTGCGAGCAGTGCGTGCGGTCGGCGGGAGTGGCGCCGGTGTGGCGGCGGGACGCGGTGGGATGGGCGCGGCATGGGCATGATGGGCCAGCGCGGCACGAGGGCGAACGGAGGCTCCGCCGCGTCGCCAAAGGGCTCCGCTCGCCTGCTCCGAATACGACCTCGGTACGTCGAGGACGTCGACGATGACTGGTGCACCCCGGGAGGTGCGCGCTGGATGACCGAGCCCGTTGGAGAAGCCCGACGGCATCCACCGTGGCACCCGCGTCAGTCGAGCCAGTTGCCGCCGATATGCCGATGATTCGCGCCCGGCGAGGATGCGATGAAGCATGACAGGTGATCTCTCGCCCGTGCGCCGCCGACGCTGACCACGTCGCATGGCCACCAGCGTGGCCGCGCACTGTCGGCGAAGGAGGCCATGTTCTCGGCAAGGTCTGCCAGCAGGCCCCAGTCGGCTTACCAGAATGCCGAAACGACTCGGGCCAGGGCATCATGGTCGGCCAGCTGTCCAGACGCTGATCGGTCAGGTCGGTCAGATGGCGCAGCAGGCCGGCGGCGCCGCCGGGAGGCGCCGGCGGCGGCTCCAGCTGTCTTCGGCTGCGCTCATGGAACAGGCGATGTAAGGCCGCTCAGGGCGGCGGCGCGGACAGCGCGGGTTCGCAACAAGCGTCCGGACGGCCAACCCGCGGCCGGCCTCTCACCCGCGGGTCAGCCGGACGGCCGCCTTTCTGGCCAGCCGTCCGTTGGCCGGGGTCCCGCGGGCGATGGCGGTCCGCGGCCCCGTGACGACGCGGCCGGGACGACCCCAGGATGACGATCGCGGAGCCAGGCGGCGTAGTGTCGCCGAGCGCCTCGTGAGTCTGCGGGACGGTGTTGTCTCGACGGTGCGGCGGCCCCCGCCGCTCCGCTCGAGCCCGCGTCGCGGCGGCGGCGATCTCGCGCAGGATGTAGTGCGGGCGCGCCGATCCTGGCACCATACGACTTTGCCCCGTTCCGACTGTTCGCAGGCGAAATGGCCGTCGCCGGTCTGGCGCAATGAGGCCCTTTCTGGCCGCCTCCAAGCAGGACTTCGTGATGGCCGTCGAGCTCCGCAGGTCGGGGGCTGCTAGTCATCCGTAGGGTGTTGCGTGGTTCACCTCGCCGGCACCAGCGCGATGTCACCACGCGTCGTTGGTCCAACGAGGTACGCTAACGAATCCGTGCCTCGTAGCCTCGATAATCAGAAACGCGCACACCTGCGGGTATTCAACGCAAACGTCAATAAAATTTCAGTGCGTTAATGAACGCGCGGTCTTTATGTCTGTCAACGGAGGCATAACCACAGCGCTAGTAATCGAGTTTCAGGGACCTTCGAAGGACGGTGACCATCAGCGCGGTGGCGAGCATGGGCGACAACACTTTGCTATATGTGGCTTGTGGAAAGAAATGTCGGCTGGTACGTTGCTAGCACCACGTGGAGGTGGGGGTGAACGTGATTTCGATGCAGCTAAGTCGTGAACAATTGCAAATAGCGACAACAAGGTACCGGTCTGCACCGTGGCACGGGTGCCAGCGACGACTGACTCAGGCGACCCTGGCTTCCAGACCGGGAGAGGCGCCGTCGGCACTGCGGCAGGTCCAAAGCCATCCACAACCTCGGCGAGAGCCGCCAGGTCTCTGGCGCGGAGTAAGGGAATGGATCAATCGAAACGCACTCAGAAATCGCCGTCTCGCGCCTCGCGCCGCCGCGAAAGTCTGTCTGCCTTGAGTAGTCAGCCCACCGTGCCAACGTCGTAGAGTAGCCCGGAGGGTTGCCAAGCGAGTTCAGTCACTCAAGGTCGGCGCGACTGCACAGATCCTGCCAATGATAGTGAACTACGGTCTGAATCTGCTTGCGACCTGCATGTCGTAGGTCACCTTGGGCTGCACGACTTCGGTATTCGGGGCGATGACCGGCGCGATGGCACAGTACGCCGAATACTGTTTGACCTTGGGGCACGCGGCGAACCGGTATGTGTCGCTCTTTCACGCCCGTGGTGAAAGCTGACAAGGATCGCACCGTCGTCGGAATCTGCGTCAGTTTGGCCATTGGGCTCGGAGCGGTGGTCTGTGCGTTCGCCTTCATTTGTGCAGGCATGGTCGAAAGACTTCCGCACCGGCGATTCGGCCCTTACACGCTTTCTTTCTGCCTTTGGCTCGGCGGCGATACTCATCTGCGGACTCTGCCAGGATATTGGCCGCAGCGTCCTTTGGGCGAGGCCGACAACTCCCCTCCGAACGTCGTTTAGCCATGTTGGAGGGTCCCAAGTAGTGGGCGGCGTCGCGGCACTCGCGCCCACCCGACTCTGCGCAGCTTCTCGCACTCGGAACCGCTGTGGGCGGGCCATCGGACCGTCTGCCGTCGTCGTCGTCATCGTCATCGACGAGGGTCGGATCACCATAGGTCGCCCGAGGATGACCTATTTCGCGAAATCGTCGGATCGGAGTGAAAAGTTGCGTCGCCGGCGCTGCCGACGTCGTTCTGTACCAATCCGGCAAGCTGATCGCAGGCATTCTGATCGGCCCTGCGGCGGCGGGCGCCTATGAAATCGGAACTGCTGGATACAAGGTGTTCAGGCATTTGGCGGGGCCGCGCCGCCGTTGCCATCAGCACGCATCTCAATTAGCATATGCCACGTCGGGGATGGATGGAATCCGCGAGCAGTACGTGCGTCTGACTCGGCGGAACGCCGCGGTAGCGATCTTTGCCCTTCTTGAACGACAGCCGTATCCGCCGTGCGCCGCCAGCCTGGGCGAGCAGCACCGAGCAGTAACCATCGTCGCCAGCAGCGCTCTCGCTTTCAGTATCGCGATGAATGTCTCGACTGCCGTGTGCAGTGCGACCGTGTATGCCCTCGGTCGGGCAGGACTGGGATGGGGGCTGGAGGGCGCGTTCTATGCCGTCGTGTCGGTGCTCTTGGCTGTTCCGCTGCATCAGCGTTCGCGCCTTTGGGCGGCCTGGTCGCCCCGTACGCCGGCTGGATAGCCCTGGGCAACGGGCGGAGTGTGGTTCATGCACACGCGAATTCGCGCTACCGATGAAGTGGATTTCCTTCTGCTGCTCAGCCGTTCGCAGTGGCAATACTGCTGCCGTGTGGCGACACTTCGATCAACCTGATCGCCAGCGCTGGTCAATCGTGCTGAGGCAATCGTGCCATTCGTGGTGTCGAGTTTGGTGTTCTGCGCGATCTACGGGGACGGGGCCGCGGCGGCTGACTACTCACCCCGCATCCACGGCCAAAAGCCTCGGTCAGCCGCCCGCTCCGGCGCAACACGACTTTATCGTCGATCACGAATTGATGGAAACACAGCGCCCGTAGCGGGGCCTGCGGAAGGTGAGCGACATGATGGAAGCCTGTGAGAAAGCCCAGCCGCAGTCGTGTCGCTGGAGACGAGACGATCTACGATCAGCGTTATCGGCCTGGGATACGTCGGCTGCGCACCGCGGCTTGTTTCGCATCGCGGGGCCACTCCGTCATCGGTGTGGACGTTGATCCGATAAAGCTGGATTTGCTGAGCAGCGGCAAGGCACCTGTCGTCGAAGAGCGCATCGCGGAGATCACCGCCGACGTCGTTGCATCCGGTGCGCTGACCGTGAGCACGGATGCCATCGCCGCTGTGCTGGCAAGCGACGTATCCCTTGTTTGCGTGGGTACGCCTTCGTCGTCGAACGGCGGTCTTTCCACGGCGTATCTCGAGCGGGTCAGCGAGCAAATAGAGCCGCTTGGCGGAGAAGTCGGAGCGGCACGTCGTCGTGTACCGGAGCACGATGATTCCCGGTATTCTGCGTGAGAACACGCTGATTCCGGATCCTGGAAAGGGCTTCGGGCAAGCGAAGTCGGGGTCGACTTCGGCGTTTGTGTAACCTGAATTCCTCAGGGAAGCGGTAAAGGCGCAGCGTAAAGACTTCCTGGATCCCAAGACGGTAGTCGGCCAGAGCGACGACCGCAGCGGGGTTGAAGTAATGAAGCTGTACGACGGACGGGCGGTCCGTGCGGTTTCAGGTTCCGATCGCGATCGCGTGAGACACCGGGCACGTCGACAACAGCTTCCATGCTCTTAAGGTGTCCGCAAACGAAATCGGGGCGCTGTCAACCAAACTGGTGGGGCCTGACCACGCGGTAATGGTCATTATTCGTGTCCGACACCAAACTGAACATCAGCTCCCGCCTACTTGCGACCCGCCTGCGTTCGGTGGATCCTGTCTTCGCCAAAGGACGCGTTCGCGCCCTTGTTCACACCGCCCGCCGCACGACCTGGAATTGCCGGTACTCGCGAATCTTCTGAACAAACGCGAAGCGCACCTGCGCCGTGTGTGGTCGACTCATTTCGCCATCTCGCTCGGGCGGCGCTGCAGTACTGGCGTGTTCAGCCGGTTCCAAACAGCACCGATGACCTACGCGAAAGCCTCGATGGTGAGCCTGCCGAGCGTCTGATCGGCAAGGGTTACGACGTGCGGATCTTCGACAGCAGTGTGACCTCATCTCGCCTACTCCGGCGCTGCCAATCGAGCCTATATCGAAGAACGTCTGCCCCACATCGGTCATCTGCTCACCGAGATACTGAAGAGGTTCCTGAACACGGGAGGTGTTCATCGTAGGGCTCGAAGGAGCCGTCCGTCGTGGCTGCCGTCGACCGTGGGATCGCCATACGGTCATTGACCTGATACGCGCTACCAGAAGCGGCGCGAGACGCGCCGCAGAAGCTGCCAACTACAGCGGTATTGGCTGGTAAGTCTTTGCCTGCGCTGATGCCCAACACTTGACGATAAGACGGTATTGAAACTCGTCGAAACGCCGTGAAATGACATCCAATCGAATTCTGTCCTGTATCGTCAGAGCGTTGGCTGCGAATCGTGCTCTGGCGTCGTGATCGGTGACCACGCAAGTTATGGCGTCAAAGCAAGTTCGGCCACATCGTCGGGATGCACTAAGACACCGCACGACTCCTTCGTCGAGAAGCTCGGGAATCTCCGACGTTGCTTGCGAGGACGCAAATGCCCTTCGCCATCGCCTCCAGAATGGCCATGGGCTGGCCCTCGCCGACGGTAGAACGAGGACCTGCGCACTGGCCAGCAAGCCCGGTACGTCTGTACTGGCAACCCATCCGCGCACGTCAACGCTTCGCGCCCACGCCAAGTGCGGCGACTCCGGATCGCGCAGTGCGATCGACTTCACCGTCGCCAGCGATTGTCAATCGTGCCGCCAGACCTCCATCACCATCGGCTATCTTCGCCCAGGCGTCGAGCAACGAAGGTTCCCTGGTGATCGCCAATGCCCCATGAAGACGACGCACCGGCGCTTGGGTGTGCTTAATCATCGGCGAACCGGGACGGATTGCATTTGGCACGACGACGACGCTGGCGCGTGGGGGCGATGTCCCGCAACCGATCTGCCCACGTGCTACCCAGCGCAATCACTGTACTCGCTCCAGAGTCGTACGAATGAGTAGCCGAACAGGAGAAGGCGCGTTTGCGAAGAATCGCCCTGAATTCAGAACCGTGTGTACGTGCATCGCGATTGGCACTCTCGTGAAAACACCGCTGCAATCCACAGCAGGAGGGACTTCCTGAAGAAGCTGCCGTTCGACGACGTGCGTGGCTGTGGACTACGTCGGGTCGGTGTGAAATACCAACTCGAACAGGAAATTGAGCGAGGTCTATCCGGCTGCAACCACCCGAGTCACCGAACCGTTGCGGTGTGTGGCCACGTGGCGGATGTGCCATTGGTGCCAGAGAGCCTCAATGGACCGTCTGGACGAACGTCGTGCGGGATCCCGCCCCGAGCGTTAGTGCTCGTGGAAACCCACAGAGCTCGACGATGTTTCGCCACTACGCATTCCGGTGTGAGGGGATTGAGATGGTTGTGCTGCAATTGCGGCGGAGCCGGCGACGTCGATGGTGACATGACGCACCAGCCCGCCTCGGTCCAGGTCACTCCTGATGCGGTCTTGTCTCGACTCAATGCGAAGGTCGGCAGTCGAAACCCCGTCCGCCGGAGTGAGCAGAGTCGCCATCGCGAGCGGTGCGCCGGCGACGCACGCCGCGCCGAGCCACCATGCCGGCGTGCGCGATTCGGAGCCCGGATTGCGACCACCAGCCCACGTTGCGCGCGCTCGTTGGCCCCGATCATCGTGAGCGTGGGCCATCGCCGCAGTGGCCAGCGTAGAGGATCTGGAAGCACCGGCGGATTCGGCACGGCAGACGGCGTGCACCGCCTTCGACACGCCGCCGCACGTCCAGGCTCAGGGTGCAACGGCCACGACGCGCGGACCTCGCGGTTATCGCCAGCTCGCCAGTACCGGATGAGTGTCGACGACCAGCATCGCCCGATCATCGAGGCGGCGCAACCAGCCATCGTCGATGCACTGACGCGACCTCCCCTTCAGCCGCGTATACCCGTCGTGCTCGGCATCGACGACTCCGGCTGAGAGGAAGGCGTCGACTCGCCGCACCTTGCGTGTGGGCGTGCTGAGACCAGAGAAAACGCCCCGCCGGTCACCGACTGGTCCTGGCCGTCGACGCTGATCTGTCGCGTGCGCGCGATGTCCCTCGCATCACCGAGCGCCACTGCGGATTACCGTAGTAGCTCCCGGTGCCTGGGTCGCCGATCAGATCGCTGTCCGTCGTAGCCCAGCGTCACGGCGAGGGCGTCCGCGCTGGCCGTGCGCCGCAGACTGCGACAGATAGCCAAAGCGCGCCCCGACGTCCATCGTGATCTTCGGCGCCGCCCAGCCCGCAGCAACGACCTCAGGCCGCCATCGGCGGCGAAGTGGCTGCTCGGCTCGGCCAGTCGCTGAGCGCGCGGACGGAGTCGCGCAGCGTAACGGCGGGTGCGCTGCAACGACCGCGCGAGCCTCGCCGAAAAGCCACCGCGCGTCCAGGCTCTCGCGTCCTGGCCTGGCACGCCGGGCGTGCCGCAGCCCAGCCAAAGGGCCGCGACGATGCCAAGATGGCTCACGAACTGTTCTGAACCGGCTCCGGGCCAGCAGCCGTAGCGCGAATCCGTCGTCGCTGTCACCAGGCATCGCGGATCCGGATCATCATGGCCCACAACGGCGGCCAGGAACGCAGGAGCTCCTGACGCGATTGCGTCCGCAATCGGCTGCGGAACCCGCTCTCGTCCCGCTGCGTGCGCGCAGGGCCCCGATGCGACGATGGAGGAGCTCGGCGGTGAACATCTGGTAGCCCACAGCCCGTTCGGCGCCCGGAGCCGTCCGGCAGAATCTGGTTCATCGCGGCCTCGTGCGGACAGGGTCCGCACGGCCACGGCTGCTCCCATTTGTAGGTGCCAGCCGCCGTCAGCTCGGGCAGCGTGATCGCCACGGCGGCGAGACCGAGCCATTTCGCACCGATCGAGGTGGTTGCTGGCGGAGCTGAAGCGGGATCGATCCCGCCAGCATCGCCACGCGCTGTCGGCGAGGACGCGAAACGATGCGCCGGTAGCGCTCGACCGTGAGCTCCGCGCGCCGCGACGCTCCCTGAAGGGCGACGGCGATCGAGATCGCGCCGAACTCCCTGCCCGAACGCGCCGCGCCATGCGATGCCGTGGCCAGGGGGATTCTGTTCGATCCAGGAGTCGAGCTGCTCGAATGCAGCTGCAGCTGTAACGATCTGTCGCCGCAGTGTGAACGCCGGCTCAGCCTGAGCTGAGCCGGCAGATGCTGAAGCCGGGATTGAGTTCCCAGATCCATCTTGACATCTGCGCCGCCGCGGCACGGTGGTCGTGATCTTCCGCAGCGGCGGCGTCCGGCCACCGCACCCCCGCAAACGGGTCGAAATTCCAACCGATGTGGATTGCCCGAGCGAGACCTGCGGGTATAGCCGAAGTAGCAGAACGATCAAAAGCCTCGCCGACCCGGTCGGCCGAGTCGATGCAGCCCGGCAACCAGTTTCCGGCCTGTTTCGCGATCGGCCAATGTCGAATGCGCGGCTGACTGACTGAGCAGCAACCGGTCCATCGGCGCCCATCGCGGAACCTGCTGAAGCGCACGTCTCACCCGGCGGCGCCCTCCGACGCCGACAGTGACGTCAATGCTCTGCTCCACGGGATCGCCGGCACCAGCGAACGACCCGCACGGCCGAGCGCGCCACGATACTTCCCGCCCCCTCCATCGAGCGCAGGCGCCGCGCGTAGCCAACCTTCAGCGTCCGCCATCAGGGGCTCCACACGCGTACTAACGCGCCCAGATACCGATCGACGACGTCGTGGAAGACGCCGCAGAAGTTGCGTCTGAGCTGCCACTGGCGGAATCGTAATGTGGCCATAGAAGTGCTCCAGCGCAGCTCTATCCCTGCAGCTCCGCTTCGCCGGGAGTCGGCCAACAGCGTCCAGCGCGCGCGAAAAAGTCCCGCGGCGTCATCGGATTCCCGCGTGACACTCGAGCCCCGGCGGCTGATAAATTCGGTACGCTCCAGCGGTCGACACGAGGGTCGGAGACGCCGAGTTGCATGGACAGCACCTGAACACCACCGCTCTGCGACGCGCTCCGGCAATGCACGATCGACCCCCTTGGACTCGCGCGAGCTCGTCGGCAACCTGCCGGTACACGAATGCCGCCGACGGTCCCAGCGGGCGTGGGCCGGCAGCGGGCGCGAGATGCCCCCGTCCCCGAAAGCACGACCAGCCCGTCGCCCCTGCCACGTCGCTGCCCCGCGTGGGCCTCCCACGCGGCGAGCGACCACGGCGTGGTTCTTGCACGGCCGTTGCCGCCCCACCAGTGATGAAAGTTGCAGCCGTCGCTGCCCGGCGGGAACGAAATCGGGCACCAGCGTGGGGTCGAGATCACCGATGAGCGGCGCTCACGTATGGCCGCGCACCTGCCGCTCCCGCCGCACGCAGGCTGTCAGCCACGTAGTTGCTGAAGACTACCGTCGCGTCCGCACCCGCGTCCCACCGATCGAACGAGAGCCGGTCTCCACCATGGCGCGCCACGTGCCTTTCGTCGTGCGGCTTGTCGTCATGCACCATCCGAACGCGTGGGGCCAGGGCTGAGCAAAGACGCGCCGCCACCTCGGGTCGCGCAGCAACTCGTGTCACGACGAGGTCCGGCTGGAACGACGTCTCGCACGGACGGTATGCGTCAAGCGCCGGCAGCCAGCCGTCGGCCGTGGCATCGGGGCGGCCCAGAAGACCGGTCCCGTACGGCCGCGCGCTGATCCGATTCGAGGATGAAGGTCCGACGTGACGAGCATCACCTCTGGCGCCGAGAGACGCTGAAGGTTCTCGGCGTGTATCCGCGCAAATCGGCCGGCAGCGCCACGGCGAGAGCCACAGGACCCGCATCAGATACTCTCGCACGCCGTGGTGGGAACGGTTTCGGACACGGACCGCTCGGGGGATCACGCCGACCAGGCTGCCGGATCGCATGCGCCTCGCATCAGCGCAGACTTATCCTGCCGCGCGACGAGTTCGGAACAGCCGCGCGAAGGCCTTCGCTCCCGCTTGGTGGTTCCCGATCACCAGCACCGCCGGCGTGTCTCCGGGCGATGTCGACGGCCACCGTCTTTTCATGGCCTCCGCAGCAGTCGGACCGACGTGCAGGTGGCAATTCGCTGCGGCAGACGTCCCAAGCCCTTGAAGCGACACCACCGTCACCGCGCAGCCCGCCGCGAGCCAACGCCGACGCAACCCGGAAGCCTTCTCGGCCACGGTGACCTGAGTCGCGACCCGTCAACGGTGACGAGCGCACCGCGGAGTGCGCCGCACCTTCTGACCGCTCGCGCCGGCCGCGGAGTCGTTCGTTTCACTGCCCTCGACCAAGGAGGCGACACGGCGGCGAGATAGAGACTCCGCAGTCCGCACTCCGTACCGGTACTCCAGCTGCAATGCCACGCCTGGCGCGCAGCAGATCCCGCGAACGTCTCGAGCCGGCGGCGTCTCCCGCCACCGTTCCATTAGCGCGCGGTGGCGAGCCCCGATCTCGTCCGCCAGGCGCAGACTCGCCAGCCACGCCGCCGACTGGCGCGTCTGCAAGCCAGTCGGCCATCTTCGCTCGCACAGAAAGAAGCGCCTCGTCGAAGGGTCCCGACCGAGTCCCACGCCTCGCGGCGGATCGCCAGACACGCGCCGCCCAGGATAACCAGCCGACGTCCGCCGGCTGCGAGCCGAAAGAGGTACGGACAGGCCATCGTTCCCCGCAGGCCGCCATCGCGGACCGGCTCGAGCGGGCCTCCAAGAGCGTTGAGAGAGCAACGTCGGTCGGCGATGAGCGACGTCCCAGGGCAAGCCGTTTTCGGGACAGGAGCGACGCCGACCGGTCCTCGCTCGCCCGACTCCCGATGTCATCGGCGCAGCGGCGGCGGCGGTTCGCGGTTCGTCGAATCGCAGCGCGCGTCAACGTCAGCGGGCCGGACGAGTCCTCTTGCGTCCGGGTTCAGCAGCAGAAGATCGCATGCCCGGCAACGGTCGCGGCGAGCGCTGTTCACCGCGGCGAGCGAACCCGATGTTCTCGCAGCCCAGATGCCAGTGGACGTGCGGCATGCGATCCGCGAGGCGGCGGACGTCCGCTACGGGTGGGCCTCGGAGTTGTCCCAGACATGCACGTCGTGCCCGGGTAGGTAATGCTCAACTGGAGGCTGTATGGCACGTCTCGAGCTTGTCGGCCGAGCGGTGTGCCACGATGAGAACTGTCGGCGGGCGTGAGACCGAATGCTGGCGATCAGGCAGTTGAATCATTCCTCCAACCGCTCGGCGCATGGTCGAGCGTGGGATCACTGAGTCCATTGCCTTAACTTGACGTCCACCGGTCGGAGACCCAGGACCGGTGCGAACGAGGCGGCAACCCTGGTGGCCTATCTGTCGAGGTCGTTCTGTGATTGGTCGAGCGCGCGAATACGCCAAATCGCCACGCCACCCCTGCCTGCAAATGTAAGCTTCGTAATGGCTGCCGCACGGGCGTGCCGGGCCGACGTGACGCGAGCGCACCGAGGTTGATGATTGTTCAAGATCGCCCGACCACGCAGTGGCTGGCCATGACAGTGGATTCGCTATCGACGTAGTCATCGTATGTACCACCGGGTCTGGTTCTGCCGTCCGCCGGCTTCACCGACGGCGGGCGAAGTCGAGTGAGGAGCCGTGACGCCTCATCTGCTCGCTGATGACGTGACGGGACGCCCGGCCGCCCGGGAACGCAGCCGTATGTGGTGCGGCAAGTCATTATGTGCAATAAGCCGTGTTAAGATTTTGCAAGGTCCTTGTAGATGAGAGGCCGCGATACCGTCGAAGACGGCTCTTAACAGGTGATGGAGGAAATCGCCTGTAACCAACTCATTGGTCAAAGGCGTTGCCAGCGGTGTTGTGGCTAGGTAGGTTGGCACGCTCTCAGCCGGCGCGGCGTCGAGGCTAACGACCTGAACTGTGCAAGAATGACAGGTCACCAGTAGCACCCGGCACCGTGCTACCAGTGCAGGCGTTGATCGTGGGTTTTGACCGAGGTGGTCATAGCCAGTTGAGTAGCGAGCAAAGTATTTTTTGACCGGGGGCTGGTGCATTGGACGCGCAGTTGTCACACTTCACGGATGGGCGCCGCATCCTACGCCGTTCAGCCAGCCCCCCGATCGCTTGGCACGGCATTCGTCTTCGGCTGCGCTCACGGTGGAACGGAAACGGTGGTGCCGATACCGCGCATGTCTCGAATGGTAAAACGCTTCTGGGTCGATCGATTGCGACTTCGCGCGGCCGACTCGGCGCTGACCGTCGAAACCACGACGAGGTTTGAAGATCGGAGTGTCGTGAACGTTGCAAAATTCCGTTCGCCCGCTCTCGCATTCTGACAATGTGAGGGAACGACGAAAGCGCACATTCTGTGCTCACGAACCTCTCGGTGCCTTTCGGACCGTCGAGTGTGGCAGGAAAGCAGGGCGTTGGTCGACGCGGGCTACCAGGTGACGGTGATCTGCCCGATGGGGCCAAGCAGTGATCGGTAAAACCGGAGGTGACCATCGAAGGAGTTCGTATCCTTCGATATCCGCTTTACTACGGCCGTCGGCGGACTCGGATCGGCTACCTCCGCGAGTACTCGGCTGCGTCCCGGGCACACGATGCGGTTTCGCTATTCGGGTCTGCCGTGAAGACACCGTCGACGTCGCACAGGCTTGCAATCCACCGGACCTTCTGTTCCTGGTCGCATTGGTTCTGCGGCTGACTGGTTCGCGGTTCGTCTTCGATCACCACGACTTGCGCCAGAACTGTTCCAATCCCGTTTTCCGCAATAACAGATCGCACTCTCTATTGATGACACGAGTCGTGGAGCGGCTGACTCGCGACAGCTGATGCCGTCATCGCAACGAACGAGAGTTACCGCAAGGTAGCGATCGAGCGGGGCAAGATGAGTCCAGACCGGGTTACGGTCGTCCGTAGTGCGCCTGACCTCAGCTGCTTCGTACGTCGCCAGCCTGCCCCGACCCCGCGTCGTGGAAATCTTATCTGGACTTTGGCTTACCTGGGAGTCATGGGACCGCAGGATGGAGTCGATTACGCCCTTCGTGCGCACTAGCCCATCTTCGCACGGACTCGGTCGCGAGGATGTCCACAGCATTTCATGGGCGCTGAGATGCGTTTGACGCCATGGTGGAGCTGGCTTGAGATGCCAGCATAGCCGACGCGTGGTTGAATTCACGGGCCGCGTCGGATGAGTTCGTCCAGTGCTGCCTGTCCACTGCCGACGTTTGCTTTATCTCCTGACCCACTCCAATCCGCTCAACGACGTGTCGACGATGAACAAGGTTCTCGGAATACATGGCGATGGCCAGACCGACTGTGTCGTTTTGACCTGCTAGAAGCGCAGGTTTCGGCCGGAGTCCGCGTTCTATGTGCACGGGCCGACGTGGTGAGTTCGCCTGTGGGCATCAGAGACCTGCTCGATGATCCGAACGCCGCGAACGTATGGGGACGAGCAATACGTAACTGAACGAAGCGTTT